>Ga0114946_10001026_pt1 | contig 19256 bp, 17 predicted proteins | sample WalLakDeSediment_FD_88676 | JGI IMG/M metagenome (GOLD analysis project Ga0114946, IMG submission 88676) | Lake sediment microbial communities from Walker lake, Nevada to study Microbial Dark Matter (Phase II) - Walker Lake 11/02/13 Deep Sediment | ecosystem: Environmental > Aquatic >...
CCCGCTCACGGGCGCACCGACCGTTACTCCGATCGACCTCGACGGCCACCCCCTCGCGATCTCGATCCGGCAGGTCGGCGCATGACCGTGCCCCGGACGCTACGGCTGGCGGTGCTCGTTTCCGGAGGGGGCCGCACGCTCGCGAACCTCTTGGAGCGGATCGCCGCCGGCACGCTGTCTGCCACCGTGGAGACGGTCGTGTCGAGCAAGGCCGGCATCCGCGCCGTCGACATCGCCCGCGCGGCTGGTATTCCGGCGCACGTGCTGCCGCCCCAGGAACGCTCGCGAGCCGACTGGAGCAACGAGATTTTCACCTGCTGCCGGGCCGTCGGGGCCGACCTCGTCGTGATGGCCGGATTTCTCCATCTGGTGGAGATTCCGGAGGATTTCGTCGGCCGGGTGATCAACATCCACCCGGCGCTTTTGCCCGCCTTCGGCGGCCAGGGCTACCATGGAATGCACGTGCACCGGGCGGTGCTCGCCCGGGGATGCACGGTGTCGGGGTGCACGGTGCACCTCGTCGATGAGGAATACGATCACGGCCGCATCCTGCTGCAGAAGGCGGTGCCCGTCGAGCCGCTCGACACCCCCGAGTCGCTCGCCGCCCGGGTCTTCGCCGCCGAGTGCGAGGCACTGCCCGACGCCATCAACCGGCTCGCCGCCGGCACCCTCTCCTGAACAGCCGCGCGACCAAGCAAAAACCCGAAAGGAACACGCTCGTCATGCACCGCTCCCTCGGCAACGTCATCGCCGACTCGCTCCAGCTCTCGGTCGGCTATGCCGAGCGGCTCTTGAAGGGTGTGTCGCCGGCCCGGTTCGCCCGCTTCGCCACGGTCGGTGGCGTCGTGGTGGTGTCGAATCACCCGGCCTTCATCTACGGGCACTTGAGCCTCTATGCACCGAAGATCCTCCGGCTGATCGGCCATCCCGCTCCGCCGGTGCCCGACCAGTTCGAGATTCGGTTCTCGAAGGAGGCGGCGTGTATCGACGACGTCGACGGCGACCTCTATCCCGGCATGGAGGAGATCGTGGCGTTTTTCCTGGAAGGACACCGCATGGTCGCAGGCGCCCTGCGGGGCACGCCCGACTCGGTCTTCGATCAGGAGAATCCCGCCGAGGGCCGGATGAAGCAGCTGTTTCCCACGATCGGCTCGGCGCAGGCCTTTTACTGCGGCGGCCACATGATGATGCACCTCGGCCAGATGAGCGCCTGGCGACGGATGGAAGGCCTCGGCGCTGCCTGAGTCTCAGGGCTGCGGTAACGCATCGTTCGGCGTTGCAGGCTGCTGGCCCCGCAGGCTGCGGAGCATCACCCCGATATCAGGCATCCGTTGTGAACCGCCGCCAGAACGCGGCGGCGGCCGGCCAGCCGCTCAGGGTTTCCACGCAGACCTCCGTGCCGCCGCACGATCGAACGTGAGCCAGCGCGTGAAGAACCAGAGCCGCGGCAATGCCCCGCCTCCGCATGTCGGGACGCACGAGCAGCGTCGCGATGGAGAACCGCCGGCCCTGGCTGCCGTGGGCCTCGATGAGAACGGCCAGCCCCAGGCACTCGGCCTCCAGGGCGGAATCCAGTTCTTCTGATGCGGCCGAAAGAACCCGTTGGGCAACGAACCCCCGAGCCGTACGCCCAGCCCGGCCGGCCAGATCTCCGGTGATTCCGGCCAATGAAAGCCGAGGCCCAGCCTCCTGGAGAGCGTTCCAGGCCGCCACGAGCGGCTCCAGACTCTCGGGGATTGCAGCGGGGTCCAATGGGGAAATCGCCCACTCGACTGATGGCGGCGTGCTAGCGAGTGGCTTCAAAACCGGCAGCACATGGCGGATCACGGGCATGAGAACCGTTGTAGGCCCGTTCCCACGGCAACAAAACATGACCTAGGATTGGGGGCCGCAAGGATTGCCCAGGCGGCATAAACCCAATGGCGACAGTACCTTGCGCAGATCTATCAGCAAAAAAGGCATTTGTTGACCGTTTTGTGAAAGAAAACAATTGAAATCAAATGTTATTCATTCACAATAACGGCACAAGGAAGCCTGAATCCGTGCAGAACCACGAACGCCGCAGCCGCTTGCTCGACCTCATCCGGATTCGCGGATTTGCGGCCCTGGAAGAACTCGTGCGCGAACTGGGCGTTTCGGAGTCGACGGTCCGCCGCGACTTGGACGCGCTCGAGGAGCAGGGGTCGGCCAAGCGCACGCATGGCGGCGTGCTCTATGCCGGCGGCATGCCGCGATTGGCGGAATTCGATGAACGACAGCCCGCCCACTGGGCGGCCAAACGCGCGATCGCCGTCAGGGCGGCGGAGGTGATCGGCGACGGTGAGACCGTGCTCCTCGACGGCGGCACCACAACCTACGAAGTCGCCCGCCTGCTCGTCGGCCGCCCCCTCCAGGTCGTGACCAACAGCCTGCCGGTGGCCAACCTGTTTGCCTCCGAGGCCCGCACTGATCTCGTGCTCCTCGGCGGTTACGTCTCGCCGCGCACGGGCGTCTGCCTCGGCCCCTACGCCAACGAACTGCTCGGCCGGCTGCACGTGACCACGACCGTGCTCTCCGCGGCCGGTATCGCCGACGAAGGCCTGTTCAACGCCCACCTCCTCCTCGCCGAGACCGAGCAGGCGATGCTCAAGGCCGCCGGCCGGGTGATCGTGGTGGCCGACAGTTCCAAGTTCGGCCAGAAGAGTCTCACGCTCGTTTCGGCCCTGGAGAAGGTCAACGTCTTCGTCTCCGACGACGGTCTCTCCGCCGCCTGGCGGGAGCGGATCGCCAAGGCCGGCGCCCGGCTGATCGTCGCCGAGGTGCCCCCCTCCGAAGCCGACGCCAGCCCTGTTTCCCCGATCTCGCGCAGGAATCGCCCCGCATGAGTACCACCCTTGTCGGCTCCCCCTTCTCCGGGCCCGGGCTGTCGTCCGGCCTCGATCCCGCGGCGGTCGAGCGGATCGTCCGCGAGATCGTGCTCCGCTCGGTCGGCGGCCCGCCGCCGTCGCAGGCCGTCGCCCCCGGGAAGCGCACCCCAGGCACCGGCGACCCGAAACTCGTCGTCAGCATCTCGGCCCGTCACTGCCACCTCACCGACGAACACGTCGAGAAGCTCTTCGGACCCGGCCGCACGCTCACCCCGATGAAGAACCTCTACCAAGACGGCTTCTATGCCGCCGAAGAAACCGTCATGCTCGTCGGCCCCAAGCGCAAGATGCTGCCCACCGTCCGCGTGCTCGGTCCCACCCGCAAGGCCTCGCAGGTCGAGCTCGCCTTTACCGACGGCATTTCGCTGGGCATCGACCTGCCCGTGCGGCCCAGCGGCAAGATCGCGGGCACTCCGGGCTGCGTGCTCGTCGGGCCGGCGGGCGCGATCGAACTGGCCGAGGGCGTGATCCGGGCCGAGCGGCACGTGCACATGAGCTTCGCCGACGCTGAGCACTTCGGCGTGAAGGATGGCGACCGCATGAGTCTGGCGATCAACGGCAGCTGCGCCACGGTGTTTCGCGACCTGCTCGTGCGGGCCGACACGACAAGCAAACTCGAAGTGCACATCGACACCGACGAGGGCAACGCCGCCGATCTCGACCATGCGACAAGCGTCGAGCTCGTCAGGCAGAAATGAGGCGGCCGACACCAGGGCGAACCAAGCCAAGGCGACCGGAATCAAGACGACAGATGGCGAAGAAAAAGGCGGCCAAACGATCACGACCACGAAACAAGACCGTACAACCGGCGCGTGCCGGTGCGGTCGGCGGGGACGGCCCCGCCACGGCTGATAGGCAGAGTGACTCAGGAGCAAGGCAACAGATGGCAAAGAATGTCGAAGCCCTCGGCATGATCGAGGTGAAAGGATTCGTCACCCTCGTCGAGGCGGTGGACGCGATGATGAAGGCGGCGAACGTCTCCTTCATCGGCTGGGACAAGATCGGCAGCGGACTCGTGACGGCGTTCGTCTCGGGCGACGTGGCCGCGGTGAAGGCGGCGACCGACGCAGGTGCGGCGGCCGGCGGCCGGATCGGCGACGTGGTGAGCGTGCAGGTGATCGCGCGTCCGCATGAGGACATCGGGATCGTGTTGCCCACCAGCGGCTGAGCGGTTCCCTTCTACCGATGCAATTGGACCTTTTCCCCGATTTCGAAACCAGAAAGACCCAACCCCCAGGACCCCAACCACAGGGACAGAGCATGAATACGGCAATCGGACTTCTCGAGACCAAGGGACTCGTCGGCCTCGTCGAGGCGACGGACGCGATGGCCAAGGCGGCCAACGTGAAGATTCTCAAGCGGATCAGCATCGGCAACGCCTTCGTGGCGACGGTCGTGCAGGGTGACGTGGGCAGCGTGCGGGCGGCCGTCGAGGCCGGTGCGACCGCGGCCCAGCATGTTGGCGAGCTCGTCGCGAGCCACGTGATCCCCCGGCCGGCCGAAAGCCTCGTCGAGGCATTCTTCAGCTGATTTCCCGGCCTGATTTTTCAGACTGTTTTTTCACTGCCACGGAAGGCAACCGCATCATGAAAATCCTCGTCGCCAACCTGGGCTCCACCAGCTTCAAGTACCGGCTCTTCGACCTCCCCGCATCCCGGGGAGCCGTCGGCGGGCGGGAGCTTGCCCGGGGGGGCGTGGAACGGATCGGCGCGGCGGAGAGCCGCGTCTATGCGAGCACGGCGGCCGCTCCACCGGCCGCTGGCAACGGAGCGCATGGTGGTGGACCGACGAAGCTCGAGGCGGTGATGCCGGTGCCTGACCACGCCGTCGCCCTCCAGGCGGCGCTCGACCAGCTCACCGCCCCAGGTGGTCCGCTCGCGAGCGTCGACGAGGTGGCGGCCGTCGGGTTCAAGGCGGTGCACGGTGGACGGGTGAGCGGCGTCGTCCGCGTCACCCCCGACGTGCTCGAAGCGATGGAGGAGATGGCGCTCGTGGCCCCGGCCCACAACCCGCCCTACGTGCGGGCGATGCGGCTGCTCGGGGAGCGGATGCCGCGGGTACCGCTCGTCGCGGCGTTCGAGACGGGGTTTCACGCCACGATCCCGGCGCGAAACGCCCTCTACGCCGTGCCGACGGAGTGGGCCGAGAAGCACCTCGTGAAACGGTGGGGCTTCCACGGCGCGAGCCACAGGTTCGTGGCGGAGCGGATGCAGGCGCTCGTGCCGGCCGGCCCGCACGGCCGGCGGGTGATCTCCTGCCACCTGGGCGGGTCGAGCAGTGTCTGCTGGATCAAGGACGGCGCGAGCGTCGGCACGTCGATGGGAATGAGCCCGCAGTCGGGCCTGCCCCAAAACAATCGCGCCGGCGACTTCGACCCGTTCGCTCTCGTCCACGTGGCGCAGGCGACGGGGAAGGGCTTCGAGCAGCTTCTCGCCGAGCTCTCGAGTCAGAGCGGCCTGGCCGGCATGTCCGGCACGTCGGGCGACATGCGCGACCTCGAAGAGGCCGCGGCTGCCGGCAGCGAGCGGGCCCGGATCGCGATCGACGTCTACGTCGCGTCGATTCGGCACTGGCTCGGGGCGGGGATCGTGGAGCTCGGTGGCTTGGACGGCGTGGCGTTCGCGGGAGGCATCGGGGAGAACTCCCCACTCACCCGCGCGGCCGTGCTCGCGGGCCTCGAGGAATTGGGGATCGTGGTCGATGCAGCCGCCAACGACGCCGCTCCCACGCATGCACCGGCGTCGGGCGAACGCGAGATCGGCGCGGCGACCGCCCGGGTGAAGGTGTGGGTGATTCCCACCAATGAAGAATTGATCGTCGCTCGACAGACCCGCGACCTGCTGGTCGGCGCAACCGCACACTCGAACCAGAGGGGGAGCTGATGTTCGTCGCACTCGTGACCGGATCGGTCGTGGCCACCCAGAAGACCGCATCGATGACGGGGCACAAGCTCCTCGTCGTGGAGCCCTACCGGCTCGACGAGAAGACCCGCTCGACGCTCGTCTCCACGGGCCGCACGTTCATCGCCGTCGACACGCTCGGCGCGGGCGAGGGGCAGTTCGTTCTCGTCACCCAGGGATCGAGCGCCCGCCTCACTCCCGAAACCAAATCCCTCCCCATCGATGCGGTCGTGATCGGCCTCGTCGACACCGTCCGCATCGAAGGCCAGGAAGTTTTCCGCAGGAACTAGCCGCACCCCATGAGCACCGTCAGCCCCCCCGACATCGCCGCGATCGTCCGCCAGGTGATCGCCGAACTCACCGCACCCGGCACGTCCACGCCGCGGCCCGCTGTGGCCGCCCCGGCCGCAGCCGACTCCTTCGCCGGCGCCCACGGGATCTTCAGCTCCGTCGACGAGGCGGTCGCCGCCGCCACCGAGGCTTTCCGGCAGCTCGAGCGACTCGGCGTGGAAGGCCGCAAGAAGGCGATCGCCCATGTCCGGCGGATCGCCATCGATGACGCCGAGGAACTCGGCCGCATGGAGTTCGCCGAGACGAAGATCGGCCGGCTCGACCACAAGATCGAGAAACTGAAGGTCCTCGGCGAAAAGGTGCCGGGCGTCGAGTTCATGCAGAGCGAGGTGTTCAGCGGCGACCACGGCCTGGCCGTGATCGAGCACGCTCCGTTCGGCGTCATCGCGGCGATCACGCCGGTAACCCACTCGCTCCCCACGATCGCCTGCAACGCGATCAACATGATCGCCGGCGGCAACACCGTCGTCGTCAATCCCCATCCCAGCGGCCGGAAGATCGCGGCCGAGGGTGTCCGGCGGTTCAATGCGGCGATCCACCGTGATCTCGGCATCGACAACCTGATCTCGCTCGTCGCCGAGCCGACGCTCGAATCGGCCGCCAGTCTCTTCGCCCATCGCGGCGTGAAGCTGATCTGCGTCACCGGCGGGCCGGCCGTCGCGCGGGCGGCGCTCCAGTCACCGAAGCGGGCGATCGTGGCCGGCCCCGGCAATCCGCCGGTGGTCGTCGACGAGACGGCCGATCTCGACGTGGCCGCCCGCTCGATCATCGCCGGCGCGGCCTACGACAACAACCTCCTCTGCATCGGCGAGAAGCAGGTGTTCGTGGTCGCCGCCGTGTTCGACCGGATGATGGCCGCGATGGAGCGGGCGGGGGCCCTCCGGCTCAATGCCCAGCAGGTCGATGCTCTCACCAAGCGGGCGATCGTGATGGCGGGCGAAGGTGCCCACCGCCACTGGGTGCCGTGCAAGGATCTGCTCGGACAGGATGCGTCGCTCCTCGCCACGGCAGCCGGGGCGACAGGCCATGCCGGGCTCGAACTCGTGTTCGGCGAAACCGACAACGACAACCCGTTCGTGCCCACCGAGCAGATGATGCCCTTCCTGCCGTTCGTACGGTGCCGGGACGCCGACGAGGCGATCGCGCGTGCCCACGAGAGCGAGCACGGCTTCCGTCACACTGCGATCATCCACTCGACCAACGTGCGAACCATGACGCGGATGGGCCGGCTGCTCGACACGACGCTGTTCGTGAAGAACGGCCCGAGCGTGGCCGGCCTCGGCCTCGGGGGTGAGGGCTATCTCTCATTCTCGATCGCCACGCCCACCGGCGAGGGCGTCACGACCCCGCTCACGTTCACCCGGCAGCGGCGGTGCACGCTCGTCGACGACCTGCGGATTCTCGGTAGCGCGGACGCCGTCTGCTGACACCCACTGAAACCCACACGTGAACGCACACCATGCAACTGGCCCGCATCATCGGCACGGCGACGGCGACGGTGAAACATCCGTCGCTGGCGGGCACCCGCCTGCTCATCGTGCAGCCGCTCATGGCCGACCGCACAAGCCCCGACGGCGACCCGCAGCTGGCGATCGACACCGTGGCCGCCTCCACGGGCGACACGGTCGTGATCACGAGCGACGGCCGTCTGCTGCGGGAGCTGCTCACGAGCGACACGACGCCTGCCCGCTGGAGCACGATCGCGCTTCTCGATCAATGACCTGCATCACCTGACCTGCAGCGAGCGACCTGAACCAATCCACATGACAACCCCAGCATCCACTCCTGTGCTCGATCGCGACACCGTCCAGCGGCTCGTCGCCGAGGTGATTCGCCGAATCCAGGCAGAGGGGGGGGCTGTGACGCCGGGGTCTTCGTTGGCTCTCGCGCCGGCCCGCGGGGCTCGAGCCGCGAGTAGCTCCGGTGCCCCGGAGCCCAAGGCCGCCGCCGCGACGCTCGCCGACCGTGTCATCTCACTGCATTCGCTCGAGCGGCTGCCGGCGGGTACACGGCAGGTCGTCGTCGCCGCCAAGGCGGTCATCACCCCGTCGGCTCGGGATTATGCGAAGGAGGTCGGCATCGATATCGTGCGGGGTGGCGTCACGGCCGCGACCGCATCCACCCCCCCGCCCCGCCCGTTCCTGATCGCCCATGCCCAGTGCGGGCACGATCCGGCGGCGAAGGCCGCCGGGATCGCGCGGGCGGTGCCCGGCGGCCAGCAGCTACCGACGTCGGGGCTCGCCGACGTGATCGCCGCGATCGCGACGCACGCCTCCCGTGATGCGGCCCGCGGCATCCTGCTGACATCCCGTCCGGCCCTGGCGGTGATCCTGGCCAACCGCTCGGCGAGCCTCCGGGCCGTCACCGGCCGCGATGTCGCCGCAATCACGTCCGTGGCGGCCGACTGCCAGGCCAACCTGATCATCGTCGACCCCGCCGTGTTCCCCGGCAGCCTCGAACGACTCTGCGTCGACTTCGCGACCCGAACGCCCGGGCCGCTCCCCGCCGAGCTCGCTACCGCTCCGGCCGGCTGCGGCTGCACATCCCACTCCCACTAAACCCCACACTCTCGGCCCTCACCCATGCGACTCGGCAAAACCATCGGCACCGTGACGCTCGTGGAACCCCACCCTGCGGTCCGCGGCGGCGTGTTTCGCGTCGTCGTGCCGCTGGGCCCTGGCGACCTCGCCACGGGCGACGGGCCGGCCGAGCCGCTCGTCGCCTGGGACGACCTCGGCGTTGGCGACGGCCAGCTCGTGACCTTCAGCGAAGGGGGCGAGGCGGCCCAGCCGTTCAAGCCGGCCGACAAGCCGATCGATGCCTTCGTCTCCGCCCTCATCGACCGGCTCGACCTGCCGGCGCGACCCGCATGACCGGCACCACCCGCACGTCAGACAGGAATCCCGCGACCGACAATCCGGCCGCAACCCGAAAAGTGGGTCAGAATTTTTGAGCGGACGCGGAGGCGTCCACCCACCAGACACCCGACTTCAATCAGCCCCTGCAGGAGAAGGAAGCACCCATGGCAACCACCGGCCAGATCAAGACCACCGACAAGTCGCTGTCCCAGCTCAAGGAGGAGATCTGCGACATCGGCCGCCGGATCTACGCCAAGGGCTTCGCCGCCGGCAACGACGGCAACATCTCGTTCCGGCTCAACGAGCGGGAGGTGCTCTGCACGCCCACGATGATCTCGAAGGGCTTCATGAAGCCGTCCGATCTGTGCATCGTCGACATGGAGGGCAACCAGGTCGGCGGCAACCGGAAGCGGTCGAGCGAAATTCTCCTCCACCTCACGATCATGAAGGAGCGGCCCGACATCAACTCGGTCGTCCACTGCCACCCGCCGCATGCCACCGCGTTCGCCGTGGCCCGCGAGCCGATCCCGCAGTGCGTGCTGCCCGAGGTCGAGGTGTTTCTCGGCGACGTGCCGATCACCCGCTACGAGACCCCCGGCGGCCAGAAGTTCGCCGACACGGTCAAGCCGTTCGTGAAGCAGTCGAACGTCGTCATTCTCGCCAATCACGGCACCGTGAGCTTCGGCGAAACGGTGGAGAAGGCCTACTGGTGGACCGAGATCCTCGACGCCTATTGCCGGATTCTCATGCTCGCCAAGGACCTCGGCCGCGTGACCTACCTCACGAAGCAGGAGACGAAGGAACTGCTCGACCTGAAGGCCAAGTGGGGCTACACCGACCCGCGGCTCGACACGAACATGGAGAACTGCGACATCTGCGCCAACGACGTCTTCCGTGCCAGCTGGGGCACGACGGGCGTGACCCGCAAGGCGTTCGACGCGCCCCCCCCGATGGGCGCCGATCCGGAGAACGCCTCCCGCGCGGTCGCCCCGGCCGGCCTCGACCACGAGGCGCTCGTGAAGGCGGTTACGGAGCAGGTCTGTCGGCAGCTCGGCATCACCGCCGCCTGAGTGGCAATGAATCGGTTCGACACGACGTTTCGGCACGAGAAAGGGCACGAGGAAGGACAGTCATGAAGGTCGGCATCATCGGCGGCGGCGGCATCGTGGGGTCATCGGCGGGGTTCGCGCTGCAGCTCGGCGGGATCGTGCACGAGATCGTGATCGTCGATGCCAATCCCGAATTGGCCGACGGCCAGGCGCTCGACATGCTGCACGGCACGGCCGCGATCGCCGACCAGGCGATCTATGCCGCCGGCTACGAGGCGCTCGTCGATGCCGACGTGATCTGCATCACCGCCGGCCTGCGGCGGAAGCCTGACGAGAGCCGCCTGGCGCTCATCAACCGCAACGTCGTTCTCTTTCGGTCGATCCTCGGCTCGATCAAGAGCCAGGGCATGCGGCCCGATGCGATCGTCCTCGTGGTCTCGAACCCCGTCGACATTCTCACCTATCTCGCCGCGAAGGATCTGGGGCTCCCCCGTGGCCGGGTGATCGGCCTGGGCACGCTGCTCGACACGCTCCGCTTCCGGAGCCTCCTGGCGATGAGCCTCGGCGCGCCGGCCACGCAGCTGCAGGCGCTGATCCTCGGCGAGCATGGCGACAGCATGGTGCCGGTCTGGTCGAGCGCGAGTGTCGCCGGCCTACCGCTGGAAAAATATCCCGGGTTCACCCCCAAGCTTGGCGCCGACGTCTTTCAGCGGGCGAAGACCTCGGGTGCCGAGATGATCAAGAAGAAGACTGGCGCCGGCTTCGCCGTCGGCGTGTCGATCGCCGAGGTAATCCACGCGATCGCGCTCGACTCCAAACGGGTACTCCCCGTCTCGACGGTGCAGACCGGCTGCTACGGCCTCCGCGACGTGGCGCTCTCCGTGCCCACCCTCGTCGGCCGCGGCGGCGCCGAAAAGACGCTCGAGATCGAGCTCTGGCCCAAGGAACTCCAGGCCCTCAAGCGCAGCGGCACGGTGCTCCAGGAAACCCTCGGCCAGGTGCTCGCAGGGGCGACCTAGTTCGGCTTTTCACGGCATGATCCGTTGGCGGCGGGCGAGTTCGGCCGCCGAGAGCCCCCAGACCCGCAGCGTGCGATCCCACCCGCCGGTGACGAGCGCGTCGGCGGTCGGCGTGAAGGCGACGGCCCAGGCCTGATCGGCATGCCCGCGCAGCATGAGCGCCGCCCGGCCTGTGCTGGCATCCCAGATCTGCGCCGTCCCGTCGGCCGACACGGCCGCCACGCGATTGCCATCGGGCGAGAACGCCGCCTTCCAGATCTGCCGCGACGGCCCCTGCAGCACATGCAAGAGCGACCCGTCGGCCACCCGCCACAGCCGCACGGTGGCATCCGACGACGCCGTCGCCAGCCGGTCACCGGCGGCGGTGAACGCGAGCCAGTTCACCGCCCCGGCGTGCCGTTCTCCTGCCTCACCAAACTGCCGCACCTCGCGGCCGTCGCCCGTATTCCAGAGCCTGACCAGTCGATCTTCGCAGGCCGTGGCGACGTGCCGGCCGTCGGGCGTAAACGCAACGCAGAACACCCGCCGGGGATGCTTCAGGATCGCGTCGATTTCGCCCAGGCCGGAGTCGGCGGCGGTGGAACGCTGCCACAATCGCGCGGTGCCATCCTCCCCGGCCGTGGCCAGCCGCCTGCCGTCGGGAGCATAGGCGACGCCAAACACCCGCCGGCTGTGCGGTCGCACGCTCGCGAACGGCTCCGTCACCCCGGGCTCATGGGCAGGCGAAGCGTGATCCGGAAGCCGCCACGCGCAGACGGTGCCCTGGTCGCAGCCTGCCACGAGTTCTCGCCCGTCGGGACTGAATGCAACGGCGTTGACGCGGCCCGTTCCGCTGATGAGGTCCCCGACCGCGTGAAACGTCGTCGCATCGTGGAGCCGCACCCGGCCGTCAGCCAGCGCCACGGCCAGCCGCTGTCCATTCGGCGCATAGGCAACTGCCGGCACCCGCTCGCCCTCCGCGATGATCGGGAGAATGGAACTGCGGGGCTCCGCATGGGACATACCGCTCGCGCCCGGGACGCCCCAGATCCGTACCGTCCCGTCAGCCGAGCCGGTCGCCACCGCGCCCCCGCCGGGCGGACTGCCGATCGACCAGAGCGGCCCGGCATGCCCGTGCAGCCGCGTCTGCTCCCGGCCGCTGGCCAGGTTCCAGACACGCAGGATGCCATCGCCGGATGCTGTCACCAGGCAGTCGGTGCCTTCGATGAAACTGAGGGCATTCACCCGCTGCGGATGCTCGAGTCGTGTCGTCTCGGGCACGGTTTCGGGCATCGTTTCGGGTACCGGCGCGGATGGATCGTCGTTGCCATTCCGTACTGCGAAAACGCCGTGCAGATCCCAAATCCGTGCCGTGCCGTCCTCCGAGGCCGTCGCGAGCCAGGTGTTGCCCGGGGAGAACGCCACGTCGAAGACCCGACCTCCATGGCCGTGAAACACTGCCTCTTCCTTTCCGCTCGTGAGGCTCCAGAGCCGGACGGTGCGATCGGCCCCGCTCGAGGCCACGGAGAGGCCATCCGGCGAGACGGCGACGCCGAATACCGTGCCGCGGTGGCCCCGCAACACACCCTGCTCGTCCCAGGCGTGCGTTCCCCAGACCCGCACCGTACCGTCGCGGCCTGCGGTCACGAGCGTTTCGCCATCGGGAGAGACGTCGACGGCGTAGACCGCACCTTCATGGCCGGTGCCATCTTGGCCGGTGAGTGTCGCGATACGCTCGCCGCTGGCCACGTCCCACACGGCCACCTCGCCGGCAGCCGATGCGGAGGCAAGCCACGTGCCATCGGGCGCCCAGGCGACCGCCCAGACGACGCCATCGTGTCCTGCGAACATTTGATCGTGTCCTGCGAAAGTTTGATCGTGCCCCTCGCCCTCTCCTATCGTTCGAGCGACATCCCGTGGCCACAGCCGCAGGCCCCCATCCCAGTCGCCCACGGCGACCGTGTCGCCGGACGGTGACCACGACACGGCCGTGATGGTGGGCGGCCGCGGATCGTCAGCCGCTGCCGGAGCCCCGGCCGCAGGCTGGGGACGTGTCGTAGGCTCGAGAACATCGAGCGACTCGTCGAGAGACGCGGCCAGGCAATCGAGCTCGATCGGTCGTGATGTGCCGGCGTCGGCCACGAGATCACGTGCGGCTGAGAGCAGCCGTCGCGCCTCGGTGATGTTGTCGCGGTCGCGGGCCTCGGCCGCGAGCAGCACGTTGGAAAAATAAAGCTGCGTGCGAACCTGCGCCGCCTGCCGATCGGCCTCCCGCCGCTGCCGCTCCGCCTGCACCCAGAACAGGGAAATGCCCACGAGCGCCACGAGACCCGCGGCCGCCACGCCACCAATCGCCGCCGCCGCGGCCCGATGCCGGCGGCCAAACCTCCGCAGCGACTCAAGCGCCGTTGGCGGCCGGGCCAGGATCGGCTCCCCGGCGAGCCACCGATCGAGTTCGGCCGCGAGGTCGCCGGCCGACTGGTAGCGGTCGGCCGGCCGTTTCTCGAGGCATTTGGCCACGAGCGTCGCCAGGGCCCGAGCATCGTCGCGGCCACACTCCGCGGCGGCCGCCTGCTCGACCCGGGTCGTGTCGGGAGCCGCATCGCCGCACACGAGCCGCACGGCCTCCGCCAGGGAAGCTCGGTGGAGGTCGTAGGGGAGCGAGCCGGTTAGCATCTGGTGCAGAACGAGACCGAGCGAGTAGACATCGCTGCGGCAATCGACTCGGCGGCCATCACCTGCGATCGCGTCGCCCTCCAGTTGTTCCGGGCTCATGTAGTGCAGCGTGCCCACGACGTCACCGGTTGCCGTCAGGCCGGCCGCGAACGACTCCACTCCCTGCGAGCTGCCTGCCTGCAGGCTGCCTGCCTGCGGGCCACCTGCTGATTCGTCGGCCCGGGCCACCCCGAAGTCAATCACCTTGGGCTCGCCGTCTCGCCCCACGAGGATGTTCGCCGGCTTGAGATCACGGTGCACCACGCCCTGAGCATGCGCATGGGCCACCGCGCCGCAGACCTTGCGAAACAGTGCGACACGATTGCGAATGCAAAGCCCGCCGTCAGTATGCCGGCAAAGCCCTTGCAGGGCGGTATGCCGCGTGAGCCCGCCGCTGGCATACCGCGTGAGTGGCCGCGCATCCTCGACCAGCTCCATGACGAAGAACGGCAGCGGCGGCCGCCCCGCCGATTCCGGGTCGGCATACAGCCCGAACGTATGAATCTGCGCAATGTGTGGATGCCGCAGCCGCGCCAGAAACTCCGCCTCGCGGGCAAACCGCTCCAGCCGTTCGACGGGATGGCCTCCGGTCAACCCCGCCGCCCGGATCACCTTGATCGCCACCCGCCGCCGCGGCGTGGCCTGCCAGCCGGCGTACACCCGGCCCATGCCGCCTTCCCCGAGGAGCCGTTCGATCGTGACGCCCCCCAGATCGGTGCCGGGCGGCAGCGGTCCGTCAGACGCACCAAAGCCGTCTGCTCCAAACCCAAACGCATCGTCCTGACCGGTCAGGCTCGACGCCGGCAGCGGCGATCCTGAGAGCGGCCCAGAAAGAGGCCCGGGTAGCCCTCCAGGCAGCCCGCCAGACAGAGACCTTTCGCCCGGCTCACCGCCGTCTTCCTCGGGATCCTCGCCCATGGATTGCGAGTGGGACATCCCGGGGGTTATACCGCCTTCACAAGGTGAGTGCCCCCCTTCTGCGAGGAATGGCTCTTCCGGGTAGAAGCCCCAGACAGGGACGCCCCACACTGCTGGTTCGTTTCCTGCGGGCTCATTTTCACATTCATCGGTCGTCGTCTGATTCTTCACGGCTACGTCATTCATGATCCGCTCATTCCTGGCTGGTGAGTGATGTCTCGTACTCTCCCTAACGAGCGCGGGCTCTCCGAGGGGCAATCCGATTTCGAGGAGCGGCTCGCCCGGCCTCTCGCGGCCTGCCTGGCGGGGCTTGCGGCCGGCGATCCCACGGCCCGCGACCGCATCATCGAGGTCTGCAGCGACCGGCTCCGGGTGCTTGCCCGCCGGATGCTCGCCCGCTTCCCGAACGTCCGGCGTTGGAACGACACCGACGACGTCTTTCAAAACGCCGCGCTCCGCCTCCACCGCACGCTCGGCCAGCTCACGCCCGCGTCGCCCGCCGACCTGCTGGCCCTCGCCGCCACGCATCTGCACCGCGAGCTGATCGATCTCGCCCGCCACCACGCCGGGCCCCTCTCCTACGCCGCCAATCACGGCACGAACGTGATTCGCCGTGCCGAGGCCCCTGCCGACCCGGTCCATATCGTGGACGAGGCGGGAGCGTCCGACGCCGATGCGGAGCTCGAACGCTGGAGCGAGTTTCACGCGGCGATCGACGCGTTGCCCCCCGAAGAGCGCGAGGTCTTTCACCTCACCTGGTATCTCGGCGCCGACCAGAAGACGATCGCCAGCCTGCTGGGCTGCTCGGAGCGCACGGTGAAATCCCGTTGGCGTGCCGCCCGCGAGGCCGTCCGCACCGCCCTCGACGGCGAGCCTCCAGACGCCGCGTAGGCGTGTGAGACCGCAGACGCCGAGCCGCGTGTGTCATTAGACTGCTGCGGCACAGACTGTCACGGTTCCGGCACACCCCGCACACCCGCCCCATGCCCTGGCTCCACCACGAGGTGCGTCTCGCGCCGCGTCGCCGCGGCTTTCACCTCATCACGCCCGAGATCGAGGCGGCCCTCCCCGGCTCGTCCTCACGGTCCACGGCGACCTAGTCCGCTCGGGGCACTAGTCGATCGGAAGAAAGGCCCACAGTGACGGGCGGCCGCAGTTGCAGTGAACTGCTCGGCCCAAGAGGCCGAGGCCTGCGACGCTCAGAAAGACCGCGGATCGAGCGGCATCCCAGGAGCCCTTCGAGCCTGCGGCGCGGGGACCGCGGAGCCGCGACTGCACGCTTGGGATCGGATGGAAAATCACTTCGACAAAGGCGCCTCGCTGCCGCTCGCGATCCTGGAGGTCATCGAGTGATTTGATCGTGCGTGCCAACACCTCATGACGGCAGCCCGTCGCCAGCAGGCTTTGGTCTACCTCGGCCACGCCGCGGCGGCTCGGTGTGGGGAGCGTCAGGAGCCCCAAAAACGACCAGAGCGTGAACAGCAGGCTGTAGCTCACGATTCCCTCGGCCGTGGCGAGACGGCCGTCTCCGATGACGAGCGCCGTCAAGGCGGTGCCGAGGAGCGTGAAGCCGATGGCGAGCATTCGTCCCCGCCACCACTCCCCTGTCTGAATGGCCATCTGCCTCCGCCGCGCCGCCACAGTGAAGGCCTCAGGATCGAGAGCCTCGTACCACCGCATCGGCAGCAGGTGCAGACGCGGTCGCACCACCCCCACCACCGCTCCGGTGAAGCCCTCGTCGTCTGATTCGCCCATGTAGATCGGCAGCGTCGTCGGGGCCGGCCCGTTGGTGACCAATGGCTCGTCGATCGAGGTGGGCAGGCTCGGCGTGAGCTCGAGCCTCGCCATGGCGGACGCCAGACCAATCCGTCCCCAGAGCAGGGCGAGCACGAGCCCCGCACTCGCCAGGATCACCCCGAGCGATCCTGCCACCCTGCCAGCCAGCAACAGCACGACCGCTGTCACGAGCAGCAGGGAGCAATGAACCCCCACCCCCCGGGCAAGTCTCCCGAGGAACAGCCCCAGCGGTGGATGCCGCCGCTGGTACCACCTCGGCAGGAGGTAGCCGCCCGCGATATCGAACGGCAGATGCACGGCTGCGTAGGTGAGCACGAAGCCTGCCAGCCCCACGATCTGGCCCCCAAGTGTCTCATCTCCCGCCGGCAGGAGCCGGGCTGGTAGCCCGAGCATCAACCCGAGGGATGCCAGCACGACCATCGTGCCGACACCGCTCATCCCGAGCCAGAGGCGGGCGCGGCCGTATCCGGGAGTGGGCTCCTGCGTGTGGGGCTCATCAATGATCGGGAGTGACGAGCGATACATGGCTTCGGCAGTCTTCTGAATCCCGCGGAGCATGCCGCCGAAGACGAATTCGTGCAAGGGCACGACGGCATACCAATACAGCAGGCCCAACAAGCCTCTGGGACGAAAGCGGGCCGTCATGACCAGCCGTGTCAGGGGCGGTTTCGCACGAGGGTCGATCTCCTCGATGGTGAAGTCGAGTTGGGCCTCGCCCGGCAGTTTCATCTCCGCTCTGAGGGAAAGTGACTTGTCGCGGTCGATGCCCACCACTCGCCAGAAGTCGAGCGCTTCACCGAATTCCACCATCTCCGGATGTCGTCGGCCCCGCCGCAGCCCCGGCCCCCCCGCGAGCTTGTCGAGCCAGCCACGCAACCTCCAGAGCACGTCACCGGCATACCAGCCGTTGCCCCCTCCGATTCGGCAGACGGCCGCATAGACACTCGCCGGATCGGTTTCGATATCGACGACCCGCTGGTCGGTGAAAACAGTGCCACCGGCCCACGCGGGATCCCCGGGCACGGGCCCGGCCACGCTCCAGTGAGTCTCGACCGCGTGCCGGTCAATCTTGACCTTCGCCCGATGGATCGCCTCGCGGACGCCGAGCGCCTCGTGTGGCATCAGCCGCTGGGTGGTGTCGTCGGTGACGACCACGCGATTCTTGAGGCCCTCCGCCAGCGGGCGTGCGATCCGGTAGGAAACGGGGGTCACGAGGTTGATCCACAGCGAACTCAGCCGCGGTGTCAGCACGGGCACCGGCAGGATGATCCGTCGACGGAGTCCGAGCTCTTCGGCCATGATCCGCATCAACTCCCGGTAGGGCATCACATCGGGCCCGCCGATCTCGAGCGTTGTGCCGGCGGTCTCAGGCACGTCGAGGCAGCGGACGAGCCAGTGGAGCACGTCGGCGATCGCCACCGGCTGGCACTCGGTGGTGACCCATTTGGGTGTCACCATGATCGGGAGCCTCTCGACCAGATAGCGGAGGATCTCGAATGATGCCGAGCCGGCGCCGATGATCATCGCCGCTCGGAACGTGGTCACCGGCACGCCGCAGGAGGCAAGAACGTGCTCGACCTGCCGCCGGGAACGGAGGTGCTCGCTGAGGTCCGGCCCCATCTCACCCAGGCCACCGAGATAGATGATCCGAGCGAGATGGGCATCGCGGGCGGCTCCGGCGAAGCCGGCGGCGAGTTCGCGGTCGCGATCCGCATACGTGCCGCCGGTGGCCACCATCGAATGCACGAGGTAGTAGGCCGCCCGGCAGTCCCGGAGGGCCTCGGTGACAGCCGCGGTGTCGGCAACGTCAACCGCCATGACCTCGACGTTCGGGTGGTGCCGCCAGGGCCGGGCGTCGAGTTTCCGCGGCTCCCGCACCAGGCAGCGAACCCGGTATCCCGCATCGACGAGGGCGGGCACGAGCCGGCCGCCGACGTAGCCGGTCGCTCCGGTCACAAGAACCGTGTCACCGATCCTGACAGACGGGCTGGCTGGGACGTTCACAATGCTGCGCAGGGAAAACTTGAAATCGACACCATGGGCTTACCTGCCAGGCATCGTAGACAGTTCCCAGCGGAGTGGCCGGGGGAGGCGTCAGTTCGCCTCTTGGCTTCGGCACCTGCCCCGGGCCCGACATGGTCGATCGCGACCAGATCGTCATGACGGTTTACCAGGGCCGCGATCGATGCGGCTCTGCGATCCGGAGGGGGGGGCACCAGCTCGGTCACGAGCTCCGGACGAGCCGACGCGAACAGCCCAGCAGACGGCGAGACAGAGGGTGAGCAGGCCCGCGTGGAGGCCGTAGCGTTCGGGAAAGTCCGGGAAAGGAACGAAGGTGCCGTAGAGCGCGAGCAGCGGGACAACGGCGGCGGCCGGGAAAATGATCCAGCGCCAGGCTGGCTGTCGGGCAGAAGAACGCCGCATCAGCCGCAGCGCTCCGAGGGCCAGGCCGGTGTAAACGAGCACAAGCAGCAAGGCCTGGGCGGTACCGGCCACGAACAGGGTCTTGAAGCGTTTGTCGGCCGGAATGAAGAGTCCGCCGAGAATGAAAAGGATCGCCATGGCAAAGATGACCGTGGCGGCGGCGGCAGGCGCTCCGCGTTGGTTCGTGCGGGCGAGCGCATGAGGGAGGAGCCCCCGGCGGGCGAGCGACAAGATGCCACGGGATGCCGCCAGCGAGAATCCGATGCAGGTGGCCGTGAAGTCGACGAGGACCGCCAGGCGGATCCAGATCGCCGCCCAGGGGCCCACGACCTCGTGGGCG
>Ga0114946_10001027_pt1 | contig 19253 bp, 21 predicted proteins | sample WalLakDeSediment_FD_88676 | JGI IMG/M metagenome (GOLD analysis project Ga0114946, IMG submission 88676) | Lake sediment microbial communities from Walker lake, Nevada to study Microbial Dark Matter (Phase II) - Walker Lake 11/02/13 Deep Sediment | ecosystem: Environmental > Aquatic >...
AACGCTCTATCAATTTATCAATTTCCGTTTGTCCCATCCATCCTATCCACCAACGCCCGTCATGGTGCGTCATTTTGACCCTATAAAACTTCATAAGTGCTCTCCAGTCAACGAATGCCGAACGCCGCGCTCACCAGAATATGTGGAACGACGCGTAACTTTTTTCGAGTGCAGCACCTTGGCATCTGTGATTATGCTACGCCAGCGTGATGGTATAAAACACTTGCTGAGACTCACTCAAATCAAGCAGTTTCGTTGCCTCAGAATCTTTGCAAGCTGGCGTAATATGCGTATTCTTTCTATAGTACGAAGCAGCAACCAATATTCTTTGCATTATCCTTCCTACCTCAAAATATAGATTCCTCAACGCTCTTTCATGCTTATATTGCCACTGAGAAATTTCAAATTCTTGGACCATAATTAAGCTACAACTAGCTGTTTTTGGTGCGCTATGTCCAATTAATATGTCCACCATTTCTGAACGATATTCTCCAGCCTTCCCCATTTTTATAGAATGACTAACGGGGTCAAAAAAATAGATACCCGAAGCAATCAATTCGGGGTCATAAACCACGAGATAAAATTCAAAAGATCGGCCGAACGACTTTAACACATCACTCATTAAACCCTTGCCTTCTTTAGGTATTCTATGCTTTCGTATGTCGGAAAACGAATGAAACAATATCGACGACATCTCATCCAGTTTCAAAGTGCTTTTGCTGCTATGTTTCGAACAAGATCTTTCTACGAGCGCGTCACCAAAGGTGCAAATTGGGATCGCTCCGGAATACTTATCAAGACTTATTGCGTGATTGTCGTTAGATAATTGTCGCGGTAATGGTATTTCGCCAACATTTTTTATGTATTTTTGGATAAGTTCCTTTTGTGAGGTGAGCCTTTCCTCGCTGTCCACCTTTGAATCATAAAACTCACTTCTCCTCGACCATTGATAATATTCGAGGGACTCCCCCCAATTAAACCTCCGCCATTCATCCACTTCTGCATCATTCGTCGAGTTTCTTTCTGGCAAATCAATAAGTGACGATAGGTCCTGATTAGAGCCTGACTTAATTAACTCAAGCAAATCCTTTTTTTGTACAAGAACTCTAGTACAGTTTTCCGAACTCCGGATTTCGAGATATTCTTTTGGATCATAGCCTTTTTCAAAAGATGGTAAAATTTTCATAATTACCCCAAAGCAATCCCTAAAATGGCTCCCTCTTCCAATCCTGATATATTCGCATACCCCTCAAACCATTTGTCATTTATTCCGTGCTGAACAAACGATTTAACCTTTAGTGCGCGTGAAACCATTTCAATTGTTGAAGCCACATGTCCCGCGTCAATAAATATTGTTCTAAAGGTTCTCGGTTCTCTATACCGAAACATGTTTCTTTTGAAAACGGACGTTAATACTACTAACACTCTCGGTTCAAATTCAGCTCGAAACAGCCCCTCCAGATTGGTTCGTATTTCTCTAATGTCGAATTTACGATTCACTAGCTGCAAAGAATAGGACTGCGGTGAAAACCAATACAAGCCATTATCAATTGCTTCTAAAGATAAATTGATGATATACCCCTCTGTGGGATGCCTAGAGCCACCGGACGGGCTAGTCTTCCGCAAAAACGGGGGGATTTCGGGGTGGCCTGGAACGGGCCTCTCCCGAAGTTTTCCCAGGGAACAAGAGATAATTGACTTTAGCCTACTAACATCAAGAGCTTCGTTAACGCTATTGGGAGAAAAGATTTCATTTATCGATGAATTAAGAGACTTCAATGAGACAATTGTACTTTCACACTCTATTTTTTTTGCGTTAATGAGCTCATTCTTATGTCTTGACGGTTCTTTGTCGTGAACTCTATATTTCTCCATACGCTCTACATCTTCAGCCCAGGAGTCTGTAGACCTGTAATCCAAGAATGGGTAGTCAGTGGTAAGCAAATTGTAATCTAGCGATTCAATCCATCCATTTGAGATCCATTGTTTTGACTTCTTAAAGGTCGCCTTACATCGATGATCTTCGGTAAAAACAAGCAAATCTGAAGCCAGCAAAGCATCTAACGCACTGAAAAATTCTTCGCTTAGAAGATCGAATTCTTTGCTAATTCTCTTAAGCGCGTTTTCAACAGTGTCACCACCTGAGAAAAAAATTAAGATATATGCTGCGATTCTGTTGAGTTGATATTTTTCCTTTTTTTGAAGATGGATGGCGACTATGTCGCCATCCAAGTTTTCGACACAGATGCGTACTGCAAAATCTAAGCACAATAAAGTACTGTTTCGCAACACGACGTCCCTGCCGTTTACCATGTTAGTTTCCTTGCTGCTTAAGCGCCGTCGGATAGGAGTTTATTTTAATAACTTCCACCTTCCGCTTCTGAGCGTTTGCAGACTTTTTCTTGCTATCTGCTGCTACTACTTTGTCTTTTTTCATGGTCAGTCTCCTATGTGCTCCAATTTAGAATAGTGTATAGGTTGGAGCGTTACCTAAACACCCACTGTCGAAACAGAAGAGCGCGAAAAAACAGCAGAGCGAAGCGGCGCTGGCTTACTTGCATACGTTCGGCCTTTGTTGTTCGAGGTCGTCCACTCTTTCGCAGAATTCTCCCAATTGGTACTCATCGATAATGATGGAGGGGCCTAAGTAATGTGGATGATTATACTCTGCCTCCGATACCCAACGTGAATTGAACGAGCTCAAGTCCTCAGGAGTGAAGAATCCGCGAGGACTTTTGCCGTCAATCCACCTTGAACAGGTCAGTATCAGTCCCTCTGAGAGAAGGCAGCTTCCTCCGCCGGTATATGGCATGGCGCGAAAGCCGGTCAAGAATGAGGATCGGAACTCGCTCTTGACCCTGAATCGCGGTGCTGTTTCGTGCTTAAAGAATCCGGCTAATAACGTCATTGTCAGGTCCCTACTTTCATCATCAACAGTGTAACGGACAGAATCTGGGATATTGGTAGTAGCCATACTCTGTATGGCACGGTCTGGCGCTTGCCTCCCCGCGCCGGTGCGGCACGATTGGGCGGCGATTTCGCCCATCGGCTTACAGGAGGTTGGAACATAGCGGCAAGGAGTCGCGACGATGCGGAGCGTCGGGTCTAGTGTCGGGTCTAGTATCGTTACCGAAATAGGGCTCGCAAGCAAGGCGTTACAACAACCGCCGTGCGATGGTACATCCTGCGGGCTGAACAGTTCATTTGGGCTTTTTCGGGGCGTCAAACGGCGGAACTGGCCCGCCATGGTGTGGATGACTACCTCGCTCGGGTGTTTGTGCCAGGATTCGCGACTGCAGCCGTGGCAGTTCCGGCAGGGCGGCGATGCTATGCGGAATCTGTTTAATATCGTGGACACAGAATGGGACCGGGACGTGAAACGGGGTTTCTGGCGCGATTCCGCCCGCACTCTGGAGGAGCAGCACGCGACCAGGGCGCGGGAGCATGCACCGGTCACGCCGGAGGAATTCGCGAAGCGCATCGGCAAGTCGCGTTTCGCAACGCTGATACACGAGAATCTGCACGTTTTTTCTCGTTCTTCCACGGTGATCGACACGCGGCCTGTCGATCCGAACGGAGAAATCCTACCTCGGCTGCTGCTGCCGGTTTCTGTTCCGCTTCGGGGGCCGGCCACCAGAAAACCTGGGCGCACCCGAAGAATGAAATCCACGTCTCGTGGATCGCCACGTCGCTTTACTCTTCGCGATGACCGTTCCATCAGCGCTTCGGCAAGCCTAGGACGCGTTGGAACCATCCGACGGGGGGTGTAAGACCGATCGGCTGCGCCAGCACCGCTGGAAGCGGTCTTTAGCATGGAACGCGAACCTGCACTAAGGCCGCGACCATGCCGCAGCACTGCACAGAGCTCGACCGACTGCTGGGAACGTATCTGGCCCCGGTTGCCCGGAATGGCATCGCGGAAGCCTACGTTTTTGCCACCCAGGCTCACGCGGGTCAGAAGCGTCGAAGCGGTGAGCCGTTTATCACTCACCCGCTGGCAGTCGCCGGCATCGTTACCACGTGGCGGATGGACGCGGCATCGGTCATCACGGCGCTGCTGCACGACGTACTCGAGGATACCGCGGTCAGCGCAGCGACCCTGGAGGATCGCTTCGGCAAGACCGTGAGCACGATGGTGCAGGCCCTCACGAAACCCGATCCGACTCCGAAACTCCAGTCTGGAATCCAGGATCCATCAAGCCCGATCGAAAAACTGCTCGCCGCCGGCGGCCGGGAACCCCGCGTGCTGCAGATCAAGCTCGCGGACCGGCTGCACAACATGCGTACGCTGTATTACCTCGACACCTCCCGGCGCCAGCGCATCACACGCGAAACCCTCGCCCACTACGTGCCGCTCGCGCAGCGGATCGGCATGCATGAGATCGCGAGCGAGCTGCAATGGATCGCAAAAACCTGCGAGACAAATTTCCCCGGCACATCAGCAACCCAGCCGTTTGGGATAGCCGGAAAGCCTGCGAATTTTGCCTCAGTCACAGCTTGCTAGCGTGTTGCCCATGAAACGCAACTCCACCCGAAAGGAGCCTTCCATGAAGACCTCGGCCACCGCATTCCTTCTGGCCCCCCTTGTCGCTCTGACCAGCGGGTGCATGGGATTGGGCAGCAGGCCCGCAATTCCTGTTGCTCCAGAGTCCACCTATGCCGCTGAAAAGGCGCAGGTGCTGCGCCTGTACTCCGACCCGGAGATGCAACTCTCGGCCATGCAGTCGCTCACCGTGCGCACGCGCGCCGATCGCCTCGATCAGGCCAGCACAATCGCCTTGCTGGGACTTCAGACCGGTCACTTTCACGCGCATACGGCACCATTGATTGCCGAAGTCGAGGGTACACCCCTGCACTTGGTGCCGGATGCCGCGCAGGCCCTGGCTTACCTCGGGGTGTCGACCCGTCCGCAGCAGGCACTGAACCACCCGCCCACCACGCGCGTGCGCACTGTCGTCGACCGCTACTGCCGCCCGATCACGATCACCGACCTGCGGCAAGGCGGTTCCGGATCCAGCGCCGATCGCGTGTTCGAACACGCGATGAAAGCCGCTTGCTTCGCCTACGCGCAGGGGGATGAGGCGACCGCCTCCGCGGAGATGGGCGCTGCGACTGCGGCTGTCCTGCACGCTCGACATCGCTGGCCACAGGAACTCGCCCCGCACGCCGACCGCGGTGTCGCTGCAGGCGCGTACTGGTTCATCGACCGGGCCGATGCAAGCGGTATCGCGCTTGGCGCGCTGTTGGAACCCGGAACCGCCCGCCCGGATCGCCGCTAAGACCGATCAATCGACATTTCTTGATGAGGAAGCCGTGATGAAACAGATACCCTCGAACCGTGCACATACCCAACGCGCTTTGACCTACGCGGTCCTCTTGGCCCTGGTCGTCGGCCCGGCGCTTGCAACTCCGGTCTCGGCGGAGACCGCGGCACCGCAGCTTCGCCTGACAGTGGATGCCCAGGAACGCGCCCGGCTGCTCGCCGAGCAGCAACGGGTCCGTCAGACGGCGAATTCCGTGGGCACCAACTGGAACCAGCTCATACAGCGCTGGCAGGACGCCAGCACCGCCCCCAACGAGTCCTCTTTCGCCGGTGCCCTTGAGCGCATTGTCGATGCCGCCGAGTCGCTCGACGGACAACTTGGGCGTTACGAAGAACAGATCCGGGGCCTTCGCGCGCGCTACGTCGACCTGTACGACAACGCCGCCGATGCCCCGACGCAAATCGGGCCGGATCTGCACGAGATCGGTGCGGACCTCGCCCGTCTCGGAGAGCCCTTCGAGCGATTCATGACCCCTCAGAGTAGGCGGGGAGTCGCTACGCGAATCCAGATGGCAGAAATGGCCGCCCAACTGCGCAGGACTGCCGAACGCCTTGGAAGCTCTTCGGCACTCGCCACCCGCGGGGATTTCGTTGGGGCAGTGCGGATGCTGGATGACAATCTCCTGACCATCGAAGTCCAGCGGGACGCTCTTCGCGCCCAGATCGAGACGGTGTTGGCTCGCGCCCAGTGGACTGCGACCGAGTCGCTGGTGGTCGCGCCGTTCGATCCTGTCGGAATGGACGACTTGATCATCCAGATTCCGGACACCGTGTTCCGGTTCATGGATGCGCCGGAGGCAGACCCAGTAGCGCGCAACGCACCGACCAGCGCGTTCGGTCGTCTCCTTCGTTGATGTGGCTGGATCGGCCATGGAGGACAGGTGCCGTGAGCAATGGCGCACCCGCCAGCCCCGTGAAGGACGGCCGGCACCCAAGTGGACAGGGATGTGTACCTGAAACACAGACTGAAACGGAGAAGACATGATGTTGCGGATCCTGTTTGTGATTTTCGCGGCCGTCCTGACCGTCCATCTCGTGGGCACCGGGGATGTGGTCCGCGCCATCGAGACGCTGGTGGAGGGACCGTCCAGAACCGTGGACTCGGTGGCCGAGCGCCTGGTGGCGTGCCCCCCAGGGGATTCTGTAGCTCTGGAGTCCGGGGCCATGCCGCCGCTCTCAAGGGAGACACAGGCGCAGGTCGAGGCACAGACCACCCAGCCTACGGAGCCGGACTCCGATATCACACTGCCAAAGGTGACTGACGAGTTCGCGGGGGACCAGCAAGAGGCAAGCCTCGAATACCGGTTCGCGGAAATCCGCCGCCGCGCGGAAGAGTTCCTGCACCGGTGACCCGACCGAAAGCGACCGGCTCGATTCGAGCGCTGGCACGATGAATCCGCATTGCGGATCGAAGGAGCATGCAATGACCTGGTTGAGGAAGCTGTTGGTGGTGCTGGTCGGTCTTGCGGCCCTGATCGCGAGCCACTTCCTCGCCGGCCCGTCGGGTGGCGTCCTGACGCTGGTGAACGCGTTCGCCGGGCCGGTCGGATTCCTGATCCTTGCCCTGGGCTGCTATGCGCTTGCCGGTCTCTGGGTGGCCGCACGGGAACCGGAAGACCAACGTCTGCGGCGCTTGCGCCATGCCAAGACCATGGGCTGGGGTGCGTTCGCTCTCGGGCTGATGGGAACCTACATTGCCGTGATCAAGTACAGCAGTGACGGCCCCATTGACACCGCCGCCATCATTCTCGCGATGGGCTCGAGCCTGATGGGCCTGGCCGTTTTCTTCAGCGTGATGATCGGAGCCGATCTGCTCGCACCTGGTACAGACGGGAGTGACTAGGGAAACTCGTTATGAAAACGCAACTACAGGCCGCGGCCGCCGAAATTTTCCTGCTGCTCGCCTTCGTCGCGATGCTCTCGACATCCGACGGAACGAAATCCGAGAGCAGCCGAGTGGACGCACTGAATGCTCCCATTGCCCGGCTGGAACCGGACGCTCCGCCCAGTACTACCGTCCCCGATGCCGATATGGAAGCTGATGGCCTGCAGCGGCAGGTATTGGCCAGGACCAGCGGCGGGTGGGTACTCGATGGGAACCCGGTGCGACGCACCGACCTCGCCCGGTACCTGAGTAGCGGCACCAACACTGTCCGTATCCAGGGGCTGCTCGAAGAGGAATCGCGAGGCCTGCTGCACGAGCTCGCCGAACACGGCGTTGCGATTGAACTGGAATGACAAGACCCATTGCCCGGGAGCAGAACGATGCAAAACGAACACGTTCCTAACGATCTCCGGCTCGCTCCGCAGTTCCGAACCGCCCTAGTGCTGCTGGGCACCGTGCTCGTGAGCGGTAACCTGTTCCTCGGTCTGCAGCCGGGTGACGATGACCCGGTGAGCGTAGTCCGTTCCGGGGACTCCACCGGCGCGGATACAGTGATAGCGAGCGGTTCCCCCCCCGCTACCACAGAACGCGCGGAGACGGACCAGGGAGGAACCATGGCGAAATCAGGGCCTCTCGCGGAATTGGATGGTCGCGAGAGCGAACCGACCGGGGGCCCATCGACACCGACGAGACCGACCGTGTCTTTGGATCCGACGCCGACGCTGGTGGCCGCCCAGACCGAGCTCGAACGGCGGCGCGCGGCCGCGAGGGAACAAACGCGGATCGATACCGCATCTTCTGCCCCAACGACGGGGGAAGATCCCTGGCTGTCCCTTCTGGAGCGGATGTCCCGATGACCTCGATCAGCACTGTCCCCAACCTATCATTGCCCGTCGCCATATGCCCCGGCCAGGGAAGGTCTCATTCTCCGACGTGGCGGTATCGCCATCGTTGGCATCGAGGATCCTGAAATACCGCACAACAAATTCGGAACGCATCGAACGAGAGGACTGAATCCCATGACCGAAATCCTGCTGACCCGCAAGACAGCCATGCAACCCGCTACCGAACCCCGGGTGCGCGGCGCCGAACCCCCAGCCCCCAAGCCTCAAGACGATCGCGTCGGTTGCTGCGTGCAGATACCGTTTCTGCGCGAGGTCATCACTCGCGTCGAGCAGGAACAGGGCGATCGTCGCCAGCGCGAGGCGCGCCTGCGACGTGCACGCGCCGAGTTTGGACTGGACTGAACGCAACCAACCGCCAACCGCCCGGATAAGGTTCCTTCGGTGCACCGCAAAACCACCGCAATGCAGGGTTTGCCCATGACGAGACATACCAACGACGCATTCTGTGCGAACGACCTTGCTCAGGTTCTGTTCTCGGCCCGCATCAGCGCAGACGGCCGACTGCACGCGGTCGGCGGCCTGGACGCGAAATTCCGTGCCCTGATCGCCGATACTCGGGTGATTCGGATTCATACCCTCGTCTGCTCTCGGGCGCAGGACCTCGGGGCGGACTGGCAACGCTTCCGGCTCCCGGGCCACGGGCTGCGCCTGATCGAGGCCCATACCCTTTCCGAAGCGATGGCCATACTCGCGGAGCGGCTGCGCGAGCGGGCCGATCCTGCCTTTGCCGGTCTGAGGCAGACGTTACCCCTGCCGGCCGCGGACACGCGGATTGACCGCCCGATGCTGGAACAGGCGCTCGAGCAGGCGATCCGCGACCTTGCTGCGCAGGCACCCGCGCAGCGCCTGCCGCGCGGCTACGTGGTGATCGAAGGCGAGGCCGGAACCGGGAAATCCGCACTGCTGGCGCAGTATGTGGCGCACGAGGAAGCGCGTGGCCTCGAGCGGCAACTGGTGGCCGCACACTTCATCCGCCGTGGTGATGCCGGCCGCGACGACCCGCATGTCTTCCTGCAGACCCTCGCGCGACAGGTCCGCCTGCGCCGGGCGCAAGGCGACACCGAAACCGCACCCGAGGGCGCGGCCGATTTCCTGCAAAGCCTGCACGAGGCCGTGGAAGGCCTGACCGCACCGCTGATCATCGTCATCGACGCGCTGGACGAGGCCTTCGGCAGCAGCGGGACTTCCCCGCTGCGCCACCTCGCGCCGTTCCTTCCGGATGGCGACCGGTTGCCGGACGGGGTCATCCTCGTGGTCAGCACGCGCCCCGGGGAACCCTACCTGCGCACGTTTCCCCGGGGGCCGTGCGCGCGCGTAATGATCGGCGGCGAGGCCGCGCAGAACGATGTGCTGCGCTACATCCACGCCATGAACGAACGGCATGCGCTGGCGATCGAACCTGCACTGCGCAACGAGATGGCCCGCCGGGTCCAGGGCAATTTCGAACTCGTGAGCCTGCTCTTCCGGGGCGCCAGCGCACGCGAGCCCGTTACCGTCGCGCGCTGGCACGCGACCCTGGACCACTGGCGTGCACATCCCGCGAGCCTGCCCACCAGCCTCCAGGAGTTCCTGCAGCGCGAATGGGACCGCATGCTGGAGGCGCTGGCGGAACAGGCCCCGAAACTCGGGTTCCTGCCCGTCGAAGCAGAATCTGCGGCCACGGCCATTCTGGGCCTGCTCCGGTGCACCCAGTCGCCGCTCACGCGCACCCAGTTGCAGGCCCTGGCCAATGCGCTGCACGAACCCGCCGCGGGACGGCCTGGGGTATCGCCGGTCACCGTCCTCGGCCAGGCGCGGAACCCGCAGCGCTGGTTCGACCAGATCCTGCCGGTGCTCGACCTCGCCCGCACTTTTCTCCACCAGGAGGAAGGCCGTGGCTGCCGCCTAGCCAATGCCACGGTCGAGGAATTCGTGGCAGCACAACTGCGCGCCCGCGGCTGGGAGCCGGCCCTGCACCAGGTGCTGGGCTTCGCGTGCACCTTCTACGCGCAGCCGCCGAAGAGCATCGAAGCGCTGGCGGATTACGCGGTCTTCACTCTGGCGAAGCACCTTCACCTCGGCGGCCGTAACGCCGCGGCAACCGAGGTGCTGTGCGATCCCGTTTACCTGCAGGCGCTGGCTGACCGCTGCCCGGACGAATCTGCATTGCTGACGGCGGTGCTGCCCACCTTCATGGGCCTCCTGCGCGCCGAGGACCAGCGCCAGCACCGCAGGCTCGAACTGGTGTCCACCAGCCTGACGAAACACGCCGTGCAGTGGGTGTCGGGCCGACTCAAGGTCGCCGCCACTTTGTTCAACGAACTCGGCGGTCTCGAGCCTCCCGGCGGTCCGTGGCGCTCGCGGCTGCTGGCTGCCGCGCGCCAGGGCGGCGGGCTGCTGCGCTTTCCGCCGCGCGATCCCGGTCCCTTCACGCCGGCCCCGTTCGCCGATGGTGCCGGCTTCTCGTCCGATGGCCGCCTCTGTATCCGCTGGGAAGACGATATGATCGTCGCCTGCACCGTCACCGAGCGCAATCTGGTGTGGGGGCCCGCACAGGGATGGTTCGTCGTCCCGAAACAGCCGCGCGCAGACAGACAATTGCTCGCACAACGTCCGGGCACCGAAGTCATCGCCAACGATCTCTCGGCGGAGAATACGGACGACGACGAAGGGCCGTGGTCGCTGTGCGCCGTCGAAATTTCGGAGACTCACGCATGGGGATACATCCTCTGTTACGTGCGCAGGGATGGTGGCATTGGCTTCGTGCAGTTGAGCCCCTCCGCTGAGACCGCGCAGCACCTCGGGGAACTCGCTTACCCCTTTCCGCCGGATGCCGCCCTCGAGCTCGGGCGTGCCTTGGTGTCCTTATCCCCGTTCACTAACGAGAACCGGATCGCCGCCGTGATCCGCCCCAGGAGTACCGAGGGCGGCTGGTCGGATCGCATCGCAGTCGTCGAATTGGCCGTTCCCGCTCCCCCGGGAAACGCCGCACCGAGTATCGTGTGGGAAGGGCCTCTGGCCGAGGGGGATCGCTACCTCGGCGGCCCGGATCAAATCGACTTTCCGCTACCCACACCCATCGTGTTCGCGGACCCGCTTCAGGCCTGGCTCCTCGGCACGCGGGTGGACCACGACACGGTGGCGGTCCACGCGCTGCACGCGAGCGGTAAACCAAGCCTCTACCGCCATGTCACGGTCCCCGGACTCCCCGACGAGACAAAGCGCAACCGGGAAAACCACAACATCGAAGGGTTTTCCATTGCCACCTCCCCTAACGCTTCCCGGTTGGAGGTGCGGGTCTCGATCCGTGTCGAGGGAACCGCCGTATTCAGCATTGATGTCGCCTCAGGCATCGAGTCTCCAGACACCGCCGACATCATCATGGATCCATCGGCGCGTCTGCTCGCCTGCAAGACGATCCGCCAACACGATCATCCGGGGAATCGTACGTACAGTGCAGCGGCCACGCGCGAGGGCTTGCGCGTAGCCACCACCAGAAACCGGCAAGGCCCCCTCCAGATCCATGACCTTCCTTGGCCGGAACGATGGCAATACTTCTCTTGGCCGCACGAGTCCGATGGCGGACTCGAGTTGCTGACCCGCGCGTCAATGCTGTACATCGCTACTCCCGGACCGGATTCCACGCTGCTTCACATCCACTGCACGATCAAGCCGGACGGTTCGCTGGCAGCACCCGAGTGGCAACGGCTGCGCTTGCCACCCGATCTCGATTTCCACGACACGATGAGGCTGTTGCGAACCCCAGCGGACCAAGTCCTTGCATTTTTTATGAAGCGGGGTGGCTCCGAAACTCCATTCGTCGCCACGCTGGAGGATCTCCCGGTACTGGAACCCGACGGGCCTGCAACTCTGGACACGGGTCACAACGCCGGCGCAGATCCGCTGGAAGAAGCGTTCATCGGAAACCCGGGGCCGTTCCCCCGTTCCGGCGACCGGGCGGCCTCGTGCGCCGGGGATAGCGGCGACGACCTCCAGTGTGACCACGTCCGTCTGTATCCGGGACCGATCCAAGCCCGGATCGATACCGGGGACCACGGCTGGTTCGTGGTTACCGAAGCCACGGAAGACGAACTCGCCGTTCACGTGCAGAGGGAAGACGCGCCCGAGATCCAAACGCAGAGAATCCGCTTTCGACTCGACGCATTGTGCTCGGGGTCTTCAGAGGAGATTGGCTGTTACACATCGACGTCGTCCGACGCCCGTCACCTGATCGTCATCGGCGGCGATACAGGGTCTCGGTTCGCGCTGTTCAAGGCTGCGCCGCAGCCGACCCTGGAGCAGAGCGAAACCGCAGCCGGGCCTATCCTCGGCTTGGGCTTTCTCGACCCTGTCGCACCGGGTTTTGTGCACTGCCTCATACGTACCCGGGGCATCGACCGAGAATTCGCTTTCGAGGGCTCCCTGCTCCCCAGGGTACGCTCCCCTATCACCCTGCTCTGCATCGACGTTGCCGGACCCATACCCCGCATCGACTCCCGAACCGACCTCGGATGGATCGAACATTCGGGTCCCAGTCTCGCTGTGCTCACTGTCCGACACAGCAGTTCGGGGGCTCCGGCGATTGTCGCCGTGACCCTGGATACAAGCGACCAGCGTTGGCTGACTCTTTGCCAATTGCCGGAAGACCCGAGGTTTCCTGCACAGGTTTCCCGTGCGGCGTTCCCGAACGCGATACCGGGACGGCCCGTGTCCGCCGCCCATGCGAGCCGCATCTGCCGCGAGGACTGTTGGACCATCTTCCTCGAAATCGAGTGGATGGATGGGACCGGCAGAACCCTCGCATATGTGAATCTGCAAGAAGCAACGGCCGAAACGCCGATTTGGCGTTTCGCGGCCGGCGACCTCGTGCTTTCGGAAGAAAGGATCGATCTGTACCCCGGAAAGTACGGTACCGGAGTGATTGCCTACGCAACACCCACCCAAGGCGTCCAGGTCGCGATCATGGAACACGACAGGATGGTCGTCCGACAGATGCCGGACCTCAACTACGTGTCATCGTGTGGACCCTTCCAGGACCATCCGGCGCTGCGGTTCGAGGCCCTGCGGTTCCACCCGCAGGTCGGTGGTTTCGAGGCCGTGCATGAAGACCTGGTTGCGAGCAAATCGCTAACCTCATGGATTCTCTTGAACGAGGCGGATGCCGATCGGCCCCCAACATCCGGGCAATCACGGCCTTGATGCGCTGATCTGGGTATTCCACTCCTATTTTCACCGCGCGCTGCAGCGGCGAGCCAAGGAATAACGCCATGTGCAATCCTATTCGCCAGAATTCATCCCGAGCCCCCTTGCCCACGGATAAGGTGCCGCTGCGATCGGCAATCGCCTTCGCCGCCCTATTGGCCGTTGCGGCACCCGCGGGCGCAGCAAATGCAGATTCGACACGCATCGATGCCCCGGCTTACGATGGGGTCGTCACCCAGCAAATGCTGAATGCAGGCGCAGCGCGAGAGTTTCAGCGATTCGACGCCATACTACAACGCGTCTGGGAGCAGGCGTCCTCACGCGTCCACGCCCTGGATGCACCGGCCGACAGCGTACTGACGGGATGGCATGCCGCCTTGCAAGATGCGCAAGACGCGTGGCTTGCCTATCGCGAAGCGCACTGTGTGGCCGAAGCCTTCCGTTTCCGAGGGGGCAGCATCGAGCCGATGGTCCTGTTCGCCTGCAAGACCTTGCTCACGCACCGAAGGATCGAAGAACTTCTCCCAGAGGTGGTCGGGGAAGCGCCCCCATAACAGTATCCAGTCGAGGATCATTGAGAGGCCGGGCTTGCATTGGTTTCGCACCTTCCGCGGAGGGGAAACAGCAGGGCGATAATCGCAAGCAACTCTCCGAACCTGGTCCCTCGCTCATTTCCCAGCGTCGTCGTCAATCGCCCGAAAGCACACGTCCAATTGTCCCTTGCGGTTGATGTACGGAACCACTTCGTACACCGTAGTGTTCGGCGAGCTGACCAACCGAAATGCGAGGCGCAAGGCGGGGTCCGATGCAAAATGCGCCCGCATTGCCTCCTTGAACTTCGCCTTGCCATCAATGACGCCCGTCGCCTGCCCCAGCACCCCGTCATCGAACCGGAAAACCTGGTGCGTGTATCGCATCGCCGTTACCCCCTATTTGGCTATCACAGCTACTTTGAACGGCTCACTTTGTTCATTACTTGCGCAGCGCTGCGACAACCCAGGATCGCCACGCACGCAGTTCGCTCCCGTAGGCTTCGGCCAAGTGAAGCCAAGGCTTCGCGAGGAATTCCCGGCCGAAGCATCAGTGCATCTGCGATTCCAGTTCGTTCCCCAGAACACGCTGCAACTGGAACGGTAAGCCGATCCAGAGCTTTTCACGCTCGCTCTTCTGCCAGTCGGTGGGCCAATACGGTCGAAGCGACTGGGCGCAGCGACTGCGGAATGAGCGCACTTCATCGGCTCCGAGACGGCCCTGCAGGTGGGCCACCCACGATTCGATGGTACGGTTCACGTGCGGATTGACCTGTGTATGGCCCGGGCCTTGCACATCGCCCAGGCCCAGGTAGGGAGCGGCATCAAACAGCCGAATCTCAATGGTGCCCTTCGGCATACCAGAGTCCGCAAGCCGGAAATACAGGGCATCGGCGCAGAGTAGCTGCCCAAGGTGCTCCCTGAGGCAATTACGCATCTCCTCACCCTCGATTTCCAGGTCCTCCAACTGGGTCAGCGGCTCGAGAGTCCATCCGCCCCACTCCATGCGGGGTACCAGAATCGCAGTCGCCTTCGGCGCACCGGTCATGTCTTGGTAAGCGGCCTGGAATGACTGGCGCCAGAAGGCCTCAATCTCCGTGAGCCACGCGTCAGGGTGACGCACCTGGTCCCGGAGAAGCGCCTCCGACAAGATCCGCTCGCGCCGCTTTGCGTTCAGCGAGGGGGCCGCTTGTGCCAACCGTACGACAATGGCACGAAAAGCAGTCACCCACCGCGAATCCGGCCGGATCGGTGTGCGCCCCAGACGTTGGTCGCGCGCCCTCGCAGCGATCATCGGCGGCACGACGGCTTCAAAGGTGTGATCGTCCAGGCCGTAACGCGCCAGATCACGCATGACCAAGTTCCACTCGCACCAACCCTCGTCACCGCTGGGCCAGAACGCTTCTGGGGTATGCTCCAGCGTGCGCGCCAACGATACTGGGCGCGCACCCCAAGCCGCCGCGACGTCGCTATCCCAGTCACGGAAAAGCTTGCGCACCACGCAACCGCGAACGCTCAAGGCCTGGCTCAATGGACCCGCAATCTCTCGCCCCTGCCGGACCCGCGCAACCAGTTCCGGGGACAACAGACCGCTGTCCCGCAGCCACGGCGCGAGTTGGTACAGTTGCTGGAGCCGTGCATCCATCTGCGCCGTCCCTATCAGATCAAAGACAACCGCCCCACCCATGCCGCGAACCTCAGGGACAATGTCGAATCGACTGCGGAACAACGGTTTGCCAACGACCCCTTTCGGCCCTCTGCACCCAATCCAGCACACGCTCACCCACGTATTCGAGCGTCTCCCGTGGCCAGTGTGCGGGGGCTCGTTCGAATGCTCGGGTGCCATAGTTGTACCGTGCCAGAGCCAGCCAGACATCCCCGTCGGCTGCCGCAACCTGACGTGCAAGATAATCTGTCCCGCCGCGCAGGTTTTCTTCTGGGTCCATCGCTTGCCCGACACCCAAGGATCGTGCGGTGGCTGGCATCAGCTGCATCAGGCCCGTAGCCCCCTTAGGCGACACGGCGCAGGGATTGGCATTGGACTCGACTCGGATTACGGCGGCAATCAGGCTGGAGGGCAGTCCGGTGCGCGTGGCATGGCGCTCGATCGCCTCATGCAGATCGAATTCAGCGGCTCCCACCAGGGCCGTCATAAACCCGCTCATGATCCCGGCGACAGCGGGTACCAATGCGGTTGCAAGCCGGCTTTTTCTTCGCATCGCAAGATCTCCACAAGAATTCCCGTCCAATCTGCCCGAAGGTTCCGCAGCGGGGTGGCGCAGCGCGACGGCCTAAGCAAGGCCGACGAACCGGGCTTGGGGCGAGCATTCGGCGCGACGGAGATACGGCGGCATCCAGGCACGACGGATTACGCGCGAAGTGGAACGTATTCACCGTTAGCCTCGGGGTCTGCAACTGGCCAGATCCCGGACACGCGCCATCATGAGCACGCCTCAGGAAGGCCCGGGCCGGTTCGCACGGTCCAACGGCGGCCTTCAACCGGGGCAGGACGTGTGCAACCAACGGGCAATGCCGCTTTCCGATTAAACGGGGTGTGGAGCCTCGAAGACCCCTGATGTTCAGGTCGCCAGGAGGAGGAACCCTAGATGTCTTGCGACACCGACAAGCAGCCCATACTGAGAACCGAGCGCCTCATCCTCCGACCGTTCGTGTTGGAAGATGCTCCTGTCGTCCAGCGACTGGCCGGGGACAGGGCGGTCGCCGACACAACGTTGGCGATTCCGCACCCCTACGAAGACGGCGTTGCGGAAGCCTGGATCACCGCACACTACCAGCAATTCCAGGAACTGAAGAAGTGCATCTTCGCCGTCACGCTGAGGGATATCCCGCAGGTGATCGGCGCTGTGGAGTTGGGGTTGACCCTGCCCCATGCCCGCGGCGAACTGGGTTACTGGATTGGCCAAGCGTTCTGGAACCTCGGTTACTGCACCGAGGCTGCGCAGGCGGTCGTTGACTACGGCTTCTCGGCTCTGGGCCTGCACCGCATCCAAGGCAGGCACCTGACCCGCAACCCCGCCTCCGGCCGCGTCTTGTTGAAACTCGGCATGCATCACGAAGGGCGCCTTCGCCAGCATAGGCGGGCGGGCCCTGTGTTCGAGGATGTGGACATTTACGGCGCCCTGAATACGCACCGTGCGCTATTCATGGGCGACTGAACTCGTACATGTTCTTGTCTGCATTCAACTCACGGCACTGCGCAGATGGCTCCCTGGACGTAGACCTCCGAAGCGAGGGGGGCCGATTGTTCGCTTTGGCCCCTACTCCAGTGGTATGCCCTGGTATCGCCGGCATTCCAGCACTTGGATCGAAACTGCGTTTGACTGGGGGGCTCGACTGGTGAATCGGGCACACGAATCTCGGCGCGACCTGCCTGTCCTGCGCTATCTGGGCGAATGGCCCGCTACCCTGATCACGGCCGTCGAGCCCTTGTGGTTCGCGCAAGCCAGCGTCCTGCGGATCTGCGCCAGGTATCCCGCGGCAGCGGACCTTGCGCTATCGAACCCAAACCTGTTGTGGCTGGTGGGAGACCGTTACGCTGTGGACGCGAACTGGCGTGATCGCCTGCCGGATTTGCTCAACGGCTCACAAAGGGAACTGCTTGCGGCGGTTCTTGATCAACCGAAGGTGCGCGCGGCCCAGGTGCGTTTTCTCCGGAAGGTGGTGTTGATGCGAGGTGATAGTGCGACTTTGCGCTGGATCCGAAACACGGTCAGTGAGGAAGACGCGGTCATGGCACTCAGGCATTGGGGGCGCCTGCCGTCGAGCATCCTCGAAGTCGTCCGTGGCCCTTTGCTGCCTCACTTGGACTGGTTGCGCGAGGAACTGGCGGCGACGGACGAGACATGGTTGCTGGGCCAGATCCTTGAGCCTCACCTGACCCTCTTGCGTGACACCAGCCGGATGCTGGCCGGCTACGCACGTGAGCGCACTGACCTACCCGCCTCAAGGTTTGCCCGCACCTGGGCAGGCGTGGAACTTCTGCATGAAACCCTGCTGTCCATGAACGTGGATTCGGATCCCGACCTGGCTCCCGAACGTGGCTTCGGGCCTCCGCCCATCCCTTCGAGCGAGGCGTTTCAAGCCATCGCCACGGTCGGCGAACTGCGGAGCGAGGGTCAGGACATGCGTCACTGCGTGGCTGTACGGGCGCAAGACGTCCTCGCGGGTAGGTGCTACGTCTATCGCGTCAACGTTGCCGGAGAACGCTGCACCTTGCAGGTGGGAATGCGGCCGGATGGTCTGGTCATCGAGGAGTTTCGCCTGGCTGGGAACGCCACTCCATCGCCCGCCGCATGGGCCACAGCCAGAGAGTGGATGCGCGTTTCGGGTAAGCCAGGACCTTCCCAGGATCGACGAGCCTGAGCGGTAGGGCTGATTCCGACGTGAGGTGAGCCTGAAGGTCGGCCTGATGGCCGCAGCAGTGCCCCGCACGTCGATTCACTCCGCGCTTTCGTTGCTGACGAGCAAGTCCTTCTTCCTTCGATGCTACCGAAGTAGATCCTGCGAGACACAGCCGAGGAACAGGTGGCACCCGTCGCACTCGCCAGCGTAGCCGAAGACCCAACTTCCGATGTTCGCTGCTGGAATCCGCAGGGCCTCCGAAAAGACCGCGGTCGATAGCCCTCAATCCTGCGCCAACCGCGGCCACCCGCTGGATCTATTCTGGACCTGCCTTCAAGCAACACGTCCCAAGGAGAGCATCATGACCATCAAGCCCTTCGATCCCTTCAATGTCGGGAATCCGTTCGGTGATCCGTTGCTGGACCGCACGTTGGACAACCTCGGGAGCACTCTGGACCCACGGGACCAGATGGCAGTGCAACTGCGCCAGTTCCGCCAATTCGGCGTCGGCAACCGTGATGACTTCCTTCGCGCTCGCACGGCCCAGATTGACCCGCGCGACCAAGAGGCCTACGACATTCGCGAAATGCTCCGTGGCAAACCTTGGTAGCTACTCCGGTGCAGGAGAAGACTAGCTGGGTGGCTGCGTGCAGCCACCCAGGGTTGTTTAGATAAGGCCCAATTCAGCGAAACTCGTGGTGTCCGTGCCGCCCACGATCACGTGGTCGAGCACACGCACGTCGATCAGACCCAGGGCGTCGCGAAGACGACGGGTCAGTGCCTCGTCAGCCCGTGAGGGCTCGGGAACCCCGGAGGGATGGTTGTGCGCCAGGATCACAGCCGCGGCGTTATGCCGGAGCGTGAGCTTGACGACTTCCCTCGGGTGGACCGAAGCCCCATCGATGGTTCCGCGAAACATCTCCTCGTAGTGGAGCAGGCGGTGTCGATTGTCCAGAAACAGAACGGCAAAGACCTCGTGTTCCAGCTCGGCGAGCTTGAGCTTGAGGAAGTCCTTGACCACCTGCGGGGTCGTGAGGGGCTCTGGCATTTCCCCAGAAACCCGGTAG
>Ga0114946_10001028_pt1 | contig 19225 bp, 11 predicted proteins | sample WalLakDeSediment_FD_88676 | JGI IMG/M metagenome (GOLD analysis project Ga0114946, IMG submission 88676) | Lake sediment microbial communities from Walker lake, Nevada to study Microbial Dark Matter (Phase II) - Walker Lake 11/02/13 Deep Sediment | ecosystem: Environmental > Aquatic >...
GAAGAGGGGAGGTGGTGAAGAAACGACAGCAAGTGACCAACGACTAACGACTAATGACTATAGACTAAAGACTATCATCCCCGGTCTCCTCCTTGGCCTGATCCTTTTTGCCGGCGCCAGTTTTCAGCAGGTAGGGATAGTTTACACAACCGCCGGCAATGCAGGATTTATTACCGGCTTGTATATCATCCTGGTCCCAATTTTTGGCGTTTTCAGCGGCCAGAAGGCCGGTTGGAACCTCTGGTCGGGTGCGCTGCTGGGTGCTATCGGGCTTTACCTGCTGTCGGTTACCGGGGACTTCGGGATTTCCAAAGGTGATCTGCTGGTGCTTCTGAGCGCCGTTTTCTGGGCCGTCCATGTGCTCTACACAGGATGGCTCGCCCCGAGGAACTCGGCCATCCGGCTGGCCATCACGCAATATACAGTCTGTTCTGTGCTCAGCCTGTTCTTCGCCTTTATTTTTGAATCCAACACTTTCGCAGGGATTTATGATGCCATATACCCGATCCTGTACGGGGGGATTTTGTCCGTAGGGATTGCATACACCCTTCAGATTGTTGCACAGAAAAAGGCCCCGCCCTCGCACGCCGCCATCATAATGAGCCTCGAAGCTGTTTTCGCCGTGATCGGCGGGATGATCATCCTGTCGGAAACCATGACCGAACGGAAGTGGATCGGCTGCGCGCTGATGTTATGTGGGATGATAATGGCCCAGGTTGTGGGGAAGAGGGGAAGAGGGGAAAAGGGGAAAAGAAATGCTTTTTTGACTTTTTAAAAAATACCACAACATTAACGCAATAGTATTTTTTGTAATTTTACCCTTTAAATAGTCAGTTTTTATAATTTCTAATGCACCAAAAATCGAGATTATGAAAAAAAAATTACACCTGTTCATTTTGCTTTTTGTGTCGATTCCGCTGGTATTTAATGGGCAACAGATTGATAATCCGGGATTTGAAGCCTGGGAAGATATCACTAGTATTCTGAAGGAACCGGTTAACTGGAGCACTATCAAGACCGCCGACGATCCTTTCATAGCGTCGGTTGCGCCGGTCACTTTTGAACAAAGTACAGAGGCCCGAACGGGCAATTATGCGCTTAAATTATATAACGTGGATGCTTTCGGCCTGGTGGCCACCGGCGCTATTACCAATGGCCGGTTCCACGCCGAATTCAATATTGATAACAGTTATTCTTATACTGATACCACCGATGCGCAATGGCATCAGTCATTTACCTGGCGCCCCGATAGTCTGGCCGGTTGGTTCAGGTTTTACCCGCAGGAAAATGATCTTTGTCAGTTTAAGGTGATCCTTCATATCAAGGAGTGCAAATTACCTGAATTCGGAACACAACCCAACTGGGTGGCCTATGCCCAATTCAGGTCGGAGCCCGGCGTGACTTATGACAATTGGACACGATTTTCAGTGCCTTTTGAATACCTCCAGGACATAAATCCGAGGTATCTGCTTTGTGTGATCAACTCTGGTGACAGCACCAACGCATTTGCCGGCAGCTGGTTGCTGGCGGATGACCTGGAACTGATTTATGGGTCATCCAGCATAAATGAACCTGATATTCAGGAAGCATTTGTCAGGATTTATCATGATTTCCTGACAATTGAACTGTCTCATGCATCTGACTACCTGAACCATTGGTTTACCCTGACTGACCTTTCCGGAAGGATCATTATTTCGGAGAAGATGAGCAGCAACCGCGTTGCTTTGCCTGTGCATATGAACAGGGGGATGTACATTGCCACTCTACAGGGGTATGATAAGAGACGGACACAGAAAATAATGATACACTAGCAGAGATGCGTTTACACCTGGTTATTTTTCTTTTTGCTTCGGCCATTGCATTGAATGCCCAGAATTATGGGACATTCAGGGGTACGGTCAAAGATAAGTCCACCCTTGAACCGCTGATCGGTGCCAGCGTCATTCTGAGGCTTGATCGGTCTTTTGGTACAGCCGCTGATATCAACGGCCAATTTTCACTGCAATTGCAGCGTGGCACCTATACTTTCCTGATCACCTACACAGGGATGAAGTCGGATACGATATCTTTACGGATCGAACCCGGCCAAACGGTTGAGCGCCATATTCTCCTGGAGCCATTCGTCAGCCAGTTGCAAGGGGTTGAAATTAAGGTGGGCAAATTTGATAAACCCATTGAGGAGATGACCGTATCGATGGAGGTCATCAAGGCGGGGCTGATCGAATCAAAAAATACCCAGAATGTGCAGACCATCCTCGACTACGTCCCGGGATTGAACATACTGGACAGCGAGCCGCAGATAAGGGGTGGAAGCGGATTTACTTTCGGTGTTGGTAGCAAAGTGGCCGTACTTGTGGATGATATGCCGATGCTTTCGGGCGATGCCGGCCGTCCCTACTGGGATTTCGTGCCGGTGGAGAATATTGAACAGATTGAGGTGATCAAAGGAGCCTCATCCGTATTGTCCGGCACATCCGCCGTTTCCGGGGCGATCCATATCCGGACAGCTATGCCCGGCATTGAGCCAATGACAAAGATAACAGCGTTTGCAGGAGGATATACTTCACCCGGCGACCGTTCTCAGAAATGGTGGGACGATTATCCCTATATCGCGGGGGCGAATTTCCTGCATACGCGTAAGATCAAGAACCTGGACCTGGTATTGGGAGGGAATCTGTATTTCGACCATGGGTATATCGGTGCGCCAAGGGCTGATTCCACGGTATATGACCAGAGTCATAACTTCGACGACCGCCAGATGGCCACCCAAAGAGCCCGGTTGAATTTCAATCTCCGCAAACGTTCGGCTAAATATCAGGGGCTGAATTATGGCATAAACGGAAATATTATGTATCAGCATGCCCCGATGAACCTGGCCTGGCTCAATGATACCTCCGGCTTTTTCAGGGGTTACCCCGGCGCAGTATTTCTCCAGGATCAATTCATCTGTAATATTGATCCGTATGTCAATTATTACTCAAAAGTAGGTTTCAAGCACAGCCTCAAAGCCCGGATCCTTTATAACAATAACCACCAGTCCAATAACCAGGACCTGCGAAGTACTTTCATATTTACCGATTATAATTTCAGAAGAGATTATAACTTCCTGCAAGGGCTCGAGTTCATCGGGGGGTTGTCTACCCAGTACTCTTTTGTAAATGCCACGATGTATGCTGGTGATAGCCTGGATATTAATCGTTTTTTAAATGTCTCGGGTTACGGGCAGATTGAGAATAATTTTTTCAATACACTTACGCTTTCTATCGGGCTCCGGCTTGAATATTACAATATGAACGGGCATGAGAGTGATATTCAGCCGGTATTGCGGGCAGGGATGAATTTAAAAGTATTTAAGGAAACCTATGTAAGGATATCCTATGGGCAAGGTTACCGTTTCCCAACCATTGCCGAAAGATACATTAGCACCAATGTGGGTGCTTTCGGGGTTTTTGAGAATCCTGACCTAAAGCCTGAAAGAAGCTGGAATGCTGAAGTCGGCGTCAAACAGGGATTCAAATTTTTCAATTATTTCGGATATCTGGATGTCGCCCTTTTTCAGCAGGAATACAGGAATACCGTGGAATATCTTTTCGGCTTCTGGGACCCGGAATTCACTACAGTTGGCGGAGCGGGGTTTAAATTCCTGAATACCGGGCATTCCAGGGTCATCGGCGCAGATATTTCTGTTTCAGGTGCCGCGCACCTTGCGGAACAATCAACGCTCAGAACTATATTCGGCTACAATTATATTATGCCGGTTACACTTGATCCTGATTATGTTTATGCCACCGATATCTGGGGGAGAGAGTACAGTTATAAAACCACCAGTGTTGAACCGACCGGTAATATTTTAAAATATCGTTTCCTGCACACTTTTAAAGGCGATATTGAATTGGAGGTGCATTCATTTTCACTGGGCTTCAGTGCAAAATATTTCAGCAAAATAATGAATCTTGATAAGGCGATAGAAGAATTTGAAAAATCAACGCTTCAAGCAGGTGGCTCCGTTCAGCCAATCCTTTATATGACATATTTCGAGAATAACAACAACGGCCAGTGGATATTTGATATCCGGGCCAGCTACAGGATCAACGACCATCACCAGGTGTCAGTGCTGAGCAATAATTTCACCAACAATATCTATTCGCTCCGGCCGCTGAAGGCTGAACCGATGCGGAGCGTGATGGTGCAGTATGTGTTGAAGATTTGAGGAGAAGTTAGAAGATAGAATATAGAAGATAGAATATAGAAGTTAGAATAAAGAAGTTAGAATATTCTTGTTGATGGCGGATTTGATTTTGACGAAGATCATTGCTACGCTGGGGCCTGCGAGCGCCGGAGTGGAGAGGATCAGGCTGCTGATCCAGGAGGGGGTTCGGGTTTTCCGGGTCAATTTCTCGCATGGGACGATCCGGGGTTTTTCCGAAGTCATTGCCAATGTAAGACTGGCCTCTGCTGAGACCGGCATCCCGGTGGCAGTTCTGGGCGATCTGTCGGGGCCCAAGATCAGGGTGGGGCAGGTGGCCGGCCAGGGGATCATGCTCGAACCCGGCATGAAGGTCGAATTCATCCGAAACGATATCGAAGCTGCTGTTAAAGGGGATGGGCCTATTGTTTTTTCCACCACACTTCCCCAGATGATAGACGAGGTGGCACCAGGTCAGCGGGTCATGCTCGATGATGGAAACGTTTCTTTGATCTGCACCGAACGTCTGCCCGACAGGATTGTTTGTGAGGTGATCGACGGAGGGCTGATCACTTCGAAGAAAGGGATCAATCTTCCGGATACAAAACTTTCGGTACCTGTCCTGACCGATTGGGATCACGAATGTATTGAATTTGCCGTCGATGCGAAATTAGATTATCTGGCCCTGAGCTTTGTCCGCAGCGCCGGGGATGTCCGCTTGCTGAAAGAACGGTTGGCGGAATTGGGTGCGAGGCCGTTTGAGCCGATCCGTTACCGTGAAGCCGATCTGAAAGAAAACCCGGACGACTTTTTGTTTATCCCGGTGATCAGTAAGATTGAAAAGCCGCAGGCCATGGAAGACCTCGATGCCATCATTGCTGAATCAGACGGGATCATGATCGCCAGGGGCGACCTTGGTGTCGAAATGGACGTGGCAGAGGTGGCGGTTTTGCAGAAGAGGATCATCAATGCCTGCCATGACCATGGCGTGCCGGTGATCGTCGCTACCCAGATGCTGCAAAGCATGATCGATTCCCCAACGCCCACCCGGGCGGAGGTTTCTGACGTGGCCAATGCCATTTTCGACGGTGTGGACGCGGTGATGCTCAGCGGGGAGACAGCCGTTGGCTCCTATCCCGCTTCTACCGTCCGGATCATGAACCGGATCGCCAGGCTGACAAACCAATACATCCTGGACCAGAAAATCAGCCATCCCATTCCCCGTATCATGCAGGGTTCCAAGTACCGTAGCGCAGCACTGGCACATGGCGTCAGGTCGATAGTACACGAAATCGATGCGCGGCTGATCTTCGTCTATACCAAACTGGGCGGCGGGGCTTTATATCTCTCCCAACTCGATATGCCACGACCCATCATTGCCTGCAGCCCCCTCCCGTCTACCCTTAACCGGCTGGCGATGCTCTACGGCGTTCACCCGGTGCTGATGGAACCACCTGAGCATAGCAGCGACTTCATCCGTCGCGCCGATGAGATGATCCTGCAAAACAGCTGGGCCTCCCAAGGAGAACCCGTGGTGTTCGTCTACGGAAAACCGATCAAATCCAGCGGACTTACCAATACCGTGTATGTCCATTACGTGGGGGATTTTGGATAATAGAGGTTGTTTCAAAAGTATTGAAAAGGTTCACGCAAAGGTCGCTAAGTTGAAACGCAAAGAACGCAAAATATTTATTTAATCTACTTACGCTTAGCGTGCTTTGCGAATTTTTTGCGCTCTTTGCGTGAAATAAAACTTTTAATACAATCTCCATTAATCTAAACATAGAATTCCCTCCATTTCATTTACCAATCTGAATTGAACCATTGCCCTTACCAGATTGTGTAAATCGTTTTGCACCCTGAAATACTTGTCGCCATTCAGAAAATCTGTCAGAAAACGCAAACCGATGATATAAGTCATGTAAATCGGGGCGAAGGGAAGGAGTTTGATTTCATCATGCGTCAGGAGGCCTTCAGTGGCATGAAGGAACCCTGCGGTGAATGATTCGTAAACTGCCCGGTCAAATTGCACAGAAGCAACATCTTTTTCATCTTCCAGTGAAGTGTTTGCCATTGTCCGGAGCGCATCGCCATAGTCAAAATGAACATATCCCGGCATCACGGTATCGAGGTCGATCAGGCACAGCCCTTTGCCATTTTCATCGAATAAGATGTTATTGAGTTTGGTGTCGTTATGGGTTGCGCGAAGAACCGCCCTGGCTTTCAATACCGCATAATAATCCTTCATCCGCTCAAAACGCTTTTCGGCAAAGGAAATGGCGTCGGCCGCAATACCGGTTCGTTGTGCGGGATCATTGGTTTTAGCCTCAAGATATTGACGGATACGGAATTCGATATCATGGAAAGCGGGTATGGTGATCTTCAAAGGCATTTGGAGATCCGACAGCAGTGACAGGAAACGGCCGGTTACCAGTCCCGATTCATATGCAATGGTAGGTCCGGGTATCTTCTGGTAGGTGACCGTCCCGGGAATGAATGCATATACACGCCAGCAATGGCCGTTTTCATCTTCAAACCATAAGTTGCCCGCTTTTGTCCTGACCAGCGTTAAAGTTTCGCGGTCCGGATCATGACCAGGGATTTGTTGTAGCTTTTTCCTCAGGTGGTTCGTGACAGTGTCGATATTCTCCATGATCCCGGGAATGTTGTGGAAAATATTACTATTGATTTTCTGGAGGATGTAATCGGGTTGATGATCTTTGGTTTCAATCAGATAGGTTTCGTGAATATGCCCTTCGCCATAAGGAGCAATTGAGGTAATTGTTTTATCTATGAAATAGTGACTGATTACTTTAGGCAGTTGCGGTTTCATATTATTTTTTGTTTCTCGCAGATCAACGCTGATTTCATCGCAGATGTCCGCTGATATTTTAAAGATTTCAGGTTTTCTGCGTTAATCTGCGAACGAATCAGCGAAAATCCGCGAGAAACTTCTGAATTTTTTTCAGACAACGAATTACAACGAATTACAACGAATTACAACGAATTACAACCTACCCCCAAATCGGCGACGGGTAAATTCTTTCTTTAAGCATCTTCTTTACCCGCATCCTGACAATCTCCCTGTCCTCCTGGTAAGTCATCCCGAACCACTGCGCATCGGTAGGCAAAACGGGGATTTCAACCTCTCCCGATTTGATCAGCCGGTCGATCACATTTGGCAGCAGGAATTCCGCCTTTTCGCTGGCGGAATTTTCCGGGAGAAATGCCAGCAAATCATTTTCCAGGTGGCCGAACAGGGAGGGCATGAACCCCCAGATGTTCATGGAAACCACCGTATTCTCATCAATGCTCCGGTTTTCGCCGGTTTCATCGTGATACATCACAAGATTTCCTTCCCGCTTGATTTTCAGCCGTTCAGTGATGCTTTTCAGGGTACCGTCAGGGTTTGTTTCACATTCGGCCCTTGATACAAAACCATGCTCGGAGAGGGTGTTTTTCAGGATATATCCGATAAGGACATAGCGCCCCAGGAGTAGGTTTTCCATGTTTCCCAGGAAACCGGCGGCCAGCTCGTAGGATTTTCTTCCATAGAAATCATCTGCGTTGATCATACAGAAAGGTTCCTGCACTTTTTCGCGGGCCACCCATATGGCATGGCCGGTGCCCCAGGGCTTCTGCCGTTGGGCTGTTGGCCGAAAGCCTCCGGGAAGGTCATCCACCTCCTGGAAAACATAATCGATCTCAATTTTGTCTTTCCATTTATCAAAAAAGATACGCTGCATATCTTCCAGGATATCTTTCCGGATAACGAAAACGGCTTTCCTGAAACCTGCCTTGATCGCGTCATAAATGGAATAATCGAGGATAGCCTCACCGGACGGGCCGACGCCTTCTGCCTGCTTCAGTCCGCCGAAGCGGCTGCCGATGCCGGCAGCGAGTATGAGTAGGGTTGGTGACATATAATGTTTTTGGTTATTCGAATCTAAGTCGATGAAAGTACCTGAACAACAGGAAAGTACCGGCAAGGGCTATCCCTCCCAGGATAATTCCGGCCAGGTTGTTGCCATAGACGAAATTGCCTATGGAAAACAATGCGCAGTAAATGATCAGGCAGCCTAAAAATACAAAGAGCAGCTGCACTGGCATTTCCCAGCGTTCATGGTCCTTTTTGGTTATGTTGACTCCCTTGATGGCAGCTTTTTCAACGACCTTTTTCCAGCCTGGCCCCCCGGGATGAGTCAGCAGGTAGAAGTTTTCAAGCGTTTTTTGCGGTTCCGGTCTGGTGAGCAGTGCAGTTGTAAGCCAGGCAAGGGTCGTAATGCCGGTTGCCAGCAACAGTTTCATCGTAAAACCATCCAGAACGCTTGTTTTGACTGCCTCATCTTCCACGAAAAAAACAAGGATAACGGCCACTATGGTTGCGACGATCATGGCCACCACCTCGGTCCAGGCATTGATCCGCCACCAGAACCAGCGCAGCAGGTAGATGGCGCCGCTGCCGGCACCCGACAGCAGCAGGATATTGAAGGCCTGGGTGGCGTTATTCATGAAGGTAAGCGAAAAGACCCCGGCGATGATCATCAGTATTACGGTAGTCAGCCTTGCTGTCATTACCAGTTCTTTTTCACTCGCTTTTTTGTTGATGAAGCGTTTGTAGAAGTCATTCACCACATAGGAAGAGCCCCAGTTGAGGTGTGTACCGATGGTTGACATATAAGCTGCGATCAGGGATGCCACGACCAGGCCTAGCCATCCGGGATGGAGCCTGGAGAGCATGACAGGATAGGCGATGTCGTCTTTCAGGTAAGTTTCGGAAATATGCGGAAATTCGGCCCGGATGGCATCCAGGTCGGGGTAAATGATCAATGAGGCCATGGCCACGATGATCCATGGCCAGGGGCGCAGTGCGTAATGGGCGAAGTTGAACAGCAGGGTGGCGCCGACGGCGTTTTTCTCATTTTTGGCCGACAGCATCCGCTGGGCGATGTAACCTCCGCCCCCGGGTTCGGCGCCCGGGTACCAGACGGCCCACCATTGCACCGCCACCGGGATGATCAGCAGCGGGATCAGGACGGAGGGATCGGAGAAATCGGGAATAAAATTAACCTTGGTACCCAGTTCCCGCATGATCCCCTGGAAGCCGCCGATTTCAATGATTTCCGGTTGGCGGATGGCTACCACGGCTGCCAAAACGGCGCCAAACATGGCGATGGAATACTGGAAAAAGTCGGCCCAGACCACTCCTCTCAGCCCGCCCATGGCGGCATAGATCACCACGACCACTGATGCAGCAACGATCGTCACCCAGGGCTCGAGTCCGAACATGACGCTGCCGATTTTGATAGCCGCCAGTGAAACCGTTCCCATGATCAGGGTGTTGAAAAATATCCCGAGATAGATGGAGCGAAAGCCCCTGAGGAAAGAGGCCGCCTTGCCGCTGTACCGGAGTTCATAGAATTCAAGATCGGTCATGATATTTGACCTGCGCCAGAGCTTGGCATAGATAAAAACGGTCACCATGCCGGTGATCAAAAACGCCCACCAGGCCCAGTTCTTTGCCACGCCCGATTCCCTTACCATGCCGGTGACCAGGTTGGGCGTATCAGCCGAAAAAGTGCAGGCAACCATCGAAATTCCCAGCAGCCACCAGGGCATTCCCCGGCCACCCAGGAAAAATTCGCTGGTGTTCTTGCCGGCCCTTTTTGAGGCTATATAACCTATAATCAGGACAATGGAGAAAAATACAGCGATGATGACCCAGTCGATCGTGATGAGTTTCATAAGCCAGGGTGAATGAGAGTGCCAAAATACAAAAAGTTGTGACAACGGTTTAGTTTCACCGGTGTCGGGAGGACCGTATCAGCGGACATTGATTTGGTAAATATTGATTCCCAGCGGACTGATGCGGTCAGCGATAACTCCTTTCTTCACTTCAACCAGCCGGTCTTCAAACATTAGTTCTGCCTTGATTGTCAGATCCGTGAATTCCGGCAGCGTCAGGATGATATCCATCGGATTATCAGTAGTATTAACTGCCAGGATGGTGAATAAACCATGGTAGTTGAGATCCAGCGTGTATAATCCTTCATGCCCGTGCGTTACAACGGGGGCTGCCTGGCCGGAACACAGATATGGTTGCAGTGCAACAATTTCGTTTGCAACGGTAAGGTATTCCTCACGGGTAAATGACAAGGCTGGTGTAATGGGTTGATGATCGTCGAAGTAATGTAAGATGCTGGATGCATAATGAATGATTTTCCAATATGTAAGCATGCGGGCCTTTTCCGGTGAAAGGGAAACCCCATCGTTACTTTCCGGGTCGAAAGGAGATGGGAGATCCATGCTAACGGGATGGTAGGGATCCGTTTCTTTGATCAAGGTATAATAAAGAGCTAACATTGGCTCGTTTTCCATGCCGCCGGGAAGCTTCCAGCTTAGCAGGGCCGGATGATCACGGAAATAATTGACCTCTTTTGTCAATGCTTTCTGTTTTTTCTCCTGTTCACGGTCTGATTGGCTACTGCCAGACAGCGCCGTCAGATCATACATTACCCTGATGCCCAGTGCGGCGCAGCGGTCCATGAACCTGAACCTTTCTTTCCTCCCTTTTCTACCCGCTTTCCAATTCGGGGAGATCATGTTCAACCCATAGTTTGCATACTCCTCTACTTTTATGTTGCCCACAGGCCAGTCACAGCTTAAACCCAAAGGATATATACGTTCTCCTTCCACGGAATAACAACCCGATGCCCGGTCCCTTTTTACTGCATTGATTACAGCCGGCTTGATTTCCACATTCACCTTCCGGCTGTCAACCCATTTTTCATCTTCATAAAAAGAAACCGTAACCTCGTTATTGCCAACACGGAGTAATTCCAATGAAAACGGGACTGAGGAGATCCCTCTGGGCACAACCGGGAACCTTCTGTTAATAAATTGGAACTCAAAAACAAGGTCAATGGTGATCTCCATTTTCACTTTGCTTTCCGGGATGTAAACGACAATTTCACCCGTCTTTTCGTCAGTGTAATAATCCAGGCGTGAAATGGCATGATAGGCAGTTTCATCAGGCTGCGCATATCCTTGCAGGAAAAAAAAAGTCATGATAATTACTGCAAGATGGCTAACCCGTTTAGACAAAGTCATGTTCATAAAATTCATTTTTTCAATTTATAATTATTTCATCGGCGAAGATCCACGCTTTGCCACCCTTGCCGGGATGCCAGTCGGGACAAACCCCGGTGTTGACAGCTTCAATTCTAAGGTAATTCACCCTCAACGGGCGTTTCAGCCTGATCGTAAAGTCATTGCTCAATACCGTATCATCTGCCGTTAAAGGTTTTTGCTTTACGCCGCCGATTCTCTGAAAATTGGTGCCATCTTCCGAAAAATAAAAATTAACCAACGATGGAAAGAATATCCATTTGTGCTGGTCCTGCAAGAATGAGACACTCACCGCGTTTATATCGATGGTTTTATCAAGCTGGATGACCACGTCCATATTATGACCTTGAAAACCCTGCCAGAACCCATCGCTGTGACGCAACGATCCCTTCAGACCATCGAGCAGGGATTGGGATCCCAAGGCCGGATAGCGCAGGCTGTATCTTGTCCGGTATTGGATCGGCTTCCCCAGTCCGGCATGGTAATTCAGTTCATAAATGGCAGGCTTTTCGAGTCTCTTGCCATCTTTAAAGGCGATGGCTTTCAGGGTAGCTTGGTGCTGAATGCTGACAGGCTTTGTATAAGGAAAGGCGTTTTTTCCCGGTTCCCTGCCGTCAAGCGTGTAGTAGATCTCCGTATCGTAAGCCTCGGTCTCCAGGGTAAAGGAAAATGTTTTTTCATCCGGATCGGTGAGTGTATTGATTTCGACTTTTCCCGATCCCGGAAAATAGTTTACTCCCAGTTGGCCAAATCGCCGGAACTGGGTTTGCAGGCGTTCCCTGAAATCCTGCCAGTTCAGCAAATGCCGGGGTGTCCAGAGAACCTCTGCCAGTGCTGTCATTCTCGGCAATGCCATATATTCCGCATGGGAAGGTGTCGGTATATATTCTGTCCAGACATTGCCCTGCGCTCCCACGATATTACGGGCCTGGAACGGGGGCAGGCCTTCCGGAACCGGGTTGAATTCATACACTTTCCTGAGCGTCGTCAGTCCGCCGATCGCTTCCGGTTGAAAGTCGGGGTCAGCCTGGTAATAATCAAAGTAACAGTGAGAAGTAGGGCACATCACCACCATATGGCCTTTCTGTGCAGCCTCTATGCCGGCCTCAAAACCTCGCCATGACATTACCACGGCGCCTCCCGGCAATCCTCCATCCATAATCTCATCCCATCCGATCAGACGCCTTCCTTTGGAATCCAGGTACCGGCCGATCCTTTTGATAAAATAGCTTTGTAATTCATCCACACTTTTCAATCCCTCCTTTTTCATACGTGCCTGGCATTTCCGGCAGGTTTTCCAGTTTGTCTTATCGGCCTCATCCCCGCCGATATGGATAAATGGTGAGGGAAACAATTGCAGCACTTCATCCATGACATCTTCCAGGAAATCAAATGTTTCGTCATTTCCGGCACAAAAGATATCGGTGTTGGGCCAGTAGCCGCCGGTCTGGACAGGAATCCTTTTTCCGCTGCAAGAAAACCCGGGGTAGGCGGCAAATACCTCGCTGGTATGGCCTGGCATTTCTATTTCGGGCACCACTGTGATGAAGCGTTCAGCAGCATAATCGACAATTTCACGGATATCATCCTGTGTGTAAAACCCGCCATAGGTGGCCGGTTCGTTCGGACGTGCCGGTTCCCTGTCGTTCCAGGCGATCCCTTCGCGGTCGGCACGCCAGGCGGATACCTCCGTAAGCAAAGGATATTTTTTGATCTCTATCCGCCAGCCGTTGTCATCGGTCAGGTGCCAGTGAAAAACATTCATCTTGTGTAAGGCAATCAGATCAATGTATTTTTTGATGAATTCCTTCGGGAAAAAATGCCGGGATACATCCAGGTGCATTCCCCGCCAGGAAAAAAAGGGCAAATCTGTTATCTCTAAGCATGGGATATCGATGCTTCCTTGTAAAATTCCCTGATCATGGTGGAAAATTTCAACAGGCATTAGCTGGTAAATAGTCTGGATTCCATAAAACAGCCCCATGGGTTCTGCTGCGGTGATGGTAATCTTTGACGGAGTGACCGATAAAATATATCCTTCCTTCCCGAAATCCTTTGCAACCTTATTATCAATGGCAAGCAGGATGGAATTTTTCGGAGGCTTTCCGTCCAGTAAATTAAATGGAATTTCTTCACCGGTTATGCGGGAGAGTGTCAGGCCCAATCCTTCGGCAACCATTTCGATCAGGTTTCCTTCATCAGTCATCCATATAGTTGTCCTGGGGCTGATCCTGAACGACCCCTTTTTAACAGTCATGTTTGCCGGCCTGGGGATGATATCAGGCGGTTCCTGTGTTTGCCGGTCTGAACACCCTGCCATGATTATAACAGTTAACAAAAGAAAAGATATTGTTTTCATCATCATCAATGGAATTTAATCATTTGAACGGCGAAAATACGATTTTACTGTTCTTCATCGGGTCAATATTTTTATCGATGGGTCGGATGCGGTAGCTAAAACTATATTTTCCGGAATATAGCGTATATTGCTGCAAGGGCCTGGCCCCCCAACTGTTATTGCCACCCATGCCACTATGGCGGTAATCGATATTTATGTCGATGAAATCGTTGGGGACCAAGTCGATGGTATGTTTATGCCGACTTTCGGTATAATCCAGCTGATCGGTGGTTAAAGGCAGGGCCGAAATGGAGATCAGGGGTATCCCGGTAATCAGCACACCTTTGCCATACTCATCGGTCAGGGTCATCCAGCGGACGTCGGTGCGGGTGCCGTCTTCCTGCGGAGGGACATATGGGAAATCCATCTGCTCAACGGTTGATTCATAGAGGCCGACAAATGCTGCCGTCTGGCGGTCCACGTAATTCTCAAACGGTCCCCGGCCATACCATTTCACATGGCTGAACGCGCTTGGTATCCGGAGGTTCATCCCGAAACGCGGCAGCTCGGGCAGCTCGGCAACACCCGGATCTATCGTTCCACTGATCACCACATCGCCTGTGCCATACACCATATAGGTCATAACATACGGGATCCTGGTATGCCCAAGCATATAATTCACCTCAACATGCACAATGCCCCATGCCAGCTTACTGACCTTGAAACTACTGACTGTCCGGATACGGCTTGCTTCTTTCCAAACCGCACATCGGACCTGCATTTTGTTGCCAAAGTCATTGTCGACAGGGGTGCGCCAGAAATTAGGGACAGGCCCCCGGAGGATATAATCTTGACCGTTGTATTCCAGAGAGGTCATCATGCCGTTGAGTGTATCAAAACGGACATGGAAGCCCAAGCCGCTGATGGTCAGGTTTTTCCTGTCCTTGCTCCAGATGATTTCCAGGCTGGCTTTATCTTTTACAGGTGAAGGTGTGGCATTCCATGACAAGGCCAACTGTTCTGCTGCCGCCTCATGACCTTTTTTAAAAAATCCATCTTGCTCATGGTATCTGGCAATAAAATTCAGGAAATATTCAGCGCCCGGGAGGGGATCAACCACTGGAAGGTTCAGGCTAAAAATCTCATCCTGTCCCGGCTGCAGGTCAGGGCTTTCAATCACCCCTGACATCAGTTCCCGGTCGTCCTCCATCAGCGACCAGTGGATGTCGAGATGTGCTGTGGTGAGAAAATCATATTTATTATGTATTCGTATCCGTCCATTTTCCGGGTCAACAGGTTCGATATCAACGTATTGATATACTTTTTTCACTTCATATAAACCGGGGTGGGGGGTCAGGTCGGGGTGGTAACCCATGCCATGTGACTCAATTATGGTGTCGTCGATCACATACAGGCCATATTGATCGCACAAGGCATGCCAGCGCGGATCATTCGGGTAATGGCTGGTGCGCACGGTATTGATATTGTGAAGTTTCATCAGGCGGATATCCTCCAGCATCCATTGCTCACTGATCACATGCGCCGTCACCGGGGCATGCTCATGCCGGTTGACAACCTTTAACGTGACCGGTTTCCCATTCACCAGAAATAACCCGTCTTTTATTTCAGAAGTCCTGAACCCCACTTTGCAGGAAAGGGCTTCCAGGCACACATCTCTTTCATCAAACAAACTGATTAGGAGGGTATAGAGATGGGGTGTTTCCGCCGTCCATTTCAATGGGCCTGGGATGGAGTCCCTGAATGTGACTTTTATCCCGGATCTTTTTGCCGGGTTGATCATTTCCGAAAAAGAGGTGACGACGGTTTTCAGGTCGGCAGAATACAAACGGGCCTTAAGGGTCAGCGGCTTGCCTTTTTTGGAACCAGCGTTGGTGACATCGACCTCGAGCCGGAAATCGCCATCGGTATAGTGATTGTAAAGTCCGGCATTGACAAACAAATCACGGATATACACAGGCGGCCGGGCTACCAGGTAAACATCCCGCTGGATATCGCTGATCCGCCAGAAATCCTTGCACTCCAGCCAGGATCCGGTCGACCAGCGGTAAACCTGCAACGCGAGAAGGTTCTTCCCCGGTTTAATATATGGCGTGATATTGAATTCGGCAGGTGTCTTGCTGTCTTCACTGTATCCCACTTTTACACCATTTATCCAAAGACAGAAGGCCGATTTCACAGCGCCGAAATGAATGAATACCTGCTTTCCGGACCATGAACCCGGGATATTGAAATGCAGCCTGTATGACCCTACAGAATTATAATCTGTTGGAGTGGCCGGGGGAACGGGAGTGTGTGTCCGTTCGTACGGAATGTTAACGTAAATGGGAACGCCATAGCCCTGGAATTCAGAGTACGAAGGCACCTCAATGAGGCTCCAGTTTCTGTCGTCAAATCCGGGCCGGTGGAACCCCTGGGGCGCACCGGCCGGCCTTTCCACCCAGTGGAACTTCCAAAAGCCATTCAGCATTTTTATATATTCCGATCTGTTGCGATTGTTTTCCAAAGCAAAACGTTCATCCTGGTAAGGGACCAGGCTTGCGCGAGGGGTGGCTTTGTTTAATCCCGTAATCGCCGGATACTGCCATTCAGAGATTGCCTGGGAATGCAAGTCATTAAGAGGAAAAAAAATGGCCAGTGTCAAGATGGGTGCCTTCACTATTTTCCAAAGTGCTGATTTTGGGTTCATTTAAGTTCTTGTGTTGAGATTTTGTATGATCAGTTACCCGGGTTCAAAATTTTGACCGGCTTATCCGTTTTAAATCTTCTGACGATATTAATGCGCATCATGCCAGTATTAAAACTGATATCGCGACCGGGAATAGGCGACTGGCTGGTTTGCGACATGTTTATGTATGATGCACCGAAATACCAGCTGTTACTGTTATACCCCGCTGAAAAAATGGTTTCGATCCTGAAACCCACGACCGGTATAGCTTTGATTTTGTTGGTATTATCGTGTATGATGAGTTGTGTTGTGCCGAGGTTTCCTGATCCGTTCAGTGAAGCGGTAACAAAAAAATGCTTCTTAATGACGAAGGTATAGGCATAGCCAATGATCGGGCCAACACTGAAGATATTAGAACGGTCAAAATGCTTTCCATCATAAAAATAGGAAGGGTTGATATGGGAGGGTATAATGGATGAGTCGGCTACGGTAGTATGATAAATGATGCTTCCTCCTATAAGAAAAGAACCGGCGCTTTTTTTCTGCCATTCATTCTGTAGCATGGCTGCTCGGTAAGAAAACCGCTGATTGTTAAATATATAAGTTAAATCAAGCCCTGCCGTATAGGAGCGAATGTCGGGCCTGATGTAAAAAGGATCGCCTTCCTCCCAATCGCGGATCATCTTGTCTGTATTTCTGAGATAAAAGCCTTTATAGCGCTGCAGGTAAAGCATCGCGTTAAACTTAGGGGTAAATGCACGCAGCGTGAAATCGTAATACTCAGTTTGACCGTATTTTTCTTCATCCTCGTTCAGAAACGGGAAATTGAAACCGATATTTATCCCCAGGAATCCGTGATGAACCCCCAGTCCCAGCAGTATTTTATTGTTTGGACGGTAATTCAGTCTCTGCCCGGTGTAATTATCGTCATACGCCATCATACTGTATTTGTTCGAGGCGTAAACCCTTGTAGTATAATCTTTTACATGTGAAGAGATGTAGTTAGTATCGTACGGTACGTTGAATATTTTAGACAGGAGAGGATCCTGTCCTGATAAATTGAAAGACGGGAATATTGTTGCAAAGAAACAGATACACAGTTTTGACCGGATATTAAGATAGCTTTGATATTTTGAATAATTTATCCGGATCATGCCTGTCAGGATGCCAGTATTGTCTTAATTGTACCTGCAAAAATAGAAGATAATTAACCATTTATCACTCAACAATTGGCGATAAGACACAAGTTTTCCTTACAGATTTTGAGTTATTGGATATCCGGGGTTGATGAATTGGATTTCTTTGCTTTACTTTGCGATGCCGATAAATAAAAATGGGTTTAGAATTTTGATCATCTGATGAATACCAAGGAAGATTTTGGAAATGACAAGCGATCGGCATTTTCAGCCAAGACTGAAGCCCAGAAGATTGCTTTCGGACCGGTTATGTTTCAGGCAGCCAGGGCTTTGGTGAAGCTTGGAATATTGCAGCAGGTTGGAGACAAGGGACCTGAGGGGGCCTCTTCGCAAGAAATTTCTCAGGCGATTGGGATCTCTGTCTATGGGGTGGAAGTGCTGCTGGACGCCGGCCTGAGCATGGGGATCGTTATGATGCGCGATGAGAAATATATTATGACCAAGACGGGTTTTTTCATTTTGAACGACCAGATGACACGTGTCAATATGGACTTCATTCATGATGTTTGCTATGAACCACTCTTCTACCTTGAGGATTCAATAAAAAGTGGCAAACCGGAAGGATTGAAAGTTTTCGGTGAATGGGAAACAATCTATCCCGGTTTGCAGTTTTTACCGGAAAAGGCCAGGAATAGCTGGTTTGCTTTTGACCATTATTACTCTGATCAGGCCTTCCCTGAAATAATACCGGAAATAGCAAAAGGCAATCATAAAAAGCTCATGGATGTCGGCGGTAATACCGGAAGGTTTGCCATTCAATGCGTAACCCATGTGCCCGGTCTGCATGTTACCATCGTTGACTTGCCGGATACGCTGGAAGCGGCGGAAAGGAATATACGTTCGCTGGGATTTCAGGAAAGAGTGGATTTTTTTGCCGCAGATATGCTGAACGAGCGGGATGAATTTCCCCCTGGATTTGATGCGATCTGGATGAGCCAGTTCCTGGATTGTTTCTCCGAAGAACAGATAATAAGCATCCTTTCCCGTGCTGTCAGGGCAATGAAGCCGGGGGCTGTCATGTATATCCTGGAACTGTTTTGGGACCGGCAGAAATATGAAGCATCTTCCTACAGCCTGAATGCCACTTCTCTTTATTTTACCTGTCTTGCGAACGGTAATAGCCGGATGTATCATTCATCCGGTTTTTTCAAGTTGATTGAATCAGCCGGTCTTCGCATCGAAGAATCAATCGATCATATCGGAGTCAGCCATACGCTGATCAAATGTAAAAGAAAGCCATAGTTCTTATAATACTAACGCAGGTCGATCTTGGTTACATTCTTCGGTTCGTAAGTTTTCCAGTTCTTGAACGGGTAAAAGGAAAGAGAAAAATAAAAAATATTCGATTTGAAATCATAAGGCTTCAAGTCCCCGTTAGCCCCTGTGGCCATGAAGTCACGGTTGTGAAAGTTTGTGAGATAGTACTTGAATTTAATCGCCATACCGTATGGAAACTGAATGCCGGCCAGCAGTGAATGTTGCACCGGAACAACACGGTCGGAAAACCAAACCGTGAATTTATCATCCTTCACTTCATCTACAAATCGCTTTTCCTTGTAAACAAATGGAAATTCAATTTCATATCCGCCAAAAACGAAGAATTTATCCAGCTTCCCCAGTTTGAATCCTGCCGGGATGCCGGCGTTGTAAGTGCGGTATTTATATTTATTGCCGTCCAGCGGGTTGTCATA
>Ga0114946_10001029_pt1 | contig 19206 bp, 11 predicted proteins | sample WalLakDeSediment_FD_88676 | JGI IMG/M metagenome (GOLD analysis project Ga0114946, IMG submission 88676) | Lake sediment microbial communities from Walker lake, Nevada to study Microbial Dark Matter (Phase II) - Walker Lake 11/02/13 Deep Sediment | ecosystem: Environmental > Aquatic >...
GACTCGGGCTCGGCCGAGACGCTCAGCCGTAGCCACTCCGCGTCAGCGGAGGGCCGCAGCCACACGCTCTCGAGCTCCTCGATGGGCTCCGGCTCGAGCGGCTCGTAGGCGGCCTCGACCAGCTCGCGTGGGTGGCTGGCCATGATCGTATGAGGGGTTCGGATCGCGACGATCGTGCCGCGGACCAGGGCCTCGGCGAGGCGCTCGACCAGCTCGCGCTCGTCGAGCGGGCCATGCACGAAGCTGCCCTGCTCGACCAGCGAGCGCAGGCCCAAGCTCTGGCCCTCGCCGATCAGCCGCCGCACGAAGCTGGCGGCGGCGTACTCGTCTACGAAGCGCTCGGGCTCGTCGTCGGGGCCGCGCATCGACCAATGCTGGAGCGCAACCTCGGCGAGCGGACCTTGCAGACGGACGCGCATACCCTCGTATGTATCATCAATACCGCCCGCCATCCGCCAAGATCCGCTGGACCTCCGGCAGCGACTGGTACCCCTCGCGCAGGTCGTGATCGCGCAGGTCATCCAAGCGGCTCTGGACCGCCCGGGCCGCCTCGCTCAGCAGCGTGCGGCCCTCGGACTCGCGCCCGCGCATGCGCAGCAACAAGCCTAGGTGATGCAGGGATCGGACCCCGTCGAGGGGCGCGGCGCCGGCTCGGATCAGCCGCTCGGCGTCGCGCTCGTGCTCGATCGCCCGATCGATGTCCCCGCGGCGCTCGGCGATCAGCGAGAGCACGTGGGCTGCCCGGGCGGTGCTCGAGCGCAGGCCCTCGGCGCGGCCGCGATCGTAGACGGCGGTCGCGATCACGTCGGCCTCGGCGATCGCCTCTTCGCTGGGCTGGATCGGGCCGTTGTCGTCGGCCTGGGGGGTCATCAGCACCCGCGCGAGCCGGACCTCGGCGCGCAGCTGGGTGCGGGCGTCGCCGCGGCGGGCGGCGACCTTGGCGGCGTCGGTCAGCAGCACGTGCGCGGCGTCGGGGTCGCCGAGCCGGGCGACGACGATGCCCAAGCTGACCATGACGTCATTGAGCAGGCCCGGGTGACCGATCGCCTCGTGCAGCTCGAGCGCCTTGCGAAGGTAGCGTTGGGCCCGGCGATACAGGCCGATCGCCGTATAGGTCAGGCCTAGATTGGCGAGCTTGACCCCAGTCGAGAATCGATCGCCGAGATCCCGATCAATCGCGAGCGCGGCCTTGAAGCAATCAATGGCCTCTTGATAGCGGGTGCTGCGGCCGGCGACCTCGCCGATGTTATTGAGCGCTTCGCCCTCGAGCCTGCGGTGGGCGATGCTGCGGGCGAGGTGGAGCGACTCGCGGAAGCTCTCGCCGGCGGCCTCGAGCTGGCCGGTGCCGAGCTGAACCCGACCAATGGCCCGGAGCAGGCGCACGCGCTGCTCGACGCCGCGGCTGTGGTTGCCACAAAACACGAGGGCGTCGCGGGCGATGGTCTCGGCCTCTTCAAAGTGGCCGCGAGCAAACATCAATTCGCTCTCGAGCTCGCCGAGGATCGCCAAATATGGCTCGGACTCGCGCAGGGCGTGGACCTTGACCTGCAAGCGCGGGACCAGCCGGGTCGCGCGGTGGGTCCGGCCGCACTCGAGGTAAAAGCGAAGCAGCCGCAACGAGGCGATGACTTGGCTCTCGTCGCGCTCGGCCCCGCCGAGGGTCTCGCTGACAGCGAGCAGCTGGCGGATGTCGGCGCCCTGGGCTCGCCGCCGGCCCCAGGCCCGGAGGATCGGCTCGCGCTCGAGCAGCACCCCAAACCGGCGGGGATCGTCGGGGTCGAGGGCGCGCAGGGCCTGGGTCAGGTAATAGTAGGCCTCGACGTTGCCGGCGACGTTCTCGGCGTGGCGAGCCGCTCGCATGGCCGGAATGTAGGCCTCGTGGTAGCGGCCGGCGTGCATGAGGTGATCGGCGATCGGCCCGTCGTCGCGGCCGGGGGCGTAGTCCTCGCGGGCTTGCTTGATCTCGGCGGCGCGGCCGTGGAGCTGCTCGAGCGAGCCCGGCGCGATCTGGGCCTTGCAGACGTCGTGGAGGCTGACCGTGGAGAAATTCAGGATCTCGGCGCGGCGGCCCGAGGAGTCGTGCTCGATCAAGCCTGACTCGCTGAGCGCGGCGAGGTTGGCCTCGAGCGGGCGCTCGAGCAGGGCCACGAGTTCGGTGCTGCGAAAGCTCCGACCGAGGACCGCGGCGGCGAGCAGGGTCTCGCGGTGATCGGGCGAGAGCTCGTCGACCCGGGCCTGGAGCGCGCCCTCGATGCTCGGCGGCAGCTCGATCTCGGCGCCGCGATCGCGGACCACGAGGTAGCGGGCCTGGGCGTTCCAAGCGATGGTCCCGCGGTGCAAGAGCGAGGCGAGGATCTCCTCGATGAACAGGGGGTGGCCGCCGGTCCGCGCGAGGATCGCCTCGGCCAGCTCCTCGGCCTCGCTGGGGTCCTCGAAGCGGCGCAGGATCATCTCGCGCGCGGCCGTGCGATCGAGCTCTTGGACCTCGACGACGGTCACGTTGGTGCGCGTCGCAAAGCGCTCGGCCCGGGGCCCCACGCGCGAGGTCGACAGCCCCATGATCGGCATGGGGTGCCGGGCTTCGGTCCACTCTTCGAGCACGCGCAGGCTCGGCTCGTCGACGAAGTGCAGGTTCTCGATGACGACCAGCACGGGCCGGCGCTGGGCGAGGGCGCGGATCAGCCGGCGGATCAGCCGGTGGATTCGCTCGCGGCGCTGGAGCGGATCGAGGCCGCTCGAGCTGCCGCCCAACCCAGCGGCCGGGTCGGGCTCGCTCCCGACCGTGAAGTACAGGCCCAGCGCCGAGACTAGGGCCTCGGCGAGCTGATTGGGCTCGCGCACGCCGTAGTCCTCGAGCTTGCGGGTGATGGTCTCGAGCCGGGTGTCCGACTCGATCCGCAGGAACCGGCGCAAGAGGGTGAGGAACACGCCCAGCGGCTGATTGCGCGTCGACCACTGGCCGACCCCACGCAGCACCGCGCACGCGGCCGAGGGCAGCGACGCGACGAACCGATCGACGAGCGCGCGCTTGCCCATGCCCGGCGCGCCGCGGACCAGCACGCTGCGGCTCTCTCGTCCGCGGATCGCCTCGGCGAAGCTGTCGCGCAGGACCTTGAGCTCGAGCTCGCGCCCGTACAGCGACTTGCGGCCGATCCAAGTCTGCTGGCTGCGACGCTCGGCCTCCGAGAGCGGGCCGAGGATCGGGGCCACGCGCTGGAAATCGGCGGCCCAGGGCAGGCCCGCGGCCTGCTCGGGGATCTGCGGATCGAGCCAGCTCGCCTCGCCGATCCGCCACGCTCGGCGGAGCCGCTCGATCAGCTCACCGGCGACCATGATCGGCGCCTCGACGGCGTGGCGGGCGACCCGATCGAGCTGCTCGGCGAGGCCCTCGGGGAGCTCGACGAGCAGCTTGGCGTCCGCGCCCCGGACCAAGGTCAGGTGGGTGGTCAGGAGCACCAAGCCCAAGTCCACGCCCGGCGCGAACTCAGACACGCTCTCGCGCAGGGTTCGGGCGACCCGCAGGGCTCGCTCGCTGTCGTCGCCGGAGCTGAGCATGGTCCCAAACACGAGCAGGGCGCTGTGCTGATCGAGGCGCTGGACATGGGCCTCGCGCTTGAACGCGACGTCGCGGACCAGGTCGAGCAGCGGCGCGATCTGGGCCGGCGCGTCGGCGGGGTGGGTTGGCCGGGCCTTGAAGCTGGCGTGGAGCAGCACGCAGCGGGCCGAGTTGCGGACCGGGCCCAAGGGCATCGCGCTGTCGCCGACCTCGCGGGTCTCGATCACCGAGAAGCCCGAGTGGCTGCGGCCGGTCCCGTGACTCGCACCATGGCCGGACCCAACCGGCGGCGGCCGAAGCCCGCCTTGCTGGACCTCGTCGCTGCGGTAGCGGTGGAGGAACTGCGAGAGGACCTCGTCATCGACGACCGGGTCGGCCCGGTGGAGGAACTGAGCGAGCGCCGATTGCATCTCGCGGGCCGACTCCCAGCGCTTGTCGGGCGTGCGCTGGAGCGCCTTGTCGACGATGTGCGCGAGCTCGTCGGGGAGGTCCGGGGCGCGCTCGAGGATCGGCGGGACCGCCTCGGTTCGGACCAGCTCGAGGGCCTTGAGCCGATCTCGCGTGCGATACAGCAGCTCGCCCGTGAGGATCTCGTAGAGGACCACGCCGAGCGAGTAGATGTCGGAGCGCTGATCGACGGGGCGGCCCATCGACTGCTCCGGAGACATGTACGCGACCTTGCCCTTGATCGTCTCGATCTCCGGCGGCGAGTGCTCCTTGTCCCAAGCCTTGCGCGTGCGGGCGATGCCAAAGTCGAGGATCTTGACCTGGCCCTCCCAACTCAGCATCAAGTTGTGCGGGCTGACGTCGCGGTGAACGATGCCGAGCGGGGCCCCGTAGTCGTCACACTTGCGGTGGGCGTAGGCGAGCCCCGACGCGACCTGGTGGCCGACGTAGGCGCCGATGACCGCTTGAAACCCGTCTTCGTGGGCCCGGACCGCGTGGTACAGGCGCATCAGATCGACGCCCTCGATCAGCTCCATCGCGAGGTAAAACGTCCCGCGGATCTGGCCGAAGTCGAACACCTGGACGATGTTGGCGTGGTTGAGGCTCAGGGCGATCTTGGCCTCGTCGACGAACATCCGCGTGAAGTCGCGATCATCGGCGAAGTCCGCTCGGATCTTCTTGATCACGACCCACTTCGTCAGGCCCTCGGCCACGCGCACGCTGGCCTGGTAAACCTCGGCCATGCCGCCCTCGCCGATCAGGCGAGTCAGCACGTAGCGGCCGAAGGGGCGGGGAAGATCGTCGATCATGGGGGCAGCGCGGGAAGCTCGGGCGCGAGCGAGCGAGTCGTGTACCACCGAGGGGCGTCGCCGTCATGGCGTTGGATTGGCCGTGATCCAAGCCATGATCCAGCTTGCACGCCCGGCGTTTCCACTAGCGGTCGAGGCGCGAGCGCCGGGCCCTCTGAGCGCCGTCGCTGTGCGATGCTGCCGCCATGAGCCGCAAGCGCTTGGCGGCGGACCTCGGCGAGCTGCGCGGGCGCCGACGGCCGAGCGGCGGCGCGAACCCAACCGGGCGCGAGGCCGAGGCCACAAGGGCCCAGGTGCCTGCCTCGCACACCACGAGCGTCGCGTCATCGACACACGCGGAGGCCGACGATGATTCGCACGGTGACCCCTCGCTCGTGCACCAACAGCTGGCCTCGCCCTCGTGTTCGAGGCAGCCAACTTCGCTGAGCCCTGCTTCGGCGCAGATGTCCGCGCACGGCATCGGCTGAAGCGCTTGGGCCTCGTCGCACACGGCGACGGTGCCTTGGGCGGATCGGCACGGATCACCCAACTTGTCGAGCAGGGACAGCTCGCTCTCGGTGCACGCCATGACTGCGACGCTAAGCACGCACACCGCCGTCCGCGAGTACGGCAAGATTCGGCTTGCCATCAAAGCCCTCCCTCGACCGGCCGAGGGCCCATCGACGGCCCAATTGCGACGACCGCCTCACCGCCCTCGTAGCCCACCAAGAACAGCCCGATCTCATGCTTGCCAGCCTTGAAGTAGAGGTCGAGGACCAGGCTGCCCTCGTACATGGCAAACGCTTCCGTTAGATAGCCAGCGTAGCTCGGAGGGACATCCTCGCCGAGGAAGTCCTCGTTTCGGACCGGCGCTTCGATGGGCCCCGTCGCACATCGGCTGAGCAGGATCGCGTCGGCGTCCGTGCTCACCGAATAGTACCCTGCGACCGGAATGACAAGGGTCCGAAGGGCCATTCGGCCAATTCCAAGGGCGCGGACATCCTCGCCAGCGTCGCAGTCGAGGCCGACGACCGCGCGCCAGCTCCCGAGGTCGTCGGCGAGATCGAGCGACGCTCCATCACAGGCGTCGAGCCGCGAGTACCCGAACGGCGCCTCGTCAAAATACCTCGCCTGGGCATCGGCGAAGCTCAGCCCGTAGACCTCGTCGAAGCGCGTGTCGGCGTGCTTTCCCAAGCTCGCCAATTCGCCGAGCTTCGCCCCACCCCAGGTCTCGCGGAGCCAGCGTACGAAGTGTCGAGCCATCCATCGATCCACGTCGTAGGCCGACAGCGCGAGGCTGTCGGCAGGCGCGGTGTGACCAAACCGTGTGTGCCGGCCGCTGTAGACATCCGCGAGCCCCTCGGCGAAGAACGGCGTCAACTTGGGGATCGGAATCGCGGCGTGGGCCAGCTCGTGATCAACGGCGGACAACGAGGTATAAATCGAGCGTTTACCATAGTCGATGCATCCAAGCGTTCGGGGCCCGGTGCGACAGTACTCCGACCGAACGGTCGGCCATGCCTCGTCAGACCAGATCGACACCGAGTACTTCGACGTCATCGAAAAGCCGAGCTCGTCTTCGGCCCGATGAACGATCGCCTCGAACGCGGCGAGGTCCCCCGCGCACAGCGGATGCCCCAGGTCCGTCCCGATCCGCAGGTGCTCGCTCTCGCACGCGGTCAGCAAGCTGACCAGCGAAAGCGCCCCCAGGTGTCGGTGTCGCATGCGCCTCGAGTGTATCACGTCATCTCGTCCGGCGCTAGTTGAAGTGCGATCAGTCGGTAGCCGTCAAATGTGATATGTGTGGGTGTGTATTGAATTGCATTCCAGGTCCTTTAGATCAGATCTGCGATAATGGGTTCACTCCAGCGCATAAATAATCAAGTTATCAAACCGAGTAGGCGCCTCCCAGTTATTAAACGCAAAATACCGCTGCCCCTCCCCAACCAAGGGCGCCTCATCCACCATTTCCCCAACCAACTCCCCATCCACCTCAAACCGAAGCTCCCCCCCACGCCGCGTGACCGCGACCCGATACCGCCGCTCCGCCTCGACCTTCGGCTCGGCCGGCACGGCCACCCGATCATCGCCATGCTCGTTGCGCCGGGCGATCACGTGCAGCGAGTTATCCCACCCGCCCAAGATCACCACATACCCGCTCGCGGTATAGCTCGCGGCCTTCGCAAAGCTGTGCCCGTCACCGGCGAGCTCGACCTTGATGTCGCCCTCGTCGGTCTCGGCCCAGGCGTCGAACTCGATGCGCAGGTCGTCCGGCAGCTCTTGCCGCAGCCAGATCGGGTGATTGTGCAGGTTCGCCAAGCGCAGGGCGCCGCGCTCCAGGGTCACGCCGCTGCCGGTCGACAGCCAATCGTTGCCGAGCACCCCGCGGTTGAAGTCGTCTTGAAAGATCACGCGCGCCCCGGCGGTCGAGGTGCTGTAGGTCCGCGGGACCTCTTGGCAGCCGAGTAAAACCAGCGCGCCTGCAAAGAATATCCAAGGGCGAGTCACCATGTCCGGGCCTCCGGTTCGGGCGCGAGGAGCTGTTCGAGCAGCGGCAGCCACCGGCTCTGGGCTTCGGGGACGAGCTCGGGGAGCACGGCGCGGGCGTCGAAGTTGGGGTCTAGGCGGTCGAATTCGCGGGGCAGGGCGGCGGGCACGATCGCGAGCTCGAGCAGCACGACCCCGGCGGCGTAGAGATCGCTGGCCGGGCTGGCCTTGGCGCCGGCTTTGACCTCGGGCGCGAGGTAACGCAGGGTGCCGGCGCGGACGTTGGCGCTGCGCTTGAGCTGCTGGGGCTCGAAGCCGATCGCCAAGCCGAAGTCGGCTAGCGCTACGGGTGAGCCGGCTCGGGACTCGCGGACCAAGATGTTGGCCGGCTTGACGTCGCGGTGTACGGCTCCGGTGGCGTGTACGGCCCGCAGGGCGAGGCTGAGCTGACCGGCGATGCTGCCCAGATCATCGGGGCCGAGCAGGCCGCGGCGCATGGCTAGGCGCAGGTTGCCGCCGCGGCACAGCTCGAGGGCGACGAAGCGGTGGCGGGGCTGGACGTCGAGCAGCGCGACGACGTGGGGGCTGCGGACTTGGGCGAGGGTCTCGGCTTCGGCGAAGAACCGGGCTTCGACGACGCGGGCAGGGACGCCGTCGCGGCGGGCGTCGTCGCCGAGCAGGCGCTTGAGGGCGACGGAGCGGCCGACTCGGCGATCGTAGGCTTCGTAGACGACGGCGTGGCGGCCTCGGCCCAAGGGCCGGCCGAGCTCGTAGCGATCGAGGCCGACGCCGCCAGCGAGCTCGAGCTCCTCGAGGCCGTCGAGCAGGGACAGGCCGCGGCTGCGGTGCTCGCTGGATTGGCCGCGGCGCTGGAGCTCGCGGATGCAGGCCGACCAACCCCGGAGCGCGCGGCTGTGATCGACGTCGATCGCCAAGACGGCCTCGAAGTGGCGCAGGGCCCCGCTGACGTCGCCGCGCTCGAGCAGGTGCTCGCCGAGCATGAGGTTGGTCGAGATCTCGAGCTCGTAGCGCTCGGCTCGCTCGCGCAGGCGGGTCCGGCTGGGGAGGGCGCTGGCGCTGTCTCCGGGCTCGGGCGCGAGGCCGCTGGGCTCGGCGAGGATCGCCTGACCAAGCTCGACGCCGAGCTCGGGATCGAGGGCGTCGAGCAGCTCACTCGCGAGCCGCAAGGCGAGCTCGGGGCGAGGGTTGCGGGCGAGGTGATCGGCGATCGCGACGACGGCGCCGCGCAGGTAGCCGGCGTGCGAGAGCGAACGCAGCCGTTGATCGAGGGCCGGGAGCGGCAGGCGGGCGTTGAGCTCGTCGACCAAGCGCTGGAGCTCGGGCAGCTCCTCGGGCAAGGTCGCGCCCTCGGCGAAGCGCCGCAAGATGCTGGCGCTGGCGTGGGCGATCATCCCCATGGCTCGCCGACCTCGACCTCGAACGCGGGCCCGCTCGCTGGCTCGAAGCGCAGCCGATCGTGGAGCAGCAATTCCACGGCGACACCGTAGCCGACCGGCGCGCCGGCTAGGATCACGTTGACGTCCGCGGCCGCGCGCGCGACGACCTGATCGTTCTCGAAGCCCAAGATGATCGGGAGCACGCGATCGGGGCTCAGCCACAGCGCGCCGCCGAGCGGGGCGTAGAGGGTCCACGCGGCCTTGTGCGGCTCCGAGGTTCCGGTCAGCGGGTTGCTCAGGCTCGCGTCACGCAAGAGCGCGAGCGGGCGCTCGTCGTCGCGATCGCGGCCGTCGCCGCGCCGGACCCATAGCTCAAAGGAGGTCGCGATCCCGAGCCCGAGCTCGCGGGGGTGATCGTGATCGTCGTGGTCGTCGAGCAGCGACCAATCTTCGCCGGGCGCGAGCGCGTCGCCGTCGAGGAAGCTGCCGGCGCGCGAGCCGAGGTCGCGGACGATGATGTGGGGCACGCCGTCATCGTCGAAAGCAAGGGCGAGCTCGGCGTGCTCGCGCGAGAGCGCGGCCCCGCTGACGCTCAGCTCGCACTGCGGGCCCCGACCGAGGCGCAGCTGCGGCCGACCGATCACGCGCAAGACCGTGGGCAGGGCGGTCGGCAGGCCGTCGTCGTCGACCGGGCGGATGCTCAGGGTCAAGCTGCGGTCGCGGATCAGCCGACGCTCGAGATCCTGAAGCGCGCCAGCGAGCGCGGTCGAGGGCGTTCGACCCTCGCGTTGGACGTCGCGGGCGTGCTCGAGCAAGAGCGCGTGGGCGAGCTGGCGGCGGCCGGTGGCGAGGGCGGTCTCGACCTCGAGCTCGAGGCTGCGTTGCTCCCGTTGGCGTTGCTCGCGTTGCTCGAGGATCGTGTGGATCGCCTCGAGCCGCTCGATCTCGCCGGCCTCCGTGTAGGCCTTGGCGGCGCGCGAGAGCAGGCCCAGCTCTTCGTAGAGGACGCCGGCGAGGCCCGGACGCTGGCCGTCCTCGAGCGACTGGGCGGCCTCGAGCCGCAGCGCGCGGCGCCGGGCGCCGGGCTCGAGGCCCTCGGCCACGCGCAAGAGCACCTCGCCGAGGGCCCGATGGAGGGCTTGACCCTGCTCGCTGGTCGGGAGGTTGCGCGCGCAGCCTTCCCGGAGGACCGCGAGGCGCTGCTGCTCGTCGCGGAGGGTGTCGGCGTGCTCGAGCCGGAGGCTCGCGGCTTGGGCGTGCTCGCCGACGTACTCGAACATGCGGGCGGCCTCTTGGAGCTCGCCGGCCTCTTCCAGGGCCAACGCAGCGCGCAGCTGAGCGCGCTCACGTGGCCGGCGTGGCCGCTGCTCGCGATCGACGTCGTCGGCTTCGCCCGGGCGTCGTGGCCTGCTCAAGACATCAGTTTATATACCCCGAACAACGCTTGCTAGCGCCGCCCATGTCCAGCATCCTCCCGCGGTGGCGCAGCGGATTCTCGAGCCGGTTGCGGCGGGGCAAACTCGGTTTCGCATGCAGGGGCTGGCGCCGGACGGGCGCGGGATCGCCGTCGGTCGTGAGGCGCTGATCGTGTTCGAGTCGCTCGATCGCGCGGTCGCGTTCCTAGGGGCCTACAGCGTCGAGGGCAGCCTCGATGATCTGCTGCCGACCATGACCCTCGAGCGTGCTCACAGAACCGGGGGCGGATCGGCCCTGCTGCTGCGCTGCGAGGCGTCCGACGGCTACGCCCTCGATCGCCTCACGCGCCTCGCCGGGGCCGCCCGCAGCCAGCTCTACGCCGGCGCGGGCTCGGTGTTCGTCCGCTACCGCGAGACCCGGGCGCCGTTTGGCTACGATCTCGCCGTCCCGATCGCCGAGCTGCTCGCCGCGGGCACCAACGTGAGCGGGGCCGCCGGGTCCGCCGGGCTCACCGCTGACGAGGTCCTGGTCGTCGACCAAGAATTTTTCTCGCGCTACCAAGTCCGCGATCGCATCGATCCCATCGAGCTGATCCAGCGCTTGGATCTGCGCTCGGTCACGCTCCCGCTCGAGGGCGTCTCGGCCGATCCCGATCTTTGCGGGATGCGAGACATGGCCTTGGTCCTGGTCGCGCCGGGCGTCGCCGAGCGGGTGCTCGCCTACCTGTGGCGCAAAGAGATCGCGATGGCCGGGGTTCGCGTCGCCCTCGCCGAGGATCGCCGGGCGAGCTTGCTGCTGCGCCTGCGCAACCCGAGCGGGCGGATCCTCGACGTGCTCCGGCCGATCCCGGGGATCGAGCTATTTGTCCCGGTGTCCTCGCGCGCGGCGGTCGAGGTCGGCTGGACCCACCCCATCCACTTGGCCTCGGCGAGCTCGTGTTTGCCGGGCGACGAGATGTACCTGTTTCGCGGCAAGGCCCGCCGGGTCGAGCGGATCGACGGCGCGCCGCGCTTCGTCGATGGCCGGTTTTTAGTCGAGACCAAGGTCGAGCTGCGCGCGGCCGAGTTCGAGGTCGAGCCGGTGCAGATGCGCGAGGCCGGGCGGCTGCGGGTTGACCTGCGCTTGCGGCCCTCGTCGATGGTCCGCGAGCCGCGGGCCTCGCTGGTCGCCTGGACCGACATCGAGCTGCTTCGCCGGCTGGTCTACCTCGTGCCCCCGACCGCGCTCGCGGCCGCGAGGTTGGTGCCCCTGACCGAGGGGCTGCTGATCTTGTTTGGCGGGGCCCAATCCTCGACCGGCGGCGCGCGCATCGGTCGCGACGGCCGGGCGGTGTCGGTCGGCACGGTGATCCCACTTGGCCGGCGGTTCGCCGAGGTCGCGCCCGGGGTGCTGGTGCCCGATGGTCACGAGCTGTGGCCACGCCTGCGCCCGCAGCTGATCCGCGAGCTGCTCGGGCTCGAGGGCGAGGACCGGGCGGTGTTCCTGGATCCCGAGAGCGGGGCCGGGCGCGAGCCGGTGCTCATCAAGGACGCGCACATGATGTCGCTCGACGCGGCGGCGATCGGGACCTTGTCCAGCGAAGAGGCCTCGATGGTCGAGCCTTCGCTCCCGGCGCTCGAGCCCGGGACCATCCAAAATCAACGCCTCGGCCGGTTCGCGCTGTGGGGCTTTCGTAGCCAAGACAATTGACCCCGCCTGCCTTCAACACGACCGCGGGCTTCCTCGCCCGCTTCGTCGAGCCGCTGCTTGGCGGCGGATCCGTGGAGGTCGAGGCGCCGCTCTCGGCCCACGACCGCGCGCAGATGCTCAACGACGCGGCGCCGCTGCTCGGCTCGGGGTTCTTGCACCTGCGTGAGCGCGTCGCCCAGCAGCTCGTGGCCGAGCCCGCGCTGCCCGAGCCCGGCGCCGACGAGCTGTCCTTGTGGCTCGGGCTCCACGATGTCCTGGCCCTCGATCACCCGGACACCGAGCGGGTGTGGACCCGGGACTCGACCTGGGCCAAGGTCGAGACCGAGGCCCGCAGCTTGCTGGCGTTCGCGCGCCCAACCGACATGGCCGACGCGCTCGCGCGGCACCTCGCGGTCGGTGCGTTCTTGCGGCTGCGTCGCGAGGATCACCTCGTGTCCGGGCCCGACGGCGAGCAGCGGTTTCGCGGGCAGCAGCCGCCGCGCCGCCGGTTTGGGCTGTTCTCGCCGGCCTACGCCGACGTCAGTTCGGAGCTCGTCAACTGGATCGATCAGCCCCACGCGACGGTCGTCGATCGCTTGTTGCCCGACGTGATGTGGGTCAGCCCGCTGACCTCCTTGCTGCGCCCGGCTTGGGCGCCGCCGGGCTGGTCGCCGTTGATGGCCGTCGAGTTCCTCCAGTCGCGGCCCTACGCCCGGGCCGTGTGCCACACGTGGGCGCGCGAGCGCGAGTGGCTGCGGGTCGGCGGGATCGTGGCCGGCAGCTTGCTGCGCTCGCTCAACTTGCACACGGCGGTGTTTAGCGATCGCGACCGCCCGCACAGCGCTGGCGCGGCCACCAACGTCCGCACCGGGGCGATCCCAGGGGTCTCGCCGACGATGCAGCGGGCGGCGATGCTCATCAACGAAGATCGAGACGACGACGAACTCGATGAACCGGCGGTCGGTGGCTTGCTCGCGTTGGCCGAGCCCGCGGTCACCCGCCGACCCGAGGACATCGGCGCAGTGGTCGCGGCGCTCATTCACCTCCACGTGCTCAAGGTCCTCGAGTTCGACGCGCGGATCAGCATCGGCATAGGTGCCCGGGACTGGGCCGTGCAATCGTTCCTCGCGCTCCCGCTCTTGCTCCCCGTGCTCGAGCAGGCGCTGGGCTCGCCGTTTGGTAGCGGGGGCACGCAAGACTCTGGGCGGCTGCGGCTCGGGAGGTGGCGGCTCGCGAGGTCGGCCGAGGCGCGGGCCAGCTCGTCTCGGGGCGAGCGTCGCCGGTTTACGACGAGCGTGTTCGACGGAGGCCCCGGCGGGCCTGGCCTGCCCGGAGCCGAGCAGGCGTTCGTGAGCCGCTGGAACGAGTATTGTGAACATCTCGCGGGGCTGGTACCGCGGCCCGTCGTCGACCGGCTGCTGGTGACCCTCGCCCGGCGAATATTGTAGAAAGGCAGCCCGAATGACCCAACCGCTGCAACCATCCGCGAAGCCGACCATGTCCCCAGGTTCGTCCCCAAGCTCGACTGCAGCGACGATCCCCGAGCTCGCGCGGCGTCTGCAAGCTGGCGCGCGCCGGCTCGAGGCCCAGTTCCTCGGCAAAGAAGAGGTCATCCGTCTGCTGTTCGTCTCGGCCGTCGCCGGCGAGCACATGGTCATGGTCGGGCCCCCGGGCACGGCCAAGAGCGCGCTGGTCCGGGCGTTCGCCGACACCATCGACGCGAACTACTACGACTACCTGCTGACGCGCTTCACCGAGCCCAACGAGATCTTCGGGCCCGTCGACATCCAGGCGTTTCGCCAGGGCTCCTACCGCCGGCGGATCGAGGGCATGCTGCCCGAGGCCGAGATCGCCTTCCTCGACGAGATCTTCAAGGCCAACAGCGCGATCCTCAACAGCCTGCTCGACGTGCTCAACTCGCGGCGGTTCTCGCATGGCAACACGACCATGGCGGTCCCGCTGATCTCGCTGTTCGCCGCCAGCAACGAGGTCCCCTCCGACGACGCGCTCTCGGCCCTGTTCGATCGCTTCTTGCTCCGCGCCCGGGTCGACTACCTCGACAGCTATCAATTTCGCGGGCTCTTACAAAAGGGCGCGGCGCTCGAGGCCCGCGCGCTCGAGGCCCAGTCGCTCGGCGAGCCCGAGCACCCGGCGGTGGTCTCGGCCAAGGACTTGGTCACGGTCCAGCGCGAGTTTGGCCGGCTGCTCGAGGGCATCGACGAAGAATTCCTCGCGACCTACAAGGGCTTGGTGTTTCAGATCCGGTCCGAGGGCATCGGCTTGTCCGATCGCCGGGTCGTCAAGATGCTCAAGCTGTTCGCCGCGTCGGCGGTGTTCGACGGCCGCGAGCAGGTCAACGACGCCGACTTCTTCGTGCTGCGCCACGTCTGGAACACGCCCGAGCAGCAGGACATCTTGCAAGAGATGGTCGGGCCGATCTTGGATCGCTGGTATGAGCAGCACCCCGATCAGCAGCGGATCGGCGCGACCCCGACCAGCTTGCCCGATCTGCTCGCCGAGCTGCGGATCATCCGGGAGACCTTGGCCAGCGCCGAGCTGCTCTCGGACATGCAGCTGTTCTCGCAGCTGCGCAACCTCGGCGACATCAAGGCCGCGCTCGAGCGCATGAAGGACAACCCCGCGGCCCAGCGCATGATCGGCGAGGTCGACAAGCTGCTCGAGACCATGTTCGCCTCCAGCCGGTTCGTCTGAGGTTGGGTCCGGTAACCAGGTGCCAGCCGACTTCGATATCGACGCCGCGGACGCCCCCGATCCATCGGCGGCGGGCAGGGCCGAGACCGACGAGCATCGGGCGCGGCGCGAGCTCTTGCCCGTGCTCGAGCGGCAGATCGGCAGCCTCGCGCTGAGCGAACTCGAGGGCGTCGGGCCGATGGCGCTGATGCGGGCGGTCGCCTGGCACAACGTGCTCGCGCGGCTCGGCATCGCCGTCCCGCTCGTGGTCGTTCACGACATCGGCTGCTTGATGTGCGGGCTCGGACGCCCGGCCCCGGTCGCCCGGGGGATCGGCGATCCGCGCTTGGGCGAGGCCTGGCGCCAGCTGCTCGTCGAGCTCGGTGAGACCGAGCTGGTCCGCCACCCGGCGGCCTGGAAGCACCGCGATCCCATGGTCGGGGTCGTGCTCGCGCGGATCCTCTCGAGCTGCACCCCGCAGCTGCCCGAGGACGCCCGAGTCGCGCGCCCGCGCGAGCTGCCGGTCGACGCGGTCCAGTACGCGCGCATCGATCCGCGCTCGGCCTACACCCGCTACGATCAAGAGCTCGCGCTCGCGTGGCTGCGGACGATGTCGACCCACCGGCTGTTGCCGCTGCTCGAGACCGAGCAGATCGACGTCGACGCCCTGCGCTTGCTCGGCTTGTTTCGCGCCGGGCAAAGCGGCGTCGCCGGGGTCGACCTCGCCGATCTCTACAACGTGATCCTCTCGCCGCAGCTCGCCGACGTGATCGACTTCTCGTTGGAGCTGCTGCCCTCGCTGCTCGAGGTCCGCCGCGAGATGGGCCAGCAGACCTTCGGGATCGACGGCTACGCGTCGATCGAGCGCGTCGGTCACATCGACAACATGGTCCTCACCCAGCTCGCTTACGACGACGAGGTGTTCGAGCAAAAGTACGTCGATCGCGAGCTGTTTTATTACACCCACGAGAAGCAGTACGAGAACGAGCGGCGGATCCACCACGTGCTCGTCGACGGCAGCGCGTCGATGCGAGGGGTGCGTGAGGTGTTCGCCCGCGGGCTCGCGCTCGCGCTGTGCAAGCGCTTGGCCCTGCTCGGCGAGGAGGTCGTGCTGCGGTTCTTCGACAGCCGCCTGTACGAGGGCGTCAAGGTCGGCGCGTCCGGCCAGGTCGAGGTCCCCTACGTCCTGCAATTTCGGGCCGAGCGCGGGCGCAACTACGCCGCCGTGCTTCGCCAGCTCAACGCCGAGCTCGCGGTCCCCCGGCGCGGCGGCGCGGCGGCGCTGGTCTACATGCTGACCCATGGCGAGGCCCAATTCCCCGCCGCCGAGGTCCAGCTGCTGGCCACCCGGGCGCCGATCTACGGCGTCTTCATCCTCCCCCGCGGGCCGCTCAACCTCGGCTACCTCGACTCGCTCCACCGGGTCCACGTGATCGACGACGAGTCGATCGGCCACGGCCGTCGGGCCTCGCGGGCCAAGCAGATCATCTCGGAGGTCGAGAGCGACCTCGATCGCAAGCGTCGCCGCGACCGGGAGCCGCGCCGATGATCGACACGGCGGTGCTCTGGGTTCGGGCCGAGGCCTCGATGCGGGCCGGTCGCTGGCACGACGCGCTCGCCCAGCTGCGCAAGCTGATCCAGGTCGTCGATCGCATCGACTTCGAATACGAGGAGTGGCTGCGGGCGATGGCCGAGTCGCTCCGCGCCGTCGGCCACTTCCGCGACGCGGCGGCGTGCTGGGCCTACCTCGGCTCGACCGAGCCGCCGGGCCGCGGCGCGCTCGAGCGCCTCCAAGTCGAGCTCGAGTCGGGCGACGCGGATCTCCAGGCCGTGCGCTTGTTTGGGATCTATCTGTCACGCGCGGGCCATCACCGCGACGCCGCGCAATGGTTCGAGCTCGCGCACATGCCGATCCACCAGGCGATCGAGCTCGAGCGGGCCGGGCACGACGACCAGGCCGCGCAGCTGTGGGCCGAGCTGATCGACGACGTCCGGGGCCGCCCCGCCGATCTGTTCACCGAGCGCCCCTACGAGCTGGCCTTGGCCCGGATCAACTATGGCCTGTGCCTCCACCGGCTCAACGCCGAGCGCGCCCGCCAGGCCCTCGCCGAGGCGACGACCGCGGTCGAGGAGGTCGCCGACCGATTCGAGACCGAGGGCCTGCGCGAGCGCGCCTTTGATTGCTATCAATTGCTCGCGCGCATCGGCCTCGAGACCGGCGCGTTCGAGAACGTCGCCGAGGGCTACCTCAACAGCGTCCGCATCCTCCGGGACGACGCCCTCAAGCTCGACGCCCTGCGCCTCTATGAGGCGTTTGTGACCCTCGCTCGGCGGTCCGGGGAGCACCACGCGGTCGCCGGCATCCTCCGCGAGGCCGCCGACTATTGCGCTCGCGCGGGCCTGCCTTATGGCGACGACCTGCGCCTGCGCTCCGGCGAGGCGTGGGTCAAAGCCGGAGACGACGCCGCGGCCCACGGTCACCCCATTCAGATCGTCGAAAACGCCTACCTCGCCGCCGCCGAATCGTATGTGTCGGTCCGCGCCTTTCGCCAGGCCGCCGAGGTCTACAAGCGCGTCGCCGAGCTCGAGATCAAGGGCCGCGAGCGCTACCGCAAGCTGCTCTTGCGCCTCGGCAAGCACCCCGAGGACGCCCCGCGCCCGATCCCGGTCCCCGAATTCCTCAAGCGCTTGCCCGACTACGAAGAGGTCTGGTACGTCGACCTCGCCGAATGGGAGCTCGAGGGCGATCCGGGCCTGATCGCCGCCGGGGTCATGGCCGATCGTCGATTCCCCGACTACGTCCGTCGCCACGCTCTGCTGCTCGTGCTCGAGCTCGGCGCCGGCCGCGGCGAGAAGCCGCGCTCGCCCGTCGAGGTCGTCCGGCGCCTGCAAGGAATCCGCGCCTACCCGGTGATCGCCGCGCTCGAGCGCATGTACGCCACCGGCGACGCCGCGGTCCGCCGCGAGGTTGCCAGCGCGCTCGGGGCCCTGCGATTCAAGCGGAGCTTCTCGACCCTGAGCCAAGCGCTGCGCAGCGACGAGCCCGAGGTCCGCAAGAAGGCCGCCGAGGCGATCGAGAGCCTGTATTTCCCCCACGCCTTCGATCGGCTGCGGCGCATATTCGAGGCCCGCGATCTGCCCGATCCCGACTCGGCGCGGGTCGCCGCGGTCAAGGCGATCGGCAAGATCAACACGGTCGAGGCCTTGGACTTTTTGTGCGATCGGCTGCGCGAGGGCGACGATCGGTTTGTGCGGCACGTGACGGGGGCGATCTCGGAGCTCAACAACGCTGATCTGGCGCCCTATATTCGGCAGCAGATTGACCTGGTCCCGCCGGGGTATCGGTCCGTGCTCGAGGACGCCGCGACCCGGCTCGGCAGCTGAGCGGGCTCAGTCGTTGTAGCAACAGCATTCGGCGCGGCCACTCGATCGCGGGGCTCGGGCGCGGCGCTACTTCGTCCACTCGTCGGCGTTCGGGTCATACAGCCAGACCTGCGTCTTGATCGGGCTGACATCGTGATCGTCGGCGTCGCCGAGCGGCCAAAAGTCCTGGTCATACTCCGCGGCCGAGACGGCGGTGAAGGTAACCGATTCAATGACCAGATCGAGGTGCCCGTCGCCGTTGACGTCGCGGACCAGCACCCGCTTGGTCTCGCCGTCAGCGGGCGCCATGTCGGTCGACACCCAGGCGAACGCGAGCTCGAATTGGGTCGAGCCATCGAGGCGCAAGATCTTGATGACGCGGCCGATGTCCTGGTCATGCGCGTCACCAAAGCCGACCAGGGTGATCGAGCCGCTGAGATCGAGCACGACCTCCTGCGCGCCGTCGCCGTCGATGTCGACGAGATCGAAGCGGCGCAGCTTGTCGGCCGTGCACGCGACCTTCAACGGCTGCGGCGCGTCGACGACCAGGGTCGGGCCGAAGGTCGCTCGGGCGAGCCACTGATCGGTGCACTTCATCTGGTCCTGATCGCTCTCGCCGTCCTCGTCGTCCTCGCTCGGGGCGCTGAGCTTGGTGCGGCAGGCCTTCTTGCTCTGCTTCAGCAAGCAGGCGTCGTAGCGGCTGTAGTCGTAGACCACCCACGCGAGCGTGTGGCCCTCGGCGTTGGTGGTCTGGACCGAGCCGCGGACCACCGGACGCAGGCCGTGGACCTGCTCGAGCTCGGCGCGGAGCTGGTCGATCTTGGCTTGGGCGAGGGGCTTGGCGATCCCCGGCGGGAGCGGCTGGCCTGCGCTGGACGGCTGGGGCGGCGCGGCGGGAGCCGGGGGCTCGGCCGGAGTCGGGGGCTCGCCGCGCAAGGTCGGCTCGAACCATGGGGCGCTGCGATAGCGAGCTAGATCCGGGTCACGCCGGGCCTTCTTGCTCGCCGCGGCCCGGTCACGCTCGACCGCCTCGGCCAGCGCGATCTCGACGGTCGCCTCGTCGCCCGCGAGCGCCGAGGCGCAGGCGAGGTTGAAGGGGTGCTTCCAATGCGCCTGATCATGCAAGCTGGCGAGCGCGAACATTCGCTGGGCTTGCGCGTACTCCTTGGCCTTGTAGTGCGTCCAGCCCAGCTTCTCGGCCTCGGCGCTGGGCTCGACGCCGTGGGTCAGGGCCTCGAGCTTTTGTGCGTAAGTCGGCGGTGCGACCGGGGGCGCGGGCACGACGGTCGCGGGCTCGACGGTCGCGGGCTCGACGGTCGCGGGCTCGATCGGCACCTCGGGCGCTCGCTCGACGGACTCGCCCGAATCGGTTGGCTCGCGCTGCTCGGATCCA
>Ga0114946_10001031_pt1 | contig 19195 bp, 18 predicted proteins | sample WalLakDeSediment_FD_88676 | JGI IMG/M metagenome (GOLD analysis project Ga0114946, IMG submission 88676) | Lake sediment microbial communities from Walker lake, Nevada to study Microbial Dark Matter (Phase II) - Walker Lake 11/02/13 Deep Sediment | ecosystem: Environmental > Aquatic >...
TCAAAATTGATGCTAATCGTGTAGCGTATATCCAGGAAATCGAGTTCGCCCACGCGGATGGCGTAAAGGCCCGTGTTGGGGAGGGTGTAGTTTTCCAGCGACTCATCTTCGCTGTCGCCTGTTTGGTTAATGGTTTCGATGCGGCTGCCGTTGGGATTGTATAGCTCCACGTAAAGGTCGCGCGCGTCGTTGGTGGTGAACAGGAGCGAGACGCGTTGGCCCGCGTTCCCCAGGAAGTGCCAGTAGTGGTCGCTATTTTCGGCCGCTGCGCCTGAAACCACGTCCCCGTCGCGCAGCATACCCTGGAAGATGAGGTTTTCGGACTCATCTACGAGCACCATCAGCGCGTAGTCGGTGGCGACGTTGTTGGCTACTTCGATTTGGAAGGTGTAGCGGCCGTCGCTCAAGCCGCGCTGCACCAGGGTTTCGACGGCGTCCGCGGGCGCTTTGTCCTGTCTGTCGACGAGCAGGTTGTCTTCCGGGTCCCAGAGCGAAATGACCAGGTTGGCGCGCGCGTCGGCGGCTACGGCCGTAACCGTGATGCTCTCCGAGGCGAAGATGGTGTGCGTCCAGCGGTGGGCTGCGCCGGCCGCCAACTGGCGCGTTTTCAGGTTTTCAACGGCGATTTCGCCTTGCTCAATAATCTCGACCTCTATGGTGGGCGGCGGCGTTGCGCGGCCGTCGCTCGTAGGGCTGGGGGTGAAAGTCGCGCCCGGCGGCGCAGGGGTTTGAAGCGCGGCTGGCGTGGTTGGCGTAGCGGCTGGCGTGGCGCCAGGCAGCCCTGGCGTGGCGCCAGGCAGCCCTGGCGTGGCGCCAGGCAGTCCTGGCGTGGGGATGTCTGCCGTGCCGGTGATGGGCGGGGTGGTCATGAGGGTGGTGGTTGCTTCAGGGACGTCGATGGGCGCGCTGGTTGCCGTAAGCGCAGGCGTTGCAATGGCGGAGATTTCTTCGGGTTCGGCCGCTTCTGCGACGCCGGCAGGGGTAAGCGTGACGGCCGTGAGCGGGCTCGGCGCCACGATGCGGCTGACTTGCAGGTACCAGATTTCCTGCACCTGGGCCTGCTTGCCGCAGCCGATTGGCCCGCGCCAGGCTTGCCAGCGCCCTGCGACGGTCATTTCCAAACCGGCGGGGAGTAACGGCCGTAGCTGCTCGTCAAAGCCGCCGGCATAGGCCAGCAGGCCGCCATCGACCAATCCCCACGCGGCGGGGCCGGGATAAGCCTCGCCGTTGCAAATCAGCCGCGGCAGCGGCCGGTATGCTCCCGTCAACTCCAGCATTACGCCCTCGAACAGGGTGGGATAGGCGGCTAATTCGGGAATGGCAATCGGTAGGGGTTGGCTGCTCAGCGGCGTGGGTGTGGCCGTGGGCGCGGGGAAGGGGGTCGGGTCGGCCGCCGCCTGTGGCCGCCCACAGCTTGTCAGACCGAGGAGCATACTTAAAAGAAGAAAGATTTGCCGTACTCTTTTCATCATCATACCCACGTCGCCGTATTGTAGCCGATTACAGCCATTGCCGGAAATATTACTGTGTATTTGCTGGCCCGTAGTCGGGATTATTGCGCGTTCGCCGTGCTCGTTGTAACGCATGCCGCTTACGGCGTGGCTGACTGCGTCGCAGCTTTGGCGTGGGGAGCGCCGTGCTGGCCGGTAAAGTTGGCCTGGGGATCACTGAGGCAGCGGTGCGAGCGTGAGGGATTGCAGCGCGAGGCCCAGTTGCAGCGGCGTTTGATTGGGGACGGGCGCTGCATCCGGCAGCGTGAACGTCAGCCGGTTGAGCGCTTCCGCTTGAATGAGCGCGCCATCTAGCGCCAGACGTTGGCTCGACAGGGCGTCATCAAATTGCAGCACGCCGATGGGGACGTCATTCAGCGCCAGGTGTACGGTTTGGGTTCCATAGGCGCGCGCGTGGAGCGTGAGATGGTAAACGACGTCGCGGTCAGGCTTTCCGCCCCAAAACCAGATTGCGGCCTGTGGGCAGGCGGACCAGGTCACGTCCCCCTGTTGATAGGTCCAACCAATAAAGTAGGCGGGCATGGGGCGACCCAGGTGCAGGATGACGGGGAAAAAGGTTGCGTGGGGGCCGGAGAGAGGTAGGGCTGCTTGTTTTCTCATCTTCGGCGCTGCCTCCCACCAGGGTCGCGTGCGCAAGCTGCGCGCATTGTCCGCTTGCAGCGCGCCGAGCGCTGCGCCCCAGGTGTAGTCCGGCTGCGGCATTTGCCCCTGATCCAGCAGGCGCGCGTAATAGGCTTTGTTGCGCGCGCAGACCATGTCGATGTCGGCCATAGGGGGTATAAAGCGCCAGTCGTATAAGAAGACCGGCTCTTCGTCGGTCTGCGGCGGCAGCGGGCCGCCGTTGATCAGGTGCGCATACGGATTAAACAGCCCGGCGCCGCTGTGGATGGCAATGCCCACTGCGCTCAGCGCAACGTAGCTGGCCAACAGCAGGCGGCGCGGCTGCGCTCGCAGCCGCAGCGCCTGCTGCCCGGCCAGCGCCGTCAGCAGCACAAAGGCGGGCAGCATACCCGTCAGCAGGCGCGGGCCGTAGCTAGCGCCGCCCCACCAGTTCCAGAAGCGGCCCACCAGCAGCGTGTGGCCCAGGAACCAGAGCAGGGCCAGCGCCGCCAGTCGCGGCTGGGAGAGCCTGCGCCATAGGGCGGCGCTCACGCCCAGCGTCAGCAGCAGCGCGGGCGTGAAGGTAAATAGTCCACGCCCCGCACTAAACCAAAGGCCAAGCAAAGCAGCGGTTATGGGCGTTGTCACGCCGGCGCCGAATTGATGCAGGCCGCCCAGGCCGGCCGGCAGATAGTAGGGCGGCAGCAGGAGCCCATATTCACGCAGGGCATAGAGGCTGAAGATGATCAGGCCGGCGCAGGCGATTACGGCCGTTTGCGCCAACAGTTTGCGGTCGCTAAACAGCAGGTAGAGCAGGACGAGCAGGATGAAAACGGCCGTTGTCGGCCGGCAGCTAAACGCGCCTAATAGGGCCAGGCCCAGCCACAACCCCTGGCCCGGTACCGGCTGGCGCTGCGCCTGGCGCGCCAGCAGCCACAGGCTCAGCAGGTTAAACAGCGTAGCCGCGTTCAGGTTCCAGTAGGCCGCACCCAGCGTGCTCATGAAGCTGCTGCCCAGCGTGAATAAGGCGGCCGCCAGCAGGCTGTTCCAGGATGACAGGTAGAGGCGACACAGCCGGTAGGCCAGCCCAAACGCCAGGGCGCATGTCGCCGCCGCCAGCATCAGTTGCAGCCGCGCCTGGTCATCCGGCAGGCGCATGTCGCGCCCAAGCTGGTTAAAAATCCACACGGCCGGGATGGCCAGCAGGGATGGCCCCGGTGCATAGACGTAGTGCAGGTGGTCGTTGACCTGAATCAGGCGGTAGTTTTCCTCAACGTTCAGTCCCAACTCGGCCTGGTAGTCGTCCAGGCGCAGCGTGCCGTGCTCAAGCACCGCCTGCGCGACGAGCAGGCTGAGATACGGGTCGCTGTTGACGTTTTTGACCGGTGAAAATGCCGCCAGACCGAAAATGAGGGCCGCCAGCGCGCCCAGCGCAAGGTGGTGGAGGTGGAATTTGACCATATTCCAAGCAGTTCAACTTTTCTCAAAAGTTGAACTGCTTTCAGCGGGCTATGGCGGCGAAACGCGCTGCATCTCGAAGAAGTCGTGGATGTGGACATAGCTGGCGCCGGCCATGCGTCCAATCGGCCGCAGCCGTTCCGGCAGCACGTAGCCGTTTGCATAGATGTCGTCGCGAATGTGCACCGCCTGCACTACGCCGAAAATCGCCGCGCCGCCGCCTGGTCCTTCACCCACCACGACGATTTGTTGCAGCGTGCATTCGAAGGCGACCGGCGCCTCGGCGACGCGCGGCGCGCGCACGACGCTGCTGGGGGCGGGCGTCACCCCGGCCCATTCGAACTCGTTCACGCCGTGCTCAAACTCTGTGGCGCTGAGGTTCATGGCCTCTTTGGTGGCTTCGTCGGTGATGTTGATCACGAACTCGCCGGTTTGCTCAATGTTGAGGTGCGTGTCTTTGCGGCGCCCGCGCAGCGTCGACCAGCCGGGACAGAAGAGGAGGGTCATGGGGTCGGTGCAAACGGCCGTAAAATAAGAAAACGGCGCCAGGTTCAGCCGCCCTTCCGCGTCCATGCTGCTTACCCAGGCAATTGGGCGCGGCACGATAGCGCCAATCATCAGCTTGTAGCGTTCCTTGTGGTCAAGGGTTTGCGGATTAAGGATCATGTGTAGGTCTCCCTGGTCGATTCGGGACGCATATTTTGGGGCGCGGGGAGGCGTGGGCCCTACTCAATGCCGGAGTTGACGGGCACGGCCGTTGTGGCCTTAATTTCGCTCAGCACCAGGCTCGTGCGGATGCGATCCATCCCCGGCAGCGGCGTTAGCGTATCCATTAAAAAGCGTTCCAGGTGTTTGCGATTGCGCAGAATTACCTTGAGCAGGTAATCAAATTCACCCGTCAGGTGATGGCATTCCAGCACCTCCGGCATGCCCTGCACCAGCTCGCGAAAGTGGCTCACGGCCTGCGGCTCGTGATGCTTCAGCGTAACCTGCACAAAGCAGAGCATATCAAAATCCAGCGCCGCGCGGTTAACCAGCGCCACGTAATCGCGGATAATGCCCGCCTCTTCCAGCTTGTGCAGCCGTTTTTGTAGACCTGGCGGCGACAGCCCAACGCGACGGGCCAGATCAGCATTCGTCATGCGCGCGTTGGTTTGAAGATTATCAATGATGGCGCGATCAATTGTGTCTAATTCAACTTTCTTATCCATGGTGTGTCCAGTTTTCAAGGTGTGGGAATGGTATCTTCTCAATAACTTGGGGTAGCTCGGACCGATCTCTGGCCGTGTCCGCAGCCTGCTCGGGCCGGTCTCCTGACCGCGCCCACCACGTAAGTATATAGATCAGCATATATTTTGCAAAAATATGCTTCTTAAAGTGAAGATTGATAGATTGAATCGGCAAGCCTGGTGATGTATCAAAACCAGCGCGCGTAATCCCTAATCAGGGGTGCGTGCTCCGTGAGGGTCGGTCGGGCACGCAAAATGCGCCCGCGCCCGCGCCGTCAGCGCGCCGCGCTCCGCTTCACTCAGCCAGCCGTTGCGAGCAATGCGCAGCGTCGCGATGCCGCGGTAAAAGCGCAGCCGCTGCGCCAGCGTTGCGTCGGCGTTAGGACGCGTCATGCGATCGTAAGCCGCCAGAAAGTGGGCCGCCAGCCGGTCGGCGTGCGCGGCCGGAAGGCTGTGGTCCAGTTCAGCTGCGAAAAAGCCTACGTCGCGCGCCGGGTCGCCATAGTGGCTGCGCTCCAGGTCGATGACGACGATTTCACCCGTGGGCGTGATCAGGAAGTTGCCCGTGGTCATGTCGCCGTGCAGCAGCGCCGGCGCGGCGTCGAACAGGTCGGGGCGGCCTGCCCAGTTGTCCACCAGCGCTTCAAGCTGTTCCCGCACGGCCGGCCGCGGGCGTAAAACGCCGTGCTGGGCCAGCGTATGCAGCAGCTTGCGGGCGTATAGGGGCGGCCCGCCGGGATCCGGGGGCGGATTGGGCTGCCGGGTCTGGTGCAGGTGGGCTAAAAAGGCGGCGATTTTGTCCAGCAGCCCGGCGACCTCGTCTGCGGGAAACGGCCGTTGCCCCACAAACGCCTGCAAGGTCTGTCCGGGCGCATATTCCAACAAGAGCACGCTGCGCCAGACGCCCAGCGCCCGCGCCACGCGTACACCGGTAGGTTTCGTGCGCGCCGTCACGGCCTGGATGCGTTCCATTTCGCGCGCGGCGTAGGTCTCGCTGTGCCAGTGGGATTTGCGGCTGTAGAACTTGGCCACGGCCGTTTGTCCGCGCTCCCTTTCCCGGTAGGCGAAGACAGCCGTTGAGAGCTGCGCAATCTCCCAGGCGGACGGCGTCGACGGCCGTTGCCACACCGCGCGCGCCAGGTAGGCGCACACGGCGTCTGGGCCCGGTAGGGGCCGCCACGCGCCCCAATCTTCCCACGCCAATTCAAGCGGCGGTTTTACACGCTCTGCCATCGCCCATCTATTTTACAGTACGCTTCCCTGTCAGCACAGCGCGCCCCGCCCACCTACAAACTTGCAAACTTGCCCACTTGCAAACTTGCACACTTGCCCACTTACAAACTTGCCGCCTGCATATCCGCCCACTTTTGGTAAACTTAACCCACCATGGATTTTCATCCACGCCCCACAGCCCCCATATCGGGGCGAGGGCCTGTTGCCTGAAGGAGCTACGCTATGTTTCACAACATCCCCCCGGCAGTCGCCGCGCGCATGCGCTATTTGGAAGCGCGAGACGCGCAGGATCGGTCAGACGGCACGCCCCATGCCTTACGCCTGCGCCAGATTCCCCCGGAAACGGGCAAATTGATTGCTTTGCTGGCGGCCGGCGCGCCGGAAGGCGTCTGGCTGGAAATCGGCGCCAGCGCGGGTTACTCGGCGCTTTGGCTGGCGTTGGCCGCGGAAATGCACGGCCGTCGCCTCACCACCTTCGAACTGCTGCCGGAAAAGGTCGCGCTGGCGCAGGAAACCTTCCACCGCGCCGGCGTTTCCCATCTCGTCGATCTGGTAGCCGGCGACGCCCGCCGGCATATCCCGCGCTTTGAGCAGATCGCCTTCTGTTTTCTCGATACTGAAAAGGATCTGTATGGCGAGGTGTACGAGCTGATCGTATCCCGGCTGGTACCTGGTGGGCTGCTCTTGGCCGACAATGCTATGAGCCACCGGGAAGAACTGCGGCCGCTGCTGGCGCGCGCGCAGGATGACGCCCGCGTTGACGCGCTGATTGTGCCCATCGGCAAGGGCGTGCTTGTATGCCGGAAAGCCTGATTGAGCGGTGCTGCGGCCAGACTGATGTTTCTTTCTGCCGCGGAACGGAAAAAGCGCGGGATGGTCTTTCCCATCCCGCGCTTTTAGGCGGTAGTCATTCAAACCTTACGTCCTGGTAGCGTTGGCGCCGCGCAGAATGTCGGTTTACCAGAGGCCGAGGATCTTCCACCACAATCCACCGACGCCGAGCCAGATGACGATGTTCACGACGCTGATAAGCGCGCCGATCCGCCACCAGTCCGCCATCGGCACGTAGCCGGAGCCGAACAGCACCGGGGCCGGCCCCGTGCCGTAGTGGGTCATGCTGCTGAACAGGTTGCTGAAGAAAGCCAGCACCAGCGCCGCCAGCAGCGGCGGCGTGCCCACCACGATAGCCACCGCCAGGAACGCGGCGTACATGGCGCTCACGTGCGCGGTGTTGCTGGCAAAGAAATAGTGGCTGTAGAAGTATACCAGCGAGAGGATCAAAAAGGCCGGTAGCCAACTGTAACCGGCCACGGCGCCGCCCATGGATTCGCTAAACCACGGAATCAGGCCCAGCTTGTTCAAAAACGAGGCCATCATGACCAGCGCGGAAAACCAGACCAGCGTATCCCAGGCGCCGCGCTCATTCAGCACGTCACTCCAGGTGAGCACGGTGCTGAACAGCAGTACGCCCAGACCGACCAGCGCGGCCGTCGTGGCGCCCATGCCGAGTTGGTTGGGGCCCAGGATCCACAAGAGAAGCAGCAAAATAAAAGTGCCCAGCATAACCCATTCGTTGCCCTTCATCTTGCCCATTTCGGCCAGCTTCTCTTTGGCGATTTTGGCCGCAATGGGCGTTTCCTTGATTTCCGGCGGGTAGATTTTGTAGATAAGCAGCGGCACGAGGATCAGGCTGATGATGCCGGGTACCAGCGCAGCGACGGCCCAGCCGGTCCAGGTAATTTCAATGCCCTGGTCGCCGGCGAACTGGGCCGCCAGCGGGTTAGCGGCCATGGCGGTGAGGAACATGGCGCTGGTGATGATGGTGCCCTGGAAGGCGGCCTTGGTCAGGAAGGCGCCCAGCTTACGGTTGGTGCCGTCGTCGGCGTTGCTGCCGTACGCTTTGGCGATCGAGACCAGGATGGGGAAAACCACGCCGCCGGCGCGCGCGGTATTGCTGGGAATGGCCGGAGCCAACACCAGGTCACTGGCCACCAGCCCGTAGCTGAGTCCGAGGGATTTCTTGCCCAGCACGGCCATAAACAGGTAAGCGATGCGGGCGCCCAGGCCGGTTTTGATGAACCCACGCGAAATGAAGAAGGCAATCACAATCAGCCAGATGGTCGTGTTGCCAAATCCGCTGAGCGCATCGCCCACGGATAAGGTGTTCGTCATCGCGGTCATCATGATGCCGAGCATCGCTACCGCGCCCATCGGCAGCGGTTTAGCGATGATGCCTACAATGGTAGCGACGAAGATCGCCAGCAAATGCCAGGCCGCCTGCTCTACCCCCTCCGGCGGCGGCAGGAACCAGATGATTGCTCCGATGCCGATGGGAATTAACCAGCGGAGCAAATAGCCGAAATTGAATGGTTGCAAACTATCAGTTTTCTCTGGACGTTTTGCAATTGTCGCCATTAGTATTCTCTCCTTAAATATTTCTCATCTTCGTTTGGCGCTGCGTCAACATATTAGCTTACGCGCCAGCAGTAGATTAGCATGGAATGGGGCTGGCAAAACAGTTACAGTTGTCATGTGAAAAAATGTACAAATGTCATAATCGCCGTTGTGTAGCGCGCCGCGCCGCGCTTGCGGAAGCGCAAACGGCCGTTTAACCATCCTCGTCTGATCGCGAACTGCCTGCTATTCGCTCAAAACGCGCTAAAATGGAGCCATGGCGCGCTGCGGCGCTAAAACTTAGCGATCTGACGAGGCAAAAGCGGATGCAGGCAAATTATGTACAGAGATTGCGTCTAACCTTCAGCAAAAGCGGCCCCGCGCGCTACATCGGCCACCTGGACCTGACGCGCACGCTGGAGCGCGCCCTACGCCGCGCTCGTATTCCGCTGGCCTATACGCAGGGCTTTAACCGGCGCCCGCGCATGTCGCTGGCCGCCGCGCTGCCGCTGGGCTACACAAGCGCCTGCGAACTGGCCGACATCTGGCTGGCGGAGGCCATGCCGCCGCAGCAGGCGCGCGCGCAGATGATGGCCAGCATGGCGCCGGGGATTGAGGTCCACAACGTGGTTGATGCGCCCCTCTCCCAACCGGCGCTGCAAACGTTGACGACCGCGGCCGAGTACACGGCGACGCCGGGCGCTGTGCTTGACCAAGAAGCGCTGCAGGCGCGTGTAGCCGCGCTGCTGACAGCCATAACCCACCTGCACACCCCCCAACCGCGCGGCAAGAGTCAGGCCCAACCGTATGATTTACGGCCGTTAATCCATACCCTGCGCCTGGAAACGGCCGTTGCCGGCGGGGTGCAAATCCACATGCGGTTGGCCCTGCTGCCCTCCCAAAGTGGCCGTCCTGACGAAGTGCTGCACGCTTTAGAACTGGACCCTCTGGCCGCGCACGTGCACCGCACGCGGATTGTCCTGGCCGACGAAGGCTGAAATTTTTACCCAGGCTGCGGTTCCGCTTAATATCTTGTTCGCGCACACCCCGTAAGCCATCACGTAAGCTCCATAGTCTAAAATGAAACCTGGGCAAGAAGTTTCCGGCCTCAATGCCGCACTAATAACGTTTTACGCCAAATGAAAATGGCCGCATAGCGCGCTTGCGATATTCGCCGATAAGCAGAAACGTTCGTTACCTGGAGAAGGCGAAGGAAAATTATGACCGAATTTAATCAGATAGAACTACAACATTTTGTTGATTTTCATACCAGAGTGACAAAAATGCCTAAAAGACAGCAAAACCTGCTGCGCGACGATGCCCTGCTCATGCTCATGTTGATTTTGGTCTTCCTGACGCTGCTGGGCGGTATCTTGTTGCTGCTGGTGCGCTTTTGGCTGCAAGCCTTGGCCAGTCTAGACATCTCGATTAAAGCGCTGCCGGCTGTTGTAACCTGGCTTGTGCAGGATAATCAATATTTGATTATCGGCGGCGGGTTGGTTTTGGCCAGCTTGCTGTTCCTGAGCTTGATGCGCGTGCGCGTGCTGCGTAAGCATCACCTCTGGTTAGTCAGCGGCTGCCCTCATTGCCACGAACGCGACCTGATTCGTATTCGCCGTCTGCCCAACGATCGGCTGCTGAGCACGCTGGGGTTGCCGGTGCGCCGCTATGCTTGCCGCAGCTGCACCTGGCAGGGCCGCTTGCTTGACGTGCGCCGTGATCCGCCAAACAGCGCGCAGCCGGCCGAAATATTGGATACGCCGCTGTTAGCTGACGTGCTGCCGGATATCGACACGCTCCGCGTGCTGGAACCCACTCCACAGCGACGCCGCCCCCCGGCTGCCGCGCCAATTGCCGCACGAACTCCCGCGCCAGGTGGTGAGCGAATTATCGCCCCTCTGCCGGCTGCCGCTCCACAGCAGGCTGCCGCTCCACAGCGGGCTGCCGCTCCACAGCGGGCTGCCGCTCCACAGCGGGCTGCCGCTCCACAGCGGGCTGCCGCTCCACAGCCGGCTGCCGCCGCCCAGGTTGTTGTGGGTGCGCCGCCGCCTAAAGCAGCGCCGCTCAAAGTAGCGCCTGCAGCAGCAGCGGTGGTTGTGGAAACGGCCGTTGTCCCACCGCCCGCAGGCGCAATCGACGTGGAGAAAGCCCCAGCGGAGGATGGAAAGAGCGATGAGCTGCACGAAGTGCTCTACGTAAAGGCGCCTGGTTACGAACAGGCATCAAGCGACGCGCCCGAATTCGACCCCGATTTTGAACGTTTATGCTACGAAGTTGCCCTCAATGGCCGTGATTAAAAGCAGCGCGCGTGCACCGAGCCGGACTTGACCGGCTCGGTGCACGCGCATTACCTGTTTGCGCCTCCTGAATTCTCTCTAAAACCCTGAAACTCTATTTTGACAAGCCCCTGTAGGCGGGCTATAATTCCTTTTCGTGCTGCGCGGGTTAACTACCACTGCCGCGCAGCTTCAAAGATTAACGCCGACATCCGTGGTGTAGCGCATGGGTCCCAAGCGCTGATGACCATGATGTCGGTTCTTTTTGGAGGTTATAGTGTACGTAATCGTTACAAGTGGTGGCCGGCAATACCGCGCCGAAGAGGGTCACAGCTTCTCGGTCGAAAAGCTGCCTTATGAAGTCGGTGAACAGATTGAACTGCCGGATGTGCTGCTCCTCGTTAATGAGGAAGACATCCAGATTGGGCAGCCAACTGTGCCCGGCGCCAAAGTCAAAGCCACCGTGGTCGATCAATATCGCGGCAAAAAGATTTTTGTTTGGAAATATAAACCCAAGAAGCGCTATCGCCGGCGTAGAGGGCATCGTCAGAGCTATACGCAGTTACGCATAGACGAGATAGTTGTCGGCTAACGCATGCAACCGAACGAGGAAGCGCCTCGTTTACGTAAGGAGTAAAGGTCATGGCACACAAAAAAGGCGCCGGTTCAACCCGAAACGGTCGTGACAGTAATTCAAAACGGCTAGGCGTAAAGCGCTACGGTGGTGAGTACGTTATTCCTGGAAATATCATCGTGCGCCAGCGCGGCACCAAAATTCGGCCTGGTAACCACGTCGGCGTCGGCAAAGATTACACCATCTACGCGCTCGTTGAAGGCCAGGTGACGTTTGAAACCAAACTCGGCCGTAAATACGTCAGCGTTTATCCGCTTGAAAGCTGAGGGAAACAACGATGAAAAAAGACATCCATCCCAAATGGTATCCCGACGCGAAAGTTATTGTTGAAGGTGAGGTCGTGATGACCGTAGGGGCGACCAGGCCTGAGATCAGCGTCGAAATCTGGTCCGGCACCCACCCCTTTTACACCGGCACACAGCGTCTCCTAGACACCGAAGGTCAGGTGGACCGCTTTATGCGCCGTTTGCAGAAGCGTGAAGAGATTCGCTCCTCGCTTGAAAAGGAAGAAGAGCGCAGCGATCCTACCAAGCTCTCTGTCGAGGGTATGTCCTTGGGCGTGCGGGCAACCAATGCGCTCGTTGAGGGCGGTTTGACGACCGTCGGCGACGTGCTGGAAGTACTGCAAAAAGGTGATGACGCCCTGCTGGCGCTGCCGGGGATTGGCCAGAAGGCCTTGATTGACGTCAAGCGCTTTATGCGTGCTGAAGGGCTCATTGACTAGTCGGCCTGTGGGTGGCGATAGATTGCGAACAGGGCCTGGGGTGGTGAGCAGACAGCGCCATTGAGCGGCGGACTGCAAGATGTCTACGCACGAGCGCTTACCCTGGGCTATTGATTAACTTCATGCCGATTGAGGGCAGATACGCATCTACGTATCTGCCCTTTTTCTTTTTGCGGCTGTAATCGTATCTTCCCGCGAGGCGCGCCGTTCGGCCGAGGCTCACGGTGAAGCCACAATGAACGAAAATGATGCTGCACGGTAGCCCGATTTGCCCAATCGGCGGCGATTTTGGCAAATCGCGCTACATCAACGAATGATGCTGCACGGTAGCCCGATTTGCCCAATCGGCGGCGATTTTGGCAAATCGCGCTACATTAGCGAAGGAGGAGAGAAAACGTAATGACAAGACATACGAAGGGGCGGATTGAGTTGATTTGCGGCAGCATGTTTAGCGGTAAGACCGAGGAGCTTATCCGACGGCTGCGCCGCGCCGTGATCGCAAAGCAAAACGTGCAGGTTTTTAAGCCGCTAATCGACCAGCGCTATGGCATCGGGCGCGTCACCTCCCACAACGGCGTGGATTTTGAGGCCCGTCCTGTTGACTCAGCGCGCGCCATCCTGGGCGCTATCCGGCCCGAGACGACGGTTGTGGCGATTGACGAGGTGCAATTTTTTGATTCCGGCATTGTGGACGTCTGTGAAGAATTGGCCGAGGCGGGTAAGCGCGTGATTTGCGCCGGGCTGGATATGGATTTCCGCGGGCTGCCTTTCGGCTCAATACCGGATTTGATGGCGCGCGCGGAACAGGTGAGTAAGCTGCACGCCATTTGCGTGGTCTGTGGCGAGGAGGCCAGCCGCACACAGCGCCTGATTGAGGGCCGTCCCGCCGCGTTTGATGACCCGGTGGTGATGGTTGGGGCGTCTGAGGTGTACGAGGCGCGCTGCCGTGAATGTCACGCGGTGCTGCCGTCGGCAAATGGAGCAAAACAATGAGTGGAATTGTGCGAGATTTACGCGAGGACGTGAAATTTGTCTTGATCGACGAGCATAAGCTGCAAACGCGCATCCGGGAATTGGCGCAGGCAATTGATCAGGATTACGCGCATGAGAAAGATTTGCTGTTGATTTGCGTGCTGAAAGGCGGCTACATGTTTCTGGCCGATTTGAGCCGCGCGCTGCAACGGCCGCACGAGCTAGACTTTATGGGTATCTCCAGCTACGGCTCCGGCACCAAAAGCAGCGGCGCTGTGCAGATTATTATGGACCTGAAGGCGCCCATTGACGGCCGTAACGTGCTGGTTGTTGAGGATATTATCGACAGCGGGCGCACGCTGGACTACATGCTGCGCAGCCTGCTCGCGCGCAGCCCGAAGTCCGTGCGCATCGTGACGCTGCTCAACAAGCCGGCGCGCCGCGAGGTGGACGTGGCCGTCGATTACGTCGGTTTTGACATTCCCGACGAATTTGTGGTGGGTTACGGCCTTGATTTTGACGAAGAGTACCGCAACCTGCCTTACATTGCCGTGCTCAAAGATTCCGTTTATGCACACGTGTTGGCCGCATGACAAATCTGACGCCGTACGCGGGCCGTTGGGTGGCCCTGATTGGCGAGGAAGTGGTGGGAGTCGGCCATACGGCCGATGAGGCCAGCCATCTGGCGCGCCGCAATCGTCCTCGTGAACGGCCGTTGCTCCGTTTTGTCGAGGCGCCCGGCGGGGAACCGCTGCCGCTCTCCCCGCTGCTGGCGCGCCTGCGGCCGCTGCTGGACGCGCAGGCGGAGCCCGTGTACCTGGTGGGGGGCGCGGTGCGCGACGCGCTGCTGGGCCGCACCAGCCACGATCTGGACTTCGTGGCGCCGCAGCAGGCGATCAAGCTGGCCTATCGCGTGGGCGATGCCCTGGGGGAGCCGGCTTACGCGCTGGACCGCGCGCGGGATACCGGCCGCGTGGTATTATCCGCGCAGCAGATGACGCTGGACTTTGCCCGCTTCCGCGGCGTGGACCTGGAAGCAGATTTGCGTGACCGGGATTTTACGGTGAATGCGCTGGCGCTGCCGGCCACGGCGCAGACGCTTGCCAGCCTGATTGATCCCTGCGGCGGCCTGGCGGATTTGCGCGCGCGCCGCCTGCGGCTGACGCATCCCGCCGCGCTAACTCACGATCCGGTGCGGGCGCTGCGCGCCGTGCGCCTGGCCCACAGCCTGGGGTTTACGCTGGAGGAAGCCACGGCCCAGGCGCTTGCCGCCGCGGCCCCGCTGCTGGCGCAAACCTCCGCCGAACGTGTGCGGGATGAACTGCTGAAGCTGCTGCAAACGGCCGCTCCTCACGCGGCCATGCAGGATTTACACGCGCTGGGGCTGCTGGCGGTCGTGCTGCCGGAGATTGCCGCGCTGGCCGGCGTGGCCCAGTCGCCGCCGCACCACGAGCCGGTGCTCGATCACACCTTCAGTGTGTTGCGCCGGCTGGCGCAGGTGGAAACGGCCGTTTTGAGCGCCGATCCGCTTGAACCACCCTTGACGGCCGTCCGCGCCGCGCTCGCCCCTTTCGCTGCCGATCTACGCGCGCACCTGGCGCGCCCGGTGGCTGGGGGCGTGGACGGCCGGCTTTTACTGCGGTTGGGCGCCCTGTTTCACGACGTGGGTAAACCCGCCACGCAAACGGTGGAAGACGGCCGTATTCGCTTCATCGGTCACGATAGGGCCGGCGCCGGCCTGGCCGCCGGGCGACTGCGCGCGCTGGCCATGAGCAAAGAGGCCGTCGGCCACGTCCGGCTGATTGTCGCGCATCACATGCGCCCCCTTTTCCTCGTAGAGGCGCAGCTTCATGGGTCCCCGCCTTCCCGCCGCGCCGTGTACCGCTTCTTCCGCGCCGCGCAGGCTGCGGGACCGGATGTGGCGCTGCTGACTCTGGCCGACCATTTGGCCACGCATGCGGGCGCCGGCCCCGCCGCCGCGTGGCAGGCGCTCGTTGACCTGGCGGCGAATTTGTTGCAGGCTTACTTTGTGTTCCCCACGGAGGCCGTTAAGCCCGCCCCGCTGCTCAAAGGTCGCGATTTGATGGCGGCGCTTGATTTGCCGCCCGGCCCGGAAGTTGGCCGGCTGCTGCGCCTGATTGAGGAAGCCCAGGCGGCCGGCGAACTGCGCTCGCGTGACGAGGCGCTGGCCTTTGCCCGCCGCAGCCGGCAATAAAAAAGGGCCGCGGTCGCGACCCTTTGGCACTGTGCAGCGCGCTGATTTTAGAGAAGTGAGTTGCCCGGCCGGCGCAAGTGATCCATAAACTCGTTGCGCGTCATGGCGTTTGCCTTGAATGCCCCCAGCATCGTGCTGGTGACCATGCGCGGGTGCTCTTTCTTGACGCCGCGCATCATGGAGCACATGTGGGAACCTTCCACGACCACGGCCACGCCCTGCGGCTGCAAAACTTCGTCGATTAATTCTGCGATCTGGCGCGTCATGCGCTCCTGCACCTGCAGGCGGCGCGCAAACATTTCCACAATGCGCGGAATTTTAGACAGCCCAATGATTTTATCCTGCGGAATGTAGGCGACGTGGGCACGGCCGTAGAAGGGCAGCATGTGGTGCTCGCACATGCTGAAATATTCGATGTCTTTCACGATGATCATCTCGTCATATTCCACGTCAAACAGCGCCCCATTCACAATCGTTTCCGGGTCCATCTGGTAGCCAGCCAGAATCTCGTCATACATCTTGGCCACGCGGTGCGGCGTGCGCAACAACCCATCCCGCCCAGGGTCTTCACCCACATTTAGGAGGATATCGTAAATGGCCGCTTCGATAACCTGTTTTTCCTCGGTGCTGGTAAGTTTATGCTCGGCGCCGTTATGGTGGCTATTACCATTGCCATTGACGAGCACGGCCGCGCTGTTTTTATTTGTCAGGCGTTGGATATTTTTTTTATCAATCATTGAATTGTTCTCCTTGGCGGATTATTGTCTTTTACCACATCGTCCGCCCTTGTGACTATAGGTGTAAACGACGTCTTGAGCCGCTTTCTGTTTAGACACTCATGACCGTCTCACGTTATGCGGGCAGGCGTTCGACATATACCTGGACATAATACAAGTTTGCAAAGGTTTTGTCAAGTAATTGCACCGATTATGAGAAGCTGTTTACCCGAAAGGTCGTAGGTTCACTCTAGCTGGCGCGGTCGGAGACCGGCCAGAGCGTTCATACCGGCTGGCGCGGTCGGAGACCGGCCAGAGCGTGCGCGCTGCCTGGAATGGTTGGAAACCGGCCAGAGCGTTGGGGGCTGCGTCGTGAGCGCGATGGTTGAGACGCGGCAAAGCTAGATGCAAAAAAGGCCGGCTGCGCCTGTGTTGCACGTGTACAGCGCGGCCAGGGTGGATGGGGTGAGGGGTGATTGGCGCGGGGGTTGGACTTGGGGCTTAATCAATACCGCTGCCGCCCGTGGAAGCCGGTATGGAGCTCGTGGAAGAATTCGATCTTCTCTTCGCCGTAGCGCCAGCAAAGGTAAACGTCACGGCCGTTGCGCTGCGTTAGAAAGTCCAGCAGCCCGGCGTCGATGCTTTTGATCACGCAGCCGTAGGCCTGGATTGCGGCAATCAGCCGTTCGATCTCGCCAAAATCTTGCACCAACAGGGATGCCTGGGAACTGCCGATGTCACTGCGCACGTCTTCGAAGAAGTCATTCATTTGTCTGACCGTGTGCGTGACGCGCGCGCGTCGTTCAAGTAGCTGCGCCATCAGCGGTCTAAGCGTGGGCAGCAGGGCATTTGCTTCCGCCAGGGTAAAGTATTTAACGCTCATCAAAGTTTGAAGCAAAAAGGGGGCGCTGCCTAGCGGCAAGCGCCCCGCGCTGTGTAGAAATTCAGAACTGCTTAATACGCTGTAGTTAGCCGCAACCGCCGCTGCCACAGCCGCCGCTCCCGCCGCCCCCGTTGGCCGTCTTGAACGAGGTCCCGCAGCCGCAGCTTGAGACGGCGTTGGGATTTTCGATCTTAAACCCGCCGCCCATCAGGCTGTCTTCGTAATCAACCGTGGCCTGGCTAAGGTACATCATGCTGGTTGGGTCCACAAAAATCTTGATGCCGCTGTTTTCGATCACGTGATCGTAAGGGCGCGCTTCCTTCTCGAGCGCCATGCCATACTGTAAACCGGAACAGCCGCCCCCGGAGACGAATACGCGCAGACCATAATCCGGCACGTTTTTCTGCACCAACAAGTCACGAATGACCCCAATGGCGGCATCCGTCAGATAGATGGTCTCTTCGAAAACTTCTGTTCTCTCGTCGACGTTGATCATGTTATAACCTCGCTTATATACCAGTATAAATCCTTTCGCCAGAAATCGCTTATGATTCTAACAGCGACGATCACGAAAGTCAATTTCTATCAATTTTTTCTTACAAATTCATCCGTTGTCGCGCCTCTGGTGACATGATACAATTTTGTCGATGTGCAAGGACCCAGATTTAGCAGGTTGCGCATCTCAGATTGATGCACAAAGGCGCGCGTAGGAGCGCCTTTCTTTATATAATTGATCAGGCGCTTGGGAACGGTCGGAAAGCGTTCCTAGGCCTATGCCAGGCGCCACAAAGGTAAGGATTCATATGCTGAAGACGCATAGCTGTGGTCAGTTACGGGAAGCAGACGCCGGGCGGCAGGTGACGCTGGCCGGGTGGGTGAACCGCCGCCGCGATATGGGCGGCGTGATTTTTGTCGACTTGCGCGACCGGGACGGGAAGACGCAAGTCGTCGTTGACGCCGGTCATGCGCAGGCGGCCTTTGACACGGCCGAACAGGTCAGCCGGGAGTACGTCTTGCAGGTACAGGGCGTCGTCCGCCGGCGCCCACAGGGCCAGGAAAACCCCGACATGAACACCGGCTACATCGAGGTGCTGGCCAATCGGGTGGAAGTGCTTAATCCATCCAAAACGCCGCCCTTCCTGATTGACCGTGACAGCAACGTCGAGGAAAGCCTGCGCCTGCGCTACCGCTACCTTGACCTGCGGCGTGAGCGGCTGCAGCGTAACCTGATCATGCGCCACAAAGCCATCAAGTTTATCCGTGACTACCTGGATGAACGCGGCTTTCTGGAAGTGGAGACGCCCATCCTCTTCAAAAGCACGCCCGAAGGCGCGCGCGACTACCTGGTTCCCAGCCGCGTGCATCCCGGCAAGTTTTACGCCCTGCCGCAAAGCCCGCAGCAGCTCAAGCAGTTGCTCATGGTCGCCGGCTACGAGCGCTACTTCCAGATTGCGCGCTGCTTCCGCGATGAGGATCTGCGCGCCGACCGCCAGCCGGAGTTTACGCAGCTTGACCTGGAGATGAGCTTTGTCGAGCGGGATGACATTCTCAACTTGATTGAAGGGCTGATGATAGGTATGGTCAGCGCCGTGAGCCTGGTCCCGTTGGCCTACACCTCCTTCCCGCGCCTGAGCTACGCCGAAGCCATGGAGCGCTTTGGCACCGACCGGCCAGACGTGCGCTACGGCATGGAGCTGGTCGACGTTTCCGACATCGCCGGGCAGAGCGCCTTCCGCGTCTTTGCCGATAACGCGGCCGCCGGCCGGCCGGTGAAGGCGATTTGCGCGCCGGGCTGCGGCGGCTACAGCCGCAAGCAAATTGACGAGCTGGAGGCGTTGGCAAGGGAAAACGGCGCGAAAGGGTTGGCCTGGATGGCGCTGGACGCCGACAGCGGCGAGATGCGCGGTTTTATCACCCGCTTCTTTACCGTGGAGCAGCTGCTGGCCTTGACCGAGCGGCTGGGGGCGCAGCCGGGCGATCTGCTGCTCTTTGCCAGCGACGAGAAGCGCGTTGTTTACAGCGCGTTGGGCGCGCTGCGCGAGGAGCTTGGGCGCCGTCTGGGCTATAAAGACCAGCCAGAATTGGCGTTTGTATGGGTGGTTGATTTCCCACTCTTTGAGGAGGGGCTGGAAGATGGCCACTACGCGCCGAGCCACCACATGTTTACCGCTCCGAAGCGCGCCCACATCCCGCTGCTGGATGAGGACCCCGGCCAGGTTTTGAGCGAGCAGTATGACCTGGTGTGTAACGGGTACGAGGTGGCCGGCGGCAGCATCCGAATCCACGATCGGCCGCTGCAGCGCAAGATTATGGAGCTCATCGGCTTCTCGTGGGAGCAGGCGGAGGCGCA
>Ga0114946_10001032_pt1 | contig 19193 bp, 17 predicted proteins | sample WalLakDeSediment_FD_88676 | JGI IMG/M metagenome (GOLD analysis project Ga0114946, IMG submission 88676) | Lake sediment microbial communities from Walker lake, Nevada to study Microbial Dark Matter (Phase II) - Walker Lake 11/02/13 Deep Sediment | ecosystem: Environmental > Aquatic >...
CGACGATTGGGGTGATGAGGGGCCCGAGATCCTCGACCGCGGGTTCGCGGGGGCCTTCGAGTATGTGGTGCTGACCGGCACCAGCGTCGACGTGATCGTCGATTGGCTCGACGCGGCCGGCTACGCCCAGGACCCAGCGGCGCCGCCGATCTTGGACGAGTACCTGCAAGAGGGGTTTGTGTTCGTCGCCTTCAAGCTGCGCGGCGGGACCGGGGTCGATGAGATCCACCCGATTGCGATCCGCTACCCCGGGGTCGAGCCGTGCATCCCGATCCGCCTGACCCGCATCGCCGCGACCGAGAACATGGCGATCCGGGCGTTCTTTCTCGGGCACAACCGGGTGGTCCCGCAAAACTGGCCCCACGTCGCGCTCAACTGGGCGAAGTTCGATTGGGCCGGGTTTACGAGCTCGACCTACGACGAGCTGGTGTCCGACGCGGTCGACGAGGCCGGCGGTCGGGCGTTCGTGACCGAGTACGCCGGGACCGACTCGGTCGTGTCGGCGGTCGGGATCAGCAGCACCTGGTGGAACAGCGCCGCGTTCCTCGAGATCGAGCCGATCGCGGTCGGCGATGAACTCGAGAAGCAAAACCTGCTGCGCTGCACGGAGACCAGCTTCCCAACGGAGACCCGCTGCGAGTTTCGTCACCCGCAGGTTCGCCCGCTGCTCGAGCGCTACCTCCCGGCGCCCACGGGCGTGCCGGCGCAGAAATTTTGGGATTGCCTCGAGTGCTACGCCGATCTGATCGACCCGGTGGCCTGGGCGACGCAGCCGGGCTTCGCCGCCGAGTTCGAGGAGCGCATCACCACCCCGGCCGCGCACGCGCTCGCGATGCTCGGCGACGCGACCTACCTGACCCGGCTCTACACCCTGATCTCGCCCCACGAGATGCTCTCGGACCCCATGTTCCACGAGACCTCGTCGCTTGGCCTGGTCGAGAACAACATCACGGTCACGCGGGTGAACAGCTGCGACGACGCGCCGAGCTACATCGATCTGGCTGACGGCCGGCTGGTCGCGCTCGATGAATTGGGGAACTACCCGGCGTTCGCGACCATGCGCAGCGCCCAGCGGATCGAGCGAGTCCCGATGATGGGCCCGCCGCAGGTCGAGGCCGACAACGGCGCGGAGATCGACGGGATCATCGACAACTACAACCGCGGCAAGATGATCGGGCCGAGCCCCTGGAGCTGCTCGATCGCCAAGCTCGGCGGCCCCGAGGCGCTGTTCGGCATGTTGGCCTTGTTTGGCCTGGTGTGGTTTCAACGCGCGCCTCGGGCCGCGCGTCGGACTCGGCGATAAAACCACGCGCGAGTCACGGCTGATCACCTTGCACTGGCGCAGGTCTGTGCACACCCGCGCGAACTGACGCACGGCTCGCCGGGCGCAAGAATCAGCGAAGTCGCCCACGGTCACGATCCCGGGCGGCTCCGCAATTTCTCGCTCCAGCGGCGCTCCGCGCTGGTTCGGAAGCTCTCGCCGAAGACTTGGAAGTTCGCTAGACTGGCCCCCGCATGGTCCACCCGGTCCAGAGCGTGGTCGAGTCGCTCTACGCCGCAGGGCGTTGCCCTCGGCTCCACGTCAACGCCAGCTGCGAGGGAGTCGTATGTCCCGACTTCATTCGTGAGCAGTGGCAAGAGCGGCTCATCATCGACCTCGACTCCAGCTACCCCTTGGATCTGACCTTCGCCGAGGACGGGATCGGGGCCGATCTGTCCTTTGGCGGCTACGTGACCCGCTGCACCTTCCCGTGGAAGGCGATCTACGTGGTCGCCGATCGAGCGACGGGCCGCGGGATCGTGCTCGATCAGAACATGCCCGAGTCGGTCAAGCGCAGCCGCTCGGCGCCAACCACGGGGCCGCTGCCGGCCGGCGGTGATCTGCGCGAGGTGTTCTCGGGCCAGGACAACCGCGTCGTCGGCCCCGGCCGTCGCAACCGCCGCAAGCCGACCCCCAAGCACGTGCTCGCGGGCTTGCCTGGATCCGGGATCGCCGAGCCGTCGGCCGAGATCGAGATCGAGGCCGAGGCCGCGGCCGCGGACGAAGAGCAAGAGGTCCAGCGCCGACGCGCGGCCTTCAAGGTCATCGACGGCGGGGGTTGAGCGGTGACGAGCACCAAGCCCAAGCCCGAGCCCGAGGCTGACGCACGTCAGCGCGAGGCCGCAGCCGAGCTCGCGACGACCGTCCGGTTGCTCAGCAAGATCGGCTGGGGCGCGCTCGCTGTCATAGTCCTGGCCGTCTTCGTGTTTTGGTTCACCAAGGTCCGCGCGCCCGACCCAGCGACGATCTGCGCCCACAAGGTCGAGCTGGTGCTCGAGGCCGGCGCCGACCAGCGAGGCGGCGCCGAGGCGCTGGTCGGCCAGCTCGAAGCCAAGTGCGTCGACGCGGCCAAGCGCAAGATTCAGATGCGCGGCAAGCTGGTCTACGCCGAGTACGCCAAGTGCGTGATGGCTGCCACAGCGCTCAGCGACGCCGAGCGCTGCTGACAGCCACCGATCAGAACTTGGTCAGGAACCAAGACACCATGCCGTCGTAGCGGCTCGCTCCCTTGGAGCGCTGCGAGGGACGTAAGTGCGGGCTGTCGTCGCCCTCGCCGATCTTGATCTCGGGCTCGACGAGGGGCTCGGCGGGGCGGCCGAGCAGCTGGCTGCGCAGGGCTCGAAGCGCGTCGGTGGTCGTGAAGATGCCGACCGGCTTGTCGTGTTGGGTCACGATCGCGCTGCCGAGCCGGTCTCGCTCCATGCGCTCGATGACCGCGAGCAGCGGGCTATGGTCGGCGCAGGTGAACGGCACCGTCGCCATCGCGGTCTCGACCTTGGCCTCGCTTGGATCGACGCCGCGCAACGCGGCCGCGATCGCAACGTCGCGGGTGCTGAGCATCCCGACGAGATGGCCGGTCTCGTTGACGACCGGCAGGTGCCGGATGTTGTCGTTGTACATGCGGTCGAGCGCGTCGGACAAGCGCATGCCGACCTCGATGGTCGCAGGCGTGGGGGTCATGTAGTCGGACACGCGGGGTGGCTCATGCTCGGTCATCGCGTCGAGTGAACCACTGATGGCGCCGATGGTCTACGAGGCGACGCACGCGAGGAAAACTCTGCGGGCTCGCTGAGCTAAAGCTCGACGATGTCGCGGTATTCGGGGATCTCGACGGTCCAGCCGAGCTCATCCTCTATCCGCACGCGCAGGGCTTCGGCGGCCTCGAGCTCGGCGTGGACGATAAAGGTCCGGCGTGGCGCTCGGTCGGCGCCGCGCAGCCAGGTGAGCAGCTCGTCTTGATCGGCGTGGGCCGAGAGCATGTCGAGGTTCGCGACCTCGGCCCGGACCTCGAACCACGCGCCGTGGATCCGCACTCGATCGGCGCCCGCCACGAGCTTGGCGCCCCGGGTCCCGCCGGCCTGAAAACCCGTGAACAGGATGGTGTTTCGCGGATCGCCGACCAACCGGCGGAGGTGATGGATCACGCGCCCGCCGGTCGCCATGCCGCTGGCCGAGATCAAGATCATCGGATCTTTGCGCAGCGCGAGCGCCTTGGAGTCGTCGACCTCGCGCACGTACTCGGCGACGCTGCACATCTGGGCCACGCGCTCGGGGCTGAGCCGGTGGGTCTTGGGGTGGCCGCGGTACAGCTCGGTCGCCGAGATCGACATCGGGCTGTCGAGGAAGATCGGCAGCGTGGGGATCCGTCCAGCCCGGCGGAGCTCGTCGAGCAGCAAGAGCAGGGCCTGCGTGCGGCCGACGGAGAACGCCGGGATCACCAAGGTCCCGCCGCGCGCGGCCGTCCGCGCGACGACCTGCGCGAGCGCCTCGCTGGGATCGACCGCGCCGTGGAAGCGGTTGCCGTAGGTCCCCTCGATCACGACGTAGTCCGTTGGTTGGCGCGGCGCCGGCTCGCGGATCAGCGGATCGTTCGGGCGCCCGAGATCGCCGGAGAACATCACGCTCTGCCCGTCGATCTGCAGGACCACGCTCGCGGCCCCGAGGATGTGACCGGCGCGCATGAAGCTGGCCGAGAACCCGCGCGCGGGCTCGAACGGCTGGCCGAAGCGGTGGGTCGAGAACTGCGCGAGCGCGGCTTGGGCGTCGCGCTCGGTGTACAGCGGCAACGCTGGGTGGTGCTTGGAGAAGCCCTTGCGGTTGGCGAACGCGGCGTCGGCCTCGTGGATCCGGGCCGAGTCGGGCAGCAGGATCTCGCACAGGGCCCGGGTCCCGGCGGTCGCGTGGATCCGACCGCTAAAGCCCGCGCGAGTCAGCAACGGCAGCGCGCCCGAGTGGTCGATGTGCGCGTGGGTCAAGATCACGGCGTCGAGCTGCCGGGCCGAGAACGGCAGCTTGGCCCAGTTGCGCTCGCGGATCTGCTTGTAGCCTTGGAACAGCCCGCAATCGACGAGCACCCGGTGGCCGTCGTTCTCGAGCAAAAATCGCGAGCCGGTCACGGTCTCGGCCGCGCCGTAAAATCCTAGTTTGATGGTCATGGGCGGTCGCTAGCGGCGGTGTTGGTCGGGTTCATGGAGAACTGCCTGATCAGCTCGCCGAGCACGTGGAGGCCCTCGAACAGCTTGGCCATGAACGAGTGGTTGTGATGAATCAGCACGAAGTGGGGGTGCTGCGACCAGAGCGTGCGGATGCGGGCGTCGAGGGCGACGGCCTCGGCGTTGGTCTCGATCCGGACCGGGTTGCCGGTCTCGATCGAGAAGTCACCGACGGCCGCGGTCTCGAAGAACAACACGGCGTCGTAGCGCAGCAGCTCTTGCTCGAGGGTCGTGTCGAACTCCGTGAAGAACTCGAGCGGGTCCGTCGATGGCCAGTACGCGGCGCCGTCGATGGTGCCGCGATCGCACAGCAGGACCCGGTGGGGGAACCGGGCCGACTGGAGGTCCTCGAGGTTGCGCTGCACGTGGAAGATCGCCCGTTGGGCGGCGCGGCGGGCCTCGACCTCGTCGCAGCGCGGGAACCCGCCGCCGAACAACATCGTCGCGGACTCGGGCACGACGACGATGCGGTCGCCGATCTCGCGGCGGAGCATGTCGGCGGCGGTGGTCTTGCCGCCACCGGGCCCGCCGGTCAGGGCGATGCGACACAGGTGTTCGCCGGAGCTGTGGCGGCGGGCGTTTGACTTGGATTGGGGCGGCACTGGCAGGGTCGACGATCGCGAGGTTGAGCGCGGGGTTCAACCCTTTGTTTAGGCTGGTTTTGCGCTACTGTGTCGCCGATGCGATGTCCGCCGATGGCGCCCTTGCTCGTCCTGACCGCCTGCTGGGCGATCACCGGGTGCATCCGCGATGGCGGCAACGCTCCGGCGTCGCAGCAACAACCGCAGGTCGGGAACTACGATCCGCGCGGCGTCGATGATCAGCCCGACTGGGACGAGCAGGCGCGGGCGCTGAAGCAGCGCATCGCCCCGCGGATGCCGGCGACCTTGCCGAGCGACAAGCGAGCGGCCTGCGAGGCGATGCTCGACGAGGCGTCCGGGTTTTATGAGGCGGTCGAGGGGAATGTGCTGCATCGGGCGGCGCTGATCGCCCAATTGGCCCAGGCCCGCGCGAGCGACGTCGACGGCTGCATGCGCGAGAGCAGCGTGGCGGCGGTGGTCTGCGTGACAATTTTGCTACGCGACCGCGACAGCGAATTCCCATGGTTGCTCGATCAATGCAGCCGCGCGTACCCAAACGAGGGAGCCGACGACGGGCCGCCCGCGGCCGCGGTCGCGGCCAAGGCCGAGTCGATCGAGCTGACCTTCGTGGGTGACATCATCTTTGGTCGCTACCGCGAGGACAACGTGTTCGATCCGATCGTCGACCCCAGCAAGGTCAAGGCCGACGCCCCGCTCGCCGGGCCGTTCGCCGAGCTCGAGGCCCAGCTGCGCAGCGACGCGCTGGTCGGCAACCTCGAGACCCCGGTGATCGAGGTGCTCCCGGACAAGTCGCCGATTGGATCAACGTATCGGTTTGGCGGGGGCCGGGCCGACGTCAAGCTGCTCGCCGACGCAGGGTTCGCGGTGCTGTCCCTGGCCAACAATCACTACTTTGATCTGCGCGAACAAGGCCAGCTGCAAACCCCGAAGATCCTCGCCGAGGAGGGCATCTTCCCGATCGGGGCCGGGCGCACCGAAGACCCGCTCTATCGGGTGGAGACCCTCGAGGTCAAGGGTTGGAAGCTCGGGTTTGTCGCGGTCACCAACCGGATCAACGCGCCGGTCCGCGCCGGGACCCCGCAGGTGCCCTATATCGAGCTGCGCGACATGGTCGCCACGCTCGGGCCGCTCGTCCAGCGAGCGCGGGCCGATCACGATCTCATCATCCTCGCGGTCCACTGGGGCGACGAATACGAGGAGGCGCCGAGCTCCTATCATCGAACCGCGGCGCACGGGCTGATCGACGCCGGGGTCGACCTCATCATGGGCCACCACCCGCACGTGCTCCAGGGGATCGAGCGCTATAATGACGGGCTGATCGCCTACTCCCTGGGCAATTTCTTATTTGAGCACACCGGGGCGATTCCGCGGTTGACGGGGGTGCTGCGGGTCCGCTGGGGGCAAGCGGGGTGCCTCGATGATGTCGTGTTTCATCCGGCCTATATGACGCGTACCCCCTATCCGCACCCTACGGTTGCGAGCGGGGGCATGGGCAAGCAGGTGCGCAAGCGGGTGGTCAGCCAGGCCAAGGCGCTCGGCAGCGACTTCGTCGAGGTTGGGGGCAGCGAGGATCTGCGCTTGGCCGGGGTCGGGTGCGGCGGATCATGATCATGAGCCGAGCGCCGCGCGGGCCTCGTCGAGGGTCCGCAGCCGCTTGATCGTCTCGAACCACCGGCCGACGTCCTCGCGCAGCATCGCGCCCATGCGCAGCCACTGCTTGAGCCGGCCGAGGGTGCCGTGCTCGCTGAGTTCGTCGGCGCGGAGCTGATCGACGTACTCGCCTAGCAGCCCGACCATCTCGGCTCCGCTGAGCGGACCGACTCGCAACCCGCGGGCCTCGGCGAACAGCTCGGGCCGGCCCATGGCCCCGCGGCCGATCATGAAGGCCGCGCAGCCGCTCATCGCGTGGCAGCGATTGAGGGCGTCGAGCCCGAAGAGATCGCCGTTGGCGACGACGGGGATGCCGACGGCGGCCCGCGCCCGGCCGATCGCGGCCCAATCGACGGGCGGCTTGTACAGCTGCGCGCGCGTGCGGCCGTGGATGGTCAGCCAGCTCGCGCCGCCTTGCTCGGCGGCCTTGGCGATGTCGACGATCGGCGAGGCGTCGTCCCAGCCGACCCGGATCTTGGCGGTCACGGGGATGGCTTCCGGGACGGCGTCGCGGACCGCCCGGGTCACCGCCTCGACCCGGCAGGGCTGCTTGAGCAAGGCCGCGCCGCCGTCGGAGTTGTTGACGGTCTTGGCCGGGCAGCCAAAGTTGAGGTCGATGCCTGGCGCGCCGAGCCGTCCAGCCTGGGCCGCGGCTTCGGCCATCCACCGGGCTTCGCCGCCGAGCAGCTGCACGAACACCGGGACCCCTGCGCGGGTTCGACCGTCGCGGGCGAGCTCGGGGCAGTGACGGAGGAACACGCCGACCGGGACCGGCTGGCGGAGCACGCGGACGAACTCCGAGACGCAGATGCTGATGCCCGAGCGCCCGCCGAACATGCGGGTCAAGACCTCGCGGTAGCTGCCGTCGGTGACCCCGTCCATCGGCGCGAGCGCCAAGAATGTGCCCGGCGCATCGGGCCGAGTGGCGATATGATCTTCGATCGGAAACACGATCTCTAATTTTAAAAGTCCGGCTTTTTAAGCGGCTAGTCGACGTTTAAAAGCCTAGTTGTCCGCAGGCCTAGCGGCGCAAGCTGGCGCCGCGGTTCTCGCTGGCGCCGCGGTCGGCATCCAAGTCGAGATCGAGCTGGGCGTCGAGGGCGGGTGACCAGGGGATCAGCACGAACTCGTAGGTGCGGGTCTCGCTGCTGACGCCGGCTTGCGTGGGCTTGCGAACCTTGCGGCAGACGAAGCCGTTGGGGGTCAGCCGGCGGCGCTGGATCAGGCTCCAGATCGCGAGCTCGACCTCTTGCTCGGGCGCGCCGTCGGCGACGAGTCGATCGACGATCCTGCCCATGGTCACGCCGGTGTCCGCGTGCCGTTCGACCACGAGGAGGACGGCGTCTTGCAACGGGTCGGGCATGGGGCGCCGAGCATGGATCGCAAGGCCGAGGCTGACAAGCTCCGCGCACGGAAGCCGGAACGACCCGCGCACGCGGGCTGCTTGGTACTATCGGGCGATGACCGCTCGGACCTTCGCGCTCGCGCTGGTGTTGTTGCTCGGCTGCGCCAAGGCCACGCCGGGGGCGACCTCGCCCGAGTCGAGCAGCGCGGCGAACGAGGGCGAGGCTGCGGCGCGCTCCGACGAGCTCGTCAGCGTCCGCCCGGAGGTCAACGACAAGTACCTGCTGCCCGACGCGGTCGAGACCTGGACGGCCAACCTCGAGCGTGAGCGTCGCGAGGTGATCGCCAAGCGCGATGCGATCGTCGCGGCCCTCGAGCTCGGGCCGGGCATGGTCGTCGCCGACATCGGGGCCGGGACCGGGGCGTTCATGGAGGCCCTGAGCGGGGCGGTCGGCGAGCGCGGCACGGTCTACGCCGTCGACATCATCCCCGCATTCGTCACGCACCTGCGCGAGCGAGCGGCGAGCGGCGGATTGGCCAATGTCGTGGTCATCGAGGGCAGCCCGACGGCGACCAACCTGCCCGAGCGGTCCGTCGATCTCCTGTTCACCTGCGACGTCTACCACCATATCGAGTACCCCTCGGTCTATCTGCGTAGCCTCCATCGGACGCTGCGCGACGACGGCCGCCTGGTGATCGTCGAATTCGACAAGGTCCCCGGCAAGACCTCGGCGGCGATGATGAAGCACGTGCGCCAGGACAAAGCGACGCTGCTCGCCGAGGTCTTGGCCGAGGGCTTCGTGCTCGAGCGCGAGATCGAGACAATCGAGTTCGAGGAGAATTACATGCTGGTGTTTCACAAATGATCGGTTCACGCGCGCTCGCGCTCGCGCTCACGCTGACGACCGCGAGCACCGGGTTCGCGGCGCCCGAGCCCGCGCCCGACCCACCGCCGCCGACGCTCGTGGCCCCCGCCCCGCCGCTGGCGGTCGAGGTCGACCCGGCCCACTACCGCATGGTCCTCGCCGGCAACATCGTGATCGGCGTGGGCGGCCTGAGCCTGGTCGCGATGCTCGTCGGCCTTGGGCTGCGCTCGGACGCGCAGACCCGGCGCCGGGCGCTGGGCGTGGCGATCCTTCGCGACCCCGACGCGATCGCCGTCCAAGATCGGCGGCTGGCGGCCGGCACGACCCTCTCGATCGCCGGCGGCGCGGCAGCGGGGGCGCTGTTCGTGGCCGGCATCAGCTTGGTCGCGCTCGGCTATTCGCGTGAACGCAAGCGCCGGGCGACGCTGACCAGCCCCAGCCAATTGGCGCCGATGCTCGACCGCGAGCGCGTCGGCCTGAGCTGGCTGGTACGGTTCTGATCGCCTTGCTACCGTGCCCGGGTGCGACCCTCTCCCATGGCGGTGCTGCTCTGCGCGGCGTGGCTCAGCGTCGGCTGCGGTAAACCTTCACCGAGCGGGGTGAGCCTCGATCGCTCGATCCGCGAGCCCTCGGGGCTCACGGCCAGCCCTCAGCACGCCGGCGTCTTTTGGGTCCACGGCGACTCGGGCGCCGGCAATTGGCTGTTCGCGGTCAACCGTGAGGGCGAGCGGATCGCCCGGCTGCGGGTCAAGGGGGCCGTCAACGTCGATTGGGAGGACATCACCCACGACGACCAGGGCAATTTGTGGCTTGGCGACATCGGCAACAATGACTCGGGCCGGCGCGACCTCGTGGTCCACCGGATCCCCGAGCCCGATCCGCACGCCAAGCTCGACCGGGTCCACGTCGATCTCAGCGTGCGCTATTCATTCCCGGAGCAGGTCCAATTTGGCAACAAGCAGGCCAACTTCGACGCCGAGTCGCTGCTGTGGTGGCGCGACGATCTGTGGCTCTTGACCAAGCACCGCAGCGACGATCTGACCCGACTGTACCGGTTCCCCGAGCTCAGCGGCGCGCCCGTCGAGCTCGAGCAGGTCGCGAGCTTCGATCTAGGCCCGAGCCTCACGGGCCCACGCAAGCCCTGGTCGGGCCAAGCGACGGCGGCCGAGGCCGCGCCCAACGGCGAGCACTGGGCGCTGCTCAGCTACGACGCGATCTTCGTGTTCGAGCTGCCCGAGTCGGGCGCGGGCGCCGAGCTGTTCGCCAAGCCGGTCAACCGCATCGCGTTCGACATGGACAAGACCGGGCAAGTCGAGGCCCTGGCCTGGGACGGACCCGCGCTGCTGGTCGCCAATGAGGAGCGCCATTTGTTTCGCATCGAGGACCCGCTGACGGCCGCTCACTGCCCGTGATTGGTCTAGTTTCGCTGGTTTCGATGCGCCGTGCGTGGCTAGCGGCGGCCACTTCTCGCACCAATCCGGTTAGGGAGGCGAACGCAGGGCGGTCAGCCTCACGACCGGGCCATCAGCATCCAATCGAGGGTCTCGCCGAGGCGCATCGGCGTGCCGTCCCACTTTGGATAGTTGGTGCTCGGGTCGATGTGCAGATTCGTGTCCGCTGGACCAAGGCTTCCGCGGAAGCCTCGGGCGCCGCTTCCGCTGAGGCCTCCGCGGAAGCCTCTAGACCTAAATATAAGCGCGAGTCAGCAGCTCGATCTGCGAAGCCGTCGTGTGCATCGCAGGAGTAACTCAGCTGACCACGACCAAACAACGCCTCAACCTTGGGCAAGGCACCAAGCGCCCGAGCGACCCGAACCTTCTCACGCGCGGTCCCCGACGGTCCGTTGGCTGTCCGCTGGCCCGACGGGAGCGTCGAATTGTTGGTCGGCTCTGGCGAGGCGTTCAACCTCGAATGGAGCCCGTGACCGGCTACTCGCCGTCGCCGTCGCCGGTGGTTGGGTCGCCGTCGCCGGTGGTTGGGTCGCCGTCGCCGTCGCCGGTGGTTGGATCGCCGTCGCCGTCGCCGGTGGTTGGATCGCCGTCGCCGTCGCCGGTGGTTGGATCGTCGCCGTCGCCGTCGCCGGTGGTCGGCTCACCATCACCGTCGCCCGCGGTCTCGGTCCCGGTCTCCATCGAATCGCCGGTGGTTGGATCGTCGCCGTCGCCGTCGCCGGGGCTCCCGGTGGTCGGCGCCTGGCTGCACGCGGCCGAGAGGCACTTGCAGACGCCCTGCTGGCAGGTCAAGGAGGCGTCGCACATGTCCCCGGCTGCGCACCCGCACTCGAGGTCGCCGAGGATGCAGCCGTAGTCTTCTACGGCTCCGTCACCGTAGGTCTCGAGCGCGACCTCGGTGGTGGTGTTGCACGCGAGGCCGAAGCAGGCGCTGATCATGGCGCCAAACAACAGCAGGCGGGTGGTGTCGACCAAGGCCATGGCGGGAGTATACGAGCTTCGGTGGCGGGCCTGAATGCCAGTTTTGGCTATTCGTTCTCGACCGCGCCGTTGCTGATCCACGTGAGGACGTCGGCGATCTCGGCCTCGCTGAGCGTGCCCATGCCGGTCAGCGGGTTGTAGGGCATGGGGTTGCCGGTGATCGAGCTGTCGCCGATGAGCTTGAGGTAGAGGTAGCTCTGCTCGGGGTCGTTGGGCGTGATCAACGGCATCTCGGGGAGCTGCACCGAGGGCTCGAGCAAGCGGGCGTAGACGTCGTCGCCGATCAGGCGCAGGTCGGCGGCCGGGGTCTCGCCGCTGTGGCAACCGCCGCAGTTGAACTCCAAGATCTTGGAGATCCGCGCGGTCCAGGTGACGCCCTCGCCGAGCAGGTTGAGGCCCGCTGGATCGTCGCTGTACGAGCAGCCCGCGTAGTCGATCGCGCGGGCGAGGTCGGCGTCGCTGCTGTTGGTGGGGAAGCCTTCGACCAGGCAAAACAGCGCGAGCATCTCGGCGATGGTCAGCGGCGGGTTGGCCAAGGGCATGCGCGAGCCGGGGATGTCCTCGCCGAGCATGACCCCACGCAGGCGCGCGATCAGGTAGCTCTGCTCGGGGTCGCCGGGCTCGAGCAGGTGAACCGGCGGTTGCTGGCGGGCGCCGAAGATCCCGTTGCGGTTGGGGTCGCCCTCGACGACGCCGACCGAGAGCAGCTCTTGAACCTGATCTTGCTGGTTGTTGCGGACCTCGCCGATGAGGTGGCGGCGGCTGGGCAGGATGTACCAGCGCGTGGAGTACTCGGCGAAGGTGAAGTCCTCGACCTTGTCGTCGTTGATGAAGGTCCGCTCGAACTGGGCGGTGGAGTTGACGATGGTCTGTTCGCCGGGGAGCGGGTCGGCGAGGTGGATGTGCAGGCCCGGGGCGTCGTCGGGCGGGAGGCCCTCGCCTTCGAAGCGATCGCCGGGGATGCCCTCGAGCCAGCCGATCTCGATCTGCTTGGTGTTGATGCCGCCGCCGCTGAGCTTGAAGCGATCGCCGGGCCGCTCGCAGCGATCGTAGACCGACTGATGCTCGCCGTACTGGACGTTGCAGTTTTGCCCGAACGACGCGACGAAGTTGGCGGGCGTGCGCAGATCGGGGAACTCGGCGCTGTTGTGGCAGACGCCGCCGTTGGGCGTGCAGGTCCGCCAGATGACCTTTTGGTGGAGATCGATGCCGGTCCGAAACTTGGTCTGGGCCTCGAGCACGATCTCGTCGTTGCCGGTGTAGGGCGCGGGATCGGTGGGCGTGGTGGTCTGCGGACGATCGGGCTCGAACGAGATCTCGCCGGGGTCGAAGTCGCTGCTGACGGTGCAGGCGACCAGGGTGGTGCAGGCGACCAGCGAGGCGCCGGCCAGCAACGCGGCGGTGTTGGGCAGGGTGAGCGTGCGAGTCATGGTGGCCCTCAGCTGATGAACAGGTCGTCGAACGGCTCGTCGGCCGGGAAGAAGGGCTGATGATCGCAGCCGAGCGCGTCCATCATGGTCTTCATGGTCGCGCGGTAGCTGACGACCTTGCCGAGCGGCGAGAGGTCGCTGGCCGCGGTCTCGCCGATCCGCCGACCGGCGGCTTGGATCGGCCCGCCGAAGAACGGCATCGACATCCAGCGGGTCGCGAAGTCGCCCCCGTGGTCGCTGCCCCGCGCCGAGTTGAACCGGCCGCCGCGGGTGCTGCGAGAGAACTCGCTGCCGAGGGTCACGATGGTGTGATCCCAGTACTTGCCACCTTCGGGGTGGTCCATGGTCTTGAGCGCCCAAGCTAGGGCCGAGAGCAGGCGGCTGAGCTCTTGGACCCGGCCCGGGAGGTTGTCCTCTTCGCCGGAGTGGTAGTCGTAGCCGCCCTGGTCGAGGTAGATCGCCGGGCAGCCGAAGTGGAACAGGCGAAGCCCGAGCCGGATGTTGCGAGAGGCCCCGCCGCCGCCGAACACCTGGGCGAGCTGGGCGTTGCTGACCCCGTCGAACGGCTCGGTCGAGCCGTTTTCGATCTTGAGCGGCTGGCTGGAGAAGATCGCGGCGTAGGCCTTGGTGGCCTCCCGCGACTGCAGGTAAGCGTCGACCACGGGGTAGTGCGGGAGCTTTTGCGCGTCGCGGTAGCGCGAGTCGTAGTCGTTGGTCATGTCCCGCGCCCAGTCGGGCAGGAGCTCGTCGGTGTTGAAGCCGAAGCGCTCGAGATCGTCGCCGCGCATGACCGGCGGACGGAACGCCGCGAACTCGCCGGCCCCGCGACCCATGCCCGCTTGGCCCATGATGATCGCCGGCAGCAAGGTGACGCCCTCGATCTGCGCGAGGGCGTAGCGCTCGCGCAGACCGTAATTGATCATGGTGAAGATCCCGGTTTGGCCGCCGACGTAGCCGGTCAGGTAGCGCTCGAGGCCCGAGGCGTGGTTGCCGTCGGCCGAGCCCGACAGCGGCTCATGGTCGACGCAAGGGATGACCGCGACCTCGCTGGCGAGGTCGGTGAACTTCTTGACGCCGAGGTCCTGGAGCGGCTGCGAGTACCAGCTGTTGGCGCCGGTGTTGGTCTCGAGCAGCTTGCCGACGCCCCACTCGGTGCCGCTCGCAACCCCGCTCGCGGCCCCCCAGGGGCTGAATTCTTCGCCGACCTCGGCGTTGAAGGCGGTCGGGAACCGAAACCCGCCGGACAGGCGGATGCAGATCAGGTGCTTGGCGGTGCCGAACCCGATCGAGTTGGCGCGGGCCTTGGGGATCCACAGGTACGGGGCCGCTAGCGCGGCGCCGGTCGCAAGCCCGCCGGCGCCGACCGTCTTGAAGAAGCCGCGCCGCCCGGTCTTGAACCGCTTGTCGTTGTCGTTGGTCGTCATGGTGGGTCTCCGAGCTAGTAAAACAGCATCTCGGCCGAGGACAGCAGCGCGAAGCAGGCCGGTCGGGCGAAGCTCTCGACGGTGCAGGGCTTGGGCGCGCACTGGTTGGCGTAGTCTTCGATCTTCTCGAGCTCGTAGACGGTGGGTTCGCGGCCGAAGAACAGCCGAGTCTGGCGCGCGACGACCTCGGTCGCGGTCTCGACCGACAGCACCGTGCTTGGAGCCATGGCTTCGGGGAGCAGGATCGAGATGTCGGCGCCGCCGCCGATCAGGGCCGGATCGCAGACCTTGGCGACGTAGGACTCTTGGACGGCCGTGTTGAGGATCGACACGGTCGTGAACCGCCCGCTCGACTCGTTGGACGGGCAGCCGCCGAGGGTCTGGGCGAGGCCGAGGTAGTCGGTCACGAGCTCGCGGTCCTCATTGATGATCCACCGCGAATTGTTGACGAGCGCGAAGCTCCAGCCGGTGTTGTCGAGGTAGTCCTCGGGGTGCGAGATCCGGTGATCGCAAGTCCCGAGCTTGACCCCGGTGGTCCGCTTGATGGTGTCGAGCCAAGCTTCGGGGCTGAGCTGCTTGAGCGGGCCGTAGGTCCAGCGAAACGCGCTCTCGTCGGTGCCCTGCGAGCTTTGCAGGTAGGGGATCGAGGTTGCGACGGCGTAGTGGACTGAGCGGATGTCGGCTTGGTTATCGAGCAGGTATTTGACGAGCTCGGAGCGGACGGTTTGGGCCTCGGTGCCGAGGTCGTAGCCCATGTACTGCATGAGCACCTCGTCGACGGCGGCCTCCCAGAAGATGGTCTGCTTGGCCATGATCCGACCGGGCAGCTGGACGGCCTCCCACTCGTTGGCGTTCATGTAGCCGCTCCACATGGTGCCTTGCTGATCGCCGGTTTGCTCGCTGCGGCCGTCGCCGTCGAGGGTCAGCTTGTTGTAGCCCCACAGCACGCTGGTGCAGGCCCCGGCGTCGGCGTCTTGCGTGGCTTGGGTGCCCGAGCAGCTGTAATTGACGTAGGCGTCGGGGACCCGGCCGAGGTGCGAGTGATCGCGGTAGCCGTTGGACCAGACCGAGTACAGCCGGCCCATGTCGCTGCGCTCGTTGGCGTAGGGCGGGCGGTGGAGGAACAACCGAAACGCAGCCTCGGCTCGGTCGCCGGCGGTCGCGTAGCGGCGGACCAAGACCGGATGCGAGGCCGTGACCGAGGCGAACAGATCCCAAGGCACGTAGCCCTGGTAGGCCTTGCGGACCAGATCGTCTTGGTCGTAGATGCGCTCGACGTTGACGGCCCGGTTGTTGTACAGGAGGAGGTCGGCCCAGCGGCGCTGCTGCACGAGCACGAACTCGTCGGTCGCCATCAAGGCCTTGACCGTGTCGCCCCAGTCCGCGGTGTTGCACACGTCGTTGAGCTCGGCCGGGGTCGGGAACCGGCCGATCATGTCGGCGTAGAGCTTGCGGCAGGCTTGCCGTCGATCGACGGGCTGGGTTGCGAGGCCCACGCCCCATAGGTGCCCGCATACGCCGCGGTTGACCGGGTTGGTCAGGGCGAGATCGTCACAATAGGATTGGCACAGGACGTCGCACTCGATCGGCCCAAACGCAGGGGGCTCGGTGTCACGAGCCGCGGGCGGCTGATCGAAGCCGCCGGGGAAGTTGCCGTCGGTGATCGGGCTGCCGTTGCCAACCAGCTCACCGGGGCCGCGCTGGGGGTTGGCTGGATCCATGCCTTCGACGTCGATGCAGGCGAGGCTCGTGAGCGCGACCACGAGGGCTGTGCTGAGGGTAGGACCGGTGCGAAACGTGCGGGGCATGGGCAGCTCTCCAGCAGGGGCGGTGGCGATGAACGTCGCGACGCTCGCAAATGATAGGCGTCAGCAAGCGCGGCGCCCAGCCCTCACGCGGCCACAATCCCCGATTTTGGCGTGGTCGTGGACCCCCAGCCGAGCGCAAATCCGGGCTCGACTCAGCCGCGCATCTTGCTCGATTTGTCGCCTTGGTGATCCCGACCGCAAGATGGGCAGCGTCGAAGACTTTGGCTTTCTTGGCCGGCGTCCACCGCGGTATGTTGCGCGCCATGAAGCTCTGCCATCTCGAGCGTTTCGTCGCGGCTTTCACGACGATCGCAGTGTTCACCGCCGCTCCGTTCAGCGCTCAGGCGGCGCCCTCGAAGGGCAAGAGTCAAGCCAAGCAAGAGCAAGCGCCCGAGCCGGAGCCGGAGCCCGAACCGGAGCCCGAACCGGAGCCGGAGCCGGAGCCCGAGCTCGAGGCCAGCGCTGTCGCGAGCAGCGTCGGCGGCATGAAGGGCCGCCTCGGTCTCGGTGGGATGCGCTCGCTCTCGGGCGTCAACGCGATCTCCTTGCGCTACTACGTCGCCAACAAGTTGAGCATCGGCGCGTTGCTCGGCTTCGCGACCTTCTCGCACCGGCAAGCGGGGGACGACGGCGACTTTAGTGAGATCAAGACCGTCGGCCTGCTCGGCGCTGGCGCCCAGATGTTTTATTGGCCGGTGCAGGGCAACCGCGACAAGTACATCTCGGCCGACTTTGGCTTCGGAGCGCGGGGCGTCGTCTACGTCGGGTTCGGCGCTGACCGGAACAACGACGGGACCCTCGAGGGCCCGCTCGAGATCGCCGTGGAGATCCCGATCACGACCTCGGTGTTCATCGGTGATTCGGTCGCGATCACGCCCGAGTTCGGGTTGGTCGTGCGAATTGTCCCAGGCAGCCGCGAGCCTGATCAGCAGGATAACAACGACAGCAACCCGGGGACCGGCGCGGGTGGGCGCCTAGGTACGACCAACGGGCCCGGGCTCGGGTTCGAGCTCGGGGAGCACGGCGGGATGTTCTTTGGCCTGTCGATCTCCTACTTTTTTGGGGCCGACAAAAACGCCAAGAAGAAGAAGAAGAAGTAATCGAGGCGGCCAGCGTGCGGTGCGCCGGTGAAGGCTGGCATACCCCCGCGGTTTTGCGTATCGTCGCGTCATGTTCCTGCCGAAGCTCACTCGCACCCCGCTCCTTGGCTTCGCATCGTGCCTGCTCTCACTGGGTTTACTCGGGTGCAGCGAGGACCTCGTCGGCTCGAGCGGCGACGAGGATGCGGAGGTCGGCGACGAGGCTGGGGAGGTCACCGGCGACGAGGGCGACGAGCTCGGTGACGGCGAGACCGGCGAGGAGCTGCCGGTGCCGGGCGAGAGCTTCCCCGCGGCCGGGATCTCGATCACGACGGTCGAGGCCAACCAGGGCTCGGCCGTGTTGATCGGCGAGGCTGGCGAGTGGGTCTCGGGTGGGGCGCGGCTCGGGGCGCTGATCCGCGACCGCGACACGCTGATCCGCGTGCACTACGACATCGACGAGGCCTGGGTCCCGCGTGAGATCGACGCCCGGTTGCTCGTCGAATTTAGCGACGGCACCAGCAAGACGTGGGTCCAGCGGCGGATGGTCGCCGCGCCGAGCACGGCCAATTCGCTGGGCGGGACCTTCTCGTTTGGGCTGGTCGGGGAGGCCGGGCACGTCAGCCCTGGCGCGCGGTTCAAGGTCGAGCTCCACGAGATCAGCGAGGGCGCGGGCGCGGGCGCGAGCGCGGGCGTGTGGCAGACCCCGCCCGAGCCCGAGCTGCTCGGCGTTCAGCCCGAGCCCATGGAGCTCAAGATCGTCTTTGTCCCCTTCCATCACCTCTATGGGAGCATCGATCGGCTGGCCGACACCTCCGACGCGAACATGAAGATCATCACCGATCTGCTGTTCGAGCGAAACGCGCTGACGGAGATCATCTGGGAGGTCCACGAGCCGATGCTGTGGGACAAGGAGATGAACAACCTCGGCTCGGTGCTCGGCCCGACCACGGCCTTGCGCGACAACGAGCTGGCCTTGCCCAACGTCTATTATCACGCGCTGTTTCCGGTCCCTGGCGGCGGCGTGAACGGGGTCGCGGGCATCGCCTCGGTCGCGGGCGACGGCAAGGGCGACGGCAACTTGCGGGTCTCGGCGACGGCGCTCGGCAGCAGCGTCAGGGGGGCGGCGCATACGGTCACCCACGAGGTCGGCCACAACGCGGGCATGGCCCACGTGTATTGCCCGTTCGGCGCGGCCGCGAGCCCCGACTTGAGCTACCCCTATCAAAACGGCGTGATCGGCCAGTGGGGCTTTGGCGTCATCAGCCACCAGCTCTATTCGCCGACCAACACCTACGACTATATGAGCTATTGCGGGCCCACGTGGGTCTCGACGTGGAGCTGGGCCAAGAGCTTCCAGCGGGTTCGGACCCTGACCAGCTGGGACTACGAGGGCGCGGCCAGGCTCGACTTCGAATTGGGGCCGGTCGGCTACCAAGAGCAGCACCTGCTGATCGGCTCGATCGTGACGGGCGACGACGAAGAATTTTGGTGGACCTCGCACGGGACCTTGCCGAGCGGCGCCGATCCTTACGGGGACGAGTACGCCCACCACGTCGAGCTGCGCCGCGACGGCCAGCTCGTCGCCGCGCTGCCCTCGGTCGTCCGCTACACCAACGACTACTCCACGGCGTGGCTGATCTCCGAGCTGCCCCCGGAGTACGCCCGGCTCGAGGGCGTCGACGCGATCGTCCGGGTCGACGACCAGGCCGAGGAGCACCTCGTCTCCCGCTCGGCCGTGCAGCTCAGCGCCCGCTGACGCGGGGGGTCGCGAGCGCGGGCCGATTGGCCCCTAACCGGGCCGTGGTTAATGTCATCGACGCGGAGCCACGCGCGCGGATACCCTCGCGCCATGCCTCGACGTCCTTCGACCACATTTTTACTTTGCTGCGGCGCCGCGCTGACTTGCACGCTCACGGCTTGCGGTGACGACGGCAGGGCCAGCGGCGGTGATACCGAGACCGGCGTCGACAGCTTGAGCGGAGACGCGACCGGGACCGAGGTCGGCGAGGAGCTCGGCACCGA
>Ga0114946_10001034_pt1 | contig 19187 bp, 19 predicted proteins | sample WalLakDeSediment_FD_88676 | JGI IMG/M metagenome (GOLD analysis project Ga0114946, IMG submission 88676) | Lake sediment microbial communities from Walker lake, Nevada to study Microbial Dark Matter (Phase II) - Walker Lake 11/02/13 Deep Sediment | ecosystem: Environmental > Aquatic >...
CAGTCGGTGAAGCCGCCGGTCGAAGCGCCCACGTCAAGCGCGCGAGCACCCCGAACGTCGAGGCCGAATGCCTCGAGCGCTCCCTCGAGCTTGCGGCCACCACGCGAGACGTACCGGGGAAGCTCGGCGACCTCGAACGGCACGTCCGGATCGACCATCTCTCCGGCTTTACGCACCGGCTCCCCCGCGATGCGCACTTCGCCGGCGAGGATCGCCGCACGGGCCCGTTCGCGCGAAGGGAAGAAGCCCCTCTCAACGAGAGCGACGTCTGCTCGCTGCCGGACCATCACTCTCCTCGAGGTGAGCGGCCGGGCCGGGCAGATCGGAGACCCTGCCAAGGACAGCGCTACGGATACCCTCGGCGGTGAGGCCTACCTCGGCCAGAAGCTTGTCCATCGCTCCGTGGGTCACGAAACAGTCCGGGACCGCGAGCCTGAGCACGGGGCAGTCGATGGAGAGGTCGGAGAATGCTTCGAGCACCGCGGCCCCCGCACCACCGACGCCGGTGTTCTCCTCAATCGTCACGACGAGCCGATGCGCTCCGGCGGCCCAGGAGAGCGTCTCGAGGTCGAGCGGCTTGATCCACCGCAGGTTCACCACGCTGGCCGAGACGCCGTCGGTCTCGAGCAGGTCGGCCGCTGCCTGCGCCGCCCCGACCATGCGTCCGGCCGCAACGAGTGCCACGTCGCTCCCGGTGCGCCGGACCTCCGCGCGGCCGGCTTCGTAGACGACCGGCTCCTCCGGAAGCGGAAGACCCACGCCCTTACCCCGCGGGTAACGGATGGCGACCGGACCGTCGGCCTCGAGCGCGGTCCGGAGCATGTGCGTGAGCTCGACCTCATCGGCGGGCGCCAGAACCATCAGGTTCGGGATTGAACGCAGGTATGTCAGGTCGAATACGCCGTGATGGGTCGGCCCGTCCTCGCCCACGAGGCCTGCCCTGTCGAGACAGAAGACGATGTGGAGGTTTTGCAGCGCGACATCCATTATCAGCTGATCGTAAGCGCGCTGCAGGAACGTCGAATAGATGGCGACCACCGGAACGCGGCCTCCCGCGGCGAGCCCCGCAGCGAGCCCCACGGCGTGCTGCTCGGCGATGCCGACATCGAAGAACCGGTCGGGGTAGGTGGCCGCGAACGCATCCAGGCCTGTCCCCGAAGGCATCGCGGCTGTGATCGCGACCACCCGCTCATCGCGACCGGCCTCGAGCAGAAGGGCTCGGCTGAACGCCTCCGTGTACGAGATCGGTCCGTCCGAGCCGTTGACCAGCCCGGTAGATATCTCGAAAGGACTGATGCCGTGGAACGTGTCCGGCTTGTCCTCGGCGTGCGCGTAGCCCTGCCCCTTGCGGGTCACAGCATGGATGATGACCGGGCCTTCGATCTTGAGTGCACGCCCCACGGCGGACTCGACCGCGCGTACGTCGTGACCGTCGATGGGCCCCACGTACTTGAGCCCCAGCTCCTCGAAGAGCATGCCCGGCACGAGTAGTTGCTTGACCGACTCCTTGGCGGCCTCACCGGCTGCCACCATCGCGGCCCCCAGCTTGGTGCGCGCGAGTGCGCTCTCCACGTCGTCCCGCAACCTGTTGTATCGCGGATCGAGCCTGACGCGGGCAAGGTAACTGGCGAGCGCACCGACGTTCTCCGCGATCGACATCTCGTTGTCGTTCAGAACGATGATCATGCGCGTGCCGAGGTGGCCGATATGGTTGAGCGCCTCGAACGCCATACCGCCCGTCATCGACCCGTCGCCGATGACGGCGCAAACGTTCCCCGTCTGCCCTACGGCATCGCGGGCCGCCGCCAGGCCGAGTGCAACCGAGAGGGAGTTCGAGGCATGCCCCGTGTCGAATACGTCGTACGGGCTTTCGGTGCGCTTCGGGAACCCGCACACCCCGCCGTACTGCCTGAGCGTCGAGAAGCCCTCGCGGCGACCGGTGAGCAGTTTGTGAACGTAGGACTGGTGGCCAACGTCCCAGACGATCTTGTCGGTCGGGCAGTCAAGCGCGAGGTGAAGACCCATGGTCAGCTCGACGACCCCGAGATTCGGAGCGAGGTGGCCACCGGTTGCGGAGACCGTCGTGACGAGCGTCTCGCGGATCTCGCGAGCGAGTTGTTCGAGGGACTCGTCGTCAAGCTCGCGCAAATCGGCCGGCGAGTCGATCGTCTCTAGGATGCGCTCTTCGCCCAAGTAACGGTCATCTCCCACGTCGCGGTCTGTGGGGCCACTCTCGCGGCCGTCTTTCAGGATACTGCGCAGCGAAGTGCGGGGCAAAGCGAACGGGTACCACCGTCACCAGGGCGTTACTCCTCGGTGACTCCCCCCTCATCGTCCCCGGCAGGCTCATCGTCCCCGCCGGCGCTCGACTCGCCCTCGCTCACCGTCTCGCCGTCGCTGCGGGCTTCAGCCTCCTCGGCCACCTCCCGCTGCTCATCGGCCACGGTGCGCCACTCCGTGTGGTCCGACAGCTCGGTGCAGACGTTGGCAAGCCGCACGCCCTCTTCGAGCAGGTCGAGCGATTTCTCGAGCGACACGTCCCTCTTGCGGACCTGTAGGACGATCTCTTCGAGTCGCGCCCGTGCCTGGGCGAAGGTGTACCGTTCGTCAGCCATCTACGCCGTCCTCGTCGATGTCCTCGATGTCATCCATCTCTTCCCCTACCGTCTCGGCGATTCTGCCGAGCACCCCGTTCACGAAGCGCGATGAGTCCTCGCCACCGTAGGCTTTGGCCATCTCGACGGCCTCGTTGATCGAGACGGAGACGGGGATCGAGTCGACGCAGAGTATCTCATAGGTCGCGAGCCGTAGGATGTTGCGGTCCACCACAGGCATGCGCTGAATCGTCCAGTGCTTAGATGTTCGCCCGATGGCCTCGTCGATCTCGACGGCATGCTCCTCGGCGCCGGCCACGAGCGACAGGCAGAACTCCGAAGGCTCTCCGTCCTCGGTGTTGTATGAGCGCTCGTCGAGTATCAGACCGGGAGCGACTCCCGTGATGTCGCTCTGGTAGAGGATCTGTAGCGCCTGGAGGCGCGCCCTGCTGCGCTCCTGCATCCTGTCCGCCGGAAACGCCGTTCGGTCGCCAGCACTCACGCGGGGAACTCGATCCCGTCGATGAAGACGTCGACGGAGGCGACCGCGGCTCCGACCTGACTGCGTATCGCATCGGCTACAACGGCCTGGACCCGTTTGCCCAAGTCCATCAGCTGGGTTCCGTAGACCGCCCTTACATGAACGCACACGGTGATCTCGCCGGCGTCGTTCAGCGCGAAGTCCACCGCTTTGCCTGCGGCCCGGTTCACGAATCCTCCCAGCCCATGGCCGGAGGATGAGGAGGCGATGCCCTCGACACCCTGGACCGTCATCGTCACGATCGTGTCCAGCACGCCGGGTGCGATCTTCATGCCGTCAAGCGTGATCTCATCGCTCATCTCACACCTCGTCTCCGGCCCCGCCGGGCGTCGCTGTCATGTGCATGTCGATGAAGTCAGTATAGACGTCCCCCGAGGAGAACGCGTCGGTCTCGACGACCGCCTGGTGGAACGGAACGGTGGTCGGGATGCCGATGATGATGAACTCATCGAGCGCCCGGCGCGCGCGTGCAACAGCCTCGGCGCGGGTCTCGCCCCAGACAATGAGCTTGCCGAGCAGCGAATCGTAGTACGGGGGCACCCGGTAGCCCGAGTACAGGTGACTATCGACTCGCACGCCAGGCCCTCCAGGGGGGTTGTACACCGTGACCTCACCCGGATGCGGCCGGAAGTCATGCGCAGGGTCCTCGGCATTGATGCGGAACTCGATCGCGTGACCGCGCAGCTTCACGGTCTCCTGGCTGGAGTGCTTCATCGGCTCGCCGGCGGCGATGCGTATCTGCTCCTTGACGATGTCGACCCCGGTAATCTCCTCGGTGACCGGATGCTCGACCTGAACGCGCGTGTTCATCTCCATGAAGTAGAACGACCCGTCGCTGTCGAGGAGGAACTCCACCGTGCCCGCGTTCACGTAGTCGACCGCCCGCACCGCGAGCAAGGCCGCCTCGCCCATCGCCGTGCGGGTCTCCGGCGTCAGCGCGGGGCTCGGCGCCTCCTCGATGAGCTTCTGGTGACGCCGCTGGATCGAGCAGTCGCGCTCGAACAGATGGATAGCATTGCCGTGCGTGTCCGCAAGGACCTGCAGCTCGACGTGGCGCGGTCGCTGAAGGTAGCGCTCGATATACACCGTGTCGTTGCCGAACGCCGCCGCGGCTTCGTTGCGCGCGGCTACGAACTGACCGGCCAGCAGCGAGGCGTTCTCGACCACGCGCATGCCCTTGCCGCCGCCACCCGCGGACGCCTTGATCAGGACCGGGAAGCCCGCCTTCTCGGCGAAGGTCATCGCTTCCTCGACGGTCTCGACCGGACCGTCCGAGCCCGGGACGCACGGGACGCCCGCCTCCATCATCGTCTGACGGGCCACGGCCTTGTCACCCATGCGCTCGATCGCCTCGGGAGAGGGCCCGATGAAGGTCAGACCCGAGTCGGCGACCGCACGGGCGAAGCGGGCGTTCTCGGCAAGAAAACCATATCCCGGGTGAATCGCCTCAGCCCCGGTAGTCAGCGCCGCCGAGATGATGTTGCGCATGCTCAGATAGCTCTGAGTGCTGGGAGGCGGCCCGATGCAGACCGCCTCGTCCGCCATACGCGCGTGCAGGCAGTCCCGGTCGGCCTCGGAGTAGACGGCGACGGTGGCTATGCCCATCTCCTTGCATGCGCGGATGATGCGCAGCGCCACCTCGGCGCGGTTCGCGATGAGAATCTTCTTGAACATGCGCCTACCCGAGCGGTTCGTAGTAGAAGAGAACGGTGCCGTACTCGACCGCCTCGGCATCGCCCACGGCGATCTCGCGGATCACGCCCGGCTCCTCGGCGGTTATCTCGTTCATGAGCTTCATCGCCTCGAGGATGCAAAGACCCTGGCCCTCTTCGACCGTGTCTCCGACGTTCACGAAGGCATCGGCGCCGGGCGAAGGCGCCCGGTAGAAGGTCCCGACCATCGGCGCCACGACGCTCTTCCAGGTCGCAGGTCGCTCGGCGTCGTCGCGGACGGCAACATCCGTGGGAGGTGCCGCAGGAGCGCTCTCCCCGGTCGAATCGGCCGGGGCGGCGGCTGGCGCCTGCGCGGCAGCCTCGACGAACGCGCTCGAAACCCCGCGCCTGACGACGACCTTCACGCCGCCCTCCTCGACCACGACCTCGTTCACGTCGCTCATCTCGACGATCTTTATGAGCTCTCGGATCTGGTTCACATCCACGGAATCTTCCTCCCTGACAGTGTCGATCTCCTCGCCCATCATGAACACGGCGCTCTCGGCGCCCTCCTGATGCAACGTGAGGTAGTTGCGGGCCTCGTTCGGGAAGAGGGCGTACATGAGCACGTCCTCCTCGCTGTGGGCGAGGTCGCCGATCTCGGCGGCCACCTCGTCGTATGTCGTCTTCACGAGCGAGCCGGGACGCACGTCGGGCGCAAGCGGCTCCTCCTTGCCGAGTACCTTGGCGACGATCTCGGCGTCCATCGGCCCCGGCGCCTTGCCGTACCAGCCGCGGAGGTAATCCTTCATCTCCTGCGGGACGACCGCCCAGCGCTTGCCGGTGAGCACGTTGATGACCGCCTGGGTGCCGACGATCTGGGACATCGGCGTCACGAGCGGCGGGAAGCCCACCTCGGCGCGCACCTTCGGGATCTCCTTCAGAACGTCGGGGAGGCGCTCGCCTGCCTTCTGGAGCTCGAGCTGGCTGACGAGGTTGGAGAGCATGCCGCCGGGGACCTGGTGGCTGAAGACCTCCATATGCATGAGCGAGGTCACTCCGCGCTTGAGCTTCTTACGCTCCCTGATCGCCTCCCAGTACTCGGCGATCTCGAAGAGCAGGTCGAGGTCGAGCCCGGTGTCGTAGGGACTCTCTTTGAGGGCGGCGACGATCATCTCGACCGCCGGCTGGCTATTGCCGAACGCCACCGCGACCACGGCGGTGTCGATGATCTCTGCGCCGGCCTCGGCGGCTTTGAGGTAGTTCATCGGGGCCATGCCGCCGATGTAGTGGCAGTGCACGTGAACCGGCAGGCCGACCTCGTCCTTGAGCGCCCGCACCATCTTCTCGGTGCGGAAGGGGGTGAGCATGCCAGCCATGTCCTTGATGGCGATGGTGTCCGCGCCGAGCTCCTTGAGTTCGAGCGCGTACTCGATGTAGGAGTCAAGCGTGTGCACGGGGCTGACGGTGTAGCTGATCGCGCCCTCAAAAAGGCCGCCGCACTCCTTGACCGCCGCCGCTGACACCTCGACATTGCGGATATCGTTGAGCGCATCGAAGATGCGGAAGACGTCGATACCGTTGCGTTTGCTCGCGTGCACGAAGCGTGTGACGATCTCGTCGGAGTAGTGGCGGTAGCCCACCAGGTTCTGGCCGCGCAGCAGCATCTGCAGCGGGGTGCGCGGGCAGTACTTCTTGATGACGCGGAGCCGCTCCCACGGGTTCTCGTCGAGGAAGCGCAGCGCCGCGTCGAACGTCGCGCCGCCCCAGACTTCGAGGGACCAGTAGCCGACGGAGTCCATCTTGCCGAGGATAGGCAGCATGTCCGCGACCTGCATACGAGTGGCCCACAGCGACTGATGAGCATCTCGTAGCGTCGTGTCCATTATGCGTACTGGTCGCATGTCAACGTCCCCTCTCAGCGGCGAGGCGGGCGGTGAAGCCGCGGCCGGAAGCGGTCTGTCTCGTAGACGGAAGACTCCGTCGGGTCTGGACAGTATATCCGAGGGTTACACGCGGGTGATATAGCGACCGTCACGCGTGTCGATCTTCAGGCGGTCCCCGATCTCCACGAACATCGGCACCTGAACGACCGCGCCGGTCGACAGCGTCGCGGCCTTCGTGCCACCCTGTACCGTGTCGCCCTTGAACCCGGGCTCTGTCTCGGTCACCTCGAGCTCCACGAACATCGGCGGCTCGACACCCATCATCTCGCCTCCCGCGTACATCACCTGGACCTCGTCGTTCTCTGAGAGCCACTGCGCCACATCGCCGACGAAATCGCCGGCAAGCTCGAACTGCTCGTAGGAGTCGGCATCCATGAAGTGGAACGCGACACCGTCGTTGTACAGATACTGCATGCGCTTGGTCTCGATGCGCACGTCCTCAAGTTTCTCACCGGCACGGAACGTGATGTCGACGACGCGACCGGTCCTCAGCTCCTTGAGTTTGGTACGGACGAACGCGCCACCCTTACCGGGCTTGACGTGCTGGAACTCGACGACGATCCACATCTTGCCGTCGTACATGATGCACATGCCGTTCTTGAGGTTGTTGGTTGAGACAGCCATTCCGACACCTTTCGATCGAGCGTGCGGGTCAGACCTCGATGAGGTCGCGCGGCGATGTAGTGAGCACGCTGCACCCGTCGTCTTCGACAGTCACTAAGTCCTCGATTCTAGCACCGAACCGGCCTTCCAGGTACGCGCCGGGCTCGATGGTGATGACCGACCCGGCCGGTACGGGACGCTTGCCTCTCGGCCCTACCGACGGCAGTTCGTGGACCTGGAGTCCCACCCCGTGCCCGAGCCCGTGGCCGAAGTGCTCGGCGAGGCCCGCGACCGCGAGTGAGGCCCTGGCCACGCGGTCTATGTCCATGCCGAGCGCGCCGGCCTTGACCGCGTCTCGCCCGGCTTCGTTGGCAGCGAGTACCGCGTCGTGGACTCTCCGGAAGTCATCGGTCGCTCGTCCCACGACCACGGTGCGCGTCATGTCGGCACAGTAGCCGCCGACGCGCGCCCCGAAGTCGAGCGTTACCGGGTCTCCGGGATCGATCCGCCTGTCGGTGACGGTCGCGTGCGGCCGGGAGGAGTTCGTTCCACCGGCGACGATGCTGGGGAACGCCACACCCTCCGAGCCGTTGCGACGCATGAACGACTCGAGCTCGACCGCGACCTCCGCCTCGCTCATACCCGGCGCAAGTACGCCGAGTATGTGATCGAACGTCCGGTCGGTGAGAGCAGCCGCCTGCCCGATACGCTCGAGTTCGGCGGCCTCCTTGACCTCCCTCGACTCCTCGACCCACTGATCTGTCGGGACGGGCTGGCTGCAGCATCCCTTCGAGAGAGACTCGTAGCGGGCGAAGGCAAGCGAGTTCTCGAAGCCAAGCACTCCTCCCCCATCGGCGGTAAAGTCCTCGCACGCGCGGGTATCGAGTGGGTCGGACGTGATCGCGACCGACCAGGCGGTGCCGGTCGCGGCGAGCGCGGTGGCCTCGGCGTAACGGGAATCCGTGTAGACGAGCGCACCTTCGGCGGTGATGAGGCACGCTGCACTGGCGCCATCGTCGAACACGCCGTCGAACCCGGTCAGGTAGACGACGTTATGGATCGACGTCACGTAGAGCGCGTCGGGTTCCGAGTCGGCAAGCCGACGCCGTATCGAGGCAAGACGGGCGTCCGAGTTCACGAGCGCCCGCCGAGAACCGCGAGAGCGGCATCGAATCCGAGGAGGTAGGAGTCGGGCCCGAAACCTGACACCTGGCCTGCGCATGCGGGAGCGATCACACTCGTCGCACGGAACTCCTCGCGCGCCGCGATGTTGCTGAGATGCACCTCTACCACGGGGATGTCGATCGAGGCCACGGCGTCGCGGAGTGTGTACGAGTAGTGCGTGAGCGCACCCGGATTGAGAACGATCGCGTCGTACACCCCGACAGCCTCGTGCAACGCATCTACGAGCGCGCCCTCGTGGTTCGAGTGGAAGAACGAGACCTCGGCAGTGCGCATCCGCGCACGCTCCTCGAGGAGCGCCTCGATGTCTGCGAGCGTGACCGACCCGTAGACCTCCGGTTCGCGCGTGCCGAGCAGGTTCAGGTTCGGCCCGTTCATGACGAGCACCTTTGTCATCGTCGGCTCAGCCCCTCTCATCAGACTGTTCGACCCAGGCACGGACTTCGGCGAGGAGCACGTCATCGTCTACCGCAACCGTTACGTACCTACCCGGTTCGGGCACGAGAGCAAAGCGTACCGTCCCGCCTCTCGCCTTCTTGTCCGCATGCATCGCGTCCACGAGCGCCCCGGCATCTGCGGGATACGACGGCCGGGTGATGCCGAGGCCGTCCAGAAGGTCGTCCTGCATGGACGCCACCTCCGCCGACGCGCCGAGCACGCGCCCGGCCAGCCGTGCTGCGAACCGCATCCCCTCCGCGACCGCGACACCGTGCGGGACCACTCCGTAGCCCGCCACACGTTCGATGGCATGCCCGAGCGTGTGCCCGTAGTTGAGGCTCTCGCGCAGGCCGGTCTCGTGCTCGTCGGCCGAGACAACGCCTATCTTGTGCCGGACGGCGGCCAGCACGGCCTCGCGGACCGCTTCGGGTTCCCGGTGTGCGAGCGCGCCTGCACTGCGGATCATCCACTCGACCTGAGCCGGTCCGGTGAGCATCGCTGCCTTCGCGACCTCGGCCAGGCCGCTTATCCACTCCTCGTCCGGCAACATGCCGAGTGAGGACGTGTCCGCAAGCACGAGGAGCGGCTGCTTGAACGCGCCGGCGAGGTTCTTCCCGGCCCGCAGGTCGACGCCGGTCTTCCCACCGACCGATGAGTCGACCTGGGCCAGCAGAGTGGTCGGGAGCTGAACGTAGCCGACCCCGCGCAGGTAGACCGCAGCACAGAAACCCGCGAGGTCACCGATGACCCCCCCACCGAGAGCCACCACGAGATCGCTGCGTTCGAGGCGTGCGGCGGCCATCTGCTCGAGCACCTCACCCGCACGCTCCCAGGACTTGCTGGGCTCGCCCTGCGGTACGACTATCTCGACCGCTTCGATGCCTGCGGCTCGAAGGGAGGGGGACACGGCGGCTGCGAATCTGCTGTACACGTTGTCGTCCGTGACGAGAGCGCACCGGGCGGCGTTCGAGACCTGTCGCACGCGCTCGCCTGCCTGCCCGAGCAGTCCGTCGGCGATGACGACCTCGTACGAGGCGCTGCTCGTGACGACCGATAGCCTGGCTTCGCTGCTCACGACGGAACTCCCCCGGGGTGGATCGGTGCTATCGCCTCGAAAGCCCCTTCAGCGACCCGTTCGGGCGTGAGGCCGCCCGTGTCGACTACGGCGTCGGCGACGGTCCCGTAGAGCGTCTCTCTCGTTGCCAGCAGTGTTGCGGCCATGTGTGCCGCGTCGCCGTGAGCAAGCAGCGGTCTGCCGGTCGTGTCGCCGATACGTGCGATGGCCTCCTCTGCGCTCACCTTCAGGTACACGACAACGCCGGTCCGCTTGAGCAGCCGACGATTCTCGTCGATCAACACAACCCCGCCACCGCACGCAACCACGGACGCGGGGATGTCGGCGAGTGAGGCGAGAGCGGCGGTCTCACGTGAACGGAACCCCTGCTCCCCCTCGGCATCGAATATCTCGGTGATGGTGCGGCCCGCACTGTGCGTGATCTCGGAATCGAGGTCGACGAAGGGCAGTCCGAGCCTGTCGGCGAGGATCCGGCCCACGGTCGACTTGCCCGCTCCCATGAAGCCGATGAGGAAGACGTGGCTCACCCGCTGATCCTTGCCTTGTACGCCTCGAGCGCAGATGCGATGTCCTCCATGCAGTCGGAGCCAAACTTCTCGAGGTAGGCATCGGCCAGCACGAGGGCGACCTCCGCCTCGGCGACGACCGCCGCCGCGGGAACCGCACACACGTCCGAGCGCTCCTTCGAGGCGTCAACCGGCTCGTGCGTGTCGATGTCGACACTGCCGAGCGGCCGCATGAGGGTCGGGATCGGCTTCATCGCCGCACGCACCCACACTGGCTCGCCGTTCGTCATGCCGCCTTCCAGCCCGCCCGCCCGATTCGTCCGGCGGTGGAAGCCACGGACGTCGTCGTACGCGATCTCGTCGTGCACCCGGGAGCCGGGGAGCGCGGCGCCTGCGAACCCGTCTCCGATCTCGATGCCCTTGATCGCCGGGATGGACATCACCGCCGCGGCGATCCTGGCATCGAGTCTGCGGGATGCCTCGGCGTAGGTGCCGAGGCCGGGCACGAGGCCACTGGCCGCAACGCAGAACGTTCCCCCGAGGCTCTCGCCGTCGGCACGCGCGCGATCGATCGCGGCCATCATGCGGCCCGACGCCTCAGGGTCGGGGCACCGGACCTCGCTCGACTCCACCGCGCCCGAATCAACAGCGGCAGGCTCGTCAGGCATGTCGATAGAGACGTCGCCGATAGAGACGACGAACGATGCGACGGTCACGCCGAGTTCTCGCAGAAGTGCGCGCGCGACCCCGCCCGCGGCAACGCGCGCCGCCGTCTCGCGAGCACTCGCGCGCTCGAGGATGTCGCGGCAGTCGTGCGAGCCGGTCTTCTGGACTCCGGCGAGGTCAGCATGGCCGGGACGTGGCGCCGTTACGCGCTCGGAAGCGATCGCGGGTCCCTGGGGGGCCATGAGGTCGGTCCAGTTGTCCCAGTCCCGATTCGCGACGGTCAGGGTGACCGGACTGCCGATGGTCCGGCCGAAACGGACGCCGGAGAGTACGAGCGCGCGGTCCGACTCGATCGCCATCCGGCCTCCACGCCCGTAGCCGGATTGGCGGCGTGCGAGGTCGGCGTCGATGTCCGCGGAATCGACCGGTATACCCGCAGGCACGCCGGTCACGATAGCTGTGAGCGCCCTACCATGGGACTCTCCGGACGTGGTGTAGCGCATGCGGGCCTCCGGGTCGGGTTCTGGTAGAGAGATTCTACCATCGTGACCAGCGAGGCTCACTTGGTGGACGGCGTGACCCCCTGGCCGACGCTCAGCGTCACCTGCACGTCGCCGTAGAGCATGACGACGGTCTGGCCGTCGATGCTCAGAACCTTCCAAGGTGTGCCCGCGATCGACTCCCCAGCCTTCAGCGTATACGTCTGGCCGTTGAGAAGCAGCACCGCAGCGGGCTCACCGTCAACGGAGACCACGTTCTGGAGGGTGAGCGTGCCATCGTTGGCGGTCGCCGTGGTGGTGGTAGTGGTCGACCCGGTCACGGTCGAACCCGACGTCGACGTGCCTGAGTTACTGGTCGGCGCCGCCACCGGCTCGATGAGCGGATCGAAGATGTCCCGGAAGGTGAAGACACGCTTCAGCGGAACCGGTGCGGGCTCCACGGCTTCCTCGGCAGATTGCGTCGCCACAGGCGCCTGTTCGACCGGCGCAGGCGCCACCGGCGACGAGCCACCCTCGGGGGCCCCAAGCACGAACACGTACACCGCAGCGGCGCTTGCGGCAGCGACGATCAGGAAGACCGCAGCGGCCACGATCACGACCATGGGCCTGCTCCGACGTTCGGGCATCTCCAACGGAGGGGCAACGGTGTCGTACCCGGTCTCGAGGCCCGGACTCATGTGCTTATCTGATCTCTTGCGCTTCTTCACGACAGGCTCCCTGGCCTCACTGCTGCTGCTCTGCATCGGGTGCCGGCGGGACCTCCGCCGGAGTGACATCGCTCGGCATCGTGTAGACGCGGATGGTCATGCCGGTCTCCACCACGTTGGTCGGATCGTCATCATCGGCGTCAGCCTGTTGCACCGCGGTGTTGAATCCGACGATACGGACCTGGCGGGTGAGCTTCGGCAGGCGCTGGAGAAGGTCGACCGTGTCCTGCCACGTGCCCTTGACGAGCATCGCGATGGTGATCTCCGAGTAGCCGGCTTCTGCTTGCGTCGGCTCGCTCGGAGTGAGCGATGCGAACTCCAGTCCGGCCTCGTTGACGGTGTCCTGCAGCTCGATGATGAGCGATGGGAGTTCGGGTGTCTCCGGCATCTGGTTCGCGAGCCGGATGCGCTTTGCCTCCGTCTCGGCCGAACGCGCTTTGATCTCCTGACGCTGCGCAAGCAGCGTCTGCGCCTGCGAGATCTGCTGGTCCGCAGCCGCGATCTGGTCGTCGTACGTGCGAAGCTGCTGGAACTCCGGCAGCACGAGTAGCACGAGGACCAGCACGGCCAGGAGAACGGCTACCGCTCCGGCGAGCATGAGCTTGTTCCTATAGGAGAGCTTCATCTCGTACCGTCCCGTTCTCTACTGGTCGGACCCTGGCGGCGGGGCAGGCACGCCGTCAGTGTCCTGATCGAGGTCCGGACGTTCGACGGCGGTGGTCACTGTGAAGTCGATCACCGGCTGCTCTTCGTACTCTGTCTTTATCGACGAGCTCAACCAGACGCTTGAGAGCTGCTCGAGATCGGCCATGCGCACGAGGGTCTTGGCGACGGCCTTGTGTCCGACGTCGGGGACGTCGGTCTCGCTATCGACGGCGCGTGCGAACATGGTCACACCCTGCTCCTCTTCGCATGTCAGCGTCACCACCCACGCGTCGGCCGGCATGATGAGAGAGAGCTCGTTGGCAAGACGGCCCCAGTCAACACGCCCGGCGAGTGCCTGCTCGGAGAGGACGAGCCGCGCTTCGAGGTCGGACTCCTTCTCCTCGAAGATGCTGAACGCCTCGGCTTGCGCCCTCAGATTGGCCTCGGTCTGCTGGTGGTCCTGCAGTTCCGCATTGGCCCCGGCGACCTGCATCGCAAGCAGCCCGTAGACCGCGAAGAGCAGGACGAGGGCAACGATGCCACCGAGCGCCACGTAGCGCAGATCACGCTCGAACCTGCGCTTCTCGATGATCTCCTGGGGCAGCAGGTTGATGCGCACCATCTAGATCACCCCCACGAGTGCAAGACCTACAGCGGGGGCCGCGCCCATGCGATCTTCCTCGGCCGACACTCGCGCACCGGGGCCGACCTGGACGAACCGCAGCGGATCGCTCAGGACCACCTCGGCCTGAAGGCCCTTTTCGAGGTATGTGCCGAGGTTGGCCAGCTGCGCGCTGCTTCCGGTCAGGTGGATCCTGCGAATCGTTCTGGCCTGTGAGGTCTGCGTGAGGTAGTAGTCGAGCGAACGGCGCACCTCGGCGATGAACTTGTTGACCTCGCGCTCGAGAGCGTCCTGTGCCGCGCTGATCATCTGATCATCGGCATCTCCGGATACGGTCCCGGTATGCGCCTGCGCGGAGATCTCGGGAAGGCCGGCCCTGACCTTCAGGCGCTCGGCGTCGTCAAAGTTCATGTTCAGCTGGTTCACCACGGCCTGGGTGAACTGGTTGCCGGAGAGCGACGACACGCGCGTGAAGCGCGGGACGCCCTTCTCGACCACCGCGATGTTCGTGAGGCCCGAACCGATGTGGATGACCGCGACGGCCTCGTCGGGGCCTTCCTCGTCCTCGGTGAAGAGGTTCAGACCGCTGCCCAGTGTCGCCCTCACTATCGCGAAGGAGGTGACGTCGATGCTCGAGAGCCTCAAACCCGCTCCCTCGACCGCCGCGACCGTGGACTCGACGGTGTCGCGCTGCGCGGCGACCAGCAGCACCTCCATCATGTGCTCGTCACCGGCGGTCATGTAGTCGCCGATGATCTGGAAGTCGAGTATGGCCTCTTCAACGGGTATCGGGATGTAGTCCTGCGCCTGGTACTGGATGGCGCCCTGGAGCTCGTCGCGCTCCATGAACGGCATGTCCACGAGGCGGACGACGACCTTCTGGTTCGAGACACCGGTGATGACGTCGCGACCCTTGAGTCCCGGCTGACGCCACAACTCACGGATGGCGCTCGAGACCGCAGCGGGGTCGACGATCTCGCCGTCGACGACCGCACCCATCGGAACGTCGACTCGCCCGTACGCTGTGAGCGTCGGGGATGAACCGGATGATTTGAGCACCGCGGCGCGCACGTGGTCGGTCCCGATATCGAGACCTACCGGCGGAGCGCCCGAGCCCATCGAAATGAGGCCCACGGAGTCCTCCCTACCTGTCTGCTACCAGTGCTACGTCAAGGCTGCTACGTCGTGGTGCATCGGCTCCGCGGAGAGACGGTGCCGCATGATGACGGCGACCGCGCGTGATTCCCCGCATCAATGAAACCGCATATGCCTTCGTTGTGCAACATGGGGACGTCATTGCCTCGCCCACGCGCCCTTCGTCAGGATCGGTGAATCGCGACCCGGAAGACTGTCCGGCAGGAAGTCGGGGAGATCCGGGTCGGTGACCAAGTGGACGTTGTTGTTGCCCATGTTGATGTGGCCGGCCACGATCGACCCTATGTAGAGCTCGTTGTTGTGGAAGCGGATCGAACCGCCGGCATAGAGCGCGAGTGAGTGCTCGGGCGGGTCGCCGGGCTTGCTGTTCGAGTTCGTCCCGGAGACCGACATGTCGGTGGGGGTCGCGATGCCCATCACGTGGCCTGCGTCCATCTTGCGACGCTCGACGTCGTTCGCCCCGGTGTTGGCGGGGTGGATGTCACCGACGATGGTGACCGGACCGTTCGCCACGATCGTGCCGTTACCCACGTAGCGTATCGCACGATCGATGGTGAGCGGTCCGTCGACGAACACGGTTCCGTAGAGGTAGAGGATCCTGTTCACTGCGTCGTACGCGAAGTCATCGCAGTAGTCCGGGTTGGTGTACCCGTTGCCGTACCAGGCGCCGAAACTGTTCGGGCCAATCGTGAGGCCCGTGGTTCCCCCACCGGGCGCCGAGGGCTCGCTGGCGATACCGATGTACTTGTAGCCGAACTGGTGCAGCACGGGATTGTCCTGGCGCGCGTAGCGCCGCGTGAAGCTGCCGTTGTTCGGCGGGTTGAGAGTCGTGTAGTGGACCGGACGCGGATCGGCGTCGAGCGTCTCGTAGTTGGTGCCCGACGTCCATGCCGGCGTACCCATGCCGTTGTCGACCGATTCCTGCTGTGCCTTCTGCGCGGCCTCGAGCAGTTCTCCAGCGGACATCCTGGGCAGTTCGATCCGCGGGACCGACTGCGACACGGACGCGTAGTAGACATTGGCGCCCGGCTCGGGATACGCACCAGATACGTAGAGCTGGATGGGCATGGCGGCAGTGCCCAGCTGGGCGCTTCCCTGACGCGTCAGCGCGCCATCGACAAAGAGCGGTCCCTTGTGCACGTACGAGTCGCCGGACATCTCGACAGAGCCTCGCACGTAGAAGGGACCCGTCACGTTGCTGTTGCCGTTGATGCCGCCGCCACCGGCCGTCAGTGACTCCTGGTTGCCTGCTGCAAAGATCATCTCCCACAGGTTGATGTAGAAGAAGCGCACCACGACGGTCTCCGAGAAGCCGGTCGCGTCGGTGCCGACCGACCTGAGTTCGTACTCTGAGTTGTCCAACTGCTCGACACTTACCTCATAGAATCCATCCGAGATCGGCTGAGGCACGGGCGGGTCAGGGTAGTTCGCGGACGCGAAGCCGGTGCGATAGACCTGCTCGAGAGCGGAGTCGACCCCGGCATTAGCGATCTGGAACGCAACGGTCTCCCCCTCGGTGCGCCGGGTCTCGTTGAGCGCATTGCTCGCAAGCGCAAAGCTCGTGATCGACACCACGGTCAGGACCGCGATGACACCCATGACGAGCGGCATGGCGATTCCCGCGTCACTGCGCCACATGGTCCGGATCACCCGCATCTTCACCACTCCTACCACTGCCTCAGGCGGAACTGGATCCGCCGCGAGTCGGAGAACGTCCTGCCGTCGTGCTCGGTCACCACGTTCGCGATGATCGAGCGAGCGTCGGATGAAACGGATCCCATCGCCGTGATCTCCTCGTCGGGCGCAGCGGCGAAGTATCTGAAGAGTGGCACGCCCTCGGCGACATTGGCGTTGTTCTCAGAGATGGTCCAGTCCTGGAGCACGCGCTCGACGGCAGTCCGTTGAGCGTTGAGTTCCTCAACCCGGTAGTGGAGTGCACCATCGTCACGCGCCTCGATCGTCACGCGTTCCATCCTGTTGTTCAGATCGCGGTCCATGAGCATCACGACCCGGAACGGGCTCGCCTCGAGGATGGAGGAGTTCTGAACGAGCGCCGTGTCGATCACCAGCAGGGGTGACGCCACTTCCTTGGTGAAGCGCGCCTGGCGATCGCTCACGCGGCTCGCCTGCATCATGGCGAAGGTGGAGCCGTATACGACCCCGATCACCACGGTCAGCAGTCCCATCACGACGATGAGTTCTGCGAGGGTGAATCCTCTGTCATCTCGCAGCGTTCTCATCTCACCACACCCCCGGTGACGGGAATTCACGCGCGCCGGAGGTGGGCACCGGCATCGGGCCGAGGGTATTCGACTCGGTCGTCACGAGGGCGCCCAGCGGCTCCAGGCTGTATGAGGCGACGACCTTGTACCGACGATCGACCGTGATCGCCTTATCGTTCGCCGCCGGCACGATGACCTCGTGCACGAACATGCCGGTCGTGTTGCGCTGGATCTCCGTCCACGGCCCGGTTCCGACCTGCTCCATGAGAGCGTAGTCGACCGAGTAGGCCGGGAAGGTCGGCGGCGAGGCGGACAGAGTGATGTCGATGTCCCACCGCTTTGCCGCCTTCTCGTACACGCCGCTGTAGCTGCCTGCCAGCAGAGGTCGCGTCGTGAACAGGACCGCTTCCTCTCCGGCATCAGCCGAGGGGTGCCAATCCGAGCGGAGCAGGTCTCGGCTCTCGGCCGCCACGCGCACCGCATATCTGCTGAACGGCACGGTCCCGACCGTGTACAGGCCCGAGGGTCCTCCGGTAGGGATCTCGTTTTCGGACCAGCTGCTGTCAGCCGCCTGCGACGCGAGCAAGACAACGTAGTGGTCGCTTTGGGTCCGGCCGTCCATCGACGGCGTCCACGTCAGCGGCACCTGGGTGCCTGAGAGAAGGGCGTTGGCCACGAGATCGGTCGGCGGGTCCGGCGGGTGGTTGTCGATGAAGACGCGCCGGGTCTGATAGACGCGCTTCTGATTGCTGTCGATGACCTCCACCGTGATCGTGTACTCGCCGTCGGTCACGAACAGCTCGCCGTCTTCGTTGAGTGCCATCGTGTCCCAGTAGAACTGCTTGGTCGCATTGGGCGAGTCAAGTTCCCATAGCGCACTATCGCCGGCCTGGTTGCGCAGGTAGATGCCTCCCGGGCTCACCTGGAACGACATGCTCACCAGTCGAGCTCCTGTCATCGTCGTTTCCGCGATGGCATCGATGAGCACGGTCCTGCCGCGCACCACCGGCGGCGGGCTCTCCTCGGGAGGCGAGCCGGGGCCAAAGGTGATGGTCGGCGCGATGTAATCGCCGGAGCTCCCCTCCTCGCGGATGTACGTCGACATCGAGAGCGAGTAGACGACCTCGCCGCCACGCTCGACAGAGCCATCGATCGTGAGCTGCTTGTAGTTGGTCGCACCCGTGATATTCGGATCGTCGACCCAGGTGACCGTCGGCGTGATGACCAGCTGGTAACTGCCCACCGTCTGGCTGGTCTCGACCGACAGCGTGCCCGGAACCGGCGCGCCGGTCACGTCGACCCCGACCGACGTGTAGGGCATCGAGCGGACTTCCTCGATGTATGAGTTCATCGCATTGACCAGCAGTGCCCTCTCGTTGGAGAGCACGCTCATGTTCGTGGTCGCGCCGAGCAGGCCGAAGATGGCGGTCAGCACGAAGAAGAAGATGACGATGGCGACGACGACCTCTACCAGCGTCATGCCTCTGTCGTCTCTGTGGTTGTTCGAAACGCCCCTGTCCACCCTCATCACATCCCGATTGTGTGCGGACATGCCGCACGGGTCGGCACGCACTCTTACCTGAGTACGCTATCGGCATGCGTGAGCTGGACCTTGAACGGTGTGTTACCCCGTGATCAGCGTCATGTAGAGACCCACGACCTCGGGGCCGATCAGCGCGGTGACTATGCCACCGAGCGCCAGGAACGGACCGAACGGGATCTTGGTCGACAATCCCCGCTCGGAACGTGACGCAGTGACGATTCCGACAACTGCTCCAAAGAGGCTTCCGATGAAGAGCGCGAGCAGTACGTACGGGCCGAGAAACAGGCCCATCGCGCCGAGGAGCTTGACGTCTCCCATTCCGAAACCCGACCTGCCCCGGACACCCGCGTACAGGGCCGCAATCCCTGCGCTGAGCCCGGCACCGAGCGCGGCCCCTATGAGGGCGACGAACAGCGGCGAGTTGCCGGCACCCGTAAGCGGCACCCAGGCGACCTTCGCCAGCTGAGACACGACGACCCCCAGCAGGCCGAATCCCGCGAGAGCCCCGACGATGGGGTTGGGAAGGCGCATCGTGTCCAGGTCGATGAACGCAAGTATCAGCAGGGTCCAGAAGAAGAACCCGCCGATGA
>Ga0114946_10001037_pt1 | contig 19175 bp, 13 predicted proteins | sample WalLakDeSediment_FD_88676 | JGI IMG/M metagenome (GOLD analysis project Ga0114946, IMG submission 88676) | Lake sediment microbial communities from Walker lake, Nevada to study Microbial Dark Matter (Phase II) - Walker Lake 11/02/13 Deep Sediment | ecosystem: Environmental > Aquatic >...
ACCCGACGCCCCGGGCAAGGAGATCCTCTACCCGGTGGCGGTGGTCATCTTCGGTGGGCTGATCTCCTCCACCCTGCTCGACACCATCCTGACGCCGGTGATGTTCGACCTCTGGGGCCAGAGACCGGCCGAGCGGCTGGTCGCCGGACGCGGCGGTGAGCGCCAGCCGGGCGCGGCCGCCGAGCACGTCGTATAGCCCCGGCGCAATCCCGACAACCCCGAGCCCGCATCGCACAACCCACCGGAGACGACCGATGAAACAGACAGTCGCCACGCTTCTCGCCCTCGGACTCAGCCTCCCCGCCATTGCCCACGACGACGCCACGCTCGACGCCATGGCGTCGCCCCACGGCGGCCAGGTGCGCATGGCCGGGCCCTATCACTACGAGCTGGTGCTGGGGGAGAACGCGGTCAGCGTCTACCTCACCGACCACGCCGATCAGCCAGTGGCGAGCGAGGGGGTGAGCGGCAACGCCATCATCCTGAGCGGCTCGCGCGCGACCATCCCCCTGACTCCCAGCGGCGACAACAGACTCGACGGGCAAGGCGCCTTCGAGGCCGGCCCGGAGATGCGCGCCGTAGTCTCGCTCACCTTCCCCGACGGCAGCACCTGGCAGGCCCGCTTCACGCCCTGGGAGCGGACGCCGCCGATGACGGGCAATGCCGCAGCGACGCAGCGACGGTCCGACGGGCATGATCGCCACTGAGTGACCCATTCGCAACGAGTCAAGGATCAGTGAAACGACCAACACCATTGTTGTCGTTGACGTTGTCGTAATCGGAGATGGGAACGAGGGGGCCTAGGACGCGCTTGCGCCTATCGGGGACGGTCGGCTGGCGTCGGCGAGGTCGGACTGAAGTCCGACCTACGGGCTGGGGTGCGCAGTCAGGTTTGTTCTGGTCCCCGCTGTGGCTTGTCGGCGCACCTTGCGCTCAGACCCGGTTGACGCACCGTGCCGACCGCACAGCCCACGCGCAACGGGTATACCGAGGACGACCACGCCCCGCGTCCCGACTCGCTGAGACTGCGGCGCAGCCGGCCTAGAACGATTCGCCGGCCGCGCCGGTTGGCGCGGCCGGCGGGTCGGGCGCTCAGTCCTGTGCCGCGCTCAGCTTGATGCCGTTCCCGGTCCAGAAGCGCTCGGCTCCTTTGTGGACGGGGGTGACCACGCCGGTCAGCCCCGACTCGATCGTCATCGCCGTGGCCGCCTTGGACACCGAGTGCATGAACTTGAGCCCCTCGTCGGAGTAGATCGTGCTGACGAAGCGGTAGACGTCGTCGTCCTTCAGGTGGCGGCCCGCCACCCATAGGGCCGAGTCCTGGATGGTGACCACGTCGTAGTCGATGCCGGGGTAGGTGCCGGCCGGGATGGTCACCTGGGCGTAGTAGGGGTGATCGGTCCCGAGCGTACCCTTTTGGGCCGCCTCGTAGACCGGCAGCATGCGCATCTTGTTGCCGGTCGTGGCCTGGATCACCGAGGCGTTGGGGAAGCCGGCGAAGACCCACAGGGCATCGATCTGGCGGTCGCCGATCGCTGAGGCGCCCTGGGTGTAGCCGATGAACTGCGGCTTGATCTTGTCCCACAGCCCCAGGCTCTCGAAGAAGCGTTGCGCCGAGGCGGCCGCTCCCGAGCCGGCCGGGCCGACGGCGACCTGCTTACCGGCCAACTGGTCGACCTCGGTGATACCGGAGTCCTCGCGCACCAGCAGGTGCGCGGGAGCACCAAACAGATACGAGAGGACGTGTACGTTACGGTACTTGTTCGGGTCGTTGGTCAGCTTACCGTTCGTCCCCAGGTAGAGGTCGCCCGAGTAGACGATGCCGAAGTCGGCGTCGCGCGAGTTGACCCGGCGCAGGTTCTCGACCGAGCCGGCCGAGGCCATGTTGGAAACATCCACGCCGTCGACGTTGCGCGACAGCAGGGTGGAGATGCCGTTGCTGAAGTACTGGAAGGTGCCGCCGTCTGGCCCCCCGGAGAAGGCCAGGCGCTGGGTCTGGGCCTGGGCCAGTGGGCTGGCTCCGATGGCCAGCGCGACGACGGCCGTGGCGGCGAGGCCGCCAAGCGCGGCCGGCAGTCGGATACGGGTGCTGATCGTCATATCGGTTACCTCTGCTCCTCTGTGATGGCTGCTAGGCGGCACCTGAGCGACTCGGCGCCGCGGTCGATTGGGGACTCTGGCGCCCCCTCTTCTCCTCACTACGCGTGCACCGTCAGGACCGGGGTCCTGGCGCTGCGCACGATCTTTTCCGCGGTCGAGCCGACGAACAGCTTCTCCAGCCCGGAGCGCCCGTGCGTGCCCATGACGATCAGGTCGGCCTGCATCGCATCGGCGTAGCGGAGGATCTCCTCACTGGCGCGGCCCGCCTGGACGTCGGTGGTGTAATTCAGTCCGTCGAAGTGACGTCGAGCGAAGTGGCGCATCTCGTCGACCGCATGGGTCTTGACCTCACGGCTCAGCGACTCGATCACCTCACTCGACAGATAACGGCTCTGCGGGTCGGTGAGCTCGTTGACCACGTGCAGCACCACGATGCTCGCGCCGCAGGCCTTGGCCAGGGAGCGCACCATGTCGCAGGCACGCTCGGAGCCCGCCGAGTAGTCGGTCGCGAAAAGGATCTTCTTGATCTCGCCCATGACTTAGCTCCCGTCTCTTGCTCAGGCTGCCGCCACCGCCGGACCCCGGCGAACGTCGCGCTGAAGCCACCAAACCGCGGCGACGAGCAGAAGTCCGGCGACATCGGTAACCAGGGTCGGCCAGTACAGCAGGAAGGTGGCCCCGCCTAGTATGACCCACTCGTGCAGCCGCGTGCGCCGGCGCAGGAAGCCCATGGCGAAGGCGCCGAAGGCGATGGTGCCGAGCGTCGCCGAGAAGAAGGCCGAGAAGATCTCGAACGGCGTCCCATCGAGCAGGATCGCCGGGACGTATGCAAACAGGATCGGCATCACGTAGAGCATCTTGGCGAACTTGAACGAGGTCCAGCCGGTCTTCCACGGGTCCGAGCCGGCGATCGCCGCCCCGGCATAGGCGGCCACGCACACCGGCGGGGTGATGTTGGAGTCCTGCGACAGCCAATAGACGATCATGTGCGCCGCGATCACCGCCACCCCAAGCTCACCCAGCGCCGGCACCGCCAGCACCGCCACGATCAGGTAGGAGGCGGTCACCGGCACGCCCATACCCAGCACCAGGGAGGCGATCGCGATCAGGATCAGGGCCAGCAGCAGGCTGCCGCCGGCCATCGAGATGATCAGGTCGGAAAACTTCAGCCCCATGCCGGTGAGCGAGATCACGCCGACGATGACCCCGATCACCCCGACCGTAGCCCCGATCACCAGGGTGTTGCGCGCGCCGAGCTGGATCGCCTCCCAGATCTCGCGCGGGCCCATGCGGGTCTCCTTGTGCACCCAGCTCACCGCGATACACGACAGGGTGGCCCAGAAGGCGGCATTACCGGGCGAGCGGCCCATCAACATCAGCACGGTGATGATGACCAGCGGCAGGGCGAAGAACCAGCCGCGGCGCAGGACCGCTTGCCAGGGCAGGATCTCCTCGCCCGGGATTCCCACCAGGCCATGCTTCTTGGCCTCGAAGTGGACCATGAAGTACACGGCCAGGAAGTACAGCAGGGCCGGTCCGACCGACAGGATCATGATCTGCGCATAAGGGGTGCCGGTGAGCTCGGCCATCAGGAAGCCGCCGGCGCCCATGATCGGCGGCAGGAACATGCCGCCGATCGACGCGGCGGGCTCGATGGCACCCGCCACGTGCGGCCTGAAGCCGGCGCGTTTCATCATCGGGATGGTGAAGGCCCCGGAGGACACGGTGTTGGCGATGGCGCTGCCCGAGACCGAGCCGAACAGCGCCGAGGACATCACCGCCACCTTGGCCGGTCCGCCGGTCGAGCGCCCGGTCAGCGCCAGCGGCAGGTCGATGAAGAAGCGCCCGGCGCCGGACATCTTCAAGAAGGCGCCGAAGAAGATGAACAGGATCACGTAGGTCGCCAGCACGCTGGCCATCACCCCAAACACGCCGTTGGTGGTGATGAACAGCGCGGTCGCCAGGCGCTCCAGGCTGAAGCCACGATGGGCGAACAGATCGGGCAGGTAGGGCCCGAATAGGCCGAAGCACAGCATGCCGACTCCGATCAGGGTAATGGACCAGCCGAGCACCCGCCGGCACACCTCCAGAGACAGCAGCAGGCCAATGAGACTGATCAGCTTGTCGAGCTGGTTCTCGGCCCCGGCGCGGTAGTTGAGCGCCGCAAACTCGCTGATCCAATAGAGCACCGTCACCGCGACGGCGATGGCCATGATCAGATCGCTCGGGGTCGGCGCCTGGCGGTAGCGGCGCGCCAGCCACTGATCGAGCGGGACCAGCAGCAGCGCAAAAGGCAGGATCAGCAGCAGGGTGACGCGCAGCTTGCCGAAGTCGTTGGCCCAGGCCGCGGCCAGGCCGTCGTACTCCCAGGTCTCGCGAAACAGGGTGATCTGGTCGTAGAAGGCCTCCGGCGACTGGAACACCAGGTAGCCGCTGGCCAGCACGGCGAGCAGCGCGGCGGCGATCAGCGACATCCAGAACAGCGCCAGACGGCTGCCGGCCGGGTACAGGATGAAGACCATCACGAAGGTGATGAGTACGTAGACGCCGAGGTGGTACTGGGTCTCCAGCGCCTGATAGCCCGCGCCGTAGAAATAGATCAGGACCATCGCGGCGCCGAGCAGGGCGGTCAGCCAGCGCCAGGGGCCGGTCACCCGGCGCTCGGCGCGGGAGTCCTTCTCCATCAACTCCTGGACCTTGCGGCGGTCCTGCTCCTGCAAGACCTCGAGTGCCGGATCGGGATCGGCCATGGGGGCTCCTCATCGACTCGCGGTCGTCTGCGACCGTCTACCCAGCACGCACCACCGCCGGGGCCCTGTCCGCCGCACCGCCCAGGTCAGGGCGGCGAGGCGTCTCGAATTTTTCTTATGCGCCATTAAGCGTCCCTAATGGCCAGTTTGTAGCCCATCAACGCCCCGGCCGCAAGGGCCAGAGCCTGACCCAACCCCGTTCCCCGCCGGTGGATGCTGACGAGCTCTCCCAGCGGCACCCCAGCAGGATCCGCCGCGGAGGCAAGCGGCTGCGCCGCCGGCACGGACCTCCGCCGCGCCCGCGAAGGGCGATGCCTGCCGCGGGGCTGGCTGCGGGGGGGGTTGTCTGCTAGCCCGGCATGCCGCCGGTGTCGCCCCAGCAGATGAAAACAGGACTGCCATGCCGGGTGCTCCCTCGCCCCGGCCCTCCCCCAGAGGGGGACCGAGACGAAGGAGCGCCTCCGGCGCGGTTGCCCGGCACCGGTCCTGACATCGATCAGGCCGCGACCCCGGCGCTTGCATTCCCCAGCGACCTTGGCCAAAGTTCGCCCCGCCTTTTTGCCCCGCCGCGTCGAGGTCCAAGGCTCAGGTCGACTCGAGGGCCACCTCGAGTCGTTCGGGCTGTCCTTCAATTACCACCAACCAGGAGTGAGTCCGCATGTCCACTTCCCCCGTCATCAAGCTCGCCAGCGGCGAGCAGATCCCCATCGAGCTGCACAAGGTCCGCATGGTGCAGAAGCTGCACCTGAAACCAGTCGAGGAGCGCCTGGAGGCGGTCAAGGCGGCGGGCTACAACTCCTTCTTGATGAGCACGCGGGACATCTTCCTCGACATGCTCACCGATAGCGGCACCAACGCGATGAGCGACCTGCAGGTGTCATCCATGCTCCAGGCGGACGACGCCTATGCCGGATCGCAGAGCTTCGATCGCGTCAAGGAGGCGGTGAAGGACGTGTTCGGCAAGGAGTATTTCCTTCCCGTTCACCAGGGGCGCGCGGCCGAGCACGTGATCTTCCAGGCCTTCGTCTCGCCCGGGCACGTGGTGCCGATGAACTATCACTTCACCACCACCAAGGCCCACATCGAGCTGCCGGGCGGAACGATCAACGAGATCTTCACCGAGGAGGGGCTGAAGATCAAAAGCACCTTCCCCTTCAAGGGCAACATCGACATCCAGAAGCTCCGCAACCTGATCGAGACGCACGGGGCGGACAAGATCCCCTTCGTGCGCATGGAGGCATCCACCAACCTGATCGGCGGGCAGCCGTTCTCGGTCGATAACATGCGCCAGGTGCGCGAGGTGTGCCAGCAGCACAACATCATGCTGCTGCTCGACGCCAGCCTGATCGGCGAGAACGCCTATTTCGTCAAGCAGCGCGAGCCGGAATTCAAGGACAGGTCGATCGGCGAGATCCTGCACACCCTGTGCGGGCTCGCGGACCTGATCTACTTCTCCAGCCGCAAGGTGAGCTCCACCCGCGGCGGCGGCATCTGCACCAATGACGTGCGGCTGTTCGACCAGCTCAAGGACCTGGTCATCCTCTATGAGGGCTTCCTCACCTACGGTGGCATGTCGGTGCGCGAAATCGAGGCCATGGCGGTCGGTCTGCGCGAGACCCAGGACGAAACGGTGATCGGCCAATCCCCCGCCTTCATCAAGTACCTGGTCGAGACGCTCGACGCCCAGGGCGTGCCGGTGGTGACGCCGCCGGGCGGGCTCGGCTGCCACGTCGACGCCGGCGGCTTCCTGCCCCATGTGCCCCAAACCGAATACCCGGCGGGCGCGCTGGTGGCGGCCTACTACATCGCCTCCGGCGTGCGCGGGATGGAGCGCGGGACCATCTCCAGCGTGCGCGACGAGGCCGGCAACGACGTGCTAGCCGACGTCGAGCTGATGCGTCTCGCCATGCCGCGGCGCGTCTTCACCCTCTCGCAGGTCAAGTACGCGGCCGACCGGCTGCTCTGGCTCTACGAGAACCGCGAGCTGGTGGGGGGACTCAAGTTCGAGTACGAGCCCAAGGTCCTGCGCTTCTTCCTCGGCCGCCTGGTTCCGACCAGCGACTGGCCCGAGCGCCTCACCGCCAAGTTCCGCGCGGACTTCGGCGACAGCCTGTAGTCAGGCCGCAGGACGACCGGCCAACGCCCGCCGGAAGGTCACCAGGAGCGGGGCGCTAACGGCCATGGCGACCAGCGCCACCCCAGACCATGAAAGGCGCTGCTCGCCATGGCCGTTTCCCTCACCCCGGCCCTCTCCCAAAGGGCGAGGGGGCGATGGAGCGCGCTGCGCGCGACTTCCATCGTAATAAGTGAAACCAGTCCATCAGGTGCCACCTTTGGCGCCATTCTCGTTGTCGTTGTCGGCCTTGATCATTATCCCGGCCAGCCGGTCGGACAGCGTGCGTAGTCAGGGCTTCCAGCCCTGACCACGTCAGGCCAGGATGGCCTGACTACGCATTCCGTCGACCCGCGTGGCCGGAGTTACGATCGATGCCTCGTTGTCGTTGTCGTTGTCGTAATCGAGGTTCTCTTAGCGAAGCGGTGCCGCGCGTGGCGGCCGATGCCTCGCAACCGCTTGGCCGTTTTCCGCCGCCAAGCCAGTGACCGGGTCGAAACCCGGTGGACATCAAGTGGCTAACGCCCAAGAGGTATCGCTACTCCGATGGCGATTACGATTACGATTACGACAACGACAACGACAAGGACAAGGACGAGGACAAGGATCTCGCGCCGGTTTCGCCCGTCGCGGCCGACCCGCGCGAGCGAGCCGCGGCCACGCACCCCAGGGCGGAAACGACAACGGGGCCCGAAGGCCCCGTGTCGCTCGCCTGGGTGCCGACGCGCTCAGCCCATCCGCGGGTATTCGGAGATCCCCGGATTGCCGGCCACGTTCTTCAGCACCGGGGTGTTGAGCTTCTGGAGCTTCACCGTCTTCACATCGCGCAGGTGGGTGGCGACGGTCTCCCAGACCGGCTCGCCGGGGGACTGGGCGCCGACCGTGGCCCAGCCGGCGACCACGTAGTGCTTGTCCGCCTCGATCTTGGTGCCGTCGTCCAGGGTCATCTCACTGATGCGCTTGCCGATGGTCTCGGTAGGGTCGCAGACGTAGTCGAGGCCGGCCACCCGCACCATGTCCCCGCCCTGCTGGACGTAAGGATCGGGGTTGAAGAGGTTGTCGCAGACGTCCTCGAGGATCTCCTTGATCTCGGCCCCCGTCATCTCGCGGCGGTAGGTCTCCGGATAGGTCATACAGGTCTGGTCCATGACGTTGTCCATGGTGATCGCCTGACCGGGCAGGACGCTGGTACCCCAGCGGAATCCGGGCGATAGGCTGATCTGGGCGTCGTTGACCTTGACCAGGGCATCGCAGATCACCTGATCGAAGGTCCCGTTGAAGTTGCCGCGGCGGAAGAGCGTCTCCTCGGTGACCGCCAGCTTCTCCTCCAGCTTGTCTCTGTAAGGGGCGCGGACCTCCTCGATGTATTTGGCCATCTCGGGGTCGGCCGGGAGCAGGTTGGAGAAGACCGGCAGCAGCCGGTACTGGTAGCCGCGCACCTGGCCGTCCTTCACGTCCAGGTCCATCACCCCGAGGAACTTGCCGTTGGAGCCCGCGTTGGTGACCAGGGTCTTGCCGCCGGGGTTGGCGACGATCGAGGGTGCCGGCATGCCGTCGTGGGTGTGGCCGCCGAAGATGACGTCGATGCCGGTCACCCGCGAGGCCATCTTGAGGTCCACGTCCATGCCGTTGTGGGAGATCACGACCACGACGTCGGGCTTCTCGTTCTCGCGCACCTGGTCGACGACCTCCTGCATGCGCTCGTCCTGGATGCCGAAGGTCCAGTCCGGGATGAAGCGCTGGGGGTTGGCGATCGGGGTGTAGGGGAAGGCCTGGCCGATCACGGCCACCTTGACGCCGCCCACCGCCTTGATGACGTACGGCTTGAAGGCGAGCCCGCTGTCCTCGTCGAAGCCCGGGAAGTCGGCGAAGCGATAGTCGAAAAGGGCCTCATCGCGCACGCGGACGTTCTGGGCCACGAAATCGCCCTTGAAGGCGCCGATGTTCTTGATCACCTCCTCGTCGAGGTAGGTGAACTCCCAGTGGCCGGTCATCACGTCGACGCCGAGCAGGTTGGTCGCCCCAACCATGTCCATCCCGCGTGTCCAGTAGGCCGTACCCGACCCCTGCCAGGTATCGCCGCCGTCCAACAGCAGGCTGTTTCCATCGCCGCGCTCGGCACGGATGCGGTCGACCAGGGTCTTGAGATGCGCGAAGCCGCCGACCTTGCCGTATTTCTCAGCCGCGTCGCCAAAGTCGAGATAGGTGAAGGCGTGGGCCTCGATCCCGCCCGGGGCGATGCCGAAGTGCTTGAGCAGGGCCTCTCCGACCAGGTGCGGTGGCTGGCCGAGGGCGCCGGCCAAACCGAGGTTGACGTTCGGCTCGCGGAAGTAGATCGGGTTGAGCTGGGCGTGGCAGTCGGTGATGTGCAGCAGCGTCAGGTTGCCGAATTTGGGCACCTCGTAGAGGTCCGAGGGCTGGCGCATGGCGGCGAAGATCGACGAGGGGAGCATGCCGGCGGCACCCGCCATGCCCAGCAGCCTAATGAACTCACGTCGCGAGATGCTCATCTTGTTCTCTTCCTCCGGTTTTTGGGGTGAACGAGGCGTGCGGCCGGACCCATAGACCTGTGGACAGCGGCACCGCTCGCCGCGGGGTCCGCCCGGACCAAGCCGTTAACGTGAAAAACGCGCGCAGCGCGCTCGAAATCCCCCTCTCCCGCGCGCGGGAGAGGGATGGGGTGAGGGAACGATCACGGCGATACACGACCGATTTTCATCTTTCGGGGCGGCGCGTATCGCCATGATCGTTAGTATGCCTGCTCGGCCAGGGCCGGGCCATTGCCGGAAACGGGGCGCTGCCTGCGGGTTTTCCACCAGCGGCCATCCCGAGGAGTCCAGGTTGCCCGCGCGGCACAGGCCTCAGCCGCCCTTTCTCGCGCCCCCAGGTCCCTGAAAATGAGCCACAGCGGACGCTGGTCGGTGCGCTTCGCGGTTTGCAAGATCCCAGGGACGAGATCATTCCAGCGACTCAGGAGCCGGGCAGCCGATTGCCGGGCGATCCGCCATCGCTTAGCCTTGCGCGATGCCCCCGCGCGGCATGCACGTACTCGGCCTCCTGCTCGCGCTGCTGGCGCTCGGCGGCGCGGCACGGGCACTGCCGCCGCCTGACGTCCGCATCGGGGTACTGAGCCACCGCGGCGCGGCCGCGACCGAGCGGGTCTGGGGCCCCACGGCAGACTATCTCAGCGCCGCCCTCCCCTCGCACCGCTTCCGCATCGAGCCGCTCGACTTCGAGGAGGTCGACCCCGCGGTCGCGACCGGCCGCGTCGACTTCGTCCTGGTCAACCCGGCGATCTACGTCAACCTGGAGGTGCGTCACCGCATCTCGCGCATCGCTACCCTGCGCAAGCGGGTCGATGGGGTGGAGCTCAGCCAGTTCGGCGGCGTCATCTTCACCCGCGCCGACCGCAGCGACATCAGCGGCCTGCGCGATCTGCGCGGTCGCCGCCTCATGGCGGTGGACCCGACCTCGCTCGGTGGATTTCAGATGGCCTGGGGCGAGCTCGCACGGCACGGGATCGACCCCTACCGCGACCTCGCCGAGCTCAGGTTCAGCGGCAACCACGACGCCGTGGTGCTCGCAGTGCGCGCCGGCGCCGTCGACGCCGGCACCGTGCGCACCGACATCCTCGAGCGCATGGCCGCCGCTGGCATCGTGCGCATGGCCGCCTTTCGCATCCTGAGCCCGCAAGACCAGGCGGACTTCCCCTTCGCGCGCAGCACCCCCCTCTTCCCGGAGTGGCCGTTCAGCAAGGTCCGCCACACCTCGAACGAGCTGGCCCAGGAGGTCGCCATCGCCCTGCTCCGGATGCCCCGGGACGAGGAGGCCGCCGCGGCCGGGGAGTATGCCGGCTGGGGTATCCCGATGGACTACCAGCCGGTGCACGAGCTGCTCCAGACCCTGCGCCTGCCCCCTTACGACCGGGCGATCCGTTTCACCCTCTCGGACGCCATCGCGCGCTACTGGGTCGGCGTCCTGCTCGGAGCGGCCGCGCTACTCCTCATGGCGGTCCTCACCCTCTGGGTCGCGCGGCTCAACCAGCGCCTGGCGAAGGCCAAGGCGCACCTGGAGCAGCAGCACGAGCTGATCCTCAACTCGGTGGCCGAGGGCATCTGCGGCGTCGACCTGCAGGGCCGCACCACCTTCGTCAACCGGGCCATGGAGCGCATCACCGGCTGGCCGGCCGAGGCGCTGATCGGCCGCGAGCAGCACGCCCTCCTGCACCATACCCGCCCCGACGGCAGCCCGCACCCGCCCGAGGACTGCCCGATCTACCGCACCTGCCGCGACAGCCGGCCACGCTTCGTCGACGACGATCTCTTCTGGCACAAGGACGGCAGCAGCCTGCCGGTGGAGTACAGCGCCAACCCGATCCGCGACGCGCGCGGCGCCACCCTGGGCAGCGTGGTGGTGTTTCGCGATATGACCGAGCGCAAGCAGGCGGCCGAGGAGATCCGCCGCCGTCAACTGGAGCTGGCCCACGTCGGGCGGCTGAGCACCCTCGGCGAGATGGCCTCGGGCATTGCCCACGAGCTCAACCAGCCGCTCACCGCCATCCGCACCAACGCGCGCGCCTGCGTGCGCCTGCTGGAGTCCGGCCGTACCAGTCTGGAGCACTGCGGCGATGTGATGGAGCGCATCGCCGCCCAGGCCGAGCGCGCCGGCGAGGTCATCCGCCAGATCCGCCACTTCGTGCGCAAGGAGGAGCCGCAGCTTCGCCCGGCGCGCGTCAGCGCCATGCTCGACACCGTGCTGGAGCTGGTCCGCCCCGAGGCGCGCCGCGCCGGTGTCACCCTTGTGCTCAGCCTCGCACCCGAGGCCGACTGGGTCCTGGCTCAGGACATCCAGATCGAGCAGGTGATCCTGAACCTGGCCCGCAACGCCATCGAGGCGATGGAGGTCTGCCCGCCGGATCAGCGCCGGCTCAGGGTGAGCAGCCGCCACCTCGCCGACGGCCAGGTCGAGATCCAGGTAGCCGACACCGGGCCGGGGCTCAGCGCCGAGGTGGCCGACCGCATCTTCGAGCCCTTCGTCACCACCAAACCCCAGGGCCTTGGGCTAGGCTTGTCCATCAGCAGCGGCATCGTCGAGGCCCACGGCGGCCGCCTCTGCGTCGAGCCCCTCCCCACCCAGGGCACTTGCTTCCGCTTCTGCCTGCCGACCACCCGCGAAGGAGAGCCGCATGAGCCTTGAGCCAACCGTCTTCATCGTCGATGACGACCAGGAGGTCCGCGCCGCCATCGGCCTGCTGATGGAGTCCGTGGGCCTGGCCGCCGAGCCCTTCGCCAGTGCCCAGGACTACCTCGACCGCTTCGACCCAGCGCGTCCCGGCTGCCTGGTGCTGGATGTCCGCATGAAGGGGATGAGCGGGCTCGACCTCCAGCAGCGCCTCGCCGACGAGCCCCTGCACCCGCCGATCATCGTGGTCACCGGCCACGGGGACGTCCCCATGGCCGTGCGCGCGGTCAAGAACGGCGCCGTGGACTTTATCGAGAAGCCGTTCAATGACCAGACCCTGCTCGATGCGGTGCACCGCGCCTTGGAGCAGGACGCCAACCAGCGCGGCCAGGCCTCGCGGCTCGCGGAGCTGCGCGAGCGCCTCCAACGGCTTACCCCGCGTGAGCGCGAGGTCCTCGACCAGGTAGTCGCCGGCAAGCGCAACAAGGTGATCGCGGCCGATCTCAACATCAGCCAGTCCACCGTCGAGGCCCACCGAGCGCGCGTGATGGAGAAGATGGAGGCCCGCTCGCTCTCCGAGCTGATGCGCATGATGCTGCTCCTCGACCCCGACACGGAGTAAGGCGGCGAATCCAGGAAAACCCCAAGACGAGCTGCGGCAACTCCCGATTGAGCCGGGCTTGGGCATTGCCCAGAATACGCGCCACTTGGGCTGCTTGGCAGATCCCATCGCCCAGGTGCTGTTGGGGTTGCCGGTCGGCCGGGCGCGCAGGCAGGGATGAGCGGGGAGGCTCCTGCCGCCTGGCCCGACCGGCTCGCCCTCACGGCTCGGGCCAGTGCCATCCGATGCCGTCGTCGCTCGGCGCCTGAGCGATCGCGCCTCATCGGGTCTTGGGGGTCACCCCGGCCAGGCGAGCCTTGTCAGGCCGCTGGGACAGCAAGAGGTGCCGCGGCGGCCCTCAGCACTCAGATGCCCAATGACGGAATCGGAAAAGGACCGCAATCGGCCGCGCGCCGATAGTCCGCCAAGATGATTAACAAATCAGCATTCACTAATACACAAACACCTAAAGAGGACGAGCCATCGCGCATACCGAAGGCGCTGCCATGGTCGGCCCCGGCCGTTTCCGTTCGCTGGCCCGAGGCCAGTGATCGGAACCGCGCGTCCGTCAGGGCCTTGTCCGTTCGCCCTTGTTCCAGTGCAACCGAGGTGCTACCGTTCCGGGCCGGTTGCGACCACCCGGGTCGGACCTCGTCCCGTCATAACCACACCACTCCAAAGGGGAAGTTAGCTATGCTGCGAAAGCTATTCGTCGCCATTCCGCTCGCCGCGGCAGTGGCCGGCACCGCCTCCGCCGGTCGCTCCGATGACCCGGCCGCGGTACTCCAAGCACTGATCGAATCCACCGATTCGTTCTACCTCACCCAGAGCGAGCAGAACCTCATGATGATGCCAGACAGCCCGGCGCTCTGGACCGTCGAGGAGGGCGAGGCCCTGTTCCACGAGGCACGCGGCCCCAACAACGTCTCGCTCGAAGGCTGCGACTTCGGCAAGGGCCCCGGTGTGCTGGAAGGGGCTTACGTCGAGCTGCCCCGGTACTTCGAGGACACCGGCAAGGTCATGGACCTCGGCAATCGGCTCATCCACTGCATGAAGACCCTGCAAGGCTTCGCCGACGATGACCCGGCCATCACCAAGATCCACGGATCGGGCACCGATCACATGAAGCTGCAGACCTACATCGCCGCCCAGTCCAACGGCATGGCCTGGAACCCGCCGCTGGATCACCCCCTGGAGAAGGCGATGCGCGACGCCGGCGAGGTAGTGTTCCACCGCCGCTCCGGCCCCTTCGATTTCAACTGTGCCGTTTGCCACGGCGCGGAAGGCAAGCGCATCCGCGCCTCGGTCCTGCCTTACGCGAACAACCCCAAAGAGTGGACCAAAGCGATCTCTTGGCCGGCCTTCCGCGTGGGTCACGACAACCTGCGCAGCACTCAGCACCGCATCAGTGAGTGTGTTTGGCAGATGCGCTATCCCGAGATCGTAGCGGGCTCCGACCTCTCGATCGCGATCGGCTCGTTCTGGACCGACATGGCCCGCGGCCAGCCGGCCATCCTCCCCGACATGAAGCGCTGAGCCAGCACGCAAACAGGAGACACCGAATCATGTTCGATCGTAAGACCCCTGCCATAGCCGTGCTTGCCACCCTGGCGCTCGCCGGCAGCTATGCCACCGCCGCCGATGTCGACTATACGAAGATGACCCCCCAAGAGCTGGCCGAGCACCTCATGTTCGAGGCCGGCGGCTTCAAGCTGGATGTGGAGGTCCAGGAGGGCGGCACGGCCAAGCAGCGCCTGGTGCAGGACGAGCTGCAGAAGGTATGCACCGAGACCCGCAACAAGCCCTCGCCCGAGCAAGTCGCCGCACTCACCGCCGCCGCGCGGGAGACGGTCAAGTACCCCGAAGGCGACATCAAGCTCGGCGACTGGAAGAAAGGGCGGGATCTCGCCTGGTCCGGCTTCGGCTACCGCGTCGGTCACAGGACCGATGACCACAGCAAGAGCGAGCCCGGCGGCAACTGCTACAACTGCCACGAGTTCGCCGGCGACCGCCAGGGCGGCACCATCGGCCCCAGCCTGCGTAACTATGGCAAGCTGCGCGGCACCGAGCAGCCAATCCTCAAGCTCGTCTACGGGATCATCTACAACGCCCAGTCGATGTTCCCCTGCACCACCATGCCGCGGCAGGGTGCCAACGGCCTGCTGAGCGAGGAGCAGATCCTGGACGTGATGGCCTACCTGTTCGACCCGACGTCGCCGGTCAACAAGGAGTAAGGCGTCACCCGACCTGACGGCCCCCGTCGGCGGGGCCGTCCCGCTCAGGCCGAAGGGGTCCTACCTGACCCCTTCGGCCTTTTTCGGTTCGCGCGACATCGCGCCACCCCAACAGGGGCCCTCGTGCGGCCCCTCCCCGCTCGACTGCAACGATCACGCAACGCGGCGGAAATCCAGCGAGCGATGACTATACTATGGCCGGCCCCACGCGCAGGTGGCGGAATTGGTAGACGCCCTGGATTTAGGTTCCAGTGCCGCAAGGCGTGGGGGTTCGAGTCCCCCCCTGCGCACCACTTTTCAATCAGTGGCTTACGATGAAAGTCGCGCGCAGCGCGCGACTTTCATCGTAAGGTATGAGCACACCCACTAACGCCCTGGCGACCCGCGAGCCCGCCGCCCCCGACCCACCGGCCCCGGTCTCGCTCTTCGATGCCTTTCTCTACTGGCTCAAGCTCGGCTTCGTGAGCTTCGGCGGCCCGGCCGGGCAGATCTCGATGATGCACACCGAGCTGGTGGAGCGCCGGCGCTGGATCAGCGAGCACCGGTTTCTCCATGCGCTGAACGACACGATGCTCTTGCCCGGCCCCGAGGCCCAGCCGCTCGCGACCTACATCGGCTGGCTGATGCACGGCACCTGGGGCGGGATCCTGGCCGGGGCGCTCTTCGTCCTGCCCTCGCTCGCGATCCTGATCGCGCTGACCTGGATCTACCTCGCCTCCGGGGATCTGCCGGTGGTGGCCGGGGTCCTCTCCGACATCAAGCCCGCGGTGACCGCGATCGTGGTCTTCGCCGCCTGGCGCATCGGCTCGCGGGCGAGACCAAGTCCGTCCGCGCGCGACGGCGACCCTTCGGCCAGGACCGCAACGCCTCTAGACGAGCTCCCGCAACAGATCCTCCCAGCCCGCGCGCTCGCGCTCGGGGGTGAACAGCTCGCGGCGGGCCGCGCAAGCCGCCTCCAGCCCTCGGTAGAGCACGGGGTCAGACTCCGATCGCAGAAGCAGGGCGCGCAGGGCCTCGGTATCCTCGACCGGATAGAAGCCGGGATAGTCCGCGCCCAGCAGCCCGATCGAGCCCGGGATCCGCGAGGCGACCACCGGCAGCCCCGCGACCACCGCCTCGGAGATCACGTTCGCGCCCCCCTCCATGCGTGAGGGGAGTGCGAGCAGGTGGGCGCTGGCGTAGACCTTGCGCAGGCGCCCATGTGAGACCTCACCATACCAGCGGTAGCGGGGATTGGTGGTCATCTCGGCGGTCGCGGCGGTGGCCCAGTCCGGGCTGTGGGCCATGCCGTATTGGTCCACCCGCAAGCGGCTTGCGGGCGGGAGGTCGCGCACGGCATAGGCCGGCCGCAGCGGGTCCTTCTCCTCGCGCAGATGACCGGCCACGCAGACCCGGAAGCCGCGCCGGGCCGGCGCCCGCCGCGAGATCGGCCGCGCCGACTGGTAGATCACCCGCACCTTCGCCCGATGCTCCGGCGGGACGGTGTCGGCGATGCGCTCGTGCAGCCCGACCAGGCGGGCGGCCAGGGCGACGGACCTCAGGGTCGGCTCGGGATCACTGCGGATAAAGCGATAGGCATCCGTCCCCGTGAGGGCGACTACCAGCGGTCGGCCGGGGTGGGTCTCGGCGAAGCGGGCGATGGCGTCGGCACTGCGCCAGGCGTGCAGCGCGACCATCAGATCCGCGGACTCGCCATGGTAATCCACCGAGACCTCGACCCGATGGCCGAGATCGCGCAGGATGTGCCCCCAGCGCGCCGCGGTGGCCCGGTTGCCAGTACGCGAGCGCGGCGGGGCCGGGGTGATGAGTCGGATTCGCATGGGCGCAGTGTCCCTGAGTCCTCGGTCCGGTGACAATCCCTGCCGAGCCTGGGACCATAGACCCCCCGGAGGTAAGCCCCATGCCGCAGCCCAGCCCCCAGCAGCTCGCCCTGCAGGTCGAGGACGCCCGCGCCCGTACCCTCGCCCTGATCCAGGGCCTGGACGCGGCCCAGCTCATGGGGCGCCGGCTGCCCATCGTCAACCCGCTACGCTGGGAGATCGGCCACGCGGCCTATTTCTATGAATACTGGGTCCTGCGCCAGCATGGCGGCGAGCCACCCGGGCGCCCCGACGTCGATCGGCTCTACGACTCCATCAGCATCGCCCACGACGACCGCTGGGACCTGCCCCTGCCCGAGCTGCCCGAGACCCTGGCCTATAGGCAGGGCGTGCTGGAGCGCGTGCGTGCGCGGCTCCTCGACGGGACCACCGATGCGCGCAGGGACTACCTGGTCCAGTACGCCGTCTTCCACGAGGACATGCACACCGAGGCCTTCACCTACACCCGTCAGACCCTCGGCTATCCGGCACCATCGATCGGCGCAGCCCCCAATCCCGCCTGGCGGGGAGGCGCCCTCGCCGGGGATGCCGAGATCCCCGGCGGCACCTTCTGGCTCGGGGCGCGCGAGGGCGACGGCTTCTGCTTCGACAACGAGAAGTGGGCGCACCCGGTCGAGGTCGCCCCCTTCCGCATCGCCCGCGCGGCGGTGAGCAACGAGGAGTTTGCCCGCTTCGTCGCCGACGGCGGCTATCTGCGCCGTGCGCTCTGGGACGCCGAGGGGTGGCAGTGGCGCGAGCAGGCCCGGGCGGAGCACCCGATCTACTGGCGTCGGGGCGCCGACGGCTGGGAGCTGCAGCGCTTCGACCAATGGGTCCAGATGCGACCTCACGCGGCGGTCATCCACGTCAACTGGCACGAGGCCCGCGCTTACTGCCGCTGGGCCGGACGGCGGCTGCCTACCGAGGCCGAGTGGGAGGTCGCCGCCGCCGGCGAGCCGAGCGCCGACGGGCGCTCGCTCGCGCCGACCAAGCGCCGCTACCCCTGGGGCGAGGCCCCGCCGAGCCCCGAGCGCGCCAACCTCGACGGCGGCGCCCTGGGCACCATCGACGTCGGCGCCCTGCCCGCGGGCGACAGCGCCTTCGGCTGCCGGCAGATGATCGGCAACGCCTGGGAGTGGACCGAGACCACCTTCGGCCCCTACCCCGGCTTCACGCCGGACATGTACCAGGACTACTCCCAGCCCCTGTTCGGCACGACGCGGGTGCTCCGCGGCGGCGCTTGGGCGACCCGCGGGCGGCTCATCCGCAACACCTGGCGCAACTACTACGGGCCGGAGCGAAACGACGTCTTCGCCGGTTTCCGCACCTGCGCGCCGTGAGAAGGGCCATCGAGTTTCACGATCTGCACCCAACGCCGGCCGACCTGGCGGCGGAGGTCCTCGCGGGCCTGCGCCGGCGCCCGCGCTCGATTCCGCCCAAGTTCTTCTACGACGCGGAGGGCTCCCGGCTCTTCGACGCCATCACCCAGACGCCCGAGTACTACCCCACCCGCACCGAGCTCGGGATCCTCCGCGCGCACGCCGCGGAGATCGCCGCTTGGGTCGGCACCGGCAGCCTGCTGGTCGAGCCCGGCGGGGGGAGCTGCGCCAAGGTGCGCATCCTCCTGGAAGGGCTGCGCCCCTGCGCCTATGTCCCCATGGACATCTCGCGCGATCACCTCTGGCTCGCCGCCGAGCAGGTCGCGGCCGAGTTCCCCTGGCTCGAGGTCCATGCCGCCTGCACCGACTTCACCCGCCTGATGGAGGTCCCCGACAGCGCGCCCGAGGGGCCGCGGGTGGCCTTCTTCCCCGGCTCCAGCATCGGCAACTTCGACCCGCCCGGGGCGGTCGGCTTCCTGGCCGCTGTGGCGGAGCTGGTCGGACCCGGCGGGTTCCTGTTGATCGGGGTCGATCTCAAGAAGGATCGGGCGCGCCTCGACGCCGCTTACAACGACGCCGCCGGCGTCACCGCCGCCTTCAACTGCAACCTGCTCGCACGGATCAACCGGGAGCTGGGCGCCGACTTCGACCTGGCCGCCTGGCGCCACCTCGCCCTCTACAACGAGGACCTAGGCCGGATCGAGATGCACCTGGTGAGCGAGCGAGCGCAGACCGTCCGGGTGGCCGGCGAGACCTTCAACTTCGCCGCTGGGGAGAACATCCACACCGAGAGCTCCTACAAGTACGCAGTCGAGGAGCTCCAGCGGCTCGCGGCCGAGGCTGGCTTCCAACCCGAGGCGGTCTGGACCGATTCCGAAGAGCTGTTCAGCGTGCACCTGCTGCGCGCCATCGAGGGGAACACATGAAGGGAACCAAGGCCCCAGTCGTCAAGGACCTG
>Ga0114946_10001038_pt1 | contig 19146 bp, 11 predicted proteins | sample WalLakDeSediment_FD_88676 | JGI IMG/M metagenome (GOLD analysis project Ga0114946, IMG submission 88676) | Lake sediment microbial communities from Walker lake, Nevada to study Microbial Dark Matter (Phase II) - Walker Lake 11/02/13 Deep Sediment | ecosystem: Environmental > Aquatic >...
GAAACCCATCGCGGCTCAGAGTGCGTCATTGGGGCCCGAGGCCAAGGACCGAAACCGCAGTTGTACCGGGCGTACTACAAGGTTTCGGGACACAGGGATCGGGCCCCAAGGGCGTGCTCTGAGCCGCGATGGGTTTCACCACGGGCTGCTAGCTCGCAAGGAAATCCATGACAGCTCAGCCTTCGGTCTTGTGTCTCTCCTCGCGCGCGCCTCGGCCCCGGTTCAGCGCGCTGGGCTCGGCCCGAGGCCAGCGTATATGGCACGCCCAAGCGGGTCCCGATCCCCGAGCACGCGCGCCGCGAGCCGGTCAACGCTCACGGCGCGACCAAGCTCTGCGTCGAGTTCGCCCTCGACGCCTGGGCCCGGGCCTACGGCCTGCGTTGGGCCGCCCTGCGCTACTTCAACGCCGCTGGCGCGCACCCAGACGGCACGCTATGCGAGCGCCACGAGCCCGAGACCCACCTGATCCCGATCGTGCTCGACGCCGGGCTCGGGGTCCGCGACGAGGTCAGCATCTACGGGACGACTACGACACGGGGCCAGACCCCCATCAACCTCGGTACCGGACGCGGCTATTCGGTGCGCGAGGTGATCGTCACGGACGTCTTGGGTTCACGGCGAGCGGCCGCGATCGAGGACCGCCGCCAGCCGTGGCCAGCGCCAAGTAGCATGCTCATCGCGACTGATCGCGCGTATCATCCGGCTCGATGATCCGCGTGCACCCGTCGCTTCGCCACCGCTTCACTCCCCTCGCCCGGCTCGCCTCGCTGCCCTTGTTGGGCGCGCTCGTGCTCGGCCCAGGCTGCAAGACCGAGACGCCGGAGCAAGCCAAGCCCACGCCGGAGCTCGACGCGGTCGAGCGCGGGCCGGTCGCCGAGGCGCCGACGCCACCGCCGACGGGCGCGCGGGTACACACCATCGACTCGGCGCCGATCGCCGATCACGGCGGGGTGATCGCGACGCTCCAGCTCCCGAGCGGGACGGCGATGACCGACATCGCGGCGGTGCTCGACAGCGTGCAGCCGGGCGCGTCGATGATGCTCACGCTCCAACTGCCCAAGCTGCTCGAGGAGGCGGTGGGCTTCAAGCTCGGCGACGCCAAGCTCAACGCCCCGATCTCGCTGGTCGTGGCGAACCCGCGCGCGCACGGCCAGCCCGTCGCGATGCTGGTCGAGGCCTCGAACCCTGCGGCCCTGCGCGAGCAGGCCACGGCGGCGGGCTACGAGGTCCGCGAACGCGACGGCCGGCTGCTGATCGGGCCGGCGCCGATCGTCGCCGCGACCGAGGACTTCGCGTTCACGCACCTGACCGGCTACCCCGATCACAGCGAATTCATCGTTTACCCGGGGATGCTGCTGAAGATCTTCGCCGAGGACATCGCCGAGGGCCTCGACTCGATGAGCGCGATGATGGCGGGGCTCGGGACCACGAGCGAAGGCTCGGTCGCGCTGCTGCGCAGCTACGTCAAGGGCATGATCGCGGTGGGTCACCAGACCGAGCGCGTGGTGTTCAGCATCAGCTCGGCGGCGGGCAGCGCCGATCTCAACGTCCGGCTGTACCCGACCGAAGCCAGCGTGTTCGCGTCGTTCGTGGCCGCCCAGGTCCCGGCGGACCACGCCCTGCTCAGCAAGCTCCCGAGCACCGCGCAAGCTGGGATGATGGTGATGTCCGGCGACCTTCGGGCCGGTGACGCCCGCGCGGCGCTGATCGACTTCAGCATCGAGTTCATGGGCTCGATATACAGCTCGCTCTCGAGCGAGGAGTGGGCGGCGCTCATGAACCCCTGGCTCGACAACATCGACGGGCGGTTCGCGGCGACCACGGCCATGAACATCGGCGCGGACCCGGCCGCGATCGGGATGGACCTCAACGCGGTCATGGGCGCGGTCGACTCCGAGGCGTTGCGCTCGGCGTGGCGCGCCATGCTCGGGCAGATGGCCAAGCAGTCGGGCTTCGAGATGATGGGGATGAAGCTCGAGGTTCGCTACGAGCAAGACGCCCTCGAGCACGACGGCGTGAGCATCGATCACTACGCGACGACCCTCGACGCCTCGACGCTGCCGGCCAACGAGCGGGCGGCGATGGAGGCTGCGGGCAGCACCAACCAACAGCTCCACCTCGCGATCTTCGATGGCGTCGCGGCGATCGCCACGGCTGACGAGGCGGGCCGCTCGATCGGAGCGATGATCGACGCCAGCCGCGGCAAGGCCGAGGGCTTGCAACCCGCGGCCGACCTCGCCGCGGCCCTGTCCACGGCGATGCACCGGGGCGACAGCGCGATCATGTACTTCGACCTCAACAACATCGCGGACGCCGGCGCGCAAGTCCCCTTTCGGGCGTTCACCTTCAACGTCGGCAAGTCCGGGCCCGCCCTCGACGTGCGCATCTCCATCCGCAAGTGAGAGCGCCGCTTGTGCATCGATGAGCATCGATGTACAAACCGGCGGCCATGGGCGTGTTCGAGCGATTCTTGTCGTTGTGGGTGGCCCTCGCGATCGCGGCGGGGGTTGGCTTGGGCTTGCTCGCGCCTGGGGTGTTCGAGGCGGTCGCGCGCCTCGAGTACGCCAGCGTCAACCTCGTCGTCGCCGGGCTGATCTGGCTGATGATCTTCCCGATGATGCTCAAGGTCGACCCGAGCTGCCTGCGGGACGTCGGCCGCAAGCCCAAGGGCCTCGCGCTCACGTTGGTGGTCAACTGGCTGATCAAGCCGTTCTCGATGGCCGCGCTCGGCGTGCTGTTCTTCGAGCACCTATTTAGCGCCTACATCCCGGCCGCGGACGCGCAGCAGTACATCGCGGGGATGATCCTGCTCGGGGTCGCGCCGTGCACCGCGATGGTGTTCGTGTGGAGCAACCTGACCCGCGGCGACGCCAACTACACGCTCGTCCAAGTCTCGGTCAACGACCTGATCTTGGTGTTCGCGTTCGCCCCGCTCGCGGGCTTGCTGCTCGGCGTGACCGACCTCGAGGTCCCGTGGGCGACCCTGGTGGCCTCGGTGCTGATCTTCGTGGTCGTGCCGTTGGCGGCCGGAGTGCTCACCAACCGGCGGCTGCGGGCGCGCGGGGGTCCTGACGCGATCGAGGCCCTGGCCAGTCGGCTCAAGCCGACCTCGATCATCGGGCTGCTGCTGACGGTCGTGCTGCTATTCGGCTTTCAGGCCGAGACGATCATCGCGCAGCCCGAGCGCGTGGGCTTGATCGCCGTGCCCTTGCTGATCCAAAGCTACGGGATCTTCGCGGTCGCCTACGGGCTCGCGCGACTGCTGAAGCTGCCGTTTGCGATCGCCGCGCCGGCGGCGATGATCGGGACCTCGAACTTCTTCGAGCTCGCGGTCGCCGTCGCGATCAGCTTGTTTGGGCTCGACTCGGGCGCGGCCCTCGCGACGGTGGTCGGCGTGCTGATCGAGGTCCCGGTGATGCTCTCGCTGGTCGCGTTTGCCAACCGGACGCAGGGGTGGTTTCCGGCGGGGGACCCGGCGGCGTCCTAAATTAGAGAACACGCTATATCAGGCCCGCGATCACCTCTGTCGCGTAGGCGAGGGCCTTCTCGAGGTCTTGCTCCAATTGAGGTAGTTGGCGCGACTCTGATTGTCGGCCCACCAGCCATCGAGGACACCGACCATGATTTCATCGGCCTTCGCGGCCAACTTTGCTGCATGCCCGCCGATCGCGCAGCTCTGATTTCAGCGCCAGCCGACGCGCGCTACATGCGTCAACCTGTCGGGCGAATGCCGCGTGGCTCAATCACCAGGCCCGTCTTCGAGGCCGGACTTCGAGCATTGATCATTGGGCCCACATTTAAACCGAATGTGAATATGGTGAAGATGCGCGGGTGAGTGCTGGAGCAGGCTCGAGCGCCAGTGGGCGCCGCGCGGGTAGGCGATCATCGCGGCGAGCTCCTCGTCGTCGGCGCCCATGAGCTTGGCGGCCTTGTAGACCCGGTCGTGGAGCTGGTAGTCCAAGAACACCTGCTGGACCTCGCCGGTCTCGTGGAGGGCCTTGAGCAGGCCGTAGAGCGCGAACCAATCGGCCTCCTCGGGCTGCGGTCGGTAGTCGCGCAAGGTCAGGTGGTTGCGCTTGTAGACGCCCTTGAGCGAGGGCAGCCAAAAGTCCACGTCGCGGCCGGCCTGGTGCGATTGGTGGGGCTTGAACGGCCCGCCGTGCTGCTTGCTCATGTCGGCGACGACGATCTCGCCCTCGAACTCGTAGGTGTAGCGGAACGAGGCGATGGCCTCGCGCAGGTGCTTGGCGACGTGGCTGCTGCACCACATGATCCACGGCTGGCGGCGCTTGTAGAGCGAATCTTCGGCGGGGAAATTAATGCCGTTGAGCAGCTTGCCGTCGCGCGGGGCGCCAACCGAGATCGCGTCGGGCCGGACCTCGAACTCGGGGATCTGCACGTTCTGCTTGCGCCGCAGCGGCTTGGGATCGATCCAGATCGTCAGCTCCATGCCGGACTTGGGCTCGTCCTCAATCTCGGGGTTGTAGGCGCGGAGCTTGGTCACCGGCACGTCAAAGCGCTGGGCCAAGCTGGTCCACGACTCGCTCTTTTCGGTTCGGTAGGTGATCTGCTGCTGCGGCAGGGGGAGCTTGTTGGTCGTGACCTTGAGGATCCGGCCGGGCTCGAGCACGGTGCTCTCGTCGATGCCGTTCCAGCGCATCAGCGACTGGATGGGGACGGCGTAGCGCAAGGCGATCTCGTTGAGGGTCTCGGCTGGGATGACCGCGTGCTCGATGTCCTCCTTCTTGGCCTCGATCTCGAGATCGGTGCCGCCGCCGCCTGGATCCAAGATCTCGATGCCTTGGCCGTCGCCCGCGCCGTCGCCCGTGTCACCGTCGTCGTCGCCAGCATCGGCGTCGGCGATGCGCACATCCTCGCCGCCCCAGTCGTGGGTGACCACGAGCGCGATGGCACCGATCAACGCGAGGCCGCCGAACACGGCCCCAACGAGGCGGACGACCTTGCCGCGCTCGTGGCCCTCGGCGGAGGCCCGAATGAAGCTCACTTCGAGCTCGCCAAACAGCTCCTCCCCGCCACTCGAACCGCTTTGCTCGAGGGCGTCGAGCGCCCGCGCGAGGCTCCGACCGCGCAAGCGCAGCCGCCCGGGGCGCCCCGCCTGCTCCCACTCGCTCGCGTAGCGACGCACGCGGTCTTGCAGGCGCTGGCGCGCGCTCTCGTCGTCGGACTTGCGGATCAGCGGGCCGCGGACGCCCATGCCCAGGACCGAGGCGACGCTGGGCCGCCCGGTCAGCCCCACCGAACCCGCTGAGCCAGCCGGCCCAGCGCCCGGCCCAGCAGCGCCCAACGAGAGCCCCGTCTCGAGCGTGAGCAGGTAGCTGCCGACGGTCACGGGGATCCCGGGTTGGAGCGAGGTGGCGCCCTCGGCCTTGTGGTCACCGATCCACGTGCCGTTGGTCGAGCCGCGATCCTGGACGTGAAACGCACCGGTGGGATCGCGGCTGATCACGCAATGATGTGACGAGACGCCGTGCTGCTCGAGCACGATGTCATTGTCGGTGGTCCGCCCAACCGACAGCTGCATGCCTTGAAAAGGCACGCTCCAGCTGCGCCCGTCCGGGGCGTCGATCTTGATGCTATGGCCGTGCATGGCACGACTGGGGTCAGAGCGTGAACTCGTGGTCGACGATCTGAGTTTGTTTGGCCTTGGTGAATTTAGCGGCCTTGACCACGTCCGCGACACACTTGCCGACTGGGGTCGAGTTGTGCGGCGGGCGTGGCGAGGCGGTCTTGACCTTGCCGTCGGCGATCATGAAGTTGACCTTGACCTTCATGCCCGGCAAGCCGCCCTTGCTCTTGCACGCGCTGATCTTGGACTTGAGCCGGGTGATCCCGCGGTTGATGTCGGCGGCCGAGAGCGAGTCTTTGACGGTGGCCGGCTGCGTCGACGTCGTCTTGGGGCTGGTGCCAACCGGCGTCGGCTCGGTGTTGGGGAGCGGCGGGGGCGGAGGCGGGGGCTCATCGATGACGAGGTCGCCATCGTCGCCGCCATCATCCGCGGCCTCGCTGGGCTCGGGCACCCCGCTGGTCTCGGCGGCCTCGGTCGGCCCCCCGGTCTCGGCGGCGATGGTGTTGCTGTCGTTGCTGTCGGGGATAGCAACGAGCTCGCCCGCATCGGTGGCCGTGTCGGACTTGGTCGAGGCGTCGGCGACTTTGTCGTTGCCCTCGTCCTTGTCCTTGCCGCCGAACACCAGCGCGAGGGTCACGATCAGCGCGAACACGATGCCGCCAGCGCCGATTATCTTGTAGAGCTTGTTTTTGTCGGTGCCCGGCTGCTTGATGAGCGGTTGGGCGACACCGCCCGCGCTGTCGCCAGGGTTATGGAAGCCTTCGGGGAGCCCCTCGAGCATCATGGTCGCGCCTTCGGGCGCGCCGCTGCCGAGCGAGAAGCCGCCCATGCCGTCGAGCATCATGGTCGCGTTCTCGGGCGCTTCGCCCCCGTGAGCGCCGGCCGGGCCGTCGAGCATCATGGTCGCGCCCGCGCCCTCTTGCGCGTCCGCGTAGCCACCCCCATGTCCGGATCCGGGTCCGGGTCCGCCTCCGCCGCCCTGGATGTAGCCGGGTGGAGGCTGGCCGGGGGTCATGCCGGCGAACGGGTTGACCCCAACATCCTCGAGCACGAGCGTGCCCTTGTCGGTGCGCGGCCGGTTTTGCGGCGGCACCGTCGCGACCTCGCCGTTGGCCTGGGCGATCGCCTTTTCGAACGCCGCCATGTCGGGGAAGCGATCGTCGGGCTTCTTCGCGAGCGCCGTGAGGATGATGGTCTCGACCTCGTCGGAGATGTCGGCCTCGGGGCTCACGTCCCGGGGCAGCGGCGGCGGCTCGTTCAGGTGCTGGGTCAGCACACGCATGAAGTTGGTGCCGGGGAACGGGGTCTTGCCCGTCAGCATCTCGAACATCATGCAGCCGACGGCGTAGACGTCCGTGCGGCCGTCGACAGGATCGCCACAGGCCTGCTCCGGGGCCATGTAGCCCGCCGTCCCAAACACGGCGCCGGTCCGGGTCAGGCCGGTGGCCGCGTCGTCGACCTTGGCGATGCCGAAGTCGAGGACCTTGACGTAGTCCGTCGCGCTGCTGCGGTTGATCAAGAACACGTTGCCGGGCTTCATGTCCCGGTGAATGATCCCGGACTCGTGCGCCGCTCGGAGGGCGCGTACGACCTGAAGCAAGATGTTGCGCGAGCGCAGCCACGGGAGCCGCTTGGCCTGCTTGAGCATGTCCGAGATGTCGCTGCCCTCGAGCAGCTCCATCACGAAGAACACGGATCCGCCGGGCACCTGGCCGAAGTCCATGATGTCCACGATGTTCTCGTGGCGGATCATCGACGCGGCGCGGGCCTCTTGCAAAAACCGTTCGACGTTGGTCCGGTCGTGACAAAATTCCTGCTTGAGGACCTTGATCGCGACCTTCTTGCGAAGCGTGACGTGTTCGCCTTGGTAAACCCGGCCCATACCTCCATCACCGATGACGGAGATGACCTTGTAGCGATCGGCGAGGACCGTACCTACGAGGTCAGGCGGGGGTTTCCAGCCTGGGACCTGATTGGTTGGGGGGCCACCGGAATTGAGCTCAGTAGGATCCGACACGGGGACTCCTCGGCCAGAGGAAGCGATGGCTGGCCGATGTGAGCAGACCTTACCTGATCGCGCGCAGGTCCACAGCTACGATCGAGCGCCGGGCCCCGCATGTAGGGGCGCCACCCCGATGTGCATCGAGCGCCGCGGCCCGGGCCCGTCCAGTTGACTAGCAGCCCGATCAGTTTGGAGTCGCGTGCTGAGGGCGTTGCGTGGCTAGGAGCGAGGCCGAAGCTGTATCGGGCATACTGCGAGCGCCGAGCGACAACGCCACGGGGCGCACCAGGCGTGCATCAGCGCGTGAATCCAAACTGGTCGGCGCTCTAGTTCTCGCGCTCGAGCTTGCCGACGAGCGAGAGCGTGAACGAGGCGCCCATGTACTTGAGGTGGGGGCGCAAGAGCAGGTGAGCTCGATACCAGCCCGCTTGGCCCGGAACCTCTTCAACCTTGACCTGCGCCTGACGGAGCGGGCGTTTACCCCTGGTTGCTGCGGCGGGGTTGTCCATGTCCGAGACGTACTGCCGCAGCCAGTCGTTGAGCTCACGCTCGAGATCGCCGCGCTCGAGGTGCCGGCCGATCTCCTCGCGCTGGAGCACCTTCAGGTAGTGCGCGATGCGGCAGACGATGAAGATGTAGGGCAGCTGCGCGCCGAGCCGGGCGTTGAGGGACTGGGCCTGGCCCTCTTCGGTGTTGGCGAAGGTCTTGGGCCGCTGGCAGGAGTTGGCAGAGAAGAAGCAGGCCTGATCGCTGCCCTTCAAGAACACCAGGCTCATGAAGCCCTCCTCGGAGAGCTCGTACTCGTGGCGCTCGGTCACCTGGAGCTCGATCGGCATGCGCTCTTCGATGCCGTGGCGCTTGCGCGGATCCGGGTCGCCGTCATAGAGCCGCCGCATCGATCGAAAGGGCAGCAGCGGGAGGCCGTCGACGGCGCCGCCTGCCGTCGGGCCGACGATGTTGGGGCTCCAGCGGAACCGGGCGAAGCTCTCGGCCACGCGGGTCGCAAACGCGAAGGCGGCGTGGCCCCAGAGGTAGTCGCTCTTGAGCGAGGTCCGCTCTTCGTAGGTGAACGAGTGGACGTGATGGCGCTCGTAGGGAGCGCGGAGCAAGAACCGCGGGAGGCAAAGCCCGACGTAGCGCGCGTCCTCGCCGTCGCGGAAGCTGTGCCACCGGGTGTACTGCGGGGTCTGAAAGATCGCGCGCACGTCCTCATAGGTCGCGAGGCCCTCGAACGACTCCTCGCCGAAGAAGCGCGGGGCGGCGTTGGCGATGAACGGGACGTGGGCCATGGACGAGACCCCAGCACAGTTGGCCAACAAGGTCATGTCGACGGGGCCGGGGTCGAAGTCGTAGTCGCAGACGATCAGGCCGTAGGGCTCGCCGCCGAAGGTGCCGTACTCGGTGGCGTAGATCAGCCGGTAGAGCCCGGACTTGGCGACCTCTGGGGCGTCCTCGAAGTCGTCGATGAGGTCCTGCTTGGCGCAGTTGAGCAGGTGGACCTCGCAGTTCTCGCGGAAGTTGACGTTGGCGATCAGGTACCGGAGCGCGCGCCAGATCGACTCGAGCGCCTGGTACTTGGGGTGATGCAGGATCGCGTCGATCTGCCCCGCGACCAGCCGATCGAGCTCGACGATGGTCGCGTCGACGCCGGCCTTGTCGACGAGGACCTGCTCGGGCTGCAACCGCAGCCCCGCTCGCGGACCGCTGCCGAGCCGCTTGTCGGGCACGACCTCGGCGTGCTCGAGCATGTCGTCGAGCAAGCCGCTCGCGGGCTCGGGCTCGGGCCCAGCTGCGAGATCAGGCGCGAGCCCGTCAGCGTCGAGCGCCGCCGGCTCGGGGATCGAGACGGCGACCTCGCTCGCGATCACGGCCGCTGGCGCAGGGCCGGCGCTTAGGCCCGCGGCTGGATCCTCGAGGTCAGGCGGATCATTAAACTCGCCGAGGCGCGTGCGCAGGTAGGCCTCGACCGCGCCGCGCAAGGCGACGTAGTCCGGGTGTCCAACCCCGACCTCGGCGCCCTCGACGATCCAGTCGATCAGCTCAGCCCCGGTCATGACGGCTCCTCACGGCGCATCCTCTGGATTGGGCTTGGCCTGGCCGAGCTCGCGCCGCAGCTGCTTGCGGTTCTCGGGGGTTGCGAGGGCCGAGCGGAGCCGGTGCACGAGCGAGGGCGAGATGCCGATCCACTCTTTGATCTCGGTCAAGGCCCGGCGGGTGTCGACGAGGGTCCGCAGCTCCGGGACCTGATGGGCGATCCACTCCGGGCCAAAGTCAGAGAACGACCCGAACTCGAGGTTGAGCGGCAAGCTGTCTTGCGGGTCGTCGCTAAGCTTGCTCGGGCAGTTGAAGCGCAGGCGCAAGCCCTGCTCGGCCATGACCGCGCCGAGGCTGCGGTTGTCGACCTTGACCGGCTTGCGCTCGTCGAGCGGACGTTCATCCTCGCAGCCCGTGAAGTCGCCCAAGACCAAGATCTTGAGGGGCAGCTCCCGCTCTTGCGAGGACTCTTGATCCTTGTAAAGGATGCTGACGCGGTCGCGCGCGGGCGAGCTTTGCTTGGACATGGTTTAGGTCGGGGGTGCGATGCTATCGAGCAGCTCGGCGGCGGTCTGACCGGGGCGCTCGATCGCGGCGCGCTGCTGCGGGGTCAACAGCCGCCCACCGCGGGCAGCCGTCGCTTCATCGTCGGTGATGATCGGCCAGATCTGATCGTCGAAGGTGCCTGGGGTGCCGAGCACGCCGAGCAGCTTGGGCCCCGGGGCGCCGAGGATCAGCAGCATTCGATACTGGCGCTGGGTCCAGATGACGCTTGGCGGCGTTGGCCAGCGGAGGATCCGGCGGGCGAGCTCGAGCCAAAACAACAGCTCGGAGTCGCTGGTCACCGGACAATCGATGGTGATCGACCCGGACCGCTGCGGGTGCCCGGCGACGCGGTAGCAGGCGTTGAGCAGCATGCCGATGCCGTAGATGTGGTCGTCGTTCCAGCGATCGCCCTCGGGGTTGCCGGTCGGGCGCGAGAACAGGCGATCGAGCAATTCGTCGGCGGAGATCCGACCGAGCTGCTGCCAGCCTTGGACGACGGCGGCGTGGACCGTCGCGGGCTCGGGCACGGGCAGGCGCTCGAGCGCGGCGGGCAGCAGGGTCGTATCGATGGCGCCGGTCTTGTCGGTCTGGTCGATCTGGTCGAGCAGCTCCGAGGCCGCGGCGATGAAGCCGGAGTAGGCCCGGGGCAGCGCCGGCCAGTCGCGAGCGTGGACCGAGCCCTCGAACCGATGAAACACCGCGAGCGGGAACTCGCGGCCGACCCCGTCCCTGCTCCCGCGCATGACCCCGAGCAAGAACCCGGCGTTGTCGGGGGCCCGGAACAAGAACGGCAGCGGCTCGGGCGGGAGGTGAGCCCGCAGCGAGGGCAGGGTCATCACGCTCTCGCGCAGCCACTCGTCGAGCGCCCGGACGACCGGCGCGCCGATGTTGACCCGGACGAAGTCGCGCTGCGAGGGGGTCTTGCCGAACAGCCCGACGGTGGGCATGCCCTGGTCGTCGTTCACGACCCGCCCCTCACTCGCCCTCCGCCTCGCCGCCGGTCTTGCAACTGTGACCGGAGATGATCGAGCGCGGGATCTTGAGGGTGTTGAACAGCGCGAGGTACTTGCGACTCCCACGCGACGGCACGCCAAACAGCGGCGTCTCGGCCCGCTTGGGTCGCAAGCGGATGGTGATGATGCCGACCTGCTGGTCGGTCAGATCCCACTTGATGCTGTAGACCTGCTGACCAGCCGTGCCCGCGACCGTGGCCTCGCTGAGCAGCCGCCAAAACCCCCAGTCGCCCTTGCGCATGACGTCGCCGTTCTTGCCGAGGCCCTTGGCGCGGATGCTGGCGCCGGGCTCACCCTCGCCGCCAGGCCAGACCATCGGCTTCCACGCCTGCGGGCCGTTGCGATAGGTGACCTTTTGTCCGTCGACGGTCAGGGTGGTCTCGGAGACCCCGGGGGTGCCGTCGATCTGGATCTCGAACTCGAACTTGGGCTGGTCCGAGCCCGGCGGGAACATGACCGTGCCGAGGTCGGCGAAGTGGGTCAAGAACCCAGGCAGCTGGCTGTTGTAGGCGGTCGTGACCGCCTTGCCGCCGTCGGCGATGCTGAACGAGTTGCCGTTGCGCTGGATTCGCGACGCGAGCGAGGCCGTGTAGAATTCCCAGACCGGGCCCTTGTCGGGCGCGAACCATGCCGCGAACTCGCCGAGCGGGATGTCGTAGCCCTTGGGGTTGAAGGGGTACTTGTTGGCGACCTGCTCGGCGAACGGGGTGAAGACCGAGCTGCACCACGAGCCGCCGAGGCCCGCGGCCTGGCCACCTTCGACGACCCCGCGCACGGCGTCGAAGGGCGGACGCAAGATCCGATCGAAGCGGGTCCGCCACGGCTCTTGCTGCTCGGAGACCTGGCCCTGCACGGCCTGGGTCGCCGACCTGAGCTTCTTGGCGAGCGGATCGAGCTCGGAGCGATCATCGACGGCGGCTTGCAGCGCGTCGCGGACCGCCGTCAGCTGCTCTTGATAGGCGTCGATCTGCAGGGCGCCAGCGACCGGCGGCGGGCCGTCGGCGGGATCGGCCGCGGTCTCGACGTCGACGCCGAACCCGACGAACGGCTCGAAGTGGAGCTTGACGTCGCGGAGCGTGTAATCGATCTTGGTCTCGCCGTCGCTGGACGCCGAGGAGCGCTCACCGTCCTTGGGCAGGTACCAGGCGACCTCGCCGTCCTTGAGCGGCGCCTCGACCAGGGTCGTGTGCCAGTTGACCTGGCTAAGCAGGGCGCGCAGCGGGGTGCCGCCGCGGGCGAGGTCCTGGAACATCGTCAGCGAGCCGACCAGGTTCTCGGCGCTGTCGACATAGATCTTCGCGATGAAGACGTCCCACTCCTTGATGTACTGATCGAAGTAGCGCGAGCGCAGGCGCAGGCGGTCGGCCGTCTGTCGCTCCATCGCCTCGCGGACGCTCAGCCCGAGCACCCACTCGGCGCCGGCGAGCTCGCCGGGGGTCTTGGCTAGCTCGGCGCGGGTGAACTTCTCCCAGCCGTGGCGGGTGAACGCGGCGCGGATGCGGATGCCGTCGTTCTTGTAGACGTTGGTCCCGAGCTTCATCGACGTGAGCGTCAGATCGCGGACGCCGTCGACCTCGCTGGCGCCAGCGATGAGCTCGGCCAGCCAGGCCTCGGTCCGGTCGGCCCGGCGCAAGACCTTGCGGACCTCCTCGACCATGGCCTCGTCGTAGGGGATCTGCAGCTCCGGCGACTCACGCAGGATCGTCACGTAGGTCGCAGTGATCGTCTGCATCCGGTCGAAGGTGCCGCCCTCGGTCGCAACCAGCGCGGCCCCTGCCCAAGCAAACGCGAGCTGGTTGGCCAGCCACTTGTTCTCACGCTGGTCGCCGCGCGTGAGCGCCTCCTCGCTGAGATCCGGGCGGTAGTGCTGGTAGTCGTTAGCCAGCAGCAAGTAGGTCCGCAGCGCCTGCAAGGCCTTGCTGGACTCGTCGACCGGGGGCTCGTCGTCCTCGCCGGGGTAGCGGCTCGCAAAGTTGCTGAGCTCGAGGGCCTGCTCGCGCATCAGCGGCACGACCAGCTCCTCGCGGACCGTGCGACCGAACAGCGCGCGCGTCGGCTTTTGCACCTCGCCGGCTTGGTACATGCCCCAGCGCAGCTTGAACGGGCGCGAGTCGTGCTCGTAGCCGTAGAGCTCGGCTTGGGTCTGGTACAGCGGCCACAGGCGATCGACCTGGGCGATCCCGGTGTCGTCCTCGTGGTCCTTTTCGACCTCGTCGACGGCGTGATTGACCGAGGCCAGCATCGCTTGGTTGGCCCGCATCGACCGGATCGGCAGGACCGTGAGGCCGAGCGCGACCGCGAAGATCCCGGTCGCCCCGAACCACTTGATCAGCGCGGCCTTGCGGACGTGCTTACTGCTACGGCGGGCGAGCTCGCGGTCGGCGAAGATGACCTTGTTGAACAGGTTGCCGAGGAAGTAGCTGCGCGCCTCGACCTGCTGCTGGCCGAGGATCGCGTTGGACTGCATGCCGAACGCCTGGGCCATCGAGCCCATCAGGCGATCGATGGGCCGGCCCTCTTGGGTGCCGCTGGTGAAGTAGCAGCCCCGCAGCATCGGGGTCTCGGCGTAGACGTTGGCCGTGAACAACAAGCCGATGAAGCTCGCGAGGTTGTCGCGGAGCAGCTCGAAGTGCTGGGGGAATTCGTAGATCTTGCCGCGGCCCTCGACCCGGCGCTCATCACCCATGCGCCGGAGCGCGCGTTGCTCGGTGCGGTCGGCGAGCCGATCGAACTGATCGCAAAAGGTCCCGACCGGATCGACGCCGGCGTAGGCCCCGGTGACCGGGAGCGTGAAGCCCCAGATGTCCTTGCGCTCGGACTTGCCCATCTCCGAGTACATCTCGACGAAGCCCGGCAGCAGATCGCACTTGGTGAACAGCACGTAGATCGGCACCGACATCTCGAGGTGCTTGGTGACCTCGTCGATGCGCGCGCGGATCTTGGTCGACATGGTGTTGATCTCACCCTCGTTGGCGAGGGCGAGATCGGCGACCGAGACCGCCAGCAGGATGCCGTTGATCGGCCGCTTGGGCCGGGTGTCCTTGAGCAGATCGAGGAACGCCAGCCACTCGTCGCGGTCGGTGTCCTCGGTCGTGTAGCGCCCGGCCGTGTCGACGATGACCGCCTGGTTGGTCATCCACCAGTCGCAGTTGCGGGTCCCGCCGATGCCCTTGACCGCGCCGCCGCCCCGCTCGGACAGGTACGGGAACTGCAGACCCGAGTTGCGCAGCGCCGTGCTCTTGCCGACGCCCGGCGGGCCGATGATCACGTACCAAGGCAGGGCGTAGAGCGCGTCCTTGCCCAGCCGCGAGCCCTTGAGCGCGCCGACGGCCTTGGTGAACTCGGACGACATCGCGTTGATGTCGGCCTGCATGTCCGGCCGCGCCCCGGCCATCTGCGCCGCGCCTTGCTTGGCCAGCGCGCGCTCGATCTTCCCGGCCGCGCGCCGGGACTTGACGACGCCCCAGACGATGATCGTCACGAGCACCGCGATGATCACGACGGTCGCAACGATGGCGATCCACAGGGGCAGATCGAGCCACCACCACAGCCCCCAGACGGCGAGGATCAGCAGGACCGCGAAGATGTACTTGAGCGCCTTCATTGCCGGTTAACCTTCATCCTCGGGGTGCTCGAGTGAGACGACCCGCTTGACGACGGTTTGGGTCTGCTTGTCGAGGCCGATGCGCAAGACGATCAGCAGCCCGAGCGAGAACAACAAGCAAAACAACGCGACCCAAACCGCGGGGAAGCCATCGGCTCGGCCGGTGTCCTCTTTGGGTCGCAAGGGTTGGACCGACAAGGGTTGGTCCTTGAGCTCGTTGCGCAGCGCCTCTTTGACCCGGCGGATGATCGCGTCGAGCTCGAGCTCGCCGCCGCGGATCGCAAACTGCCCCTGGAAGCCGAGCAGCAAGCACACGTAGTAGACCCGGAGGATCTCGACGCGGCCCGGGTCGTTCATGACCGCGTTGAGCCGGTGGTAAAAGCCCTCACCGGCGAGGTTCTCGTTAAAATAGTGGAGCTGCAGCGGGCGCTGCATCCAAAAGTCGCGGATCGATCCGCCCTTGTGGAGCGCGAGCTCGTCGGCGAGGGCGACCACGGCGTAAGCCATGTCGACGACGTCGACCTCTTCGTAGCCCGCTTGGCGGGCGTTGGTCAGCATCTGATCGATGAACCCGCACAGGCGCTGGTAGGGCATCTGCGGCGACACAGCCGACGCCGCGTCGAGGGCGCGGAACTGGATCAGCGCGTTGAAGCAGTCCTTGGTGACCTCGTTGATGCGTTCCATGAGGGCTCTCGCGCGGGGATCAGCCGTCGGTCCGGGGGATGCCCATCAAGCTGAGCGTGGCCCGCTTGGGATCGAAGGGCGGCGGCACGTAAATCGCGATGGTTCGCTCGCTGAGCACGTCACGCCAGTAGCGATCGTCGCTCTTGATCATGAAGTAGACCTGGCCGGGCTTGATCGCGATCTCGTTGGGCGGGCGGTGCATGGGCTGCAAGGGCACGCCCGGCGTCGCCGACTTGACGATCGCGCTGATCGCCTTCCACGACGACATCTTCGACAGCTGCGGGAGCTTGTTGGCGACCTGCTGCTCGGGCGAGTCGCTCTCGACCGCGAGCACCCAGTCCTTGCAATCGACCATCCGCTGCTCGGACAGCCGGCCGATCCACATGCCGTCCTCGCGGGCCTCGAGCGGGATCTTGATGCTCATGTCCTTGACGACCGCGCCCAGCATCGTCTTGATGTGCTGGAACATCGGCAAGAAGCACGAGCGCAGATCGAGGTAGGCGAACCGCGGGAAGCTCGACGGATCGATCTCGCCGGTGAAGCTCGACAGCCCGCCGGCGTAGGCGAGCAGCATCAGGTAGGCCGCGAGCGGCGAGGTCTTGGGCTCCTCGCTGGTGTGCTTGAGCAGCGGGAGCCCGGAGTTGATCGCGTTGAGCAGCAAGTAGCGGGTCACGTCGCCGGCCGCGAACTCGATGGTCGCGGCGTCGCGCTGACGCCGGGTCGCCGTGAGCGCCCGCTGCTTGACGACCGAGAGGCTCATGACCTCGCGCAGCCCGGCCATGATCACCGGCGAGGCGCCGATGTTGAGGACCGGGGGGATGTAACTGTCGGACAGGGTGAACGAGCCGTCGTCGTCGCGGACGATCTCGGCGACCTTGAGCTTGACGTGATCCTCGTCCTTCTCCTCGCCGAACAGCAACACCGGCGCGGGCGCGCCGAGGTCGACGTTGCGGCTGTTCTTGCTCATCACGATGTCGCCGACGGACCGCGTGGTCGCGAGGTAGCGGCCGCGCCACTCGCTGTCGATCTCGTGGAAGTTGGCGACGCCCTCGCGCAGCAGCGGGATCCCGAGCGAGACCTCGAGCTGCTTGGCGGTGGTCGGGAAGTGATCGCCGATGGTCCGCGAGGGCGAACCAGGCTTGCCGCGCAGGTCGCTGCCGTCGGGCATCACGCCCTCGAAGCGGGTGAGCTCGAGCCGGCCGCTCTTGAGCGCGCCCGAGTCGAACTCGATGGCCTGCACGCCCCAGCTCAGCGGGGTCGCGGCGGCGAGCCGCTCATGCAGGACCTGCTCTTCGTACAACTCCTGCTGCTGAAGGTGCTGCGGGGAGATCAGCATCCCCTCGCGCCAGATCACACGGTCGTAGTGCTTGCGGTTCATGGTCGAGTCGGCGGGTGAGAGGCGGCGGGCGGTGCCCGGGAGCGGTCGTTACTCGCCGGCGGCGGCGGCGGTCTTGGGGGTATAGAGCGGCGTGCAGGTGGCCTCGATCTTGGTCTTGTCGAAGCCCGGCGGCAGCGACTTGCCGCCGTCGATCTGGTTGCGCTCCATGTAGAGGTACACGCACGGCTCACCGAGCGACGCGGGGTTCTTGTCCTCGTTCTTCAGCTCGCACGCCTGCTTGCCGTAGGTGTCGGGGATCTTGTAGACGCGAAACCACGTGTTGCCGACGGGCTGCTGGAACACCCCAAACGCGAGGATGTGCCGGGCGTCCTTCTCCGGGGCGAGCTGGATGACCTCGAACGAGTCCGGGTAGATCTGAAACTCTTTGTGGGAGATGTACTCGTCGCCGAGCGCGGCCTCGTGGTCCTCCCACAGCTCCATGAAGTCGAGGTTGCGGGTCGCGAGATCGCCGGACAGCTGATACACGCGCACGACCGTGGGCAACGGGTTGCCCTCTTCGTCGAGGTTGAGATCCTGGGCGGCTTGAATGTGCAGCGCGATCTCCTTGAACTGGTAGTCGTCGGGCTTGCAGGTCTCTTTGTTCTTGTTCTTGCAGGCCCCGAGCGACAGCGCCGCGCAAAGCCCAAGCCCAAACCCAAGCCGGAGTCCAAGCCGGCGTCCACGACTAAAGCGGGGCGAGAGGATCGAAGAACGGGAGGAGGCTGGAGCGACAGGCATTGGTTGTTCGCGAAGGTCAGAGGTCAGTCAGAGGATCGGTCGAGGGTTTCGTCGCAAGCTCAGCGGCGAGCGAGCGCCGTCAATGACGCCGGGTCAAAGGTTACACCCCGACCCGCCATCTCGGCCACGAACGATGGATCACGATGGTGCTGCCACGGCTGATCGGCGGAGGCTCGCGACAAGATCGGCACGATCCCCCCGTGCCCGTCCAATTCGGCCAGGGTGACCGGCGCTTCTTCGCCCCGCGGGGACAGGCCAAGGCCCACGACGACGCTGATCGTGGCCGCGACGTGCTGGCGCAGGATCTCACGATCCCGGCCGTAGCCGCCGAGCAGCAAGCCGTCGACGCAGGCCTCTAGGCCAGCCGCGGGGTCGTCTGCGCCGATGCACAGGACCAGCTGCGTGAGCCCGCGCCCGAGCCCAGACCAGGCGCTCGCGAGCCCTGCCCCACCGCCGCGATGGACAAGCAGGCTGGTCGAGCCCGTGTCGACGGCGAGGCGAATGGGCGTGGCCGTGAGCCCCGGCTCGGCGTCGAACACCATGGTCCCGTTCGGCGCCCGAAGCTGGCCGCCAGCCCGGACGATCGCTAGCTGGCCAGCGTCGAGCCCCCCTTCGAGGTTGCTGAGCTCGTGGGCGAGGGCCGAGGCCAACTCGTTGCCCTCGCAGCCCTGCCCGAGGCATACGAGCACGCTCCCGCTGGCGCGCAGGACCGAGCGGAGGTAGTCGGCGACGGGATCCGACATCGACGCGACCTGGCTGAGGCCACCGACCCCAGCTTGGCTGGGCCGCGAGATCACGACCACCGGGCCACCCGGGGCGACGCTCGCATCGGCGCCGCGCAGGCGGGTCCCGTCCGCCATGCGGTGGTCGAGCCACGGCGCGCTCGCGTCCCAGCGCAGCGGCTTACCGACCAGGCGACGCAGGGCCATGACCACGGACTCGGCGCAGGAGAACCCGCTGTCGAGGCGCTCACGACCGCGGCCGCGGTCGACGTAGATCCGATGCGGCGCGCGGATCAGGATCTCGCGGACGTTGGCCTCGTCGAGGATCTCGGTCAACGGCCCGAGCTCGAACAGCTCCATCAACAGCCGATCGGCCTCGTCGCCGAGCTCGTCGAGCATCAGATCGGGATCGTTGCGGGCGATCACGGCGAGCCGGCGCTTGGCCCCGACCCGCGCCGCCTTGCGCTGCTTCTCGCCGTCCTCTGGCGGGAACTCGACGCTGGCGCCGAGATCGGAGAGCAGGTCGTGGAGCACCGAAGCCCGCACGGCGAACTCGGGGCGCATGTCGAACTGTTGCTCGGGCTCGATCAGCGGGCGCGACTGAAGGGTTGGGCGAGAGATCGGCCGTGGGTCGGCGACCGTGTCCATCGATAGAGGGGCGGCGGCGAGACCTGGAGGGGCCGCGCCGAGACCCGGAGGGGCCGCGCCGAGACCCGGAGGGGCCGCGTCGAAGCTCGGCGGCCCGGCGTCGAAGCTCGGCGGCCCGCTGAGCGGCGAGGCGTCCAACCCAGCCGGTTCGCTCAGCCCCGGAGGCCCGGCGCCGAGATCGGGCGGACCA
>Ga0114946_10001040_pt1 | contig 19134 bp, 38 predicted proteins | sample WalLakDeSediment_FD_88676 | JGI IMG/M metagenome (GOLD analysis project Ga0114946, IMG submission 88676) | Lake sediment microbial communities from Walker lake, Nevada to study Microbial Dark Matter (Phase II) - Walker Lake 11/02/13 Deep Sediment | ecosystem: Environmental > Aquatic >...
ATTAACCACTAGCTTCAATTCTCTTACAGTTTCGGTTCTTGGTGAACAACAACTACAAGTAGCATCTGGATCACCATCTATATCAACTGTATGAAGTTTAGTGTTTGGATTTGATTTTAGTATTTTATTAGCAAGAGTTCGTAGTTTGATACGACCAAATGTATGGTATAAATCATCGATTACCTCATCTTCGGTTTTATATCGTTTATTTAAATGATCATAGATTTCAACGTGTGTTGATTTCAAATCAACAAGTGCTTTAAGTTTAGATTTATCTTTATTAGATAGACTATCAACGAATTCGGTTAGATTGTCCTCATTTTTAATAAAATTAAAAATGAGTTCTGAATTATTTTTAAAGCCATCAATTCGTTTAGTGAATTGGTGTTTTTTATTATTATCATAGCTATATTTACCAATAGTTTTTTCGAAGTCACTTACTGATTTTCTCCAAGTATTGGCAGTTTGGTGTGTGAATTCACCAGCGATTATTGTTTCTAAAGAAATAAAGTTTTTCATATCTATTATTTTATACAAAAATAATGATTTTTAATGATATATACAACATTTTGTTAGGAATATTGTATCTAATATTCTCTTTTATTTACTAGGATAAGGCCGCCTGTCATGTAATACGTTCATTTATCTTTAATTTATCATTTAAAGGCTTTTACAATCGGGACTATAAGATATATCAGATTTGTTAAAAGGATCGTTTAAATCAAAATTAAATTTTACTTAGCTAACTTGTTTCAGTACAATGCTCAAAATTATAAAGTTCAAAAACCAAATATTTTAAAAGATACAATTTTCGGTTAGGAATGTTGTATTAAGTTTCGGAGATTTTCATATATTTCATCTAATGTATCGGGTGCTTCTTGTGTTAATGTATTCTGGTATATGTATTAAGGTAGGATTACCATCTATGATATGAATTAGTATTCCGTGTTTAATAGGGCCCGTATGGTTGTATTTATACGCCCATTTTCTATTAATAAAATCTATACGGTTACCGTTGGTTGGTGGAATTGCAGTGCAATATATTAGTTTACCATCTTTTATAACATCAATTCTCCACTTATTATTTTTATTAAGTTTAATTTCCATTATTTTTCAAAAAGTTTCATAGTACAAATATAATGATTTTTCATGAGATATACAACTTTCAGTTAGGAATATTGCATTTTGTGTCTAACCAATTCAGTCTAATAATAATTCTATTTTTAGATTTCTTATTATACTCTTATAAAAATCTTTTGCTTTTGTTGTGGAAAAAAATTCTTTTGGTGATTTTGTTAATATAGTATTAAATAACCAAGATTCGTGTATATGATATTTATCATTTAAATACATAGTAAATGGTACCATACTAGTATTATACTTTTTCAATGTTTTAATCATATTAGAAAAAGCAGGTATATCTTCAAATGAGCTATAATTTTTTGGTGAAGTATCGTCTATCAAATGCTCATAAACAGATTCAGCACATTCTAATATTTCTTTATCTTTCATTTGACTATTATTTTTACTTTACTTGTATTATGATTGTATTCTATTTTTCATATTTTACAATTTATCACATTCAATCCATCTCTCATATTTACAACCGTTATAAGCAAATAAATTAAACAAGTAGTCCAATTTTCTGCCCTTTAGCTATTATTGGTATTGCAAACGATTCCACTCCTCTCACTTTGTAATTTTCACCATCAATAATAACTTCACTTCCGATTAAATCATTATCATCTCTATTTCTATCTTTATCGTTTTCAACTACAAAAACTTTTCCCTTGTCTTTAATCTCAAATATGTCTAAACTTTTGTATTCCATATATTTTAATTTATCAGCTTATAACAACAAATATAAGCAATTATTTTCACAATTCCAAATAAATATTGTTCGTTACTTATATTTGTGACCGTTGTAGGAATATTGTATTAAGTTTAAGTTTAAGTAATTATTTTATTAATTATTGAATCATGGTATTCATCGATTGTCTCATTAAAATTATCTATCGATAGAATCTCTATTTGTATAAAAAATCATATGACCAGTCTTTTAAGATTATTTGTTATTTCAATAAATAATATAGATCTAGGTATTCGATATTGATATAGGGTGATAATAGATTTTGTATATCTTCTATTAATTCTATTGAGTTTTCAGCTTTTGACCAACTTTCGTTTTTTGCTGATGGGAAGGATGTTGATTTATCGTAGATATTTGATATTTCTTTTGATAGTCCGTTTAGTTCAAGAACTTTTGATTGAATCAATTCTTTAACAGAAGGATCTTTTACTTTATTTAAAATTTCTTCGAATGTTTTCATAATGAATTTATATAATACAAATATAAGGATAATCTTTAAAAGATACAACTTTCGGTTAGGAATATTGTATTAAGTAATTATTTTATTAATTATTGAATCACGGTATTCATCAATTGTCATAAAATACTCATTAAAATTATCTATCGAGACAATTGTTGAGTTTCCATCACCTTCATAATAGAAATATTCAAATTGATCAGGATAGCCATTTATTAGTCTTCTGTGTATTAATTCATATTTCACACCTTTTTCAAATGTAAAAACTGATAAACCAACAACTTTACAATCTTTTATACAAATAGCGGTCATTGTGATATTTCAAAAACTTTATGGCAACCATCGCCTATATTTTTAATAAGGTATTTATTAACACTTAGGCCGTATGAAACTTTGGTAATATGATTGTATTGGTATGGTTCTTTAATATTTATATACTCTATATAGGTGACATCATCTATACACAATCTAACTTCTCCATATTCTGTGATAGGTTTTAAGTCATATTCTAAATCATAATAATCTTTAAGGTTTATAAAGCCACATAGTTTAATAATTTTTTTATAATATTTAACTATTTTTTTATGGTCAGTTATTTCTGTTTGGTTAGAAACTATTTGGTCAAATTTTATTTTATCCATTTATTTATTTTTTTGGTTAAAATATTCTTCACATTCTCTTTGGATCATTCTACTATAAGACTCGGTTCTTTCGATTATTTTAGTTTTAAACCAGCCTATATCTTGTTTATATGTTTTATATGGTAGTGGTCGTTCATCGGTAATTTTACCAAGGAGGACTAGTGCCATTTCCATAGCACCTAGTAATCTAGTGTGATTTTTTGTTCCTGGGTCATATTTACTAAGGTTGGTTTGAGCTTGTTTTAATCTTTTTTCAATTTCTTCTATCATAGCCTTATTATTTATAGTACAAATATAAGGATATTATTAGATATATACAACTTTCGGTTAGGAATATTGCATTTTACTCATTTTAATAATAAAGCTCTACTTCTTTTTTTCTTATATTTTTGATAGTAGATGAATTTTATAAATTAAACAACTGCCACAATAAAGTAATTATTGATATAGTAAGTGCTCCTAAAATAAATCCTAATTTGATTCCATCTTTATATGAATTTATTTTGGTTAATTTTTTATTATCGACTTCTGGAAGCTTAGTATATTTTTTAATTTGGTTTGTTGTCAGTACACCTTTTCTTAATAAGAATTCTTGATCTTTCTTATCATTTATTGACTTAAATAAATTAGAATTGTGTAATCTAGCCTCACTTAGGTATTCTAATTCCTCTTCTGTGAACAAGTGTGATCTATTTATAAAATCATTCAATATCAATGTGTTTAAGTGGCTTAAAGTTTCTTTAGTAATATCATCACTTTTACCATCTATTAAACTTTTTATTTTCTCGTCATAGTTTTCTGGAAAATTCTCATGTATGTATTTATGAAATTCTGATATACTCTTAAAGTCTTCAAATTCTAGTTGCATTTTTTTATTTTTTATATAACAGAGTTTATCTTTTGTTTTTAATCCTTAATTATTATCTTATATGTCCTGTTTTTGTTTCTTTTGTTTTTAGATCATAACAAGTAATACTATCATGTCCAGGACAAATGACAATATTATTAAATATAAATGGATTCATTAATTCATATTCTTGTATTATAACAGATGGTTTTCCTGATTCAATTACAACACAATAAGAATCACCTATTTCTTCTAAGTAAACTGAATCCTGTAAAGAGTTTTTATAACGAGGTGAATCACCAAAGGGTTTTTGCATAAAGTCAGGAAATCTATCTTTATTATAATTTTCCATACGATTGATGTATTCTATAATATCAGATTTATCACACCCGACTAAATTTATTTTATCTGATTCTAACATATCAACTATATCTTGGTATGTTGGAGCTGAATTACTATCAGCCGATTCATTAAAATTATTCCACTTCTTAATCATAATTTATTTTTTATTTTTTTCTCTTTTTAATCTTAACTTGATAATTTTCTTCACCAAGTAAAACACTACCACCAATTATAACAACACCCTCTATTTGAGTACTATCTGATGGGTCAAAAGCTTCAAAGTCAATAGCTGTTATATCTTCTTCTCTTTCAGCAATTGGACTCCAATTTCTTATTTTAATGTTTTCATAACCCTCACCACTTAGAAATTCAATAGCATCATCTTCATAAAGATTAGCTAATAAAGTACCAGAGAAAGCCCAAACCAAAAATGCACCTATTATAAATAAACCCCAAGTTAAATTTTCTTTTAAAGACTCATTAAGAATCATAGTTTTTTCTTTTTTAACGAACTGTAAAAATCCTTGTTTATCAGGTTTAACGTTAAATAATTGACATAGATAATCAAAGGCTGAATCTATATCTTTTGGTATCTCTCTCATTGCTTTTATAGCCCTTGGAACCAAAGACCAATTACCAATTCTTTTAATTATATTCTTAATAAAGTCTGGTAATAATCCTTCGTTTATTGAAAAGTTTTCATATGTTTTTAGATAATTCATAACATATATATTAAAGCAAAAAAGTCAATTTCCCTAATCTTTTAAAAAATATTATTTAAGTATTTGGTTTAGTTTAACATCTCTCATTTTGGCTAGGAATTTCTTTCTATCTTCCATATCTTCATTGGATATGTTAAATACAGTTTGAGCTATCTTTATTAGGTCGTCTATATTCTCGTTAAAATCTGTCTTAAAGTATTTTGAATTATCTTCGAATGTTTTTATTAGTTCTACTTTATCAATAGTAAACTCTAATGATTTATAATTGAGTTTATATTCTGATATAGGATGATTATGATTTGTTATTATATCGAATAGTGGTAGAGCATCTATTCTGGAGTTATCGATAAATTTAGCTTTAAAGTAATCGTTTTGGCTTGAATTATGTATAAATGTGCATAATTCATTGGGTTTAATGTTTGGTGAGTTTTGTTTAAACTTAATTTTAACTAATGAACTTGGTGAGCTATGTATCATATTAATTATATAATTTAGTTAACATTAAGTTTATTAAAAAATATAAGGCAGGTTGGAGTCTACCCTCCGCAGTTTTTAATAACTGAGCCTATCTTTATTGATAATGTAAAGATAGTGATTATTTATGATATATACAACATTTTGTTAGGAATATTGTATTAAATTATATTATCTTGTTGTAATGTTTCTAAAATATCTACTTGGTCAACACCGAAACACTCTTCGGTTTGATAGATAGTTTCACCTAATTGGTTAAAACAAACTAAGATGAAGCCATTAGGTCCTTCTTCTGTATCTACTATACAGGTCATATCTAAACCATTTTTATCTTTAATGATAAATTCGTTGAATGTTTGATTACTGATAAAGTTTTTATACTTTTCAAGTTCGGTATTTCCCTTTTGTTTAGACCAATAAGCTATGTATTGACCGTGTTTATTTTCAATTTCGTCACGTCTATATGTTTTCATAATTGTTTTTTATTAAGTTATTAATTATGATGTCTCTATATTCATCTATATTGATTAATTCTGATTCCCAGTAATTTATTTGCATATTTGTATAACCTTCTTTAAGCATGAGTTATTTATTAATCTAATATCACCTTTAACTTGGTTATTATTTAGTATTATAGTCATATTTTTTTATACTCTATTAACTCTTTAATCATTTAGAATACTATTTAATTTTTGTTCTCTATAATACTGATAGTCTAATTGAATTAACTCAACATGAACCCATGTATTCAGATAAGGATAATCCTTATCCCATTTAATCGTATTTAGTTTATAACCATGCTCATTACTTCTTTGTATTACACAAGGACACCCATCATAAATTACTCTATCTCCTATGTTATATTTCATTTAGAATGCTATTTAATTTTATTTAAAAAAGTCTTTAAATTCCACTACTCTAATAAATTTATCTCTTTGAAACTTCGCACATCCAACACTAGCGGTACCAAAGTCTTTATTATCTGACCAAATAACGATTGCGGTTGGTTTTGTAGCCATTTGTGGAACAAAGTCGAGGTATAACACATCTTTGCCTAAAAAGTCTTTTATATGGTTAAATTCGCTTTCTGATTTGATCAGAACAGATAAACCGTGGTATCTAAGGGCTTCTTTTATATTATTATCTCTTTTTGTTTGTGTTGTCATTTTTATTCTTCTCTCTTTGAATATATTCTATCCATAATCATTGCTGTACTACCACATTCAAGTTCCCATACTGGTTTACCATCATATTCTATTTTTTCTACGTTTAATATTTTGAAGTCACTTACATCTGAATAGGCTCTACAAAGACAATTATTATTACCCCATTCGCGTGAATATCTAAAATTATTATTAGATTCAGGGATTTCTACTGTATATAGGTACCCACCATTTCTGGTGAGATATGCTTTACTATTAAGTTTACAATGAGAAGGTGATACAAATATCTCACCATTATGATTATATTCAGGATCAAACTTATTAAATAACCAAATAGAGCCATGATAGAATATATTACTCATCTTTTTGTTAACTTTGATGTTACGTGTTGTCATTTTTATTTTGCTTGGTTACCTCCAAATTTCTGGATATTTCTTTTCGATTATATTCATTATTCTCATTAGTTGTTCACCGCTATCAATATCACCATTATCATACTTCTTTGATAGTTTTTCAAATTCTGGTTGAAGTTCACTATCATCTATAATATCTAGTATTAGAGAGATAGCTTTTTTATCGGAGATATCATCAACATCATACATATTATATATGTTTATAACTTTTTGTATCTTATTCATCTCTTCGGATTTTAACATTGTTTAATCAGGGAAACACTCTAAACATTCTCCCATACCATAATCAAACTCTTCTTGTGTAATTTCTTTATTACAACATCTACATTTTTCCATAATTATTTTAAAACAGTTAATTGGTCATATAAATAATCTGCTTTATCCATAATATCTTTATATTCTGTGATACCTTGGAAGTCATAGTTAGATAGGCTTGGTCTATTAAAGATTTTCAATGTTTCTAGGTCTTGTCTCAGTTCATCTAGGAACATTCTTTTAGCCATTTCATGATCACTAAAATTCAACACAGAGATATATAGTGTATAGAATTTATCTGTGTTATTTAGTTTATAGTATGATTCTATAAACTCTTGTTTTTGTTCGGTAAAGAACAACTTAATTGTTTCGATTACTTTGTTTTCACTTGGTTGATCAAAAGTTTTTGGATCTTGAATTTGTAGATTTTTCATAGCCTTATTATTTATGTACAAATATAAGTATATTATTAGATATATACAACTTTTTGTTAGGAATATTGTATTACTTACTTTTTACTATCTTTAAGTATATTATCAATAGTATTATTTCTAACTAAGCTTTTAAAATAAGGTGAGCTATTATCAAAATTATATATAGGTATACCAACATAATTGTTATAATCGTCTACAAAATAAAAATATCTAGAATCTATTCTACCACATAATTGGTATAGTTTATCCTTTGTTAATCCTTTATAAGGACGATCACCTTTGTATATAACAAATTCATTCTCAAAAACAGTGGCAAATTCAATTATATAAGTATTAAAATCATACCATTTTTCTTCACCTAAGTCATTCTTAACAAGAACTTTTTCTGGATCTGATTTCCATTCAAACCTAGAAGGTTTTGTATCTAAAATATCATAGTAATTACCTTTTGTTAAATCGGTATAATCATCAGATATATTTATAAATCGTTTCATACTTGAGATTTATACCATTCACTTAATAGGGTAACACTTGTGCCAATCTGTGTGATATAAATCACCGCACCAATCATTGGATTAAATGAGAATAAAAACCCGCTTAATGGTAGTGTTATAAAAAGCGAGATTATAAGGATTATAAGTTTAGTTTGTTTATTCATCTTAATTAATTATCTTGTTGTCTTAGTTCTTTAGCTTTTCTTTCTAGTTCTAGTGCTAGTAGTTCATTTTTTGATTTCTCTCTAGGAATATCGTTTAATACATCCATTAGTCTGACATTAATAATTCTTTCACCAATCAAATCAATTTTGGCTTTTAATTCATTATATTCAGAGATAGTGATACTTTCTTTATTTTTTATATAATCGAATAGTTCGTTTATACTTTTTCTACCTTGTTCTTTTTCTTCTTTGGAAATCTGGTGTTTTTCATTTTCCAATAAGTAATGACGAATATCGTGTATATTAGCCATAAATGTTTTACAAGGAGATTCTACTACTTTACCATCTTCTGTTAGTACTCTAACTGAGGTATCTACCATGTCCATAATAACGTTTTGGTTGGTTGTAATGATTCTAAATTCATCATTTGATGGATTATCTACTATCATAGAAACAAGTGACTTAATTTGAGAGATAGACATTTCTCTTTCTGGGAATAAGAATGTTGTTTTTGTAAAGGGTACAATTTCTTCTAATTGTGCGTAGCTATGATATGGTGCTACTAAGCACTTAATAACTTTACCACTATACATAGTTTTAGATGTTTCGATTCCTTCTTGTGTAAGGTCGAATAAATTTTGATTAATTTCCATTATTATATTATTTAAGTAGATTTTTTAAGGACCTACGGTCATTGTTCCATTTTTACCTACGGTAACATGTACAGTCATATTTTTACCATCTTTATTGGTAACTCTAAATCTTAGTTTATTAGTCCAACCATTAACACTAACATATTCAATATTAGTGTATTCTTGAAACTCTAGTAGTTCGATTGAATCGGCTTTTCTCCATTCCATAACGGATGGTCTTACCCATTGGAATGTGGCGAATACTGTGAAAATAGCAAGTATAATAAATGCGATGTTAATTTTCTTTTTTATAGTCATATTCTTTTTATTTTAATGTATCATTAATTTTTTCATCTCTTAAAAATTGAATAAGATATGCTCTTACCTCATCTTCAGTATGGAATTTTCCCTTTTTTGGTATAACATTTATATCAATATTATATTCATTTAATAGGAATGCTACTCTATCATTATCAAGGTCTAATATTATATTTTTCATAAAGTGTTAATTTATTTACTTTTGTTTTGAAATATCTAACATTCTATCAATAAGCTTTTTAGTACTATCACTATTAATTACTTCCCATATAAGTGATTCTAAACTCGTTATATCATTTACATAATATAACTTTTCGATATCACCATAAATAGTAACTTTTAAAGGAAATTCATTGGATTCAACGCTATTAGAATTTAATAGAATATCAATAAGTTTAAACTCATAGTTATCTATTTTAATTGGATTTAATTTGATATTATATCCTGGTTTATCAATAGGATTTTCCCAATTTCCGTTATCAGTATCACTATAAATATAGTTACTTACATCTAATTTAATATCATCAGTATAATATTTAGAATTAGATTTCACATAATCTATAAGGTCGAAATTTTTCATAAAATCATTTACTTGATAACGATCATTTAATACTTTATCAAATTCTTTTTGGAAAATATCATTCATTCTTTGATACACATCACCAACTTTAATATTTTCACCTTTTACTATCATAGTGTAAAGATAAGGATATTATTAGATATATACAACTTTCGGTTAGTAATATTGTAATTTTTTTTATAAAAAATATAAAAGCAGGTCGGAGTCTACCCTCCGCAGTTTTAAAAACTGAGCCTTCATCTCTTTCGAACCTGATAGTACAAAGATAAGGATAATTGGGTAATAAAAAAAGTATTTTTAAATAAAAATATATAAATAAAAATAAAAATAAAAATGAAATATTTAAATAAGTTTAATTCTTTTGATAAGCTAAACGAAAGATGGTTTCCACAGGATACTTATATTCATAAATATGTTTATGATTCACCAGATACATTTCCTAAATTAGGTGTAAGATATATTTTTGAATATTTTGGTAACACCTTAACTGAGATAGTAGTAAGTAAGGATAGAAAAATAGAAGAAACTGTTAAATTAGTTGAATTAATTATTAATAATCCTGATAAAATAAAAGACAACTTTAAGATTAATGCCTTTAAGGTGGTATTAAATGATATTTTAAGTATATCAATTCAATTAATAGAAGATAAAGATGAGCAGTTTATAAAAGATAATTTAAGTAAATATGGAGATTTCACTAAAAGTAAATTTAATAAAACTGATTGTTTGATACTAAAGTTAAATGATCCAATTAATATTAAACTAGGAATTTACCACAATTATTTGGATAAGCGCGATTGGGTTACCAAGTTAGGTCGCGATTAACACAACTTTAATACTAAAATGATATATAACCATTACTTGTGGTTATAAAGTCTATTAAACGTTACGGTTTTAGTTTAAAATTGAATTTAATTTACTTTCTCTTAATTTGGTTTTCAACATAGGGAAATCAGAAAGATGAGCATCTATACTTTGAATACCAGTTTCTAAATTCATAGGAAAAGTTTTAACGATTTGAACAGAATCATCAGCTAGGTCTTGCATCGCATCTTGATCTGTATATATTTTAACTTTATAATTATTTAATCCTGGTTTAAATATACCTTTTGTATCAGTGGTGTAAATAGCTTTTTCTGGATCAATTGGTATAATTTGAATTTCAATTAATCCTTTCTCACCCGTTTTATATTCAAGCCAAATTGATTTATCTGGTCTTTCATCTAAATACTTAATAGGTGATACTTTCATTAAGAAATTACATAACTTTTCACTTATTCTATCTTTGATAATTATATAAATACTTCTTTTAAAAGATTGTGAATAATTCTTAGCTACTAAGCAAGGGTATTTCTCAAAGCCATATAATTTAACTAAGTGTTCTTCAATTTTCTTTAGTGACATTTTTTTCTGTTCTTATGAAATTGTAATTCTATAATCTTCACCAAATACATCCATTTGTCTATAACCGTTTGCATCTGTTTCAGTACCTATTTTCTTTGTATAAGTGTTAACTTCAACACATTCACAACTTGGATTCTTAACAAACCATTCTAAGAAAGTATCATCAATAGCTTGAACACCATTTTTGATAAGGTCTTCATCTGTTGTTAGGATGATTTTTTTACATTCGAATTTATGTTGATATTTAATATCTTCAGATGATGCTGGTTGTGTTGCTAATAATAATCCATTACCCCATTGATTAACTAAATACCAATCCCCTTGTTTAATTTCTTCACCATTAGTGATAAACAATTCTTTTCCTATTTTATAGATATTTCTTTCCATTTTTAGTGATATATTTTTTTAATCTTTTCTTTTCTTTGATTAGACTTACTATAAAAAGAATTAATCTTTATCATTTTGATAGCTAATTTTTCTAACTTTTTACAATCTATTGCCTTAGAATAAGAGATAATAGATTGATGATCTAGTGTTATCATTGATACATATTTTTATATTCTTCCCAAGTTGGTTTAGTTCCTTTATTAACAAAAACTTCTAAACCATCAAAATCACTATTTAAATACCAATCTTTATCTAAACGGTTTGGATATTTTAAAACTCCTTTACCATCAATAATATGTAAGTATCCTGAATCATATGGAGCACCATCCATAATAAAATGATCAACAGATGAACTACGCATAACAGGTTCGTTTATATCATTTGTATTAATCCATTTCCAAACATCAAACCAATCTTTTGCAAAATCACCACTGTTAAATGCCTTTTCGGTTTTATCCATTAATGATAATTCTAATGATTTATAATCTAAGTTTTTAGATCCTTCGTTATATGATACACTTATTACAGCCATTATATTAATTTAATACAAATATAATAAATATTTAGTGATTATACAAGAATCGATTAAGTATTTTTTTATACCAGGGTGTATTTAGTAGTGTGTTTAATTTTTTATCTCTGATTGCTGATTTTGAATAATGTTTATCATAACATGTATAGCAAATTATTTTTAGATTTTCTGGTGTGTGAATATTTATTGAATCAACAATATTACCACTCTCTAATAGATGTGAATCTAAACCAGTAGAACACATTCTACCACACTTATCACAACCACCAGTTAACATCACAGCCATTATATTTAATTTATTAAGCTTTTGATTTTATTATCTCTACTAGTTTTAGTATCATAAGCTTTTATTCTTCCGATTTTTATTTTATTACTATATAAATAATTATCACAACCACATCCACAAGAATCACCAGAGGTTTCATTAATTACCCATTTACCAGTAATATAAGTTTTGGATTTAGACCAATCATAACCATCATATTCATAATCACGGTTTTTATTACACCATTTTACATAGTGCTCGGCTTTTTTTATGGTATTAAATATAATCATTTTTAAATATAAAAAACATCGATTCATATCATTTAAAAGATATTCGCTCGATGTTTAAGGCGAAACAGTTAGAGGGGTGAGATCATAACTGAGTATTGCCCTATTCTCACATAGGGTGATGTGGATACCTAAGTACACACCAAGGTTTTAATAACTATTTTCCTACATTTCTATAAAGCATAGCACCTTCACCAAAAACGTTTCCAGAGCCATATTCACCACTCCACTTTTCTAAGTATTGTTGTTGAATAAGTAGCGGTGTAAGTTCTCTATTTTTAAGTTTATAAGCATCTGCTTCACCTTGTGCAGTAATACGCATAGCTTCTGCTTTTGCACTAGCATTAATCACTCTTTGAGCTGAATCTGCTTTAGCTTGTTCTACCATTCTTTTACCATTGGCTATTGCCACTAATGCTTTTTGTTCTTGTGCTTCTGCTTCTTGACTAGCTTTAGTTTTATCTTCAATAGCTTGTCTTAGTGCTAGTGGAGGTGCAATATTAGTTCTTAGTTGTGACATAATAAACCACTTATCTACTCTACTATTACATTCTTCTATAATTTCTTTTTCAAACTTTTCACGGTTTTCAAAAATCTCTTCTACTTTCCATCTATTAGAAACATCATTAACTGATGAGGTAATAGCTGTTAATAACCAGCCTTGTTCGATTTCTTTAATGCCTAATCTAAGCTCTGAGAACATATCAGTGATCATACCGGGTTTTAAATTATAATTAAATGTTGGTCGAATAGAAGCTTCAAAACCACCTTTTAATATAACTGGTAATTCTTCATAAGCAATATTTTGTTGATAAGTTGGGAATTGATATAATTCTTCAAACCATGAGTTATAAGTAACCCATCCGGTTTTCATTTGAACATCACTTACACCTCTATCAGATCCTACTAAATTAACAAGAACACCTTGGTAACCAGCATTTACTTTTTCTAAAGTAAAAGGTTGAATCAATGCAGTTAGTGTCATAATTGAGAAAATAGCTAAACTTCGCCAAAAGGATTTACCTGCGTGTGTTTTTGAGTTATAACCATTTCCTACTGTAATGAATAAATCATTTCGATTTGCAATAGCATATGTTGTGGCTGCTATAAGACCAATAATAAAAATAATTAATGAATACATAGTTTTTTATAAATTAAGAAGTTTAAAAATTGTTTTAATAGCCAATTTAAAGAACACTACACTTACGGCTATTATTAATAAGGTAGAGCCATATAAAAGTAAATTATTAGTTGGTTGATTTACTATTTTTGAGAAATATAACCACATAATGGTTATATAAGTAACGATAAAAAATATTAGTTTAAATAGTTTCATTTTTTTTATTTTAAATTAAAAGTGGTTGTTTATAACACTTAAATAAACAACCACTTGTGAAAAATAAAGGCTTTGTCCTTTTCATGACTTTTAAACAGGTTAATAGTTAGTTACTCTATTTTTCAACTGTTGAATAAACTATGGGTTTGGACACCACAGTTTATAGCCTTTTTTAACTCTAGCTTTCTTCTTAGAGTCTTTATTTGTAGCCCGTAGAGGATTCGAACCTCTGTCTCCCATTTGAAAAGAATGGGTATCCTAAACATCAAGATAAATCTTTCAGTTTCTTTTGCAAGTCCTATAGACGAACGGGCCATTTAGCAGTCTGTGTGGGATTCGAACACCACGTTTCTCAATCGAAAAATTGAGCGTCCTAAACTTCTAGATAAATCTTTCAGTTTCTCTTACGAGTCCTATAGACGAACAGACCATGTTTTAATTTTGTTCTACAAATATATAAACTTTTTTATAAACTAACAAGCTTTTTATTAAAAAAATAAAAAAAGTTTACAGAGTTGTTTGTTTTTTATATATAGTAGTATATGAAAAAATGTAATAAATGTTTAATAAAAAAAGAGTTATTTAATTTTCATAAAAATAACTCGAGTAAAGACGGTTATAAAAATATTTGTAGAAGTTGTTTTACAATACAAAATAGAGAGTATAAAAAGAAACATAATGATAAATATAAAAGAGAAAATAAAGATAAGATAAATGAGTATAATAAATTATATGAATTAAAAAATAAAGAGAAAAGAAAAGAATGGCGATTAAAAAATAAAGATATTATAAAAGAAAAGAGAAAAAAGTATGAACTTGAGCAAAGAAAGGATCCTATATACCGTTTTAAGAGAAATATAAGAAACCTTATTTATAAATCAATAAAACGTATGTGTTATTCAAAAAAGTCTAAATCTTATGATATTTTAGGATGTTCAGGTGATGAATTTAAAAAATATATTGAATCTAAGTTTGAATCTTGGATGAATTGGGATAATTATGGATTATATAATGGTCATTTAAATTATGGATGGGACATTGATCATATTGTACCTTTATTTTCTGCCGAGAAAGAAGAAGATATAATAAAATTAAATCATTATTCGAATTTACAACCATTGTGTAGTAGAATAAATAGAGATATTAAATATAAAAATAAAGACTGAGAATACATCTTTTATTTAGTTGTCTTTAGCAAGATTATTTTTTCCTTACATTTCCACAATCTTTTGGATTGTAACAACCAGTACCAGTTAGTTAGACTAACTAATCCTTGAGGTATTAGATACTCTCCGCTTACTCTACTTATTCGACCCTGCCGGGCTGATTCGAGGTTCGACCCTCTATAAGTTTTTCAACGAAATCACTTCAGCCTTTCGAGCATCAGTGGCTATGGACATCCCATAACTATGTAGGTACCTTTCTCTAACACCTAGAGAACACTTTCGATTTCTTTTTTTAATTTTTCAATTCAAAATGAAATTTTAGTGCTTTGTAGATTAATAGAACCAGTGGTTCTCTATAGCTCTCAAAACTTTTGGTCTCAAGAATACTAGACTGGTCCTTGTGATGCCTCCACCACAATACTTTAAGATATCTTCACAAAAATCCCCTTGGTAGAGAATTAAGTGCTAAGTAACAGCACCACCTGTACACTTAGTTGTCTTTCAACTTTAAGACACCTCTTGTATTGGAACTCGCAATGATAGTGACCGGTTAAATCACCACTTCTTACATAATCCCTATGGGTTAATCTTATTCCTCTTCCGAGGTCAACTGAACTATCTACTTAGCCCAGTCATAACTACATTTTACCTACAGATGTTACCCTCGGTTACTAAGTAGTTATGATATCCCACTTGCTTACTCGACCTCAATCTGTTGATTAAGGCGCAAACAGATTTAGCAATTCTGTTCACTTTATCCTACTTTCGTAGTTTATTTCGAGGATAAACCTCAGGATCATAAGCGACCCTTTTAAACCTTGTTCCGAAGAACTTGACCGAAGTCAGGTTTAAAGTATTTTCAATAATTCAAAGAACGTTTTCTTTTGTAGCGGGAGCCGGACTCGAACCGACGACCTCAAGGTTATGAGCCTTGCGAGCTACCAACTGCTCCATCCCGCAATATTTTAAAATAGTTGAGATAAAAACCTCAGATTTAGCGAAACCTTCCGCGCTCTGTGTCAACTATATCTCAACTATATCTTTTGTCAATTTTAACTAACCTCGTTTGGTTAGTGTTTCATTTATAGTGCAAATATAATATAAGTTTATTTAATTTGCAAGTTTTTTTTTAATTTTTTTTAAAACTTATCAAAACCCCTCACGTCCTTTTACTCTTGGGGTTAAAGAGCCTTGCGGGCTCCCATAACGATCACTAGCGTCAAGGTTCGGTAACCTAGTGATTTGCACCTCTCTGTGATAAGTTTAAAGAACTTGTATCTAAATCGTTACCCATTCTCTTCTACAAAGATAAGGAACTTTTATTGATTTACCAAATCTTTTAGTAAGTTTTATTGCTTATAAATAAAACTCTTTAATAGATCCGTCTAAGTAGAAAATCCTAGTACTTGGAAAATTCTTTTCCATTTTCCAACCATAGTTATCAGTTATGTACTTTGCATATTCTTCAATGTTTGCGAAAATAAAGTCACTATCTCTATCACCATTTGCCTTTAACACTGTCTTAACTACTTCTCCTTTATATTGTTCACTTACTGAAATAGCTTGTTTTTTTGTGAAAATTCCATACTGTAGATTCACTTCATCTGGATAACTCCAACGATCACCACAACAAGGGCAATCAATGTCATCATCACACCCATTGAAATAAATTCCCATTCTTTTTCCTATCTGGGTAGCTTCTTTTATCGATTTAGCTTCTACTATTACGTTATGTGTCAGTTTTTTATTAACTACAAAACTACCTCCTGTGTTGTTTTGGTCGAATTTGTAAAATTTTGTTTTTTCCATCTTTAAAGTTTTTTCCTGTGTCATACTTCATCTTTTAGTAAGTTTTTTTAAAAACTATCTGTCCACTCCAATTGTGTGAATATCTATATGAAGCCTTGATTAGTATTAAGGTATATTACTTCTAAGATACATTCATTCAAACCTAAACACTTCTTGGATAGTGTTGATAACAACCCATATTTTATAAGGTTTAACGTGGGTTACCTTCAACTCTGTTATCTGTTTGTAATGAATCAGATAGTTTAAATAAAAAAGCAAGAGTTGTATCTAAATCGTTGCCTGTCTTGCTTGTGAATTTATAATTCAAACTTTTTATTTAAGATAAATAAAGTGAGAAGTTTAATATTTTTGGTATCTAATAAGGCTAGATAAACATTAAACATTCTCACTTTTTACTCACACTTAAAAAATATTTTTATTCTTACCCTTACGTGGTGGGAGAAGCGACCCCTAATTAAAAAAAATGCTTCTCCCACGACATACTGATAAAGAAACGAGTTTTCAAAGAACTTTTATTATATCGGACGTTTCCGATTTTGTTTTACAAAGATAAGGAACTTTTATTGATTCACCAAATACTTTTTAATATTTTTTTAATAATATATATAATAATGAAATATCTAAAGAAATACCACCTTTTTGAAAGTCATGATGAAATATACCAGATGTATCGAAATCCGCTGTTTGAGATATGTAGTAAATATAATATAGAAAATTACACTATAAATTCAGATGAAACCATTGATGTAGATGATCATGTTTATTTATCGAATATAAAGAGTTTAACTAAACTACCATTAAGATTTAATAAGGTTAGTGGTGATTTTTATTGTGATAATAATCAATTTACTAGTTTGAAGGGCGCACCTAAAAAAGTGGGTGGTAATTTTAGTTGCACTCGTAATCAATTAACAAGTTTAGAATGTTCTCCAAAAGAAGTAGGTGGTAATTTTGATTGTTCTTATAATCAGATAACGAGTTTAGAAGGGGTACCAAAAGAAGTAGGTGGTTATTTATACTGTAGGTATAATCAATTAATGGATTTAAATAATTTACCCAATGTTAGTAAAAGGATTTATTTAATTGGTAATCCAGTTAATTCTATAGTCTATGAGTGGATTAAAGATCCAGAGGAGAGATGGGAAAAATGGGAGTACTTCCAAGATTTAAGTATTATTCAAGGTGATCAGGTAATATTTCCTAGACTTGAAGAATTCCATGAAGTTATGGAGATACCGATGCCTAATTTAAATGAAATTAAAAAATATTACAAAATAATACAATGAAATATTTAAAGAAGTGGAAATTATTTGAAAGTCATGATGATATACACCGTATATGTAAAGAATATGGTATAACAAACTATACTATAAATCCGGATGGATCTATTGATGTTGATCGTTATGTTAATTTTCGGGATAATAATTTAACTAAACTTCCTTTAAAATTCAGAAATGTGAGTGGATATTTTGATTGTCATAATAATAAATTAACGAGTTTAGAAGGTGCTCCCCTTTCAGTAGATGGTTATTTTGATTGTGATTATAATCAATTAACTACTTTAGATAACTTACCTAATCTTAGTGGTTATATTTACATGGTAGGTAATCCAGTTTATTCTATAGTTCAAGATTGGATTCAAGATCCAGAGGAGAGATGGGAAAAATGGGAGTACTTCCAAGATTTAAATATTATTCAAGGTGATCGGGTTATACTTCCTAGACTTGAAGAGTTTCATGAAGTGATGGAAATAGAAATGCCTAATTTAAATGAAATTAAAAAATATTACAAAATAATACAATGAAATATTTAAAGAAGTGGAAATTATTTGAAAGTCATGATGAACATGATATATGTAAAGAATATGGTATAACAAACTATACTATAAATAGTGACGGAACGATTGATGTTGATGGTGATGTTTATTTAGATGATAAAGGTTTAATTAAACTTCCCTTAAAGTTCAATTGTGTGAGTGGATATTTTTATTGTAATTATAACCAATTAACGAGTTTAGAAGGAGTACCTAAAGAAGTTGGTGGTTATTTTGATTGTAGTAATAATCAATTAACAAATTTAGAAGGGGCTCCTCAATCAATTGGTGGTGAATTTTATTGCAATAATAATAAAATTATGAGTTTA
>Ga0114946_10001042_pt1 | contig 19120 bp, 11 predicted proteins | sample WalLakDeSediment_FD_88676 | JGI IMG/M metagenome (GOLD analysis project Ga0114946, IMG submission 88676) | Lake sediment microbial communities from Walker lake, Nevada to study Microbial Dark Matter (Phase II) - Walker Lake 11/02/13 Deep Sediment | ecosystem: Environmental > Aquatic >...
GACAACGCACGACTGAATAGCTTCGGATAGCATCATTCGCAAAACATTCCACAACTGGAGAACAGGCATGACGAACGAAGAATTGATAGGCCCGTTTCGGGAAAGTGCAGTATATCTCGCGTTTTTGTTTTCCACATTGCTGGTACACGTGGCACTCAGCTTGTCGTTCGCAGCAACACACACTGAATTGGGCATGTGTTTTCCAATTGGGTTGGGAAGCATGATGTTGTTCAGTTATTGGGAACGGTTGCGCGGACAATCACTACGTAGAAGATTCACCTTCTCCGTCCTCGTTGGCCTTGTCGTCGCCGTTGTGTGCTTCCTGACGGATAGTACAGTTCGCTGGCTGACCTAGAATGCCCCACGAAGACTCATTTGCGCAACGCTAAGATGAGTATTCATCTTCGTTAAAAAATTGAACGACTAAACTCAACTCAGCATTGTTGTCCCTGCTGGGCTTCGAAGCAAGGCATTCCTGCGGAAATACACGCCGCACGTGGCATGCAATGTTGTACTGGATCACATGATACTGGAAAAGAGCATAGCAGGGATGCATCGAAAACCCAGCGCGTAATATGATGCGTACTCGAAAGCGGGCTTCGACGAATTTCTTGTATATGGCACACGCAGGGATGAATCGAAGTTGCATGCATCCGTCATGCATGTGTTGCGTACCAGGCTTAAGCAGATTTCAGCAATCTCGCTGCGAATGAGCCGTCCATCCGATGCTTATGCGGAAATGTTGCGAGAAAGCCATCGCTGTCAACCAATCGCTGCGGCACGTAGTTCGCAGCGTTGTCTATGGAGAACTCCGGATGCGCGGCGAGAAATTCCTTGACGATCTCGGCATTTTCTTCAGGTTCCACCGTGCACGTACTGTATACGAGCACGCCACCAGGGCGGACGAGCTTCGCTGCATTTCGGATAATGCCACGCTGAATTTCCACAAGCTTCTGCAAATCTTCCGGTTCGCGTTTCCACTTGATGTCGGGTTTCTTGCTCAGCACCCCCAACCCCGAGCACGGGACGTCAGCGAGCACTTTGTCCGCTTCTTCAAGTGATATTTCTGCCGCATCGCCCTCCACTGCTTCGATGATATCCACTTTGAGGCGTTCAGCACCTTCCTGGACGAGTTTCAAGCGCGTCTCATACTTGTCCACGGCGATGATGCGGCCTTGGTTCTTCATCATTTCAGCAGCATGCAGCGCCTTCCCTCCGGGTGCCGAACAGAGGTCTATCAACGTATCCCCCGCTTCGGGCATCATTAATGCTCCGACAAGACCCGCGCTTTCATCCTGAATCGTGAAAAGACCATCCTGGTACATCGAGCTGTACCGTATGTTCGGGAGATTCCGCACCGTGACGTATTCTCGCATGAAAAAGCAACGTCTGTAATCGATTCCCACTTCAACAAGTTTGTTGACAAATCCTTGATAATCGGTATTCAACAGATTCGGTCTGAGAGTAAGAAACGGCCGCAGATTGTTCGCCTTGCACAGGGATTCGGTTTCTTCAAATCCATATCGCGCCAACCAACGTTTCACCATCCATGGCGGATGCGAATGTACGACGGAGAGATATTGAAGTTCGTCATTCGTCGCAAGCGGGTAGCGGATGTTTTCAACGTTGCGTGCGATGTTTCTCAGCAAACCGTTCATAGTATCCGCCAGTCGCTGTCCCCTGAATTTCTTCACGAATTCCACTGCTTCGTTCACTGCGGCATGATGCGGAATGCGTGTCAAAAACAGAATCTGATACAAGGCCACACGGAGTGCGTTTCGTATATTCGGAGCGACTTTCGAGTATTGGCCGTGATAAAAGCCGGTGAGAACCCAATCGAGCCGTGATTGATTGCGTAACACACCGTGGACCAGCTCTGTAAGCAAGCGTTTATCGGGTGGATTCAATTCGGTATCATTCAATTCGACATCGAGCAACTTGTCCAGATATGCGTCCGTTCGCTCGACGCGTGTCAGAAGCTTTACAGCAATGCCGCGTACACCGACGTACAGCGGAGGGAGGGAATGTGTATCGTTCGTCATTTTTCAGTTTCCGTTTTTACAAGTCTACGCGTAGCAGCGCCGTACGGTTAAATACATCGCGCAGCAAGCGGAGTTCCGCATCCGTTAGCTTCACCCCGCGTCGCTTCATCACCAGCGCGGCGGTTTCCAGAAATTTATCGAATTCGTATTGAACAAGCCCATCGGCTCCACCCCAAGTGAATGATGGTAGAAATTTCGGAGGAAATCCACCGCCGAATATGTTGCAACCCAGTCCGATCATACTGCCGGTGTTGAACATCGTGTTTATCCCGCACTTGCTGTGATCCGCCATGATAGTGCCTAAGAACATGCGACCCGTATCTATCTCTTTCCCTTCTTGCACTACGCGAATGCTGGAATAGTTGTTCTTCAGATCGCTGGTGTTGCTGTCCGCACCCAAGTTCGTCCACTGAGCGAAATACGAATGCCCGACGAATCCATCGTGCTGCTTGTTCGAATATGAATGAAAAATCGACCCTTCGATTTCACCACCGATTTTGCAGCTTGGGCCGATACTGCTTCCGTGATAAATCTTCGCACCTATTTTTATGCGGCTATTGGCACCGATACTAACCGGCCCCAGAAGCACGGCTTGGGGTTGGAGAATCGAATTCCGATCAACGACTATCGGCCCTTCGCTCGCATCGAGCACAACGCCCGGAGCAATTGTCACTCCGGCAGCAATGTACATCCGGTCTTTCACAGACAGTACGGCAGTGGGGTCTACCATCGCATCGCTCTCAATCACTCCGAGAGGGAAGCATGCTGCATCCTCTTCGAGCATCGGAACATTGTACTCGATCAAATCCCACGGATACGAGATGAGCTGACATTGTACATCCGTCAGCTTCACGCGATGGTGCTCTATTGCTGCAGTAGGTATTCCCGTCGCGGATGATGCTTCAACACCGGAACGGCTTCTCAACCATGCGAAGAGTTCGGTTCTGAAAGCTTCGGAAGCTGCCGTGGCCGCTATCATTACTCCGCCGTTCACGAACACGACATCGCTCCCCATCGAAGCGTTGATGCGGTCTAACAAGGAGGCATCCAGCAATGCACGTCCATTGACGAATAATGTCGCATCGTTTACACTATTGACGGTTAAGCCCGTGCGCTCGGCCATCACCTCGGTCAGTTCAGGCCGGACGAACAACGAAAGCGATGCATCGGGAAAGCGCCGAGCAAGTCGTTCCCTCGGCGTGAATATACCGCAACGCAGATCGAAATCGGGCTGCACGTATGTCAGCGGCAACAAAGTAGATATCGAACAATCTTCGAATAAGCAAATAGACATGGCGATTCCGGAAGCGTAAAACGAAATGTACGATTCTATTGATGGAATGACAATAGATCATGAATTTTTGATGAATTTCGTCCGTTTCCGAATGAAACAACACCAGCTCACTCCATCAGATAGTCTTCCTCATTGTACAGACGCAGTTGGAACAACAGAATTCGTAACATATCACGATATTCCTCGACCTCGGGAGCCAGCCGGATGGCTTGATGGTATTCCGCGTACGCATCGGTGAGCAATCCCTTCTTCTCAAAGAATATCGCGCGGATGAGACGCAAGGACACTTCGTCAGCACCCATATCCGCGAGTTCGGCGTCGAGCGTGCTCAACTCCGTACGAATGGACACAATAGAGTCTTCGGGAAGTATTCTGAAGGATTCGATGCTGCTTTCAAATCCATCCCGCAAACGAGTAACACGCCAGTGATACTCCCGTCCGTGCACGAGTTTCGGCAAGTCGCTTTCCTGATAGCGTAAGTACTGTTCGTCGCTTCTGAGTCGTGCGAGAATGGCGTAACCATCGTCAAGCAATAGCAATTCGTAATTGCCTTCATTCGATGGGTCCAACCAACGGAAGTCGGGTTCTACCGTCATCACCGTCTGTTTCGGGAACACGGCACTGATCATATCCATTTCGCCGCGCACCGCACCGTACACATTCCTGTGTCCACCCTCTCGCGAACGCTGCATTTGTACCGCCGCATACTGCAGCAATTTGCCCGATGCCGCGCCTACATTCGCTTCCTTGCCGGTGTCGAACTCCGCTAACTTCTTGCTGGTGTTTTCGTCTATGCTGACAAGCCGCCGTTGATCCATCATCAATTTCACGTAACTCGCAAACGATGTTCGCACGACATCATCGGACTGAAGTTGATCTCCGACCTTGAGGGGTTTCCATTCCGTGTTTTTTTCGCCCCGCTGCTGCATTTCCACTTTCCCCTTCGAACTCATGACCATGAACGTCTGAGAATGGCAGGGCAGGGAAAGCAAGACGAGAAAACCGCTTAGGACAACAAGTCGAATACTTTTCATGACGATACTCCGTGTGTTGTTTGCATAATCGCTCTTTGTTCAATAACTCGCAATTCGTCCAACGTCCAAGCCGGCAACACCGGTTCACATGCGGGACTCATCCCGTAGTACGCCGGACTGGTCGGCAACCCGTACTGTTTCCGTATCATGGCACCGAAAACAAACAGCTCATGGTTGCGATGAAGCTTACACTCGGCAAATTCGCACCATGGAGACATTCGAAGCGAAACACTGTCCGCCGAAGAAATCCTACCGTACACTCCCGGCAGAAGTTCCACGTCCTCAACCGTTTGCGAAAGCTTCGCCCCTGTTGTGATCGGTATTCCATCAGCTCCTCGCCCGTCCACATACATCAACTGCATACTCGAGTAACCGCGGAGCGAATGCGACCAGAGCCGACGGGCATGCGGCAGTATCATTTCCCACTCTTCGAATGACACGAACTTGTTAAAACTCGGCAGTTCGGTGGAAAAATACAGATCTTTCGTGATACTGTCCCGCAGCAACTGATCTTTGCGGCCTTCAAGGTAGCGTAAAAAATACTGTCGCTGCCGCATGATGTCCTCATGCGACGTGAACTCGGCTTCGATTGTGGGTATTCTACGCCACTCGCTAAGTTCCGGTCGCAATATGCTGCCTTCGATATCTTGAGCATTGGCACATTCATTGGCCACCTGCTTCGCCCAAGCAAAATGGGTCAGGTACAAACATGCGTGTACGAGACGCATGTGCGCAATAAAGGGCTCCTCGTATCGAAACGCTTCGCGAAATACTATTGCGACGGGGTGAGTTCGATCATCAAAATCACTGCGTGCGAGTAAACCTTCGAAGGGTACGCGCAACCACGACACAAGTGCGGCAGATGGGATGAAAAGAAACACGGCCGTGGCCATAAGATTGTAGCTGATCTTAATGTCGAGATAGAAGAATGCGATGAGCGGAAGAAAGAACACGATCACCGCCTCCGTGAACAGCATGGTCATGATGAGTATGGCGACGCGAAAACGATTCGCGGCTTTCGTCCGGAAGATACGGTACAAAACAATGCTTATGTATGACAACAGAAAAACCAGTACCCAATCCACCCATACGGGAACAGCGGAGATGAATTGATTTTTCAACAACATGTCAATCACATTCGCGTGAATCAGTATCCCCGGCATATCTGGTCCTTCCATACCAACTTTTCGTCCCATCGGCGTTCTGTGTGTATCGCCAAGATAGTAGAGACCTCCTTCGTTCACGAATCCTATCAACACGATCGCACCGTCGAATACATCGTCGTACATGTTACCGAATACAACATCAGCTATCGGTACAGTTTGTATTTGATCGTACGTGCTGCTGTAGAAAATTATTTGTTCTGATGAAGGGAGATGCAGCAGACGTTCGATATACGCCGAGTCGTAAATAGCTAACATCTTGACAGGCAAACTCAACCACCGCTCACCATCAACTTCGGCATGTGGCAAAAAGCGACGAACAACGTCGTCATCATCCGTCACAAGGTTGGCGAATCCGTGATGCTTCACCACCTCAGCCAGCATCGGATGCGGAACGACTGTGGCGCGAAGAGATTCCGAATCGAATCCGGAAGCTACAACGACATTGGGGACATCGTGCAACGCTTGTACAAGCGCATCGATCTCATCACGACGATGCTCGGGAAAACGCTCGAAATGCAGGTCGTCGAAAAAAATATCTAATCCGATAACGCTTGCGCCGGCATGATGCAGTTTATAGAGCGCCATTGCTATCAGTCCATCCGGTGTAGGTGCAACCTCGCCGATATTCACCACCCAGATTCTTTCATCCGCGAATTCCGCGTCCCGGATAGCGAAGATTGCATCGAGCGTGACGTCGGCGATGTTCAGAAAATCGAGTCGATCAAGTATCGGATCCAAAAAGGATGTCTCATCCACATCGGGGAGTCCCTCCGAAATGAGTACCATGAGATACACGAGCAACACCACGAGCAGCGAGGAGAACACATATTCCACTCGTAAAAAGTACTTGAATAATCGTGGGCGCATTCTTGCGAGTGTAGGACTAGATGATAGATTTCATTGCGCTGAATAATAGAATTCCGACGTTGAAAAAACAAGCATCTCGCGGCGGTGACAGCACGGTGAAGAGTTTCGGCGAAGAACTTCGCATACACTACCTCAGCAGTATTTCCTCGATTTCTTTCGCAAGGGGAGAATTTCACACTTGGACGTCCATCCGAATGCCCGCACTTCGTGAGTGTCCGAAACGGAAGCATGCTCAGCTCGCCGCTCGCAACCGAAAACAGCAAGAGACAAGTCGACGTATGACGGGCTAAAAAGCGTCCGTCAAATCGAAACCGAACAACATGCCGAAATACCAGCGCCACTCCCTGCCGTAGGTCACATCAACGAACTGAAATGTGCGCGTGAAGCTATCGAGTCCATAGGCACCGCTGAAGAAAATGCGAGTGGGGTACATGGAAAACGAAAACGTCTCGAGACGCAGTTCGAAACCCACATCCCTCTTGAGTGAGCGCGTCGTGAATTCCTCCGGCCGCATCACGGCATCACCCACGTCGATGAATACGCCTCCGTACAGCTTGTCGAACAGCAAATGCCCAAGGCGAACATCCATGTTCGAAATAATGGGAAATCGGTAGGTGAGTTGCGCCATCGCGACTTCATTGCCCCCGAGCGAGTAGTAGCTGTACCCCTGCATCCCGGTGATGCCGCCAATGTAGAAGTTGAAGAACTCGTCAACAGGATCACCAAGAATACTTGCTCCACGTAACCGGACGGTCAATGCATGCGACCACCAGGGGAGACGCATGCCCATACTCAGATTCGCATCAAGACGATGGAAGTTGAAATCCTTGAATATCGGCACAAGCAAGCCGCCCCGCACCTCGAAATCGCCCTCGGGATTGTAGTTGTTGAACTCGTAGTTGTACCGGAAGGAAAACTTCGTACCTATGGGACTGATTTCCCGATCACGCGTCGGTATCATTTTCCTGTAGCGGAATGATGCATTGATATCGTTGCCTACCAAATACAAGTTGTCGCGGGCCGGAATCAGCATATCGTTGTCGGGATTGCGAAAACTGCCGATTGTGGACGTGTAACGACTGTGCGAATATCCGAACTCCAGTCGCATGCTGTTGTTCACCAAATTGTGTGCGAGCGTTGCGGCAAACTCAAGCAGATTGAAACTCACATCCACTCCCACTGTTTCCAACGGCAAGGGGATGCTGGCTGAGGTGCTTCGGGTAACGTTGAAAACCTCGAGTCTGAGATCGGGAAACAGACCGAAGGAACTGAACAACGGCAAGCGGTCACGGTATGTCATATTGAGGTATAAATCCCGTTCGCCCTTGATGTTTATCGACGCGCTTGCGAGAAATTCCAACCTGTGCAACACATCGGACGAGTACATCATCAGACCGGGTTTCAACAATTGAATTCCGGAGTTGTCTGGATTGTATTCGTCTATGCGAAGTGTCGGAAAAAACATCATGCTCTGAAATATGCGCTCGTAGGGTCGCGACATCAATTCCGGCACCTTGCTGTCGTCGTAGCGGTTGAGCGCATCCCAATCCCACATATCGTCAGCCGAAGCGATGGGCGACGAGTGGATGATCGGTGGCAGATAATCCTTCCCGCCAATCTCCAGCGCTTGCGCATTTTCCAATCGAGCAATCTTGTACCCACTCGCAGTGTAGACGGCATAGACGAGATTTCGCGCCGAATCCATATCCGGCATGAAGGCCCCTCCGACAACATTCGTCAATTGCGAGCGCTCGCCAGTCGAAAGATCGTATTCGTAGATATTGAAAATCCCGCTGCGATCGGAAGCGTACAGCAACGACGAAGCATCGGGCACATAGCGCGGATCGCGACAATCATGCGCTTCGCCACCGATCAATATTTCGAATGCTGTTCCATCCGGGCGTATGCGAGCGATGGATCGCAGGTTGCGGGGCGCGTAGCCCATCGCGATCCAATCACCTTTGGGCGACCACGTCGGAGACAGCACCTGCTCCCCACTGACAAATCCAGTGAGATTGCGCATATCGCTTCCGTCCGATTCGACAATGCCGAGATTTATGGTACCATCATCGGCGAATACGAATGCAATCGCTGAACCATCAGGCGACCAGGACGGATTGTACGCACGCAATCCACGCGTCAATCGGCTCTCTCGTTTGCTCTCCACATCATACACGTAGAGATCGTAGTACAAATGGCCTTGCACGGATGGCGGATTGTATTTCGAATAGACTAGACGTTTGCCATCGGGCGACCACGATAGCCGCGAACTCACACCTGCGGCGAGCATTTGTTCGGTGTCATCCTTCACGGATCGCAAGAACAACGCTGATTGTCCGAAATAATCGGACGTCTTGTTCGATACGTAGGCTATGTTGCGGCCATCGGGTGAATACGTGGGGTGGAAATTACCGAAACCGATTTCGGCAATCAGCTTCCCCTCAACGCGCCCTCGCATGACGGGTGCGATACGTTGAGTGTATTCATGCGTAAGCGTATCGCGCCACGTTTCATACAATTCCCGTCCGCCTGTTGCCAGAGCTTCCCTGATCGCCGCATCGATTGTGAACACGAAGGGTTTCGACATGGCGCGAGTGATGTCCTTCAAACTCTTCTCACCGTAGCGTTGCGCGATGTAGCGGGTCAAACTGTATCCGGCGTTGTACACACTCTCGTTGCCAAGACTCGTTTTACCGAATGCGCTCATCTGCCCCCAGCTTAACATGGAATCGGAGAGCACGTAGCAGCGTAGAATCATATCCCGATGCGAATCCCAATATTCATAGTTGAGTCCGTAACGTTGAAATTGCGCAGTACCTTCAGCAAACCACGGTGGAATGATGACGCCGGGAAATGGATATGACACCAACAGATTGGGATAGCCGTACAACACGTCGCGCCGACGTTCCTTCTCGTAGCCGAACCATTGGAAGGTAAGTGCGGGGACCTTTCTCCCGAACTTCATCGCCGCTTGGATTTGCACAATATGCGTGAATTCATGCGTGATCACATTGCGCAGCCAATTGTGCGAACCACGCAAGTCGAAATCCAGCGGTGAGGACCAGATCTCGATCTTGTTGTTGTAAAAGTACGCCGCACCGTTCGAATAGTCGGAAATATCCTTGACGATGAAACTCACGCGCTCATCTGGACGATGATCGTACAACGAGGTGATCGGGCCATACACATCTTCGGCAATGTTCGCGATCACACGAGCAGTGCGTTCCGCACCTTCATGGTAGTGTACGAAAAAGTGCTTTGTGGTCAGAGTGCGCCACTGCTTCTCCGGCGCCGAGTATTGATCGGGTTGCGCCGAAACATTGCTGGCGAAGAACACAGCACAGATCACGACGACAACAACTACTTCAATTGGATACCGCATAATAATCCCTTGGGATTGCTTGGGAAACACCCTGCCATCGTGGATGCGACTGTCGCAAATAGCATCAACTGGATCATGTGTCCGCATTCAACACAATCATTTCACGATCGCGATTTTAATAATCTTCTCGCCCTTACGTCCTGGTGCGCTCGCCTCGACTCTCGCAAGATACACATCGCTCTGAATTCCGCCGACGTTCCAGATGATTTCGTTGTCAACGCCCCCTACCGCACGGGTGCGCAATTCATCTACTGCATCACCCGCGAGATCGTAGATTTTCACGGTCACGTCAGAGTCTTCCGAAACAAAGAAGCGAATACGGGTGATCCCGTCGTACACCGGATTCGGCCAGTTGTAGCAACGGTCTTTCGGAAAGAATTCCGAAACAGCATCGGAAGGAACCGAAATCGGAAGCGGTACCTGCAAACTGTTCCGTTCGTCGCAATACAAGGACCGCCAGAGCAGCGCGGAAACGTCTATCTGTTCGTTGACTTCGAATAAAAACACTTGAGCCGCAGACGTTACCGCAGCGACGCCAAGCAAACCGGAGCGAGTTCTAATCAATGCAGTGGACGCATCGATAGGCAATGGTATGGGAAACCCTTCCGCCTGCCGCGCCTTGGTTCCGACTTGCCAGAGCCGGTCGCTTCCCGAGATGAACAGTCTATCCCCTCTTCCGTCGCGTACGGACATCGACACGCCTCCATCGTATGGCGCGGGATAGTGATCGACGGATGCCAGCACGCTGTTCAGCACCACAACGCGCCCGTCCGCACCCGAGAGGACAATATCGCTGCGGCCATCGCCATCAATGTCCGCCGAGGACATGTGTCGCACTGTCGATGTCGGTACACGATTGTGCAGTTGTACTTCCGATGCTGCCGCACCGGAAGCATAACTCATTACCGACAACCTGGGTGCCTGTGTCGAATCGCTCGATGGATGAAACACCCGGACGATTTCGCGTTCGCCGTCACCGGTGACATCCGCCGACATCGCAGGGAGATGCGCCAGCTCGGCAGCTACTTCATACATGTACAATTCGTGCGCGTTCACCGTCGGCTTCCCACCGGCAATTGTCATGAAATACCCTTCGAGACGGGAATGCGCATAGAACAACTCGGAACCATCCAATTGCACGAAACAGACCGGGTTATCTCCTGAAGCTGCCGGAATACGCGGTGCGCTGTGCCGCTCTACCACCTCGCGAACAACGAGCAGACTATCGCCTTCCGCAGTGCTGACATGCAGTAGCAATGCGCCATGTATCAATTGTGGAATTCGTGAGCGAAGCGTACGCACCCCATCCCGCGTGGGGAATTCGAATTCGTGTATGCGGGCGATAAGGCCATCGCCGCTTCTGTCGATACTCTCTAACACGACAACAATATCGCCTGTACTGCCACGCCCGCTCACGACTATATCCTTGACACCGTCACCATTGATATCGCCGATGGCGGGCGGGCCACTGACGCTGGAGATGCCAGGAAGTACAGCGACAAGAGTACCAGTGTTCGTCGCGAAAAGTGGTGTCCCATCGGAGCGAACAATATGCAACGACGCTCCCTCCTCGCTGTCGGCTACTACGAGGATCTCATTGCTTCCGTCACCGTCAAGGTCGGCTGTTTGTATGAAGCGAGCGTGCAGCTCCGCGCTCTGTCCCCACTGAAGTTCAAGCGGAAATCCTTGAGCTGGTGCGACAGTGTTGTCGCCAAGCGCCACGTCGAATGACATGATGGGTCCACTGGGAGAAAACGCATCGATCGTGACATGCGTGAATGCGCCATTGTTCGCCCGAGTATTCGGTGTCGTATACATTCCGAAGCGATTTGCATACACTGGTGACGGATTCTCATTCGTCCAGTAATCCAATGGCGAACCGCTACCTGTAACGGGACCAAATATCGTCTGCAGGTCGATCCCGATATCCTGCGGCCCACCCGCCTGCTCAAGATCGACGCCACGTGGAAAAACACTGTTGACGGTATTCGAATTCTGACGGGCTTCGATCAAGGTCTCGTCGATATGCCAGATCAACAGGCCACCGTTGATACGTGCTTCATTGTCGCCTACAATAACCCGGCCACCAGGCAAACTCCAGTCGATATCCTCGACATCGATAACAACTCCTTTGAGCGCGGAGACGTTTCCGTTATCGAAGCCCGTGGTATCCTTCGGAAAACGCAAATGCTGTATCTGACCGCCTGAAACGAAGCTTACCATCTGTCCGTTGCCGCCAATATCCCGTTGACGATTCTCGATCAGCCAATATTCCTTGTCACTGATGAGAACGCGCAACACATCAGGGGTCGACAGCGTATCGGATGCCGTAAGGAAAAAGCTGTGCTTCCCGGGGGAAGCGTCTCGGGGAACGGTCCATCCGAGTTGCTGCTTCTCCCACGCTGAAGGTTCAGGTGGACAAATACCGCCGTAGGCGAAAATACTCTCGCCATCCATCAATCCGAAGCGTCCGATACCGGTTTTTCCAGTATTCGTATTGAATAAATCCGGCAATCCTGCGTAGGTACCGAAACTTGCCGCGAGCAAGCCGTTGATTGTAAGCTCCAACAATGCACGCGAACCGTCTATCATGGAAATTTCGCGGTTGTTCGTCGTCGGCAGAACAGCGCAATTCGTGATGTGAAAGTCGCTTCCCGCCGCAATGCCGGAAAAATCGCTCCCGAGCAAGCGGCGAAAGCCCTCGAGAGTGAATGAGAGCGACGGGATGTCGAAAGGCGTGGGATCAAAGCCCTGTATACTCACCAGATCAATATCCCTGCCTCGTCCGGCATGAAAAACCACGAACATGTCGTATGCCGAAAAATTCACTGTCGGGAATTGCGCAACGGCACCCTGCCAAGCATCTACGGCGAGTTCGGCCACCGGCTTCTCGGATTCATTCCTCCGAAAACTATAGTCGACAATACTCCCCGGAACGGTGACAATACCATCGAGCACTTCGCCAATCAATATCGTACGCCGTGCGGAAGCCTTGCGCACGTAATTCTCGAGAAAAAGCAAGTGCTGCTGAAAATACGAGCGATCATGCGGCATCGGATCGAGAATCTCGGTACCGTAATCGTATTCGTATATCGTACCGAATTTACCGGTTCCGCTTGTTCTGCCGTCGTCGTCCTCCTTGAATTCCACCATCACAGCAAGCAGTCGGACGGTATCGGGCAATCTCGTCGTCGACCTGACTTCGTTTCCCGAATAGGGAGCAAAGCAATGCGCAAGGCGCAGATTCGCCGGTGATGCGGCACGGTCGATGTGTTGCGCGGTCAGTGCCGCGGCGATGAACAGAAACAGCGTCGTGGCTAGCCCCGTACGATACATAATCTGCGTTCCATGCTATGATGAAATTCGAACTGATGAGCGGAACGAATGTGAACGCAACGCGTTTCTATACGCGTCAGCAAACGAATTGGCGCGTTCAGCATAGGTTCCTGCAATTACTATGTTCATGTCCCGCGTGCCGAACACGGGAGACAATGCACGCCTAGTTCGCGGCGTCGTCGACCGGAATACGAGTACCATCATCAGCCGGTCCGCTGCCTCGACCCCAATTGACGGAAAGCGTGAAACGCAGAGTTTCGGACAAGGGACTAATGACGTCGTCATCCGAAATAGCTGTGGAAATGTAGCTGAAATCGAAACCGTAAATATCATAGCGCACGCCTGCACCGAAGGTCAGGAAACGCCGGTTCCCCATGCTCGGATCCTCATGGAAAAATCCGAACCGCAACGCGACTAATTGGGAATACCAGTACTCGAAACCTGTTCCCAAGGTGAAGGTTTTCAAGACGTCCTCAACATCCCAGCTCTTGTACACCGCTTTGTAAAAAGGATCAGCCTTTCTGTCCGTGCGGCTGATGAGCAGTTTGGTGATATCCGTGGTGAAGGTGAGGATGTTATATTTCTCCTTTACGATATCGTACTTGAACCCGACTCGCAACGCAGTCGGAAGGGGATCGGCCTGAGCCTCATCGATGTAACTGATGGAGGGACCGATGTTGGTGATCGAGGCACCAACCGCAAAGCGATTCCCGATATCAGTATTCGAAAACGGCAGGGTAAGCTTGGATGGTCTGTACAAAATGCCGACATCACCGGCAACCGCAGTCGCCGTTCCGGAACCCTGCTCGCGCGCAGTGCCCACTTGAGACAAGCTGGAGTGAATAATGCGAAGTCCGATGCCGAGTCCGAGATCCTCGTCTACACGCGCTCCGTAAGACGTGGAAAACGCAAGTTCGTAGCTCTCGAATTCGCCGAGCCGGTTGTTCCCCTCGTCGCGACGCTCGAATTTCCCGAGACTCAGATACGTCAAAGCTGCACCGAGAGTGCCTCCGATGGATGGTAGGTCCATCTTGTAACTTGCATACTCGAAATAGAGATCGCTCTGCTGGAATTGCGGCAGCCAGTTGGAATGGTTGAGACTGAGTTCCATGCCTTGCTGGAAACCGAGACCTGCGGGATTCCAGAATATCGCTGATACATCGTCCGCTATCGCGACGCCTGACTCACCCATCGCACTGTTGCGCGAGTTGGGAGAAATGAGCAAAAATGGAACCGCCGAAGTCTGCGCCGAAATATCCTGAACCTGTGAAAGCAAGAGCAGCACAACTGTGAGCACACCGTAAATATGGGGTTTTTTCCGTATCATGACTTTCCTCGTCTGATCAATGACAAATAGTTAATTTATTGTTTCTGTATTCGTTTCGCAATAGTATAGTCAACGCAACAATGAAAGTCGCCCGAGCGTTTCGCTCCCGAGCGAACCATCGATTGTACGGCAGACCACCTTGTAGAAATACACGCCGTTGGCTAATGCGTCACCGTCCTCGTCCGTTCCTTCCCACGGGATCTGCACGAAACGTTCCGCGATATTGTACGTCGTGAGTGTTCGAACAAGTCGGCCCGAAAGCGTGTATACCTTGATGTCCACGTTGACGGGTTCAGCCATGTTGTGACGGAATGTAAAGACCGTGTTGTCCGTCATTGGATTCGGATAATTCAACACATCCTGCAGTGTCAGTTGCGATGCCCCCGCTACCACGAAATGCGTTTCGGCCATACTTGAATTATTGAAAATATCCCACGCTCTGAGTCTGAGACGGTGCGGTCCGACATCCAAACCGCGCAGGCGATACTCGACCGTCCCCCGCTGGTACGAATCGACATCGCCGGTGTAATGCTCATTGAGTACGATGCTCTTGTCATCATCGTCTAACCAGGCTTCGATATCGTGTCCGATGCCGAGCCCCGTTGTGTTGATACCACTTTCATCATACAGATCGGCGATCAATAGTGTTTCGCTGTTCACGAGATCGCCGGGCTGAAATGTTCTCGTGTCCATATACAGCGAGATTATCGGTCCTTGGTCATCAACAGTACTCGTGGTATCCGACCCTCCGACGCGTAATTTGACGTAGTGCCCCGCACCGTCCACGCTCTCATTGTTGAAGTATATTGACACACGACCGGTGTTGTTTTCGTACGAGATATCTTTCGGTACGATGAAGGACAAGGTGAACAGTCCTTCCCGCACGGTCGCTTTGCCTCGGTACAACACACCGCCGGTCATTGGGTAACTGTAATCCCAACCGGGCTCGTCCACACGCACCAAGCGATCGGCGTCGAACAGCGTCACTTCGCTGATGCCGTTATAGGATGTCCAGACCTCTCCGTCGCTACGACGAACGCTTCCCTCCAACATCACTTTACTGAAAGCACGCAACTGCGCGGTATCCGCTGTGACCACCTCGTCGTTGATCGTGATGCGTTCGAGCGTCGCCTTATAGCGCGGTAGTGCCAAGCGCGAGGCGGGATCGCCGAACAGGTGAAATTTCTCATATCCGGCAACACCGTGATGACGCTGCTTGCTTGCATATATCGCGTCTCCCATACGTTTCGCCCTCCCGTCGGCTTCCCTCCCTCTGTTAATGAGATTCTGCATGAATTCACTGTTGAACGCACTGTTCTCATTGGAAAACACAACGCGCGGTGCGGAAAGGCCTGCAATGATCCCACCATCGGGTTTGAGCAACAACAGTTCGGTGCCGCTGCGTATCCCCGGGGCATCATATAAACCGAACGTACAGGTCGCGGCGGAGATGAAGGTGAGACGATCACGATTTCTCAACTGCGGAATCGTCACATCGGATACGAACACTCGTTCGTGCGCCCAGATATCGTATGCCCCGTGCCCCGTGTAGTTCATCACCAAGCTTCCTTCATTGATCTGATCTATGATCGCGGTGTTGACATCCGGTTTGCGCCTGCCGGCGGATGTGATTTCGGTGCGATACGAAACAATGTATATCTTACTCTGTTCCATGTCGCGTGGCATATTTCGCGCGATATCTTCCGATTGTCTGGTGTGCACACTCCCTTCAACGTCAGCGAACGTCGTCCAACCGTCATCGGCAACAAAAGTCAATCTATTCCTCCACGGATCGAAATCAGGCAGCGCTTCGTAACGGATAATCTTGTCCACAACAGCGTCGGCCTCTTCGGGTGACTGAATCGGAATACGGCCGGTGGCAAGGTCCACGCGTGTATCATTGCCAACCAGCATGGCGAAAAAATCATCCGACACATAGCTGTTGATCAGGTTTATTGAATTCTCCGACTGCGCTACGGGAACAATAATGCGTTCCTGCGTGGTGTAATTCCGGTAATCATAGTGCCCGTCTCCGAGAAACAGCACGTAGGCTGGTATGGTCGTCCAGTTGTGCATCGCGTACGCGAGGAAATCCCGTATTGCGGTCGGGTCGGGCAGAGAGGAAGCGAACTCGTTTTGAATCTCGCGAACGCTAACGACCATGGTGGATACGTGGTCCTCGCCTTCGCGCTCACGATGCGCTTTCAATCTCCGTGCGGCATCACGCATGTCGTCGTTCGTCACGATGATGTACTCCGCTCCTTGCGATTCCAATAGTCTCGACGGAGCGATGGCGGAAGGGGCCTGCGGCGCCTTCCACGCGGGTGCTGCGACGGCGACGAATTGTCGCGGCATTTCAGACGAATTGCGTATCTGAAAGCGCACTGTTCCACCGCTGATGACGAGATTCGTGATCTTCGCGACATTCGCGAAATCCGTAACATCGTACACATGAATGTCACTCATCGTAAATCCGTTGAGTTCGAACTGTATTACTGCGTTCGTGTCAGGCGCGGAAAAAGACAATTCGTCATTCAACGGGACGAATCGTCGCGCATAGTGCCACTCAACCCAGTCGACATACCCACCGTTGCTTCGCTCCGGTGAAGATGCGGTGTATGTGAGAGTGATAGTAGACCTGTCATCTGCAAGCTGACCCGTACCAGTAAAGCTACGAGGCCCGGATATTTTCGCGATGTCGTCTCTATCGGTGCTGAAATTCACCGTCGGGAGAGGAATGGACCCCAACTCGCGTTCCGCGTCACGCACGGTGAATGCATGCGAAACTTCCGATGCGCCTATAACCTGCACGCGGTACACGACAGGCTGAGTACGGACAAGCCCATGCAAGCGTTTCGTATATGCTATCGAAGAAGCCGCGCCAGCACCCGGGACAAGTCTTTTTCCGAACCACATTTTACCCGAATTCAACAGATTGGTGATCTCTTCCTCCTCGAAGTCGAGACCGGTAAACCATGGCGGCGTGTATGCATCCGGCTCGGACAATGATGCTTCGCCACTCATCCGCTTCCCCGCATCCCCACCGAAAGTCAACAGACATGCGTTCACGCCAGTGAAGCGGTTAATGTAGTGCTCGTGAATACGCAGGTTGGGATTGTACGTGAACCCGGTGCTTCCTCGGGCGTAAAACTGAACGTAATCACCTTCGTCGAAACTTCCGTCGTCTCCACCCACGATTTCTATAGCGATTTCCTGCAATGGATCGGGGCGCGTATCGCTCAGATTCGCGGGTAATTCACGCCCCCCGGAGTTGAACATTCTGATCGTACGCGGGTCGAGAGTTGCGACATCGATTCCCGCAGAGACGAACCATGAACGCGTCAGACGGTACATGCCCGTATGTTCGATGGGAATGCGATACCAAGAACCCTCGGACATACCGGATTTCGGAGTTTTTCTCAATTCCACGGGTCGCGCAAGAATCCAGTGCGCCGCTTGTTCGGGGTTCAGCAGCGCAGGTGCATCGAATCTCGACGCTGCACCTGTTTGGAAGCGCGCGGTCGGAGTACCGAAATCGATGCGAAGCAGCATGCGCGTGTACACTCTCGCGGTTCGGGTTTCCGGATTCCACTGCACTGGTGCCATGACGAGATCGCCGAGCATTCTGTCGCGTGCCACGCCGATTCGATCCAAGCGGGCGATCTCCCCGGGGAGAAACTCGCGGCTGTCGAACAATGCGCTCCGTTCCGGTTCGACGAATTGGTCCTCCTCATCTCGCGGCTCCTGTATCGAAGCCAACATAACGCCGCGCTCCTCCCTGTAATCGATTTCAAGTACAGTCACTCGATTTCCTTCCAAGGCGGGCAGGCCGATCAATTCCCGCCGCTCACGCACATCGGGATCGGTGGGACCGTAGACAGCGATTGCACCATCGAATCTGTACACGACGTCACCACCGGTCGTTCGATCAACGGTCAAAATCGGTCGGTATTCCACCAGCATACCGGAGGCGTCGGCGGAACGCAGCAGCAACTCCTGACCGACGCACGGCTGCGCGGTGAACAAGAGCGCCGGAAAAAGCAACAATGCGAGTCGTATTCTCATGTGATAACCTTGCACCATCTTTCCTTATTACTCAAGCTGCATGTTGCGAACATACGAAGCAATTCAAAAGTACGTACACTCATTGGCCGTTCCCCTCATGCATCGCTGATGAGCCGACCAACTTGCGATAGAAGTGTATGTTCATTACGATGTTCAACAAGTACGTCGTTATAAACGCCAAGGCAGCACCGGTCATGGCCAAAAACGGAATCAACACCAGATTCAGCAGGACATTCACTGACGAAGTCGCGATGGAGAGTATGCGGAGCGACCTCCCTTGTCGGCGTGCGGCAAGGAAAGAATGAAAGGTGTGATTGGCACCGGCAAGTCCGGCACCTACGGCGAGCAACGGAAGTACTGACAAGGACGCATGGTAGCTGTCGGTGAAAAACAATGGGACCAGCGTGGACCCGGCCAACAGGATGAACATCGCACCGGCAAGACTCAACAACAAACTCGTGACGAGAATGCGTGTCGGGATTCGGACTTGGTTGGTGAAACTCCTATAGGCGCTCTGTGAAAGCGCCTTGCTGCCCATCCCGATCGGGCTGCACATCGTCATAGCAATGGAATAATATCCGACTGGTGTCATTCCGTGAAAAACGGA
>Ga0114946_10001043_pt1 | contig 19117 bp, 18 predicted proteins | sample WalLakDeSediment_FD_88676 | JGI IMG/M metagenome (GOLD analysis project Ga0114946, IMG submission 88676) | Lake sediment microbial communities from Walker lake, Nevada to study Microbial Dark Matter (Phase II) - Walker Lake 11/02/13 Deep Sediment | ecosystem: Environmental > Aquatic >...
ACGGGTGCACCTCAAGGTTGATTCAGGCATGGGGCGTTTGGGAGTGCAGGCTGAAGACGTCTTATCCCTGGCCCGCTCGCTTCCGCCGGCGGATATCCAATTTGAAGGGGTCTTCACTCATTTTGCCCGTGCAGATGAAGCCGACCCAGCTGCAACTGAGGCCCAGGAATGGCGCTTCGCGGGGGCGCTGGAGGCGCTGCAGGCGAGCGGCCGCTTACCCCCAGTGGTGCATGCGAGCAATTCAGCCGCCGGACTGACCCGCCCAAAGGCACGCTTCACGCTTGTACGCGCCGGCATCGCTATGTATGGACTGCATCCTTCTGCAGAATGCCCGCTCCCGGATGGTTTATTACCCGCTTTGACCTGGAAGACGGTTTTAAGCCAGGTCAAAGTCCTGCCTGCTGGGCGGGGTGTGAGCTATGGGCACACTTATGTCACGCAGGGCGCTGAGCGCATTGGCACAGCTCCAGTGGGGTACGCGGATGGTTATCGCCGCACGACCGGGAACGTGGCGCTGGTTGGCGGGCAGCGGGTACCCGTTGTTGGACGGGTATGCATGGACCAGATCATGCTGCAGCTAGATGGCGTTCGCCTGGCTCAGGCAGGGGATGAAGTGCTGTTGATCGGCCAACAGGCTGGGGCTTGCTTGCGTGCAGAGGATTTGGCCCAAATTTGGGGAACGATCAATTATGAAGTCGTGTGCGGGATTGGAGCCAGAGTCCCGCGTTTGTATATTTAGGAGGTGAATCATTGCAGACAACCGTTATTCTGGTCCGGCATGGGCAGACCGAGTGGAACCGGGTGGAACGTTTCCGAGGCCGCGCCGATGTGCCCCTGAATCAAACCGGCCTGGATCAAGCTGCCGCCACCGGTAGGCGGATCGCCAAAGGGTGGCAACCGGCGGTATTCTATTCCAGCCCTTTATCCCGGGCGATCTGTACTGCTGAGGCGGCCGCGCGCCATTTCGATCTTCCAGTCATCGTTGATGAGGGGTTGGCCGATATTGACTATGGTCTATGGCAGGGTTTGACTCCAGATGAAGCCCGGCAAAAATGGCCTGAAGATGTTGCGGCCTGGTACGATGCCCCACAGTTGGCCCACATACCGGGTGGGGAAAGCCTGGAGCAGCTGCGTAAGCGAGCGATGTTTGCTGTGGCGGAGCTGGTCAGCAAGCATCCCGAGGAGACGATCGTATTGGTCGGGCATACCGTTATCAATCGTATCATCCTGTTGGGCCTGCTCGGACTGGGAAATGAAAGGTTTTGGCATATCCGCCAGGACACTTGCGCCATCAACGTTTTTGAAGCCAGCCAGGGAGATTATGTCCTGGTTTCCCTCAACGATACCTGCCATCTCCAGGACCTGCCTGGATGAGGAATTTTTGGGTGTGTTGTACGGGTTATAATTAACCAACAGAGCGCCTATACGGCACAAATTAAATTTATGGTTACCATTACGCTGGAGAGGAATTAGATGCCATTCATCGGACAATCGATCAAACGGGTGGACGCAGTGGGGAAAGTGACAGGTGAGACCTTGTACCCTGGCGATATCAATCTGGCCAACCAGGCTCATATGAAGATTCTTTTTGCTAACCGTCCGCACGCCGTTATCCGCCGGGTGGATACGCAACGGGCACAGGCCTTTGCAGGTGTGATTGCAGTGTTTACTGCCAAGGATGTCCCCGTGAATGAGTATGGCTTGATCATGCCGGACCAGCCGGTCTTGTGCGGGCCGGGATCAAGCAAACCCTTTGCCGATCGCGTTCGTTTTGTGGGAGATCAGGTGGCGCTGGTGGTAGCTGAAACGGAGCAGATCGCTGCACAGGCTCGCGACATGATCGAAGTGGAATACGAAGATCTGCCGGTCGTCACCGACCCGCTGGCAGCAATGCTGCCAGAAGCTGAATTGCTGCACCCAGAGCGGGGCTCCAATATCATGGTCAACTATCGCATCCGCAAAGGGGATGTAGAAGCCGCCTTTGCCCAGGCCGATATCCTGATTGAAGGGGAGTATCGCACGCCGGCCCAGGAACATGCTTATCTTCAGCCAGAGGCAGGCCTGGGGTATATTGATGTCGAAGGGCGCGTTACGGTTGAGGTGGCCGGCCAATGGACGCATGAAGACCAGGAACAGATTGCGCATGCTTTGGGGTTGCCGGTGGAAAAGGTGCGGGTCATTTACCCGGCCATTGGCGGGGCTTTTGGCGGCAGAGAGGATATGTCTGTGCAGATCGTCCTGGCCCTGGCTGCCTGGCGGCTGCAACAGCGCGGGATCGAGCGCCCGGTGAAGATCATCTGGAGCCGGGAAGAATCGATTATCGGGCACCATAAACGCCACCCTTATATCATCCGGACGCGCTGGGGAGCGACCAAAGCGGGTAAGTTGCTGGCAGCGGAGGCCGAGGTGATCGCCGATGGAGGCGCGTACGCCTATACCTCTACAAAAGTGTTGGGTAATGCCACTCTGATGTGCACCGGTCCTTACGAAATCCCCACTGTAAAGGTTGACTCTTGCGCGGTGTATACCAACAATATCCCCGGGGGCGCCTTTCGCGGGTTTGGCGGCCCACAGGGAGTTTTTGCCGCGGAGATGCAGATGAACCGGCTGGCGCAGGCCTTAGGGATGGACCCGGTTGAAATCCGGACGCGCAATGTACTGCGAGAAGGCTCCTTGCTTTCAGTGGATACCCCTTTGCCGCCAGGGGTTTCCCTGCCCGAGGTGGTGGAGGAATGCGCGCGCAGCGGCGGCTGGCAGCAGACAGCTCAAGGCTGGCAGCGGCTGCCGCCGGCTTCTGCTGACTGGCCTCAGCTGCCGGCCCCCAGCGGTTCACAAATCCGGCGCGGCATTGGCTTTGCCTGCGCCTACAAAAATGTTGGCTTTTCCTTTGGCGCTCCTGAGCACGCCTGGGCGACGATCGAGCTGCATGGAGATGTCGAGATCGAGCGGGTCGTTTTGCACCATGCTGCCGCTGAGGTGGGTCAGGGCGTGCATACCGTTTTCGCCCAAATGGTTGCAGATGCCACCGGGGTACCCCTTGAAAAAGTACATATGATTGTTTCCGATACCGCCCTGACGGATAATTCCGGCAGCGTCTCGGCATCGCGGATGACCTTTATGGGCGGCAATTCCATTCGGGGCGCGTGTGAGCTGGCCTTGGAGAAGTGGAAAGCCGAGGAGAGGCCGGCAGTCGGCATCTATAAATACCGCCCACCTGCCACCACACCTTACGACCCGCAAACCGGTAAATCTGAGCCAAATTTTGCCTATGGCTACGTTGCTCAAGCTGTGGCTTTGGAAGTAGACCTGGAAACGGGGCATGTCCGGATTTTGGATGTGATCTCGGCGGACGACGTGGGCAGGGCAGTGAATCCCCAACAAGTGCAGGGCCAAATTGAAGGCGCGGTGGTTCAGGCTGCAGGGTACGCTCTATTGGAGAATTTCGTCCAAAAGGATGGGTTTGTGCAAACCCAGCATCTCTCTACATACTTGATCCCCACCGTTTTGGATGTGCCTGAGGTTGTGCGCTCGGTCATCCTGGAATATCCAGATCCGATAGGCCCTTGGGGAGCGCGCGGCATGGCAGAAATGCCCTTCCTGCCGCTGGCGCCGGCTGTGGTGGCAGCTTTGCATGACGCTACCGGCTTCTGGTTTCATGAATTCCCACTGACCCCTGAGCGCGTCTTGCGCGGATTGGGGAAGATTTAGACTGTGGATTGAGCTGTATGTCCTTTATCATTCTTCTTCGAGGCGGCGGCGACATGGCCAGTGGGGTTGCCTCGCGCCTACACCGGGCCGGGCTGCGGGTTGCCATTGCTGAGCTGCCTCAGCCGCTGGCTGTCCGGCGCCTGGTTTCGTTTGCCGAAGCGGTGTACGAAGGTGAAGTCGTGGTGGAGGGCATAACCGCCCGGCGTATTACGGACCCTAGCGACACACTGCGCATCCTGCGCATCTTTACCCAAAAGCAAATCCCCGTTCTGGTTGATCCCGATTTCCAGGCTCTGCAATCTCTGCGCCCAACGGTGGTTATCGATGCGCGCATGATCAAACATGCGCCTGAGCGAGGTATTAATCAGGCCTCCCTGGTGATCGGCCTTGGGCCTGGTTTTGAGGCTGGGCTGAACTGTCACGCGGTCATTGAGACCAACCGGGGACATTGTTTGGGCCGGGTCATCTGGCAGGGAACTGCGGAAATGGATACCGGTGTGCCTGAATCGGTAGCGGAGCATGGCTCAGAGCGAGTCCTGCGCGCTCCGGCAGACGGCATTTTAGAGGCCAGAGCAGCTATCGGCCAACTGGTCCAGCCAGGCCAGGTGGTGGCAGAAGTAGCCGGACAGCCTGTGCCGGCGAATTTTGCCGGTGTGCTGCGCGGATTGGTTCACTCTGGACTGCCGGTCCGCCAGGGGATGAAGGTCGGAGATGTGGACCCGCGCGGCGATCCCTCTGCCTGCAGCCTGGTTTCGGATAAAGCTCTGGCAGTGGGCGGTGGGGTGTTGGAAGCCATTCTCTCCCGGCCTGACCTGCGCCCATTATTATGGACCTGAACGCTTACCCCAGGCTCGATCTGGCCCGCGCCCTACGCCTGGTTAGCCCAGGTCAGTACTGTTCACCCCACTCTTTGCGCCTGGCCTTGACCGGTGGGGGCGGTAAATCAACCGCCCTGTTTCAACTGGCGCGGCAGCTTCCCCCACCCGTGTTGGTTACAGCCAGCACGCACCTGGCCGTCTCGCAGCTCTCCCAGGCAGACCATCATTTTCAGATCCGCTCTCTTGAAGATCTATCGGCGCTTGATAAACAGCATTTTGATGGGGTGGTCTTGTTGACCGGGCCGGTGGATGACGCTGGGCGCACGCTGGGCTTGTCTGAAGACCTGCTGGATAAGCTTCACCATCTGGCCGCGCAACGAGGCGCGCCCCTGCTGGTCGAGGCAGACGGCTCGCGCCGCCGGCCGCTTAAAGCCCCGGCAGAGCATGAACCGGCTATTCCTGCTTTTACCAACCTGTCAATCAGCGTGGTGGGCCTGTCTGGCCTGGGAAAACCATTGGATCAGGCTTCAGTCCACCGTCCTGAGCGTTTTGCGGCTTTGTCTAAGTTGGAGTTTGGCGCGCCGGTGATCCCGGCGGCGGTGGTGCAGGTCCTGCTTCACCGGCTAGGAGGTCTGAAGAACATCCCTGCTCAGGCGCGCCGGGTGGTCCTTTTGAACCAGGTCGATGATCCTGAACTGGTGCAGGTGGCTGGAGAAATGGCCCCGCAGCTATTGGGAGGATACCAGGCTGTCCTGGCGGCTTCCTTGGGCGGCTCTACACCCACGGTGCACGCGGTGATCGAAAAGACCGCTGGGGTTATCCTGGCGGCTGGAGGCTCGTCTCGTCTGGGCCGGCCCAAACAACTCCTGGACTGGCATGGGGCGCCGCTGGTCCGGCATGTCGCCGGACAGGCTCTGGCAGCGGGGCTATCCCCGGTTGTGGTGGTTACCGGCGCTAAGGCAGATCAGGTCAGAGCGGCTTTACAAGGGCTGCCGGTGAGTTTTGCCCATAATCCGGCCTGGGAGAGCGGGCAAGCCAGCTCTGTTCAGGTGGGTGTGCGAGCGGTGCCGGTAGAATGTGGAGCGGCTCTGTTTTTGCTGTCTGACCAACCCCAGACGCCCACGGATCTGTTGCGAACCCTGGTTCAGGCGCATGCCAGGACCCTATCCCCTTTGGTTGCTCCCAGGGTACACGGGCAACGGGCCAATCCGGTCCTTTTCGACGCGGCTCTCTTCCCGGAGCTGCTCATGTTGAGCGGTGACACCGGCGGGCGCAGCTTATTCTCCCACCCGCAGCGTTTTCCCGTCCAGTGGATCGACTGGGATGACCCGGACCTGCTCCTGGATGTGGATACCCCTGCAGATTACCGGCGCTTGCAAGGCATGCAGATCAAATCATGAGCTCAAGCCACTTTATTCAAAACCACCCAAAGATTGCGGCTGTGGTGCTGGCAGCCGGTCATTCCCGGCGAATGGGGGCGCCGAAATTGGCGCTGCCCTGGGGGGATAGCACCGTTATCGGGCAAGTGCTCAGCGTGCTATCCCAGTCTGGGGTCCAAGATGTTGTGGTGGTTACCGGAGGCGCTCGCCAAGAGGTACAACAGGCTTTGCAGGGATGGCCGGTTCGCCAGATCTATAATCCAAACCATGAGCAGGGAGAGATGCTATCCAGCTTTCAAGTGGGGTTAGCAGCGTTAGGCGATGATCCAAATGCTACCCTGGTGGTGTTGGGCGACCAGCCGCAGATTCAGATGCATGTGGTGGTCAAACTGCTTCAAGTGTATGCTGAGACTGGCGCCCCCCTGGTGATCCCCAGTTACCAAATGCGGCGTGGACATCCGTGGCTGGTGGACCGCTCTTTGTGGGCAGATGTCATGGCAATCTGCGCACCAGCCTCCCTGCGCGATTTCTTGAGCGATCACCAGGACAGTATCCACTATGTGACGGTAGAAACGGGCACGATCTTACAAGACCTGGATACACCTGGAGATTACCTTGCCAACCGCCCATCCACCTGAGCCGGCCATCCCTGGCTGAAGTGTGTTTCTCTATTGTAATCAAGTGGACAGGCTTGTGTAGACAAATTGGAGCATAATCCCTCTTGCGTTCTGGTAAATAGTGTGCTATTTTGTAACTGGTCAGGCCACCGGACTCGCAACAGATAAACCCGAAAATTTGGCGACTGTGTATTTGCAGCTTTGGCCTGGCTGCCAAGCAATCCCAGGAAAACAGAGTTATAATGTCCGTAATTCGCGCTTTTATTGCCATCGATCTGAGCCCAGAAATCCGGCGGATGCTGGAACAGGTCACCATGCAGTTAAGGGAACGGATGGTTGATGTGCCTATCCGTTGGGTACCGGCGCAGAACATTCATTTGACCTTGATGTTTTTGGGCGATGTCTCAGTGAAAAACCTGGAAATGCTAAAAAAGGTCTTGCAGAACGAGGTTAGCAGTCACCATTCTTTTGAATTCAGTGTGGGCGGTGTAGGAGCTTTCCCAAACAACCGTCATGCCCGGGTCGTCTGGGTAGGGGTGGAGGCGCCTGCTGAACTGCTGAACGTGCAGAGGGGCATCGAAACGGCAGTTTCCCGGCTGGGATATGCACGTGAGGAGCGTCCTTTCTCGGCCCACCTGACCTTGGGCAGAGTATCGAGGAATGCAACCTCAAAAGATATACACTTAATCAGTGATGTGCTTGAATCAACCAAAGTTGGTTTCCTGGGCGTAGCCCAGGTAGATGCAATTCACCTGTTGAAGAGTGACTTACGACCGGCCGGCGCGGTCTACAGCCGCGTTTTCAGCACACCGTTGGCAGATTAAAATAGGCTCAATGAGATTCGGCGGCTCTTGGTTGAACCGTGAAAATTCCGGGCAAAGAAGAAAAATACAGGACGAGAGGTGATATCTGGATACGATCGAAATTGCTCACACAATTGTCGGTGCTTTAGAAGAAAAGAAGGGGGAAGACATTATCCTACTCGATATTCGAGGGATTGCCATCTTTGCAGATTTCTTTGTCATTTGTACTGGCAGCAGCGACCGTATGTTGAATGCATTGGCCGAGGCTGCCATTGACCAAGCTCGCCAGACGCATCATGTACGCGGGCGTTTAGAAGGCGATCCTCGCAACGGCTGGTTGCTGGCGGATTTTGGCGATGTGATCTTGCACCTGTTCTCACCAGACCGGCGTGATTTTTACCGGTTGGAGGAACTCTGGTCGCAAGGCAAAGTCTTGCTGCACCTGCAATAGTCCTAAATAGCAGCAGGATCCGCCTGCTCGCTAAAAAATCCCCTTGTACATCCCTCCATCCACGGTCAGCATGACTCCCGTGATATATGACGCTGCCGGAGAGAGCAGGAATACGGCTGCATTAGCAAACTCCTGGGGCGTGCCCATGCGGTTGAGAGGGCTATCGGCGGATTGCTTGCGGATTTCCTCCTCTACGGAGGAGTTGTTCACCTGGGCTCGATACTCCATTAATTCGTAAACGCGCTCAGTTTCTGTCCAGGCTGGCAGGATGGAGTTGAAGCGGATGCCTTCACCGCCCAGCTCCAGGGCCAGGGATTTGGTCAGTCCCACCGTAGCGGCGCGCACGCTGTTGGATAAGACCAGGTTGGGGATGGGTTGTTTGACCGAATACGAGGTGATGGTCAGCACGCTGGCAGCCTGGGACTGGCGCAGAGCCGGCAGCGCCGCGCGGATCAGACGCACATGGCTCATCAATGAGAGCTGAATGGCGCTTTGCCAGGCATTTTCATCTAAAGTCTCAAATTTCCCCGAGGGTGGGCCGCCTGAGTTAGTCACCAGGAGATCCAAGCCTCCCAGACTCTCTAGTGCCTGTTGCACCAATCTCTGCGGCGCTTGCACGTCGGCAACGTCTCCAGGCAGGGGGAAAGCCGGGTAGCCAGTTTGTTCTTCGATTGCCTGGGCGGCTTTGTGGGTAGATTCTGGGTTGCGGCTGTTGATGGCTACTCTGACCCCCTCAGAGGCCAGTCCTAGAGCAGTGGCATAGCCCAGGCCGCGGCTGGCTCCGGTCACCAGAGCCCGCTTGCCGGTCAGTTTCAGATCCATCTTTTCGTCCTCCTGGAGAAGAAATCTAAATATCCCTCATATCCTTAATCCACGGTATTTATGCCTGGAAAGTTGTCCGGGCTTTGACATTATCCCACAGCTCGGATAAACTGATAAGGAGTTACGCAGTTCAGCCGGAGCTGTCTAGGAAATGGTGGCGCAGGGCAACGTCAGATGATTTCCACCTGCTCGTCCAGCAGGGTGACATCAGGCCAAGACGTTTCGATCCAGTGACTGATTTTCTGCAAAGATCTGTGGACGTGCTTCTGGTCATTGCTGACCATTGCACAGGCCAGGATGGCTTCCTGCCAGGAGTCGTGCAAATCCATCTCAGCTGCCGAGATATTGAACTCGCGGTGCAAACGGGCCAGGAGCGGTTTCAACCGGCTGCGCTTGCCCTTCAGAGATGTGCATCCGGGAAGAGAGATGTACAGGGTTAGCAATCCAATCGGCATTTGCTTTTCTCCGGCTGTGCAAGTGTTGCCGTGGAAGCTCACACGGCAATGTCGAATGATCTCAGGATATTGTATAATAATTCTGGGTTTTTTACAGATCAACGGAGTGCTATGGCTAAGTGGAGAGCCACCTAACAAAATGAGCGAGAAAGACTAATGAATAAATCAAATGAAGCGAATGTCAGGGCTTGGGTGCTGGTCATCGGCATATTGCTGATCTTCAGCATCGTTGGCTTTGTGATCATCACTGCTGTGCGTGAGAGCACGCGCGCTGCACAGCAAGTCATCCAGCCGGTGAGTGATGTCACCAGCGGTATCAGCACGCAGATTGCGCAGTTTCTCAACCCGACTCCCATCGTCTTACCGAATCCTGTGACCATCCTCTCGGAGGTGCGCAGCCTGGCGCGCCTGGAAACCATTCAATACACTGTGGAGAAAGTCATCACAGCAGAGGTTGGTCAGGGCTCGTTTGGTTTTCTGTTTGGCGACCGGCTGCTATTTGTAGCGCATGGGGAAGTGATCGCTGGTGTGGACCTGGAAAAACTGGAACCCCAGCATTTGCAGGTGCGGGAGGGCGTTTTGTATGTGCAACTGCCAGAAGCAGAATTGTTCATTGCTTCACTCAATAATGAGCGCTCTTATGTCTACGACCGCTCCCGGGGAGCCCTGACCCGGGGAGACATTGACCTTGAGACTGCTGCTCGGCGCGTAGCCGAACAGGAAATTCGTTCTGCGGCCCTGGAAGGCGGCGTCCTAGACATGGCCCAGGATAATGCGGAGAGTTTCCTTTACCGCCTTTTTATCAACCTGGGATACCCTGAGGTGATTTTCCTGGATCCGTTTCCAGTAACCGAATAAGAAGCTCATCCCCAACGCTGAGAAGGCGCTAGACTTTTAGCGTCCAATCTGAGTGCGCATATTTGGTGAGCACCAGTTCTTGCGCTCGCCGGATTTCGGTTGGGGTCAATTCAGCAGGCAGCAACTCTAAATTCAAAACCCGGCTGAAGGCGGTAATAAAAGCTTGCGCTGCGGCCTGCCAGGTAACTGCTTGCCCCAAGCATTCTTCGGCGGAGATGGCCCGTTCCCGCAGATGCCGGGCAGCTTTCAGGCGCGCTGCTTCCTGGTTGGGCTCATTCTGATCATCTTTTGCAAAAACCAACACCTGCAAGATGCGGGTCAGGTCTCCGGTTAGCGGCAGAGAGCCGTGCTGCAAGACCCCGTCTTGCTTGCGTGATTGGGCGCTGCCGATCACCTTTTTGCCTTTTACGGTGATTTCGTAGCTGGAAGGCATTTCAAAGCATACCGGACCGTTTTCACTGGCGCTTTTTGATTGGCTCGGCTGGCTTCCTGTCCGGGCTAATTCTGGTTGGGCTTGAGCTGGGATGGACAATAATCTGAGGGCCTCCAGCAAGGCTGCGGAGATGCGCTGGTAGCTTTCCAAGACGCTGCCGGCCAGGCGTGGTTCAGTGTAGGGTCCGCTAACTGAATAGGTCAGTTCATCTGTGTGTAGGATCGACCGTCCGCCAGTCGGTCTGCGAACGATATCCCAAGAGCGGTTTTGCAATTCTTGGAAATCAACATCGGAGGCTGGTTGGGCAAAACCGAGCGAGAGACAGGGCGGCGACCAGGCATACAGCCGCAGGGTGGGTGGAGCTAGCTGGCGTCCGGCTGTCTCTAAAATGGCCTCGTCCACAGCCATATTCCAGGCCCCGCCTGCAGGGGGCGTTTGCAGTAAGCGCCATTGAGCTTTGGAAAAGGTCATGCTTGAGACTGTCATCAAGGAGTCGGATAGGGAGAATAATCCGTTGGAGATGGTATCGGGTATGGGATGGGTCCGCTGGGCGTCCAGATCGGAATTGGATAGGAGCTGGGCGTCTCTGTGGGCGTGCTAGTTGGGACGGGCGTTACCCGCGAGATGGGCTCTAATTTCAAACGCGCCATGGTTGTGAAGGGGCTGTCGCGATATTCCCACCATAATTTAACATAGGTATTGATGGCGTCACTCTCTCTTCCGTTTAGCTCGTAAGCCAGACCAAGCAGATAATAAAAACGGTCACAAATGCGGAAATTCAAACAATTAAAGCGATTTGATGCTTGCAGGTCTTCCAGGGTTTGCAAGACCGAGGCAGGGGCTTCTCCTGAGAATAAGGCCAGAATGGCGCCGTCCAGGGTATCCAAGGTATAGGTGGTAGGTATAAATTCAACGTTGTGGTGCGTCAGGAAGGGTTGTCCGGAATTGGGCAGGCGCTCGAGCTTGAAACCTTGTCCAAGCTGCATTTGGACGATCGGGGGGTTTTCCAGGCTGTCTGAGTATCGCAAGCTTGGTTGGGCGGTATCTACGACATCCACAAAGAGGGCGTGAATGCTCCCAACGCTGCGGGCCAAAATCCACAACTCCAGCTTTTGCGATTCCTGGTGGCGCAGGATGATCCAGCGCTCTGGTTGTCCATCCTGATCGAAGTCGAACAAGCCGCTGGAGCGGACCGTAATTCCAAATTCATGCAGATCAGATAGGATGGATGTATAGCGCTCCAATGGAATCTTGGAGACCTGCATTTCCATCGCTGCGCGCGGATCGCAAGCCGGCGATTGGCGGCAGGCCTGGTACAAGTCATCGCCGGACTGGTAGACGTCCAGGAAATCTTGGGTCAATGCGAGCCATTGTCCAGCCGGAATCGAGGGGAAATCCAGCGCTTCTTGCAGGAAGGCCTTGGCCGATTCTTCGTTGCCAGCCAGTGTATGGGCAATTCCCAGCCGGTACAGCCATTCGTCTCTGGCGTCTGCTGCGTAGAGCCGGCCATCTACTTTTCGCACTGGCGGCCAGTAAGGCAGAACTGCCTCCATAAACTGTGCGCTGGTGTCGTAGCCCCACAGCCTGGCAGCGTGTTCCACCGTAATTTCGCAGTACTCCACGATGTTGGGCTCAGGTTGGATGGCAAAATTAGTGCTTTCCAGCTTGAATTCGCCTGCATCCCAGCGGTAAAGGCGAGTGATGTCTACGGGGCAAGCCGGTAGAATGCGAGTGGCAAATTGGAGCAGCTGACCCTGCGACGGATCTGCCAGGAACTGCCAATTGCCATCATACCCGGCGCCCAGATCAAAGGGGATGCTGGGAGAGAAGGACAACTCTGTTGGCGGTGTATTGAGCAGACTGAAGACTTGGGGGTTGGCCAGCAGTGTAGACTCAGGCGTTGGAGAGTAGAAGATGATGACTTCATCAGCGCCATCTCCGGTCAGGTCTCCGGTGGCAAACCCGCCCGTGAGATCGGCGGCGAAGTCAAATTTACTCGTAAGGAGATAAGTTTCATAAGCAGTTGATTGGCCCAGCAGCCAGATGAACGCGCCCCCTCCACCGGAAATCTGCAGAATGTGACTGCTGGAATATCCGGCAGGCGCAGACAGGGTAATTACCTCCAGCTCAAGCCGGCGCTCATGTTTCTTAAACCAGGCTGGTAAATTGCTCAGGCGGGTTTCTCCGGATTTGAGAGCTTGAGCGATCAGATCGGCGTAATACGCCCCGGTCTGCGGGGCGGCATTACGGGCAAGGTTGTAGCCTAAAGCCCATTTCCATGTCTGCGCCAAGGCATCTTCGGGGAAACGCAGTAAAGTTTCCTGGTAAGCAAAAGCGGGGTAATAATAAGCCTCATTGAAACGCGGGTCCCTGCGCTCTTCAGCGGTACGAAAACGCGCCTCGGGGTAATCCTGTAATAGCGATACCATTCCGTCAGCCTGTTCTGACGTCCACTGCTTAAGGCGATATAAATCATTGTACTGCAGCGGCCTGGCAGGCGTCAGGCTGGGATACAGGGTAGCCGTCGGGGTGGAGGTGGGCGTGGAGGTATGCGTTGGTGTTGCGCTGGGCCGGATCGTCCAGGTGGGGCGTGCGGTGGGTGTTTCAGTGCCGGTGGGCAAGGGGGAGGCGCTGGGTGATAACTGCATGGTTGGCAAGGCTGCCAATGGCTCGGGCTGGAAGATAGGTAGGGTGGCGGCGGCCCTGACAGCAACGTAGATTAGCCCGAAAATGACCCCGGTCAATAACACGGCGGGCAGCAGTGGGTTGCGGAAAGGGGATTGCTCAGACATGCGCTCTAAGGCCTGTTCATTCGAGACCCAATTCAGACGCCACCATGGCGGTGGTTTCTGGGCCGATTGGCAGTAAGGGTGGGCGAACGGTCCACAACGGGAATCCGTGTTGGCGCGCCAGGAGCGCCTTCAAGGTGGATGGGGCCGGTGGGTAGCGGTCCATCACCAGGCGGGCAGCAGTCAGGCGGTCTTGGGCTTGCTTTTGCTGCTCACTATCCCTGGGAGCGTCCCAAATCTGGCGTAGATGTGGGGAGAGCAAGTTTGCCAGGGCAGTGATTGCGCCGGAAGCGCCTGCTTGTAAGGCCAGGCTGAAGAGGCGATCGTTGCCGGTCAGGACGACCAGGTCGCTTCCGAACCGATCTCCCAAGCGTTGGGCATGTTCAGGGTCTCCGGATGAGTCTTTGAGACCCGCAAAACGGTCTGGGAAGGCGTCTTTCAGGCGCGCCAGCAAATCCAGTGAGATGGGAACGCCGGATACGGGGGGGATATGATAGGCCAGTAAGGAGCCTCCCGCTGGAACAGCTTCACGCAGCACCTGGCTGAACCAAATAAATAGCCCGTTTTCGGGCGCGTTTCGGAAATAGTAGGGGGGCAGGACCACAACACCATCCAGCCCGGCTTCAAATGCGGCCTGGGTCAGGGAGATTGTCTCAACCAGGCTGGGTGTACCGGTGCCCGCCAGCAGGCGAAAAGAGGGCATCCTTTTGCGCGACTCCTGAGCGGCTTTGAAAATCGCTACTCTTTCATGCGCGGCAAAAGAGGGGCCCTCACCCGTTGTTCCTAATAAGAGCGCTCCGTGACAGCCTCTTTTGAAAAAGAACTCCAGGAGGCCGCCAATCGCTTCCAAATCTACAGAATAATCCTGCCGGAGGGGAGTAACTGCGGCAACGTAAATACCTGCCAGGTTGGAATGGATGGACATGCTTTGAATTATACTGGATTTCGCTTCAGCATAGTTTTTAGATGTACCGCCGGGTGTACTAAAAAGTTGTTGGTGCATACCGAGTGCTCTCTCCGATATTTAAAATCCCCTGTTGGAAGTCTAGTCTAGTAAGGTAAAATTGGGTCTGAGGGTGACGCTCAGGCGCTGCCACTCGGACTGATCATCTCATCATGATGAAATTTCTTCCCGAACGCCAGGTGATCTTGCTATTGCTTGCAGCCGCTTTGCTGTTGGCGGCTTGCAGTTCGCGCCCCCCGGCTGAGAGCCCTGTGGCGGTAGAGCTTGAAGTTACCGCTACAATTGAGACGCCTGCCCAACCTACCCAAACCAGCCAGCCTTCAGCTACGCTCCCTGCAGACGCTTACCCGCTCCCGCAAGATACGTTAAGCTTGCTCCCGGAAGAACTGCCGTACCCAGCTCCTAAACAGGCAGCCAGTCCAACGCCTGTTCCTACTGGGGACAGCGTTGATGCTTACCCGCTTCCTGCTGCGCCAACTGCTTATCCCCCGCCGGGGGATGAGCTGCCGACCAGCCCAGCCGCCTATCCGGGCCCTGTCACTCCAGTTTCTACACCTCTAGCACAACCCACCCAACCTGCTCCGCTCAGCGGTACGGGTCCTGCTCCAACGGATGGGCCAGCTCCGACTGAGAGGGTGGGTTTTCCGGCTATGCCGCCTCCTAACCCGGATGCAGTGACCGTCAGCATCTGGCATTCCTGGAGTGACGCCGAAGTTGTGATCCTGGAGGATGTCTTGCAGGCATTCCAGAAGGTGTATCCGCAGGTTTACTTTGACGTGCTATATATTCCGTTCGATGACCTGCTGAGGACCTTCCAGGCGGCTGCCTACCGTGGCGCTGGCCCCAGTATTTTATTAGCGCCGGCCGAATGGGGGCCGCAGCTTTATGATGAGGGCCTGGTGGCTGCGGTGGATGATCTGGCTGTGCCTGCTTTTCTGGAACGGATCAACCCGGCGGCCCTTGGTAGCGCTCGTTACCGGGGGGCATTGATCAGCCTGCCCCATTCCATCCGCAACGGCGTGGTTATGTACCGGAACCGGCAGATCATCCCAAGAGCCCCGGCCACATTCGCTGAGCTGGTGACGGCTGCTAAAGCAGCTACGCGCGGCGGCAGGGTTGGCGCATATCTGGAGCGCGGCTATTTCTATTCTTCTGGGCATCTGATGGGTCTGGGCGGGCGCTTAATGAACGAGGATGGGATACCCGCGTTTAATGATGTAAAAGGATTGGCCTGGTTGAACCTGCTGTTGGAATTTGAGCAGGCTGGGCCGGTGGCTTTTAACACCAACCGCGACCTGGACCTGTTCAAAGACGGTAGAGTTGGCATCATTATCGACGGCACATGGTCCCGCGCTGCCCTGGTAACGGCTATTGGTGAGGAAAACTTGGCCATAGACCCATGGCCCGCCTACCAGGATGGGCATTTATCTGGGTATGTGCAGGCCGATAATATTTACCTGACTACGCGGGCCAGCGCAGGCGAGCGGTATGCAGCGCTTCAATTCTTCGGCTTCATGCTGGCGCCAGAGGTCCAGTCTGTGTTGACCCGCGCCGGGCATATCCCGGCGTTGAGAGACGTGCAGGTAGAGCAGGATTGGATGTCGCCGGTTATGCAGGCTTTACTGGGCGGCACAGCTTATCCTGTTCACCCGAACGCCAACCTGTATTGGGATCCGCTGGAGACAGCCATGGGATATGTCTTCAGCAAGAGCGCTCTGCCTGCCCCAGCCCTCCAACAAGCCAGCGATACGATCAATACCCGTATCCAGGAGGCGCAATAATAAGGAATTATCCAACAACTTTTTGTGCATCCGGTGCAGGGAAGATGCGCTGGAAGGTGGTTAAAAACGAGGTATACTGGTTATTGGCGAAACTGGAAAAGACCTGTTGATGGCGTGAGTGGAGAAACTGTGTCTATGAACAAAGAAACACTTCAAATCAGCTTGTCGCAGCCGACTTTGTTCGACTTTACACATACCACCCGGGGAACTGTGGAGCTTTTTCCGGAAGTGTGGGGTGCAATGGAAGACCTGATTGCGCCCAAATCTTCCCTGCGCCTGGCAGCCATCGAACGGCTGGCGCACTTAGGCGCTCCCCGCCTGTCTGGGCTGGTAGCCTACCTTTTAGCTACCCGGCTTACAGACCCGGATCTGACCGTGCGTGTGCGGATCATCCGCGGGCTGGTAGATGTTTTCTCGCCTGATGTGCGCGGCCAATTGGCGTCTGAGGCCGCGAAAAGCGTTCTGTCTGCCTACCTGGCCGATTTGGGTCCCTGGGGAGTGTCATGCCTGGTGGAAGCCTCGATCTTTGAGCCAGCCACGATTTCTCATGTTGCCAGATTGTTGAACTACTGTCCGGATGCCGCCTCCCATTTGGTGGATATTTTGACCGATCGCAAAGCCTCCTTGGAGCAACGCCGCCGGGCAGCTGAGCTAATCGGTATGGTGGGCTACCTGGAGGCCATACCGGCGCTGGAGAGGCTGCAAGGACGTCTGGCAGCTCGCTTGCGAGGCCAGCAATCTATGCCGTTTGCCCCGCCTCCCACACCTGACGAGGCAGAGCTGCTGCCCGTGGTGGAACAGGCGCTTGGTTTGTTGAGCGTTCGGTGATGCTCAGCCGTTTTGGCTAAGATTTTTGCCGGCAGCTAGACCCCCTGCCTGAGTCCGCAGTTTGGGCAAACGCTCTCCCCAACTTTGATAACAAACCCGCACCTTCTACAGGTACCCGGTTGCAGGCTGCCTAAGGGAGCTCCGCAAGCAATACAGGCGGGTTCACCGACCGGATTGGCGGTGTTGCAATACGTGCAAACCAGGCGCCGCAGGCGTTCAGATAACTCAAAAGAAGCCCCGGCTGCCCTGGCTGCGCCATCGATCGTTTCCCACACCAAATCGGACAACTGCAGGCTTTCAACGTCCTGGGCCAGGTCATCCAGCCTGCCGACCAGGCTGAAAGGATTACGCAAGGCATTCAGAGCGGTCACCCCCAGACTGGCGGCCAATCCCAGCCAGGCTTGTTTACCAACCAATACCGAAGCGCCACCCTCGATCTCCTGGATGTTCACATTGATGGCTGTATGACCCCCAGAAAGAGCGCCCTGGCGGGTGGCTATCTGGACCACCACTTGTTTGCCAGAACCGATCTGTTGGGCGCGCAAATTGCCCCGGTTGAAACGGGCGATCAGAGAATTCGCCAGGTGGTTCGGGGACAGTTCGCCGTGATAGATACGTTGATCCATAGGTTGCTCCGGTTCAGTAATAGGTCAGCCAGCCAGACAAAGGACCCAGTTTGCTAAGGATTTCGGCAGTATCCCGATTCGTGCGCAAGGATCAGCCTGAAGGGATGCCGGGTGTGTTTCAAGCACGCCAGGGTAGATTATAATCGCCCTTGTGATAAGAAGAGAGATATACTTGAAAGTCAAAATATTGCTGTTCTCATTCTTGATGGTTTCAGGATTTGTTTTGCTGTTGGTTTCTGTAAACAACCTGACCGCCCAGGCACAACAGCCGACGGTATCTGTACCAACGGTTACCGGCACTCCGCCAGGCCCTATGGCAACTGTGTATGGGAATCTGGCGCAGGTCACGGTGCTCTCCGGACCAGGCCCAAGCTTTCCTCCCATTGGTATCCTGGTGGCATACCAGACCGTGCCTGCCTATGGCACCACTTTTGGCGGGGATTGGGTGCAGATTGGCTATCCTGGTGTGGAGGGTGGGAAGGGATGGGTGTACCATACCTTTGTGAGTGTGGACAAAACTTTACTGTTGGTCACACCGCCAGTCACGCCAACCCCGCAAGTCACGCCGACCCTCGACCCAACTCTGGCTGCCAGGTTTGTGCCGGAGGTGACGCCTACGCAGCTAGCCACGTTCACTGCTCCACCTCCCGTCATTATTGCGACCTATGAAGAACAAGATACCGTTCTTACCGGTGGGAACCTGCCGGTGGGTTTTTTGATCATTGGTCTGGCGGTGGTTGGTTTCTTTGGGACCCTTCTGACGTTTCTCAGAGGTCGTTGAGTTCTATCTTCAGGAGTCTTTATGAGCCGGTTGGAGTTTAAGTTCGTTGATGTTGAAAAAATCCTGCGGAAGTTCTATTATTGGATCATGATGGCCGCTCTATTGAGCGGGGTATCACCTGCATTGGCCGAGACGCCAACTACCACATCTTTACCCCCGCGCAGCTTTGCCACAATCACGGTTAAGATCGGGGAAAATCCAGATATCAACGTGCGAGCAGGTCCAGGGGTCGACTATGAACGGGTTGGCACCCTTCTGGCTGGACAGGAGGCGCCAGCCCTGGGACGCTCGGCGGGGGGGGATTGGGTGCAAATCTCTTTTCCTGAAGGACCGGAAGGCCTGGGTTGGGTATATACCTATCTGGTTGATGTCAACGGAGAATTGCCAATTGTCATCCCTCCAGCAACGCCGACTCCCCGTACGACCCCCACGATCGATCCCACTCTAGCAGCTCAATTCATTATCGAGCCACTGCCAACAGCTTTGCCGACCTTTACCGCCCCGCCTCCACTGGTGATTCCCACCATTGCTACGCTAGATAAACCCCAAGACCAACGCTCAGCTCCCCCCCTGCTTTATATCATGATTGTCCTGGGCGCTCTGGGTCTCTTTTCCCTGCTGGTATCATTTATCCGCGTGCGCTGACGCCCAGCAAGACCCCTCTGAAACAAGATACCACCCTCCCTATAGCCAGGGAGGGCGGTTTTTATTTTAGCAGTTAACAAAATTTGGCAGGTATGGTTTTGGCCTAACCGCAGCCACTACAGCCGCCCCCGGAGGGTTCGGCATCGCCGGCTGTGCGGAAGGAACTGCCACAGCCACAAGATGATGTGGCGTTGGGATTTTCGATCTTGAAGCCACTACCCATAATTTCGTCCACGTAGTCAATGGTGGTGCCTCTCAAATAATTGATGGAGACTTCGTCCACCACAACTTTGACGCCGTGTTGTTCAAATACCAGGTCCTCCTGGCGAATATTGCCTTCCAGGGCCATCCCATATTGG
>Ga0114946_10001044_pt1 | contig 19112 bp, 19 predicted proteins | sample WalLakDeSediment_FD_88676 | JGI IMG/M metagenome (GOLD analysis project Ga0114946, IMG submission 88676) | Lake sediment microbial communities from Walker lake, Nevada to study Microbial Dark Matter (Phase II) - Walker Lake 11/02/13 Deep Sediment | ecosystem: Environmental > Aquatic >...
TCTGCAGCGCGCCCCGGGGGACTGGAAAAACAACGGACCCGATGCCGACACCATCTCCGCGGAGCACACCCATCCAGTCGGTCCACCCCATGGAAAAAAGGGCTTGCACACCGACCTCGCCAGGCTCCGTGAAACATACTTTCGACCCGTCGCCAATGCAGTGCTCTCGGATCGCCACAATCCAGCTAGCGGACGATTTGGGCGGCTGCGTCATTGCGTCACGCAGTCGGCGCGCCGAGCGATGCGTGCCTTGTAGAACCGTCGAAATACCAGCTCTGCCACCATCAAAACGCCAGCCATCACGTAGCCCAAGACCCCAGTGTAGAACGCCCAAATTGCGATATCGCCCCGTAACGCCAGCGCCCCGGCAATGCTGCCGTTGACCAAAAAGAACATTGCCCAAATCCCGGTTACCCAACGGGTATACGCCACTCCTTCGGCGCTCACCTCCATCCCTCGCATACGCGCGAGACGCTCGGCAAGCGAAGGGGGCCGCCAAAGCGTTACCGCAAACAGTGACATCAGCGATGCGTTTACCAGCGTCGGGTACATCAGAGTCATGGTCTTGTCGCCGGTTGCGACGGCCACAGCAAGCAAAACAATGCCGCCCATGAGACCAAAGAAAACCATAGGTTCGGTGTCGCGCGGAACCGTGGCCAGCCGGGCGAGCAGCAGCCCGACTCCCGCCAAGGCGATGATGGAAGGCGAAACGACGTCGTAGGCGAAGTAGACGAAGGCAGGAAAGCCAGCGGTGAAAATAGTCGAAAGGAATCCGATGAGCCTGGACCTGTCCGGCCACTTTGAAATCATAGCGTATCGAGGACGGACACCACGTCGCCGACCGACCTGACAGTCCTGAATCGATCCGGAGGCACCTGCTTCCCCGTGATTTCCTTGAGGCGAACCAGCAGGTCCACCGCATCGATGCTGTCGATCCCCAAGTCGTCTACAAGACTTGCCTCCGGATGGACCGACGTCGGATCGAGTTCGAATTCTTCGATCAGAACGCCACGAACCATTTCATACGTAGCGTCAGAAGTTCCCATCACGCATACACCCGCATTGCCGCCCAGCTGGACGGGTAGTAAGAATTGCTTTCCCCTGCTTTACGCGACATCAGGAAGGGCAGCTTCCGTGCCTTTCCAGCCTGATAGCATTTTTCACCCGTGAGGTGGCCAGCCGAATGTTAGCGGCTGGCACTGGAAAGTCCAACCTCGGCGGGCACCCCGGGCTGTGGCGCACCGATTTCTCGCTGAAAAAGAGCCAACATGCACTCATTGGCAGCCTGCGTCGCTTCACGGTTGCGGGCATAACCCCCGACGTGTGGCGCAAGATCAATAGGCTGAAGGACGCGCATACGAAATTCCACCCGACGCGGCGGAATCGAGTACCACGGCTCGCCCTTGGCCAGCGTGGGCGGATCACAAGCAATTATCACCGGAAGTAACGGACGCCCGGATCGCACTGCCACTGCGGCGGCGCCAAGCTGGAAGTCAAGTGCTTTGCCCGGCACGGATCGCGTTCCCTCCGGGAACAGAATCAGCGAGTTTCCGCCGCGCAAGCGGGTGATAGACTCCTCCAGCGCTTCAATTGGCGAACGATTCGAAATATAGTCAGCGACGCGCAGGGTCACGGCCATGAACGGGTTTGACCACAATGACCCCTTCACGATGCAATCTGCCTCAGGGAAGAGGGCTATCAGGAATACGACATCAATGAGCGTCGGATGATTGGCCACGATCAGGTAGCCGCCTTTCCCGGGAGGATCACCGTCGTATCTGATCTCGTACCTCAGGCCCCCGAGGAAAGCCATAAGCCGGATGAAAGCCCTGAAAAGCGTCCCGACAAGCCAGCGGGCAATTCGTTTGCGCCGCCGGCGGTCGGGCACTACGATCCGGATAATGGGAAACAGGACCAGGCCACATACCAGCCCGCCAAGACCGAATGCGGTGAAACTGAGGGCTGTGACGAGAAGCCTCCACGATCTATCGATTCTCGACGCCAGCATCCAGTGTCCTCGAATATTCTCAGGCCGAGCGAGTTGCCCTGCTTCGCCCATGGGACCCTTGACCTCAATATGCCTCAATCCGGGGGGCTCACGCGAGCCGAAAGACGCAGGCGAGGCTCGAAGGCCGCGAGGGCGCTCCTCGTCGACATGCTTGCCGAGCTCACGGGTACCTCTGTGCTGGAATGGACCGTCTCTCCTCCTCTGGGCGGGCCCCCGTTCATCATCAGGCATCCGACGGAAGTCCAGGCTCCGTTTGTGAGCCTGTCCCACGATGGCAACACAGTTGCATGCTCCGCCTCTTGGGCCGGACCCGTGGGGGTAGACTTGCAGCGTGACCGCGCAGTGGAGCGACTCCGGGCCATCGCATCATTCCTGAGCTGGCCGGCCTATCTTGTTAAAAGCAATGACGCACAGTTGCTTACACGCGCCTGGGCCACCTGGGAGGCGTGCTCGAAAGCATCGGGGGACTCCGTTCTTGGGCCTGTTCCTGACTTCGTGAACGCCATGAAATCACTCGAGAACCGACCGTCGCCCGTCCGATGTATAGCGAAACGCCTTGTCGACGGATGGCTTGTGACTGTAAGCGTTCCACCGTTCCCAAGAACTTGAGAAAGGATATGCAATCTCTCCCGCTCAGCATCTCGGCGTACTCAATCCTGTCGGCGCTTGGATCCGGTGTCGAAGCCACGTGGGACGCCATTGCGGCCGGCAGGTCCGGCCTGCGGAAGAATGATTTTCCCGGATGCGACCTGGACACCTGGATCGGCCGGGTCTCCGATGACTTCCTGGAGCAGTTACCTGCTGAACTCGACGGCATGGATAGTCGTAACAACCGGCTGACCCTGGCCGGGCTACGGGCGGATAGCTTCCTGCAGCATGCGCGCGCGGCCGTGCAGCGCTTTGGGCCGGAACGGGTTGGCGTCGTCATCGGCACCAGCACTTCCAGCATCGGCCGCACCGAAGAAGGCTACACCCGGTTACTCGACGGCGGGACTTTTCCGCCCGCATGGGTGCAGCCGGACGTTCAAAACCCGCATTCCCCGGGATACTTGGCCGCAAGGATCACTGGCGCGGCCGGACCCAACATGACGATTGGGACCGCCTGCTCGTCCAGCGCCAAGGTCTTCGCCAGCGCCGCCCGCTGGCTGCACTCCGGGCTGGTTGACGCCGTCGTCGTGGGTGGAGTCGACAGTCTTTGCCTGAGCGTCCTGTACGGCTTCAACTCCCTGCAACTCGTCTCTGCGCGTCCCTGTCGCCCGTTTGATGCCGGACGCGATGGCATCAGCATCGGCGAGGCGGCTGGTTTTGCCCTGGTGACCCGACCCGGGGCGATCGAAGGCAGGTGCTACCTTGCAGGATTCGGGGAGAGTTCGGACGCATATCACATGTCGAGCCCACATCCCGAGGGCCTGGGCGCAGAGTTGGCTGTGCTCGAAGCGCTGGCGCGCGCAAGGCTCTGCGCTGCGGATATCGGTTACATCAATCTGCACGGCACGGCGACCAAGGCGAATGACCAGGTCGAGGCCGGTGTGCTGGCGCGCTGTTTCCCGGCGACGGTGGTTGCGAGTTCGACCAAGGGCTGGACCGGGCATACATTGGGCGCAGCCGGCATCGTCGAGGCCGTGATCACCATTGAGAGCATCCTTCGAAAGCTCGCGCCACGAACCCTGAACGCGGAGACGCTTTTCCCGGGTTGCCCGCCCGGCGTCCTCACGGCCAACCGGGAACTTCGTACCCGTGCGGCCATGAGCAACTCTTTCGGATTCGGCGGCAGCAACTGCACGCTCATTTTCTCCGCGGAGCCGACATGGAACTAGTCATCGCGGGGATCGGGAGCTGGAGCGAGCGATTCCCGAGCTGGCCGGCCCTGCTGCGCCATTTACGCGCGGGGGGGAATCTGCCGGACGACGCAGTGCCGCAGGGACCTTTCGCCGAACGCATTCCCGACCGGGAACGGCGGCGCGCCCCATTGCATGTCAAGATTGCCGTAGAGGTCGCTCAACAGGCGGTCGATGCATCGGGATTCGATCCGGCAAGCTTGCCATCTGTTTTCACTTCCGGCATGGGCGACGTTAAGACCACGGACCTGATCTGCCGGGCCCTGGCTGCTCCCCAAAAGATCATTTCGCCAACGCATTTCCATAATTCAGTGCACAACGCATCGTCCGGCTACTGGTCGATCGCTGCAGCCTGTCACGAACGAAGCAACTCGGTATCAGGCTTCAGGCACAGCTTCGGCATTGCCCTGCTGGAAGCTGCCGTACTCTGCCAGACGGAAGGCAGGCCTATCATGCTGGTGGCCTGCGATATTGGCACTGAACGCCCACTCGACGCAATCTGCCCCATTGCCGGCCCCTTCGGGGTCGCGCTCGTGCTTGGCCCATCCGGAACAGGTGGTCATGCGCAAATGGATATATCGCTTGAGCCCGCCAGCTGCGATGACGACGAGGAAAGCGACCTGGCTACCCGCCTGGGACTGGAGGGGAACCCGGCGGCAAGGGCGCTTGACCTGCTCGCGCACCTCGCGACGGGTGAAACGGCCAGGCCGCTCGCGATGCCTATAGGATCCGGTACCCGGCTACTGGTCAAAATTCTTCAGGAAAAGGAGCAATAGCGGTGCGAGCAACTAAGACAACCGACGTTGCCATCATGGGTGGCGGACTGGCAGGCTTGACCCTCGCACTGCAGCTGCGGAAAACCCTGGGGGACGACAGCGACATCGTCGTCGTCGAACGAAATCATCATCCCGCACCTGCGGCATCGCACAAGGTCGGCGAGTCCACGGTCGAGATCGGCTCTTACTATCTCGCGAACATGCTTGGCATGCGCGAGCACCTGGAATCGAGACATCTGCCGAAATTCGGACTGCGGCTTTTCTTTGGCAGCGAAGCACAGGATGGCGATATCAGCCGTTTCGATGAACTCGGCGCCAGCTCCGTTCTGCCGGTTCGCAGCTACCAGATAGACCGCGGCATACTTGAAAATCACCTGGGGCAAGCCGCTGCAGACGCGGGAATCCGGGTCGAGCAGGGTTGCAAGGTCACTGGGGTTGAGCTTAGCGAAAACAATGGCTCGCACGAACTGACTTTTGTGGATGGCAATAAAGAAACACGCCTGGCAAGTCGCTGGGTGGTGGACGCCTGCGGTCGCGCCGGACCGCTCCGAGCGAGGCTTGGAATTGCAGAGCGATCCGAGCATGCCAATCATGCCGTCTGGTTTCGTCTTGATGCCCGCATCAAGGTCGATGACTGGTCGTCGGACGCCAACTGGCAAGGACGTTGTGATTCCGGGCGACGCTGGCTGAGCACGAACCATTTCATGGGCCCAGGCTACTGGGTCTGGCTGATACCGCTGGGCTCCGGCTGCACCAGCGTCGGCATCGTCGCCGATCCTTCAATCCATCCGTCGTCCTGCTTTCCCGATTTCGACGCCACCATGAATTGGCTGAGAAAGTTCCAGCCGACCTGCTGGAAGGCTATCGACGAGGTGAAGGAATCGCTCATGGACTTCCGCTACCTGCGCCGTTACAGCCACGGCGCGCGCCAGGTATTCTCAGCGAATCGCTGGGCGATGACCGGCGACGCCGGCGTGTTCATCGACCCATTTTATTCACCCGGATCCGACTTCATCGCAATCAGCAATTCGCTTGTGACCGAACTCATTCAATCCGATAACCAGGGACGGCTGAGCGCACCCCGCTGCTCATCCATGCAAGAGCTTTATTTCTCTTTCTATCGCAGCACCCTGGACCTATATTTGGGCCAGTATCCGGGCTTCGGCGACCTAGGCTTGATGGCATGCAAAACAACTTGGGACTACGCATATTATTGGTCTGTGCTGGCCCGGCTTTTCTGCTCCGGCGCAATTTCAGATCCCCGCCTTTTGCAGACTGCAGGCGGGTCGCTGCTCCGCGCAAGATCAATGAATCAACAGATACAGAGACAGTTCAGGGAGCGTGCTGCACTACGGCGAAACGATCCCGCCAGCGGCAGGTTTGTCGATCAGCGCAAGATTCCATGCCTGTGGAACCTGAACGCTGCGCTGGAGCAGCCAATATCATCGGGCGGGCTCGCAAGCGAGATGGATGCAAACGTTGCGATGCTGGGCAATTTATCGGAAGTTCTCGGGAGTGTTCTGGGTGCCACGTCAGTCACCCTTGGGGAAGAAAGGGAGCGCGAACTGATTGGCGATCTCCGGCATCGGCTCGCGGCTTAGGGCAGATCTGGTTTCCCCCGACAGTTGAGTGGCGCGGCTGCTAGGCCAGGGTCTCGGTTACCGGGGCACGATCCGGATGCAGCAAAAACATTGCATGCATGGGGAAGCCCGTAGAGGAGTGTCGATGGCAATCATAATCCGACTAACGCTTTTATTTTTGGTCCTGTTCAATGTTGCAGCGTGCACAATTCCGCATCACATCGCTACCGACTACCCACAGTATCTAGCAAACAATGCGGGCCGAGCTGATTTCCAAAACACCGACAGGGTCGCCGAATACGCATTAACTCCCTCGACCGAGCAGCATCGATACGAGTTTCGCGCGGCAGTCACCGGGTATGCCAATCTCTGGATCGTTGAATTTGGAGAAATGCTGGACGCCACACTGAGGTCAGCGGATATCCAAAGAGCATTTGGGCAACTTGTCAAAGCTCGAGATACCAGTGCCACGGAGGCGGATGTCCTGGTTTTTGACCTGCAGTCCTATTCTTTCGAGGATTTCGGCGCACATGTGGCACTGAAGATTTCCGTCAGAAGTTCAGACGGCGTGGTTTTCGAAAAGATTTATTCCGAGACGGGGAAATCGCAGGGCGGTAAGATGTTTTGGGGGGGAGCGTTTGCTCAGAAGAATGCTGTACAGCAATCTACCAAACTCGCTCTGGACGAAATCATGCGGCAGGTTATCCTTGACCTGAATGCTTCAAATTGGTGAAGCGGATTCGTCAATGAGGATATGCACGCCCGGCGCCGAGTCTCGCCAGCCCCCAGCACATGAGGCACCCCGTGGTAATCGTTGTGCCGATAGCGCTCAACACCGGTATTGACGAGAAAGCGAGGACCCCAAAAGTTGCGGAGGTAGAAGCAACGCAGACCAGAACGGCGCGTTGGGTGTTCTTGTGCTCAGCTGCCGTCGACGGCCTGGAAGAAAACAGGCCATAGTCCAAGCCGAGACCGGCGACGACCAGCAGGGCGACGAAATGGAAAACCGAGAGCGGCCCCGTCATGGCAGAGAGCGTTGTTATCGTGAGGCCGAGACCGGCGAGGGCCGTGACCACAATCCACAAGGCGCGTGAAAACCGTCTCTCGACGGCGATCAGCAAGACGAGAATTGCGATCATCGTCAGGCCGATCACCATGGATACCTTGGCCCGGTACCGTGCCACGAGAGACTCCGATGCCGCTTTCAGGTCCACCACGTGGACATTGCCAGAGAATCCCGCGCTGCTCGACCATGCGGCGAGGCCGGCGAAATCAACTGACCCATGCAAAGTGGTGAGCCCAGTCCAACGGCCCCGGGCCTCATAAAGCAGGGATTCAAAGATGCCCGCGAAGGGACTGTCCAGTACGCTTGTCGCGGTCAACTCCAGTTCCTTGCTGCTTTCAACATCAGCCATGAATGGCGCGAAGATCTCTGCCGAAAACGGCGTCCCCTGGACGGCCTCATCGAGCCAGCCCGCCAGTAACTCAGTCGACGGCAACGCTGCCACTCTTCGGTGTTGAGCGCTCTCGCTTGGCAGCAGGACGTCCGGCGACATCCACCGCTCGACGATGCCCAGCGCGCGCGCTTCCCAGAGTTTTGCTGTCAATTCCTCAACCAGGCTGAGCGCCTCGTCGCGCGTGCTCCCCTCGGAGATGATCACGTAGCGCAAATCAGGCGCACCGGTTGCCTGGCGCAACTCGTGGTCTCTTCGCAGTGTCTGCGCGGGGATCGGCGTCAGGGCCGACAGGTCATCGCTCCAAAAACGGTCGACTTGAAGAATTCCCAACCCGCAAGCCAACATCGCAAGCGCCACGGGCAGGTAGCTCAGGCGTGGAGGCCGAACCGAACCCTCCTCGTCCATCACGGGAATTTCCTGGGCGTCGGTCTCCCGAAGAGGCAGCAGCGGCAGGAACCAGCGGGTCGCGATCGCGGCGACCAGGACGCCGGCAAGCGAAAACACGGCGAGCTGGGCGAGTCCGGAGGAACCGGTCAGGGCAAGCCCCAGGTAGGCTATTGCGGTGCTCGCTGCGCCAATGCGGATCGCCGGCATGACCGTCCTGATAGCGCGCTTGAGACCCACTTTCTGTGCATGGCCCAAAAGATGAACCGGGTAGTCCACGGTGATGCCCAGGATGGTGATCCCAAAGGCAATGGTGATCCCGTGAACCTTTCCGAAAATGAGTGCGATCGCTGCCAGGCCGGCCAGCAGTCCCAGCGCAACCGGCAGGCCCGCGGCTCCGACCCAGGAGAGCTTGCGAAAAGCAGCCATCAGCACGGCTATCACCAGGACTGTTGCAAGGATGCTGCGAAACGTAGCTTCGTGTCGGATGGTCTCCTGGACACCAAGTCCATAAATGCCCATGCCGAATATCTCGATCCCCGCACTTGGCTCATTCAGCGCCCTGAATGCGTCCTGCAGCTCGGTGAGTGCGAGCCGCTGCCCGCCGAGATCGAAAGCAGCCGACCGCGTCTCGGCAATCACCAGCGAGCCAAAACGATCACCCACGGGGAAGCTGGGCTGCATTTCCCCGCCAGGGCTCAAGCGCTCGAGCACGCGTAAACTGGCCATGGTCGGATCAGCCTTGACAATCCCGACCAGCGCGGGGGACGAAAACATCAGCACGTCGCCCAAGCGCGCAGCAATCTCCTCGTGCAGGCTTTCCGGCGTCAGTGCGCGATCGTCTAGAAGGTAGCGGTACTTCCAGGCGAAGGGCGGTATGTCGTCCAGGCCTGCCTCTTGCGACACGGCAAGCACGCGTGTGAACGGGTCGGCGCCCTGCAGCCGCAAGGAAAAATCGACTGCTAATTCTTCCGCCGTGGTCGCCTCTGGCGCGGTGACAATGCCGAAAAGAAGGCGTGATCCAGGGGCATCCCCAGCCCGATCACGAAGGAGTTGCTCGTCTGGACCACTTGCCTCGGGCAGGAAATAGGAAAGGTCGTAGGACAGTTCCAGCTTCGAGACCACGACGGCGAGGCATGCCAGGGCGAACACGGCCCAGGCGGATAAAAGAATCCTGGTACTCGGGCCTGGGGTCACTCTGTGCCACCGCTCCCCGGCACGACGAATCGCATCTGCTCGATGGTGCCATCGGCTAACCACACTTCCACCGAGATGAGGGTCTCACCGCAGCCGTGAACGACAAGCCGCCTCAGGTTACGCGCGACTCTTTTCTCGCGTGGCAGGAGCTCCAACCGCCATCCGTTTTCTCCATCCTCCACGGAAGGCTGGAACACCCGCAGCAGCGATACTGCGTCCCTGTCGATCAGACCGATCAGGCCGGAGCGGAGGCCGGCCAGGGCCGGATGCCTGGAAATGGACGTCTCCACGGTCCGGCCGGCGGATTCCACCGTGACACGCTCTGCACCCAGGCTGAGCCGGCGAGGCAAGGGCTCCTCTATGACCTTGACCAGCGTGTCGTCGCTCAGTCTTTCCAGGTAGCCACTGACGGTGACTATTTCGTCGAACAGGGGCGACTGGCGTTCTTCGACGAAAGCTAGCCTCTCTTCTCCCGGTGCCGCCAGCGAAGCCATGATCATAGAAAGCGCCTCGGCATCGTCGCCAGGCAGGGATAGCGAGCCGGCGCAGGCCGCCAACGTGATCAGGACCGGGATCACGTGGCCGAATCCCAGAAATCATAGAGGTTGAACCAGTTCATCGGCGCCATTCGCGCATAACGCTCCAGCCTTTGGGAAAATTCGTCGGCAAGTTCTGCAAGGGCCTTTTCCCGCTCCTGGCGATTGCTTATCCGGCGCACCGGAAGTTCTTCGAAATACAACTCGTAGCCGCCGTCAAGATAAAGGCCCGTCGCCATCACCACCGGAACATTGAAACCCGCAGCCAGGGCAAAAGGCCCCCTTGGAAGGCGACAGGTGCTGCCGAAGAACTGACACTCTACCGACGGCGACCCGTGCGTGAGTCGGTCGGCCGGGATGCCGATCCAACCGCCGCTGCGCAAGATCTCGGCGACGCGAAAAGCGATCGCCGTGGACGGCGCGCTGGCATCGATGACCTTGGCGGCCATTTCTGGAACAACCTCCTCGAGGTAACGGGTGAAATTCGGATTCACACGGCGATCAATCACGACGTGAACTTCGACCCGCTCATCCTCCAGGCTCACGGAGCGGGTCGCCTCGAAACTCCCCAAGTGACTGCTGAGCACCACGCATCCGCTTCCTTCCGCTGCAATGCGCTTGAGCAGATCGCGCCCGTGAACACGAGAGCGAATGCCTTTCATCTCGCCGGACAAGAGATAAACGCGATCCGCAGCCACCTGCCCGAAGGTGTGGAAATGACGCAGGAGTTCCCAGGTGTGAGGTCTCCTGCCGAGAACCCGCTGAAGAAAACCGCTCGCCGCCGCGCGTTCCTTGCGTCGGGTGAGTAAAAAATAGGCGCCGACGGGCCACATGAGTATGCTGATTGCCTTACGCCCGAAATTGAGCGCCACCCATCTCACGAATGCAATCCCGTATCGGGTGCCAGCCTCCTCCCGTGTCTGCCACTCAGCGCTCATGTCGTTGCGTCGCCAAATTTAATGGATTCAGGATGATCGCTTCGCAATCCACAGCTCATTAACTGCCTGATGATCAAGCTTGCCGACGTCCGAGCGTGGCAACTTCTCCACACTGAGCAACGGCCGCGGCAGGAAAACCTGGTCAACGACCCGAGACAACTCCTCGAGAACAGCTTCCACTGGCCTGTCGGTGACAACCATTGCCGCGACGCGGCCGACATCCCTGCGGCCTGTCGACGGCACAAACACGATGCCGTCGCGTACCCCTGGAATGCCAAGCAAGTGAATGGTCAGCTCCGAAAGCGAACCACGTTTCCCAGCGACATTGAACATATCAGCGGTTCGCCCGACAATGCGAAAGCAACCATCGGCCGCCGTTTCCAGCACATCGTTCAATTCGACCGCTTCATGCAGATGAGGGGCTGATGCAATCGAGACGCCACTTTTTCCGGTCAGCGAGAATTCGGGGAGCAGCCGCCATGGCTCACCCAGGGCGCACCGGCGGGACGCCAGGCACCCGGTCTCCGTGCAACCATAGACCTCCAGGACCTCGTCGGCAAAGCGGGCCTCTGCCTCGCACGCATGCTCGATTGGCAATGGCGCCGTTGCGCTGATTACCCGCGTAACCCGAGGCAGTCCTACATTTGCTGCGAGCAGTGCTTTCAGATGAATCGGCGTCGTCACGAGGACACGCGGCGCTTCAACCGCATCGAGCGCAGCCGCCACATCTACCGGATAGAAAGGTCGCTCGGTGCATACTGCAAGCGGCAGGAACAACGGGGCCAGCACCGTCGTCTCAAGTCCATACATATGCTGGGACGGGACTGTTGCAACAACCGTGATATCACCGGTCAGGCCGCCGAATAGGCGCATACCGTTGATTCGCGTACCCGCCCTCAGGGTTCGCCAGTACTTCCGGTTTGCCTTCGGCGATCCGGTCGAGCCCGAGGTGAATGCCGTAACGCAGAGCTGGTCGTCGTCGATGTCTGGAACAGATTCAGTTGCACAGGCGCCCGCCGGCCGGCTGATCGCTCGGATACGATGGGCAGCCGCCAGTCCCGGCATGGCGTCGTCGTCATGAATCAAGCATGCGCCCGGAGTGGCGTCGAGCAGCGCCTGCACGGTCGCGGGGTGACGGTTGGAAGGAAGCAACACCGGTTGACTCGCGGAGACTGCTGCAACCAGGCTGACGGCGAACTCAAATCGGTCCTGGCAAACGTTGACCACGGCAGCTCCAGGCGGCAGCTGCTTTCTCAGGTCCTTTGCCGCGCCCAAGAGCTGCGCCGCAGTGACCTCGAAGTCCCGCCCGCGGAAGAGAACATCCCCTGGCGATCTGTCCAGTAGGGGAGATGTCACGATGCTTTGTTGGCCTCAACGTGCCTGGTGAGGGCGCGGAGGCTTGAAAAGACCTGTTGTGTTTCCTCGTCTTCAGCCTTGAGGTGAACGCCATATCTCGCGGCGATCGCAACAGCCAGCTCGAGCGCGTCAATCGAGTCGAGGCTCAATCCAGTGCCGAACAACGCGGCATCCGGATCGATGTCGTCCGGGCTCGTTCCCTCGAGATTAAGGCTCTCGACGATGAGCTGCGCCATTAGTCGCTCCTCGGAGCTAAGATTTCCCGCCATGCACCGTCGCTCCTACAGATTTAACGCCATACTCGGCCATGCCACCGAAACACTTGTTTTCTACCCGCGTAGTTTGCACCAAGGTCGAATGCATTGGTACCAGCGAGCGGGCGGAGTTAGAATTTCGTTCAGCCGCAGCGGGAGATGACAAGGAATGCACGAACGTTTCGATGTGGTAGTTGCCGGAGGCGGCCCAGCGGGCTCAACAATCGCTACTTTGCTCGCGCAACTCGGACGTTCTGTCCTGCTGTTGGACAAGGACCGACATCCGCGCTTTCATATTGGCGAATCGCTACTACCGATGAATCTTCCGATCTTTGACCGGCTTGGCGTCGCCGACCAAGTGGAGCAAATCGGCGTCGTAAAGCGCGGAGCTGATTTCTGCGTTGGAACCGAGTCAGAATTTGTAACTTTCCGATTCTCAGATGCGCTTCGGGGATCGCCAGCCCAGGCATATGAAGTTCGCCGCGCCGATCTCGACAAGGTGCTTATCGACAATGCCATGCACCATGGCGTCATTGTCCGGGAGAACACCCGGGTAGAGAACCTCGAGCGGTGCGAAGACGGGACCTTTCTTGTCACTGCACGACTCGAATCCGCCGCCAATCAGACTGTGCGGGCACGGTTCTTCGTGGATGCCACGGGGCGTGATGGATTGCTGGCAAAAAAAATGGGGCTTCGTCAGCGCAATCCAGACCACGCGAGCGCTGCCATATACGCACACTATCGGGGCGTGACTCGGCGAACTGGAGAAGACGCGGGGAACATCAGTATTTACTGGTTTGATCAGGGCTGGATCTGGATGATCCCGCTGCCTGAAGATGTAATGAGCGTTGGCGCCGTATGCCGGCCGGATTACCTCAAGAGACGCCAGTCGCCCGCGACCGATTTCCTTGAGGAAACGCTGCGCCTATGCCCGGAAGCTTGGGCGCGCATGAAGGACGCCGCACTGGAGCGCGAAGCCGAAGCCACTGGAAACTACTCTTACGGGGGTCGCAGAATCGGCGGCGCCGGCTACCTTCTTGTAGGCGATGCCTATGCATTCGTGGATCCAGTGTTCTCCAGCGGTGTTTACCTGGCGATGTCTTCCGCGGAACAGGCCGTTTCGATCGTGGAGAAATGGCTCGATCGCCGCTACCTTGCCTTTCACGCAAGCCTGGCATTACACGGCTTTAGGGTTCGCAGGGCGATTCGAACCTTCTCATGGTTCATCTACCGGTTCACCTCGCCCATAATGCGGGATCTGTTCCGCGAGCCAAGAAACATTCTCGGGGTACAGCAGGCCGTGATATCGATGCTCGCCGGCGATGTATACCGCGGCGGTCCGATACGTGCCCGGCTCGCCGTCTTCAAGCTTATCTATACCATCGCGTCACTTCTGAATTTCCGTGTCGCCAAAGACCACCGCCACAACAGGCGACGCCTGGCGCGAGGAGACTCTCTTGGCTGAAGAGCAAGCCGCGCCGTCCCTGAACACAACAGCCCGTCACAACGAAGCCGCTGAGCACCCGATCATTTTGCCGGCGCTAGACGACAATAGTGCCCATCAGCAATCATCAGAAGTGTTTCGCTTCGAGTTCGGGCAGCCGGGGACCGATGCGGAAGGCGTGATCAACACCGGCCTGAGGTGTTTTGGCACACCTCACGCGACCGAGATCTGGCTAGGAAGAGGTCCGGTCAACGTCGGGCACGATGGCCGGGTCAAGCTGGCGGGAAACGCCGACTACCTCTTGGGCCATGTATCGATCGAGCTCTCCGGTCCCGAGCATCTGGCCGAGCTTGGCTGTGCGGCATACCTGGAGATCGTCAGTAGCCTCCGTGACTCGGGGTTTCCACACCCGGTGCGAACGTGGAACTTCATACCTTACATCCATGATGGCCACGACGATGATGAAGGTTACCGGCAATTCTGCGTCGGCCGGGCAGTAGCGATCAGCACTCTCGGCCTGGCCTCTCCGGACCTGCCTGCCGCTACGGGAATTGGCACGCCACGATCCAGGACACTTGTGGTGGCAGTGCTCAGTAGCAGACAACGCGCGCGACACATGGAGAATCCGCGCCAGGTGCCCGCTTACCGCTATCCGCGCCAATACGGCCCCCGAAGCCCTTCATTTGCGAGAGCCACGCTTATCGATGGAGCCGGGGATGCCAGCCTATTCATCGCCGGCACGGCTAGCGTGGTGGGACATGATTCTGTGCACCATGCACAGGCGGAGCAGCAGACCGTCGAGACGTTCACTAACATCCGGGAAATTCTGGCTGTGGCAGCCGAGGAAACCAGCAAAAGTTCTGTCGGCACATGGGGCGGCAGGGTCTATGTCAGGAATGAGGCAGACCTTTTGAAAATCGAAGAGGTCGTTGCCGGCGAGGGAGTCCTGCAAATACCCCCTTTGTACGTGGAAGCGCACATCTGCCGCACTGAGCTTCTGGTCGAAATCGAGCTTGTCACGCGCATGCGCTAGGGGCACGATCAAACCACTATGGACACGCAAACACTGTTCCCGCTCGGGTCCCGGCATTTTGTCTTTGTGCTGCCTATTGAGGCTGTCTCTGCATGCAGCATTCAGCAGCAAGTCACCCCCCGTGGATCGCCAGCTCCTGGCAGAATCTGAAGTGTGCATCATTGAAAATCCCGCGGTTCGGCCGGGCTTTCTTGTGGACGTAGACAAGGTTTCCACTACGCGAATACGCGATCGTTGAGTGATTACCGGCAAGGACGACCATGAGCAGCCGCAGCGCCTGCCGCCGGGCAAGACGCGGCCGGGCAGATGAGTCCCGCCGCGCGGGAACGTACCTTTGGCCCGCAAGATTCCAACGCAGGCTCCGTCGCGTCGCCGAGGCTTGCCTTGGGGGCGCTAGCGAATAGCGAGTCTCTGCATCCTGTCCTACAGCGGTCGAGCTAACACTGGCAAGGCTGCGAGGTCGAAAAAATGTTGGCCGGATTGAAATCGCGAGCCTATTTATCGTTCCGGGCGATGATCACTGGCACCATGCTTATGTGCTGTATGGCTGTGGACGGCGATGAATTGCCGCTTTGGGAGGCCGGCTTCGGAGTTGCCCCAATCAGCTTTCCAGAATACCGAGGCTCGCGAACGCAACGGCAATACCTCATGCCATTGCCTTATCTGATTTACCGCGGAGAGATCATAGAAGTGGATCGCGGCAGCATTCGCGGCCTGTTAATCGATGCTCAGCGATTCGAGCTCGACCTGAGCATCAACGGTGCAGTACCTGTCGAGAGCAGTGATGACGGCCCCCGCAGCGGGATGCCAGATCTCGATCCGGTGCTGGAAATGGGCGTTTCTTTGGGCTGGTTGCTTGGTCAAGGAAACGCTGGGCGAACTCGCTTTCGGCTTCCGGTGCGCGCCGTAATCGCCACGGACCTGACGTCAGCACGCCACGTGGGATGGAAAGCTGAGCCCCAATTGCATGCCGAAACACAAGAAATTCCCGGACGATGGAACCTGAGCATTGCGACGGGTCCGGTGTTCGCGGACCGCGGATATCACGAATACTATTTCGACGTCGATCCGGAGTACGCCACTCCCGGAAGGCCCGCTTACAGGGCGGGAGGGGGCTATAGTGGCTGGAGCGTGACGGCATCGGCAAGTCGCCGAGTGGACAGCATCTGGATTGGGGCTTTTCTGCGCTATGACAACCTCGAGGGCACCAGCTTTTCCGATAGCCCTCTTGTGGAGACAACGCATGCTGCAATGGCCGGGATCGGCGTAGCCTGGATCTTTAGGCAATCGTCGCGTCCGGCAGCACGCCGATGGTGAGTTTGGAATATACGGAGCCGGCGCCGAAGTGTGGAACGCGTCACTCTTCACAACCGGTACCACAGCTTAAGGTGCCCACATGCCGCGCGCGCGACGGCAATGCTGGCAAATTTCGTGGCGACGACTACTTTAGGATTGCATGATTTTACATCGCCGCATGGCAGCGGACACACTCACCGTCATCTGAAAGGAAGCAGACATGATCAAGCAATTAGGATCCGGCATCGTTGCGATGGCGTTCCTCGCAACCCCAGCTCTCAGCGCTCCGCCAACAAGTAGCGGCTTTTTCATCGGCGGCGCCTTCGGCACGTCGGAGTTTGACGATGACGGCGCGTTTTCCTGGTTACGATTTGACGACTCTGACACTTCTTTTGGGGTCTTCGCCGGTTATAAATTCTTCCGCTACTTCGCAGTGGAAGCCAGGTACGGAGACCTCGGCACCTACTCGATCAGCGACGGCTTTGGGACTGAGACATTTGACGTCAGCGTAGTTTCTGCCCACGCCGTCGGCATCATCCCGTTTGGACAGTCTGGCTGGGAGCTTTACGGCCAACTCGGTGTAGGGCAGATCGACCTGAAATGCGCGGGCTGCAGTGATGAAACCGCGGCCAGCGCCGGTCTGGGAGTTCGCTTTTCACCAACGAGGCAACTCGCGATCGGTGTCCAGGTAGATGCCTATGCTTGGGAGGAGGACTACTACGATTTCAGCGTCGCCACCATGCAGGCCGTAATCCAGTATTCGTTCTGAGGGGACAAACCGGGGGACTTCCGGCTGACCTCTACTATGATTAACGATAACCAGTCATGAGGGCAGGAGCGTAACACCAGTATCATCTTGAGCAGAACGACTCGACATGGCTCTTGCGGAACTCAGTACCGTATAGCCAATTGCGGCTCGAGGAATGAGATCTCCTCTGGTATGGAAGCACGAATACGTGCTCTTTAGTTGGCAATTCCGTCGCGCCAAATGCCCCACCAAACCCGCCCCCGAGCGGGTTTTCTTTTGCCTGCAATAAGGAGAACCAACATGAAAATCTTCGACTCCCTTTCATCCCTGGACCAGATCCGGGGATCGCCGCTCAGTCCTATGCTTCAGGGCATCGTCGTAGGAATGCTCGGCCATCTCCACTATGACCCCGCCGATGCCGGCTACGTGGTGTTGGTCGAGGAGAGCGACATCGATCGCCCCTTGGCAGACCTATGCCTGCCCTATTGCCTGTGCGAGGTGCCGTTCGGTGCTGCTGCGGCAAAAAATCGCGAAATTCCACGGCGTGGGCGAACCCGAAGTCGACCGGGTGTTAGTGGAGCTGACTGCAAACGCCATCCGGCGCGAGCTAGTTCACGCGTCACCCGCACCCGACCCGGGCGATGATCACCTGTGGGCGTTGCTCGCCGCTCATGACGACAGCAGCCTCATCACCGGGGATCGATTGCTGCAGAGGAAACCGCCGGCAGCCAGTCGAGTGATTTCCCCGTCGGCGTTGGTGGAGATCGCTGCTCGCTAGCGGGTGTGGCTGGTCAGCGCTGGCCGCGCCCGGCCGCTGCGACGCAGGCGGCGCCATATTGCCGGCAAGGCGGGGACGATGGAAAATCAATGGGTTTCGGACCAGGAGGCCCCGGTGCACACACACAGCAGATCCATCAGAGCAGCAGCCGCTGCGCTGGTCGTCGGGCTGGCCGGTTGCGCGACGCCGCCCGAGAGACTCGACCCGCCGCCGGCGGAATTTGCAGAGGTGACGCAGATCCCCGGCATCCCCGGGGCGCGGCAGTGGGGCGACGAGCCGCCTCGCGAGCTGCAGGACTGGCTGAGCCTGGCTCCGGAGGCGTTGCGCGGCGGGCACGACGGCGTGATGGGTCGCGAGCACGACTACCTGGTGATCTCGGGCGGCGGCGGCAACGGCGCGTTCGGCGCCGGGCTGCTGGCAGGCTGGTCGAAGCACGGTTCGCGGCCGCAGTTCCAGATCGTGTCCGGCGTCAGCACAGGCGCCCTGATCGCACCGTTCGCGTTCCTCGGACCGGCCTACGACGGAACGCTGCGCGAGATTTATACCCTCTATTCGACGGCCGACCTCGTCGAGTCCCGCAGCGCCCTGGCGATCGTGCGCGGTGACGCAGCGCTCGACAACACCCGCCTCCGGGCGCTCATCGCGCTCTACCTCGATGATTCGGTCATCGCGGCCATCGCGGCCGAGGGTGCCACGGGCCGGTCGCTCTTCGTGGGGACCACCAACCTGGACGCCGGGCGCCCAGTGGTCTGGGACATCACGCGCATCGCGGCCAGCGGCTCGCCCCGGGCCCGCGAGCTCATCCACGACGTCATTCTCGCCTCCACCGCCATCCCGGGGCCCTTCCCGCCAGTGATGATCGAGGTCCAGGCGGGCGCGGGGCGTTACCACGAGATGCACGTCGACGGCGGCGTCACCTCCCAGCTGTTCCTGGCGCCAACGGGCATCGACTGGCGCAAGGTGATGGAGCGGCTCGAGGTGCAAGGGCCACCGGGCCTCTACGTGATCCGGAACGCACGCGTGGTGCAGGAGTCCGAGGCCGTGCCGCGCCGCCTGGCGGCGATAATGAAGCGCACCGTCTCGACGCTGACCAATGCCCAGGGAATCGGCGACCTTGCCAAGCTCTACGCCATGTCGATCGAGCATGGCTTTGATTACCACCTCGCCTACATCCCGGAGAGCTTCGACGGCGAAGCAAGCGAGACCTTCGACCGCGCCTACATGACCAAGCTGTTCGAGTACGGCTACGAGCTCGCCCGCACCGGGCGGCAGTGGACGCTGGTGCCGACGGGCGATTGACGCCGTTTGACATGGTAAGGAGGGTACTGACAAGTTAACTTCAGAAGGGGACTGAAATCAGTAGCTAACTATCAAGAAACCGCCCTGCTCCATTGTTGGAACACACCAATCCTGAGATTTCGATAGTGCTGAGCGCGCACCAGGTGTCTTCCTAGATTGAAAAGATTCGATACCGCAGCATGTGCGGTCA
>Ga0114946_10001045_pt1 | contig 19110 bp, 18 predicted proteins | sample WalLakDeSediment_FD_88676 | JGI IMG/M metagenome (GOLD analysis project Ga0114946, IMG submission 88676) | Lake sediment microbial communities from Walker lake, Nevada to study Microbial Dark Matter (Phase II) - Walker Lake 11/02/13 Deep Sediment | ecosystem: Environmental > Aquatic >...
CGGGCGTGGGTCAGTCCGCATCGGGCCCGACCCTTCCCGTGACCGGGGCCGACAGCGTCGGGCTCCTCGGGTGGACGCTCGCCCTCCTGGCTGCCGGCGGACTGCTCGTGCGCATCGGTGGATCGACGGAGACCTGACCCGCACGGCTGGCCTCGGCCTGGTCGGCAACCCTCATCCGGCGTCGAACCGCTCGAGCAGGGTGGGCAGGACGTCCATCGGATCGTCGTCGGCCTCGAGCCACTCGATCCGTGGATCGCGCCGGAACCACCGCTCCTGGCGGCGGGCGAAGCGGCGGGTGCGGCGCACCGCGAGGTCGAGCGCCTCGTCGAGCGAGCCGCGCCCGGCCAGGTGCGCGAGCAGCTCCCGGTAGCCGAGGGCCTGGGCCGCGGTGGCCGAGATCCCCGCGGGACGGGCGGCCAGGCGGCGGACCTCGTCGAGGAACCCGGCCTCCATCTGGGCCCGGTAGCGCTCTGCGATGCGGCGGTCGACCACCGCGCGGGGCAGGCGGACCCCGACCAGGCGGTACGGCGACGGCGGGTACGCGGCGAGGCCCGGACCGAACGACGAGAACGGCCGCCCGCTGCCGAGCGTCACCTCGAGGGCCCGAACCACCCGACGCCGGTTGGTCGGCTCCATCCGGGCCGCAGCGACGGGGTCGAGCGCCACCAGCCGGGTGTGGAGCGTGGCGGTGTCGGGCTCGGCCTCGAGCGCGGCGACGACGTCCGGCCACCGACCGGGGATGCCGAGCGCGTCGATGACGGCGCGGAGGTACAGACCGGTGCCGCCGACGAGGAGCGGCCGGCCCCCGCGCGCCGAGATGTCGGCGACGGCCCGCCGGACCACGTCCTGGAACTGCGCCACCGAGAACTCCTCGTGCGGGTCCACGAGGTCGAGGCCGTGGTGGGGCACCTCGGACCGCTCGTTCGGCCCGGGCGTGGCCGTGCCGATGTCCATGCCCCGGTAGACCTGCATGGAGTCGATCGACACGAGCTCGGTGCCGGGTCGGGCGCGGGCCACGGCCATGGCCAGCGCCGACTTCCCCGACGCGGTGGTCCCGACGAGGGCGAGCGGACGACGCACGGCTCAGAAGAACTCGTCGAGCAGCACGTAGAAGTCGATCTTGGCCACGTCGGGCCAGTCGATCCCGTAGGCGGCGAAGAAGGGGCCGACGGCGTGGCCACCCATGTTGTGGGCCACGCTGCGGGCCGCGACGGCGAGGTCGACGTAGCGGTCGGCCACGCCGCAGCGGCCGAGGTCGACGTAGCCGGTGACCCGGCCCTGCTGCAGCAACACGTTGGGGAAGCAGTAGTCGCCGTGGACGACGACCAGGTCCTCGGCGGACCCGGGACGCAGGCCACCGAGCACGTCGAGCAGGGCCTCGGGTGCGCGACCCCGGTAGATCGGCTCGAGGTCGTCGACGTCGACCCGGCCCCCGGCGACGCGCGCCGCGGCGGCCGCCATCCGCACCTCGAGGCGGGTGTCGAACGGGCACCCGACGACCGGCACCTCGTCGTGGAACCGGCGGAGACCCTCGCCGAGGGCCCGGATGAGCCGGTCGGCGTCGAAGTGGTGCTGGCCGTCGGTGGCGTCGCTGCCCGGCGCGGCCGCGGTGACCATCCACCCGGAGCCGTCGGAGCCCTCGACGCAGACCACGACCTCGGGCACCGGCACCCGACCGGCGAGCCAGCGCAGCCGCTCGGCCTCGGCGATCACGCCGCCGGCCCACGGGTCGGCCCGGTCGGGCGCCGGGGTCCGCTTGACGAACCGGTCGGGGTGGCCGGGACGGAGCACCCGCCAGACCCCGCCAGGCGTCCGCTCGCGGCCGACGGGGAGGAGGACCGCGCCGTCGACCTCGCGCCGCACCACCGCGGGCACCGGCGCGGGGAGCGCGACCGGCTCGACCACGTCAGCCCGCGGTGACGGGGATGCGCGTGCGGTGGCGCGGCGCGGCGAGGACCTCGCGGAGCTCGCCGCGGAGGCTGTGGGCACCGGCGGCGGTGACCTCCACGGTGGCGAGGGCGCCGACCCGCGGCGGTGCCGGGGACGCGAAGTGGACGAGCTTGTTCTGGCGGGTGCGTCCGGTGAGCACGCCCGGGTCGCGCTTGGACGGCCCCTCCACCACGACCTGCTCGACGCGACCGATGCGCTCGGCGTGGCATCGGGCCGCCGAGCGCTCGACCACGTGGCGCAGCCGCTCGAACCGGGCCCCGCACACGTCGGCGGGCACGAAGCGGTCGGTGAGCGCGGCGGCCTCCGTGCCCGGACGGGGCGAGAAGATGAACGTGTAGGCGCTGTCGTACCCGGCCTCGGCCACCACCGCGAGCGTGGCCTCGAAGTCGGCCTCGGTCTCGCCGGGGAAGCCGACGATGAGGTCGGTGGTGACCGCGAGATCGGGCACCGCGGCCCGGGCCGCGACCAGCTTCTCCAGGTAGCGCTCGGCGGTGTAGCCGCGGTGCATGGCCGCGAGGACCCGGTCCGACCCGGCCTGCAGCGGGAGGTGGAGGTGCTCGCACACCGTGGGCACCTCGGCCATCGCCGCGATCGTCTCGGGGCGCAGGTCCTTGGGGTGCGGGCTGGTGTAGCGGACCCGCTCGATGCCGGGCACCGCGCCCACGGCGCGCAGGAGGTCGGCGAACAGGGGGCGGGGGCGCCTCCCCGGGTCGGCCGCCCACGACGATCCGGCCCGTGCCGCGTCGGTGGCGGTCGGGGCGTCGCCGCGGAGCCGGGTGGTGAGGTCGCGGCCGTAGGAGTTGACGTTCTGGCCGAGGAGGGTGACCTCGATGACGCCGTCGGCGGCCAGCCGCTCCACCTCGGCGACGACCTCACCGAACGGGCGGCTCGCCTCGTCGCCCCGCACCGACGGCACGATGCAGAACGCGCAGCTGTTGTCGCACCCGATCTGGATCGTCACCCACGCCGCGTAGCCCACCTCGCGCTTCACCGGGAGCGCCGACGGGAACGCCTCGGCGTCGTCGAGGGCGGCCTGCTCGAGGATCTCGGTGATCGGGCCCCGACGGCGGGCCTCGTGGATCAGCTCGGCGGCACGGTGCACGTTGTGGGTGCCGAACACCACGTCGACGTGCGGCGCCCGCGCCCGGACGAGGTCGCGGTCCTTCTGGGCCAGGCACCCGCCGACCACGATCTCCAGGTCGGGCCGGACGGCCTTCAGCGACTTCAGGTGACCGAGCGCCCCGTAGAGCTTGTTGTCGGCGTTCTCCCGGATGCAGCAGGTGTTGAGCACGACGACGTCGGCGGCCTCGGCCGACGCCGCGGGCACGAGCCCGTCGGCCTCGAGGAGGCCGGCGATGCGCTCGGAGTCGTGCTCGTTCATCTGGCACCCGTAGGTGCGGACGAAGTAGCTGCGGGTCACCGGACCAGGCTACCGCCGGGCCAGGGGCCGCCCGCCGCTGCGGCCCCGGCGATACTGGGAGCATGAGCGAGCGCAACGTCCTCGGCGGCGAGCTGGAACCGTGCGGGACCGATCCCGTCACCGGCTTTCACCGCGACGGCTCCTGTCGCACCGGGCCCCAGGACCTCGGCAGCCACACGATCTGCGCGGTGGTGACCCGCGAGTTCCTCGAGCACCAGCGCGGGATCGGCAACGACCTCATGACGCCGATGCCCGAGTACCGGTTCCCCGGCCTCGTGCCCGGCGACCGCTGGTGCGTCACCGCGACGAACTGGATGCGGGCCCACCTCGACGGCACCGCCGCGCCGGTGGTGCTGGCCTCGACCCACGAGCGGGCCCTCGAGATCGTCCCGCTCGCCGTGCTGCAGGGCCACGCGGTGGACGTGCCCGCCGACCCCGGCGCCCTCGACGGCTGAGCGATCGGCGGCGCGGTCCGACGCGGCGATCAGCGGCCCCGGGCGGCGGCGGGGAGCACCTCGAAGAACGTGAGCCGGCCGCCCTCGGGATCGGTGACGGTGAAGGAGCGGTGCCCCCACGGGTGCGCCTCGATCGGGGTCGCGTCGACGTCGTCGGGGAACGCGGCCCGCGCCAGCTCGGCCGAGGCGACCTCGATGCCGATCCGCGGGCCGCGCCGCGGGGCGGCCTCGGGGCGGAGCAGCTCGAGCAGCGCACCCGGGGCCAGCCGCAACAAGATCCCGGAGCCGTCGGCGAACTCCTCCGCGACGGCCAGGCCGAGCACGTCGCGGTACCACGCTCGCTGCGCGTCGTAGTCGTCGGGGACGATCACGACCCGGGTGTGGGCCATCCCGCCGTGCGGAGGCGTGGTGGGATCGGCCGCGGCGAGCAGCCCCTCGCTGGCGTCCCAGAGCCGCCGCGCCGCGTCGTCGTCGGTGGCGTGACCGCTGGGGGTGGCCTCGGCGCAGTCCGCGAGGTAGAGCCCGGATCGTCCGGCCAGCTCGGGCGACGCCGCGGCCCACACCGAGGTCCGGGCCCCCTCCGCGGGGGTGCGGGCCACCCGTCGCCCGACCAGGGCCATGACCGCGCCGCCGATCCGCGTGTCGCCCTCCCCCGCGAAGTTGGTGGCCACGAGCCCGGGGTGCACGGCGTTGACCGTGACATCGGAGCCGTCGAGCCGGCGCGCCAGCTCGCGCACGAACAACAGGTTGGCCAGCTTGGACTTGGCGTAGGCGTCGTAGCCGACGTAGCGCCGGGTGGTCTGCAGGTCGTCGAAGGCCAGCCCGCGGTACGCCAGCTTGTGGGCATCGGAGGACACCACCACCACCCGCGCCGGCGCCGAGGCCCGCAGACGGGGCAGGAGCAGCTCGACCAGGCGGTGGTGGCCGAGGTGGTTCACCCCGAAGGTCGTCTCGAACCCCTGCGCGGTGAGGGTGCGCCGGGCGAGCACCAGACCGGCGTTGGCCACGAGCACGTCGAGGCGGTCGTATCGGCGCAGGACCTCACCCGCGCACCGCCGCACCGACACGAGATCGGCCAGGTCGAGCCCCACCACCGCCACGGCGTCGGAGCCCGAGCGACGGCCGATCTCCGCGACCGCCCGCTCGCCCTTGGCCGGGTCGCGGGCGGTGATGATCGTGCGGGCGCCGAGCTCGGCCAGCGCCACAGCCGTCTCGAGGCCGATGCCCGAGTTGGCCCCGGTGACGAGGACGACCTGGCCGTCGAGGCGGGGGAGCTCCATGGCGGGAGGCTACGCCCCGCCCCGACAGTTCGGCCGGGGACCGCCGGGATCAGTCGTCGAGCGAGATCGGCTCCTCGTCGCGCTCGGACATGGCGTCGGCGACCTCGGGAAGGTCCACACCGATGCCCATGTGGGTCCGGATCCGCTCGGAGATCTCCACCATGATCTCGGCGTTGTCGTGGAGGAACGCCTTGGCGTTCTCCCGCCCCTGGCCCAGCTGCTCGCCCTCGTAGGTGTACCAGGCCCCCGACTTCTTGACGATGCCGACGTCGACCCCGATGTCGAGCAGCGAGCCCTCCCGGCTGATGCCGGTGCCGTACATGATGTCGAACTCGGCCTGGCGGAACGGCGGGGCGACCTTGTTCTTCACCACCTTGCAGCGGGTGCGGTTGCCGACCACCTCGACGCCGTCCTTGATCGACTCGATGCGGCGGATGTCGATCCGGACCGACGAGTAGAACTTCAGCGCCCGGCCGCCGGGGGTGGTCTCGGGCGAGCCGAACATCACGCCGATCTTCTCGCGCAGCTGGTTGATGAAGATGCAGACGGTGTTCGACCGGTTGAGGTTGGCGGTGAGCTTGCGCAGGGCCTGGGACATGAGCCGGGCCTGGAGCCCGACGTGGGTGTCGCCCATCTCGCCCTCGATCTCGGCCCGGGGGGTGAGGGCGGCGACCGAGTCGATCACGATGACGTCGATCGCACCCGAGCGGACGAGCATGTCGGTGATCTCGAGCGCCTGCTCGCCGGTGTCGGGCTGGGAGATGAGCAGCTCGTCGACGTCGACCCCGATGTTGGCGGCGTAGGCCGGGTCCATGGCGTGCTCGGCGTCGATGTAGGCGCAGATCCCACCGTTGCGCTGGGCCTCGGCGACCACGTGCATGGCGAGCGTGGACTTGCCCGAGGACTCCGGGCCGTAGATCTCGGTGACGCGGCCCCGGGGCAGGCCCCCGACGCCGAGGGCGATGTCGAGGGCGAGCGAGCCGGTGGAGATGGCCTCGACGGCCATCGTCCCCTTCTCCCCCATCTTCATGACCGACCCCTTGCCGAACTGCTTGTCGATCTGGCCGAGGGCCATCTGCAATGCCTGGTCGCGATCCACCTGGGTGTCTCCCTCTCGTAACGGTGCGGGTGCTGCGGTCGGGGGACCGGCCGGTGACCGATCCGATGGGACGACCCTACGGAGGGGGTGTGACACCGACGTCCCCGCGTGGGCGAACGACACCAACGTAGTTTGCGAACACTCGTTCGATCAAGCACCCTCACGCGTGGATCCGGGGGCGGTCGGCGCCACGATGGGGGGATGAGCGACGACACCACCACCTGGGAGCCCCCGAGCGAGGACGAGCTGCGGGCCCGCCTCAGCCCCGAGCAGTACATCGTCACCCAGCAGGCCGGCACCGAGCGGGCCTTCAGCGGCGAGTACTGGGACGAGCACACGCCCGGCACCTACCGCTGCGTGGTCTGCGGGCTCGACCTGTTCGAGTCCGACACCAAGTACGAGTCGGGCTCGGGCTGGCCGAGCTTCTGGCAGCCGGCGTCGGCCGACCGGGTCACGCTCCACGTCGACCGCAGCCACGGGATGGTGCGCACCGAGGCCCGCTGCGCCCGGTGCGGCGCGCACCTCGGGCACGTGTTCGACGACGGGCCCCGCCCCACCGGCCAGCGCTACTGCATGAACAGCGCCGCGCTCGACCTCGAGCCCGCCGCCGAGTAGGCGACGCGCCGGCTCACCGGAACTCGGCGGCGACCTCGGTGATGAAGCGGTCCATCAGGTCGGCCTTGGCCCGCCCGGTGGGCAGGGTGAAGTCGGGGATGATCAGCTCGTCCACGCCGGCGTCGCGGTACTCCCCCACCAGCTCGACCAGCTGCTCCGACGTGCCGATCATGGTGGGCATCCCCATCGGCCGCTCGCGGAGCGACGCGGCCGAGGTCTCGTCCTCGCAGAGGAAGAGCAGCGCCTGGGCCGAGTGACGGATCTCCGCGGGGTCGCGGTCGAGGTCGGCGCAGTGCCGCTCGAGCACGCCGATCTTGTGGCGCAGGGTCTCGGGCGTGCCCCAGACGTTCCACTCCTGGGCGAACCGCGCCGCGATGCGCAGGGTGCGCTGCTCACCGCCGCCGCCGATGAGCAGCGGCAGGGGCGACTGCAGCGGCTTGGGCTCCAACGGCGCATCGAGGATCTGGTAGTGCTCGCCCTGGTAGGTGGCCCGTTCCCGGCCGAGCAGCAGCGTGATCACCGCGCACGCCTCCGCCAGCCGATCGAGGCGACCGCCGACGCTCGAGAACTCGATGCCGTAGGCCCGGTGCTCGTTCTCCTGCCAGCCGGCGCCGAGGCCGAGCACGGTGCGACCGCCGCTCACGTGGTCGGCGGTGGCCGCCATCTTGGCCAGCACCGCCGGGTGCCGGTAGGTGTTGCCGGTGACCAGCACGCCGACGCGGACCCGCGGCACCGAGGCGCCGAGGGCGGTGGCGATGGTCCAGCCCTCGTGCATGGGCCCCGAGACGTCGGCGCCGTTGGGCATGAAGTGGTCGGCCACCCAGAGGCCGTCCCACCCGGTGGCCTCGGCGTGACGGGCCCCGAAGAGGATCTCCTCCCAGGGGTGGGCGGTGTTGGTCCAGAAGCTGAACTTCACGGCGGCGTCTCCCCCGATGGTCGTCGACCGGACCGATCCTACGGTGGGCCGCCGACCGGCCACCCCCGCAGCGCGGTGTGGGTGGGGCCCTCGCGGTCGAGCACGCTCGAGAACAGCACCACCTCGGTGACCGCGAAGCGGGCCCGCACCGGTGCGCCGGCCACCCCGCACGCGGCCCGGGCGCGCAACCGGGCGAGGGTGATGTGGCCGGCGAAGGGCCGGGGGTCCGGCGGCGCGCCGAGGTGGGCGGTGGCCTCGCCGACCACCGCGGCCAGGTCGGCGAGGCCGTGCACCGGGACGCACACCACGTGGCGGCCGAGCCGGGCGACGGCCGGACCGAGCTCGGCCTCGACCGGTCCCGGGAACCCCGGTGGGTCGTGTCGGCCGGCGAGGGCGTCCATGGCCCGACTGACCTCCGCCGGATCGGTGTCGCCGAGGAACCGCAGGGTGACGTGCCAGGTTCCGGGACGGGTCCACCGCACCCCCGGCTCGACCGGACGCGGGAGCTCGGCCAGCGCGGCCAGCACCGCGGGCGGCGGGACGACGGCGATGAAGCAGCGCACCGTCGGTACCTCCCGGCGGCCGACCCGGTCAGACCGGACGGGCGACGAGCCGGCGCCGGAGCAGGTCGAGCAGCGAGATCGTGGCGAACTGCCGGATCCGGAACCGGTCGCCGGGAAGGCGGACCGACACCGACTCCACGTCGTCGCCCAGGGCGAGGCCGAACCACACCGTGCCCGGCGGCTGGCCCTCCTGCTCGGCCGGACCGGCCACGCCGGTGACCGCGAGGCCCACGTCGGCGCCGAGCACCCGGCGGGCGCCCGCGGCCATGGCCTCGGCCGCGGCCCCGCTGACGACGGGCCCCTCGGGCACCCCGAGCAGGGCGAACTTGATGTCGGACGCGTAGGCGACGATCCCGCCCCGGAACACCGCGGAGGCCCCGGGCACGTCGGTGATGCGGGAGCCGATGAGCCCGCCGGTGACCGACTCGGCCACCGCGAGGGTGAGCCCCCGGGCCCGCAGCAGCTCGACCACGGCGTGCTCCATGGTCTCGTCGTCGACGCCGAACACGATGTCGCCGATGATCTCCCGGACCCGCGCCTCCTCGGCCGCGATGACCGCGTCGCACGCGGCCTCGGTGGGCGCCTTGGCGGTGATGCGCACCTTCAGCCCCTCGATGCCCGAGGCGAGGAAGGCGAGGGTGGCCCCGCCCGCCGCGTCGAGGTGGGTGATCTCGTCGTGGAGCATCTCGGCCAGACCGGACTCCGAGGTGCCCCAGGTGCGCAGCGTGCGGCTCTTGATCACCGCGGTGACGCCGGCCCGGCGCTGCAGGTCGGGGATGACCGTGCCCGCGACCATCTCCTTCATCTCGTCGGGCACCCCGGGCACCGCGTAGACGACCCGGTCGCCCACCGGGCACACCAGGCCGGGTGCGGTGCCGGGCTGCTGGGGGATCGTGGAGGCGCCGCGGGGCACGTCGGCCTGGCGGAGGTTGTTCTCGGGCATGGCGCGCCCCCGGGAGCCGAACATGGCCCGGATCCGGGCCTCGATCGCGGCGTCGCGCTCGAGCGGGACCCCCATGACCTCGGCGATCACGTCGCGGGTGATGTCGTCCTGGGTGGGGCCGAGTCCCCCGCACACGATCACCGCGTCGCTGCGGGAGAGGGCCAGGCGCAGGGCGTCGGCGATGCGCCCGGGGTTGTCGCCCACCTTGGTCTGGAAGTGGCTGTCGATCCCGGCGAGGGCGAGCTGCTCACCGATCCACGACGAGTTGGTGTCGACGATCTGGCCGAGGAGCAGCTCGGTGCCCACGGCCAGGACCTCGCAACGCAGGGCTCAGCCCTCCAGCGCGCCGGACGCCGCCCGGCTGCCGTCGACGAGGTAGTGGATCCCGGTGGCGACGGTGAGGACCACCGCGGCCCAGAGGAGGCCGTCGGCCACCCAGGCCGGACCGTCGGCGAGGAGGGGCAGCAGGGCGGCGCCGATGGCCAGCTGCTGCACCACCGTCTTCAGCTTGGCCCCGGCCCGGGCCGGGATCGACAGCCCCCGGCGGGCCCAGTACGAGCGGTACATGGAGATGGACACCTCGCGCCCGGCGATGACCAGCACCGGGAACCAGGCGAAGCGGCCGACGTCGACGAGCGCGACGAGCGCACCGAGCACGAGGACCTTGTCGGCCAGCGGGTCGAGGAAGGCGCCCGACCGGGTGGTGCCGTGGCGCCGGGCCAGGTAGCCGTCGACGCCGTCGGTGAGGCAGAGCAGCGTCCACAGGGCGAACACCCCCCACGTGGCCCCCCGGTCGGTGATCATGACGAACAGCAGCGGCGACACGAGCAGCCGGGCCACCGTGAGGTAGTTCGCCGGGGTGGCCAGCGCGGTGGGCCCGAAGGCGGTGTCGGTCACGGCACCACCTCGAGCGCGGCGGCCCGCAGGTCGGGACCGGCGGCCCCGGTGACCACCAGGCGGGCGAACGACCCGACGGGCAGCTCGGTGGGCACCTCCACGATGCCGTCGATCTCGGGCGCCTCGCGGTGCGTCCGCCCCTCCCCCGGGGCGTCGACGAGCACCTCGACGGTGGTCCCGATGAGGGCGTCGCGGCGGCGGGCGGTGATGTCGTCCTGCAGGGCCCGCAGCTCGGCGAGCCGCTCGCCGCGGAGCGCGGGGTCGACCACGCCGTCGAGGTCGGCCGCGTACGTGCCGTCCTCGCGGGAGTAGGCGAAGAACCCGCACCAGTCGAGCTCGGCGGCGGCCACGAAGCGGAGCAGCGCGTCGTGGTCGTCCTCGGTCTCCCCCGGGTACCCCACGATGAAGTTCGAGCGGAGCGCCGCGGTGGGCTCGCGGCGACGGATGTCGGCGATGCGGGCGAGGAACCGGTCGCCGTCGCCCCAGCGGCGCATCCGCCGCAGCAGGGGCCGCGAGACGTGCTGGAGGCTGAGGTCGAAGTAGGGCACCCCGGTGGCGCAGATGGTGTCGACGAGCTCGTCGGTGAGGTCGGACGGGTACAGGTAGAGCAGGCGCACCCGGTCGACCCGGTCGGCCACGGCCCGCACCAGCGGCACGATGGCCCGGGCCCCGCGGCCCTGGTCGCGGCCGTAGGCCGCGAGGTCCTGGGCGACGAGCACGATCTCGTGGGCGCCGAGGGCGTCGACCTCGGCGAGGATCGACCCGAGCGGACGCGAGCGCTGGGGCCCGCGGAAGCTCGGGATGGCGCAGAAGCCGCACGCCCGGTCGCACCCCTCGGCCACCTTCACGTAGGCCCACGGGGCGGTGGCGGGAGGGCGGGGCAGCTCGAGCAGGTCGAGCGACGGGACGCGTGGCCCCCGCGTTCGACCGAGCGAGACGGGAACACCGAACCCGGCGACCGCGTCGGCCTCGGGCAGGGCCGCGGCGAGCTCCTCGCCGTACCGCTCGGCGAGGCACCCGGTGACGACCAGCTCGGTGCCGTCGCGCCGCGCCGCGTCGAGGGCCAGGATCGCGTCGACCGACTCGCGGCGGGCGTCCTCGATGAACGCGCAGGTGTTCACCACCACCAGATCGGCGGCCTCGGGCCCGGACGCGGCGACCAGCCCGTCGGCCAGGAGGGTGCCGGTGAGCTTGTCGGAGTCGACCTGGTTCTTCGGGCAGCCGAGGGTCTCGACCCAGAAGGTCCGGGGCACGGCCCCCGAGCCTACCGGGGTGGCGGGCCCGCCCCGGGGCCGCGGGCGTCGACGCTGACGGTGACGGCCTCGGCCCGGTACAGCCACACCGGCTCGGCGACGCCCTTGGCCGGCGCCGGTCCCACCGCCACGAACTCGACCCCGGGGACCTCCCCGGCCGCGTCGCGCGCCGCCTCCGAGCAGAGCACCTCGCGCGCCCCGGCCAGGTCGACGATGCGGGCCGCGACGTTCACGTGGTGGCCGACGAGGTCGTCGCCCCGCGCCACCGCGGGGCCGTGGTGGAGGCCCACGCGGACCCACAGGGGGAACTCCCCCGCCGAGAGGGCCCCGGCCAGCCGCCGCTGCAGCTCCACGCAGGTGGCCACCGCCTCGGCGGCCGCGGGGAACCAGAGCATCAGCCCGTCGCCGAGCTCCTTCACCAGCCGGGCGTCGGCGGGCAGCACGCCGGCGACCACCCGGGACTGGGCCTCGAGCGCGGTCACGGCCGCCTCGTCGCCCGCGGCCTCGCAGAACGCGGTGAACCCGGCGATGTCGGTGAAGGCGATGGCCCCGGTGACCGACGGCGGCGCGGTCACGTCAGGGGGCGGCGCCGGCGGTGACCCACACCGACCCGGTGACGGTGCGCGCCGCGACCCGGCCGTCGTCGCCGACCGGCAGGTCGTGGTGGACGCGGCCGGTGACGGTGCTGACCTCGACCCGGGGATGGACCCCGGGGTGCATCCGCACGTCGACCCGACCCGACACCGTCTCCACGTCGACGTCGGGTGCCGGGCCGTCGACGCGCGCCTCGATGCGGCCCGACACCGTGCGCGCCCGGAGGCGACCGACGCAGTGCCCGATCACGATCCGTCCGCTCACCGTCGACAGGTGGGCAGATCCGGCCCGACCGACCTGGGCCCGCCCCGACAGGGTGTCGACCCGGGCCTCGCCGTCGACCTCGCCGACCGAGACGCCCGCGGAGCGCACCCGGACGTCGACCCGCTGCGCCCGGTCCACCTCGACGCGGCCCGACGACGTGGTGACCGCGACCGCGCCGAGCGAGCCGCGCACGGTGACCCGCCCCGATCCGGTGCCGATGACGAGGTCGACGCCGACGGGCACGCGCACCACGAGGCGCTCGTCGCGGCCGACCACCGTGACCGGTCGTCCGGGCTCGATGACCGGTGCCGGACCCCGCTCCACGAGCACGTCGGCGCGGGGCTCGGCAGTGACGTCCACGCGGCCAGACCGCGACGAGATGCGCACGACCTCCCCCACCGGGACGACGCTACTCCCGGGCCGGATCGGCGGGGAGGGAGCGTGACGAGAGCCACTGGTCGGGCAGCGCGACCGGCTGGGGCCCCTGCACCGGGCCCCGCGGCCCGTCCGCCTCGTCGGGAGCGGGCCGGGCCCCGGGATCGAGGCCGCGGATCAGCCGGTCGAGATCGGCGAGCGACCCCACCCGCGCCAGCGCGTCGCGGACCGGCGGGGCCACCGGGTAGCCGAGGAGGTACCACGGGAGGTGCCGCCGCAGCGCCCGGCACGCACGGGCCTCGCCCTCGGCGGCGGCGAGGAGCCCGGCGTGCTCGGCGATCACCGCCGCGACCTCGCCCAGAGCCGGGGCGGGGCGCACCGAACGGCCGGCGAGGGCGTCGGCCAGGTCGCGGAACAGCCACGGACGGCCCAGGCACCCGCGTCCGATCACCACGCCGTCGCACCCGGTGCGCCGGATCATGGCCACCGCGTCGGCGCCCGCGAACACGTCGCCGTTGCCGAGCACCGGCACCCCGGCGACGTGCTCGCGCAGCGCGCCGATGGCGGCCCAGTCGGCCCGCCCCGAGTACCACTGCGCCGCGGTGCGGGCGTGCAGGGCCACCGCGGCGACGCCCGCCTCGGCGGCCACCCGCCCGGCGTCGAGGTGCGTGCGGTGCGCGTCGTCGATCCCGATCCGCATCTTCACGGTGACCGGCACCGCCCCGGCGGCGCCCACCGCGGCACCGACCACGGCGGCGAAGCGGTCGGACTTCCAGGGCAGCGCCGCGCCGCCGCCGTGCCGGGTGACCTTGCGGGTCGGGCAGCCCATGTTCAGGTCCACGTGCTCGACCCCGAGCTCGTCGACGAGGAGCCGCACCGCGGCACCGACGACAGCGGCGTCGGTGCCCGAGAGCTGCACGCTGCGGGGGCGCTCGTCGGCCGCGGGCCGGGCCAGGCGCCAGGTGCGCTCGTCGCGCCCCACCAGCCCCCGGGCCGACACCATCTCGCTCACGTAGAGCCCCGCGCCGTAGTGGCGGCACAGGCGTCGGAAGGCCGGGGTGGTCACCCCGGCCATGGGGGCCAGCACCACCGGCGGATCCACCTCGAGGGGGCCGACGCGGAGGACCACGGCGCGACCCGATCAGCCGGTGGGGCCGATGGCGACCACGGTGACGGCATAGGCGGCGAGCACCACGATGCCCTCCCAGCGGTGGATGCGGCGGCGCAGCACCATCATCAGCCAGGCCCCGACCGCGACGACGACCATCGACGCCACGCCGACGGTGACCATGCGCTCGGAGTCGATGGGGCCGGCGCCGACGATGCCGACCACCGCACCCACGGCGAGCGCGTTGAAGATGTTGGACCCCAGCAGGTTGCCGACGATCAGGTCGACCTCGCGCTGGCGGGCCGCGCTCACCGCGGTGACGAGCTCGGGCAGCGACGTGCCGACGGCGACGAGGGTGAAGCCGACGAACCCACCGGAGAGGCCGAGCGTGTCGGCCACCCCCACCGCACCCTCGACGAGGAGCTGGGCACCGACCACCGTCCCCACGAGGCCGACGAGCGTGCGGACCACCTCGCGGCGGGGCCGCATCTCGGTGCCCTCGACGAGCTCGGACACCTCGGCGGTGAGCTCCTCGTCGCCGCCGGCCCGCCCGGCACGGATGATCACGGCGAGCACGACGACGAGGGCGGCCAGCAGCACGAGCCCCTCACGCGTGTCGAGGCCGCCCTGGACGAGCACCCCGAACAGCACCACCGACCCGACCATCAGCGGCGCCTCGCGGCGCAGGGTGCTGCCGGCGATGGTGATCGGGACGATGAGGATGGCCGCGCCGAGGACGAGGGTGAGGTTGGCCACGTTGGAGCCGACGATGTTGCCGACGCCGACGTCGGCATCGCCCCGTGCTGCGGCGATGCCCGAGACGAGCATCTCCGGCGTGCTGGTGCCGAAGCCGATGATCACCGCGCCGATGAGGATCGGCGAGAGCCGGACGATCGCGGCCAGGCGCGCCGCGCCGATCACGAACTGGTCGGCCGACCGGGTGAGGATCGCGAGGCCGACGGCCACGAGGACGAGGTCGAGGGCCACGGGGCGTCAGGATGGTCCGGGGGGCGCGGCGGCACAACCCGGCCGCGCGCTCACTCCTCGGGGTCGGGTGCCACGGTGCCGTCGAGCTCCTCGGGGGTCATGAGCACGGCCCGGGCCTTGGATCCCTCCGACGGCCCCACCACGCCGCGCTGCTCGAGCAGGTCCATGAGCCGCCCGGCCCGGGCGAACCCCACGCGGAGCTTGCGCTGCAGCATCGAGGTGGAGCCCAGCTGGCTGCGCACCACCAGCTCCATGGCCTGGGCGAGGAGGTCGTCGTCATCGTCGTCGCCGTGGCCGTGGCCGCCGGCCGACCCGGTGGCCGCGCCGTCGGCCTCGCCCTGCACCTCGGGGACGTAGGCCAGCTCGGGGGCCTGCTTGCGCCAGGCCTCGGAGATGGCGCGGACCTCCTCCTCGGTGACCCACGCCCCCTGCACCCGCTGGGCCGCGCTCGACGTGGCCCCGAGCAGGAGCATGTCGCCCTTGCCGATCAGCCGCTCGGCGCCGGCCTGGTCGAGGATGACCCGGCTGTCGGCCAGGCTCGACACGGCGAAGGCGATGCGCGACGGGATGTTGGCCTTGATGAGCCCGGTGATCACGTTGACCGAGGGGCGCTGGGTGGCGAGGACCAGGTGGATGCCGACGGCGCGGGCCTTCTGGGCGATGCGGCAGATGCTGGCCTCCACGTCGCGGGCGGCCACCATCATCAAGTCGTTGAGCTCGTCGACGACGATGACGATGAACGGCAGCCGCTGGTACTCGAGGGGCTCGCCGTCGGGGCCGGTCTCCCCCGCCCCCGGCGCCGAGCGCAGGTCGCCGCGGTCGTACGCCGCGTTGTAGCCGGTGATGTCGCGGACGTGCACCGCCTCGAGCAGCTCGTAGCGCCGGTCCATCTCGCGGACGGCCCAGTCGAGGGCGTTGGCCGCCTTCTTCGGGTCGGTGACCACCTCGGTGAGCAGGTGCGGCAGCTTGGCGTACTGGGTGAGCTCCACCCGCTTGGGGTCGACGAGGATCATGCGGATCTGGTCGGGTGTGGAGCGCACCAGCATCGACGTGATGATCGAGTTGATGCACGACGACTTGCCCGCGCCCGTGGCCCCGGCGATCAGCACGTGGGGCATGTGGGCCAGGTTGAGCATCACCGAGGTGCCGTTGATGTCGCGGCCGAGCGCGACCTCGAGGGGGTGCGTGGCCCGGCGGGCCTCGGGCGAGGTGAGCAGGTCGCCGAGGGCGACGAGCTGGCGGCGGGCGTTGGGGACCTCCACACCGATGGCCTGGCGTCCCGGGATCGGGGCCAGGATGCGCACGTCGGGCGTGGCCATGGCGTAGGCGATGTCCTTGTGCAGGCTCGTGACCCGGGCCACCTTCACGCCGGGCGCGAGCTCGAGCTCGTAGCGGGTGACGGTGGGTCCGACGACCATGCCCACGAGCCGGGTCTCCACCCCGTGCTCGGCCAGCGCCTGCTCGAGCGTGCGCCCGGTCTCCTCGACCAGGCGGCGGTCGACCTCGTGGGCACCGGCCCGGTGGAGCAGGTCGACCTTGGGCAGCCGCCACGGCGAGGGCTGGGCGGCCGGACCCAAGTCGATGTGGAGCTGCTCGGCCTCGGTGACCGGGCCGAGCGGCTCGGACGGGGCGGCCGGGCGTCGGCGCCGGGGGGCCGGGGCCCCGGCGACCGCGGCCGCCTCGCCGGCCTCGTCCTGGTCGAAGGGCGCGGCCGGCCCGGTGGCCGACGTGAGGTCGATGGACTCGCCGCCCACGACCACCGTCGGCCCGCGGCCATCGGTCGGGGACGCGCCGTCGGGTCCGATCGGCGTGTCGAACAGCACCTCGATGAGGCGGCGCCCGCCCCGGGCGAGGGGCCGGACGCCGGCGGCGGTCGATGCCGCCGCCACCCGCACCGACACCCGGGTGAGCAGCAGGAGGGCCACGAGCACGATCGTGACCTCGGCGATGGTGGCCCCCCACGCGGAGGTGAGCCCGGCCAGCGGCAGGGCGGTGGCCGCCCCGAGCAGTCCCCCGGCGTCGGCCATGCCGTCGATCCCGTCGCCCGGGCCGGGGCGACCACCGGCCAGGTGGAGCAGGCCGGTGACGCCGACCGCGAGCAGGGCCGCGCCGACCGCCAGGCGAGCCGCGGGGGCGGGGTCCGGCGCGGGGTCGCGATCCTCGAGTCGCACCAGGGCGACGCCGACGAGCACGAGCGCGGGCGGCACGGCCACGCGCGCCAGCCCGACGACCGCCCCCGCCGCGTCGGCCACGGCCCGGCCGGCCGGGCCGGCCAGGTCGCCGTACACCCCGAGCGCGCAGAGCAGACCCAGGCCGATGAGCACGAGCCCCCCGGCGTCGGCCCCGTGCCCGGTGAACGCCCGGCGCACCGGGCCGGGGCCGCTCGGGCGGGCCGGCCGGCGCCGCGGCGCGGGGGACGGGCGCTTGGGGGCGGATCGGCTGCGGGAGGACTGCGTGGTGGCCAAGACGACCTCGGACGCGCTCGGGGACACGGTCTCCACCCGCTCGACCATCGTCGTTCGCCCACGGCGCCCGGTCAAGGACCCTCGGCCGACGTCGCGGCCCGACGGGTCCGGTCCCCCCGGTGGACTAGGCCTCCATGACCACCGGGACGATCATGGGCTTGCGCTTGGTGCGGAGGTTGACGAAGCGGCCCGTGGCCCGGCGCACCGCCCGCTGGAGCGCCTCCACGTCGCGCTGGTCGTTGGCCAGGGCGTCCTCGACGGCCTTCCGGACCACCTCGGACGCCTCGTCGAGCAGGTCCTCGGCCTCGGGCGCGTGGACCCATCCCCGGGTGATGATCTCCGGGCCGGTGATCACCTGCCCGGTGGACACGTCGACGGCCACGACCACGACCACGACACCCTCCTCGGCGAGCACGCGCCGGTCGCGCAGCACGCCGGTGCTGACGTCGCCCACGATGCCGTCCACGTACAGGTACCCGGCGGGCACCGAGTCGGTGAGCTGGAGCCCGTCGTCGGTGAGCAACAGCGAGTCGCCGTCCTCGCACACCACGACCCGGTCGCGGGACATGCCCATGTCCTCGGCGATCCGGGCGTGCTGGACGAGGTGGCGGTACTCGCCGTGCACGGGCACGAACCACTCGGGGCGCACGATCGAGTGGAGGGTCTTCAGCTCCTCGGCCTTGGCGTGCCCGGTGGCGTGGACGTCGGAGATCCCCGAGTGCACCACCTCGGCGCCGAGGCGGACGAGCCCGTCGATGACCTTGCTCACGTTCATCTCGTTGCCGGGGATGGGATGGGAGCTGAGGATCACGGTGTCGTCGGGCCCCAGCTTGAGCCACCGGCTCTCCGCCGCGGCCATGAGGGCCAGGGCCGACATCGGCTCGCCCTGGCTGCCGGTGGAGATCACGCACACCTTGCCCGGATCGAGGTCGCCCACGTCCTCGATGTCGCGGATCGCGTGGTCGGGGATGTGGAGCAGCCCGAGGTCGCGGGCCAGGCGGACGTTCTTGCGCATGCTCATCCCGAGGGTGACGACCGTGCGGTCGAACGCCATGGCCGCGTCGGCGATCTGCTGCACGCGGTGGATGTGGCTGGCGAAGCTGGCGGTGATGATCCGGCGGCCCTCGTGCTGGTGGAACAGGTCGTACAGCACCTGGCCGACCGACGACTCCGACCGGGAGTGCCCCGGCTCCTCGGCGTTGGTGGAGTCGGCGAGGAGGAGCCGGACGCCGACGTCCTTGGCGATCTGGCCCATGCGGGCCAGATCGGTCCGCCGGCCGTCGACGGGCATCAGGTCGAGCTTGAAGTCGCCCGAGTGCAAGATGGTGCCCTGGGGCGTGTGGAACGCGGTGGCGAACCCGTGGGGCACCGAGTGCGTGACCGGGATGAACTCCACGTCGAACGGACCGATCCGGCGCCGCTCGCCGTCGTGCACGGTGATGAGCTCGGTACGGCCGAGCAGGCCGGCCTCCTCGATGCGGTTGCGGGCGATGCCGAGGGCCAGGGCCGAGCCGTAGATGGGGAACGAGACGTCGCGGAGCAGGAACGACAGCCCGCCGACGTGGTCCTCGTGGCCGTGGGTGGTGATGCACCCCTCGATGCGGTCGGCGTTGTCGCGGAGGTAGGTGAAGTCGGGCAGGACGAGGTCGATGCCCAGCATGTCGAGGTCGGGGAACATCAGACCGCAGTCGAGGATCATGATGCGGCCGTCGACCTCGATGCAGGCGCAGTTGCGGCCGATCTCGCCGAGCCCACCGAGGAAGGTGATCTCGACCCCGTCGGATGCGCTCATCGTTGCTCCTGGACCGGCTGCAACGCCGCGAGGACGGCCTCGACCGCTGCGGGCGACGCACCGGCGAGGGGTGGACGGACGGGGCCGGAGGGGAGTCCGAGCCGAGCCAGGGCCCCCTTGAGCGGGGCCGGGGA
>Ga0114946_10001046_pt1 | contig 19105 bp, 25 predicted proteins | sample WalLakDeSediment_FD_88676 | JGI IMG/M metagenome (GOLD analysis project Ga0114946, IMG submission 88676) | Lake sediment microbial communities from Walker lake, Nevada to study Microbial Dark Matter (Phase II) - Walker Lake 11/02/13 Deep Sediment | ecosystem: Environmental > Aquatic >...
TCAACTATCGTTCTTTCCGTCCGGAAAAAGATGGTTTGTTCTGTGAAAAAATATTCGGACCTACCCGTGATTGGGAATGTTTCTGCGGCAAGTATAAAAGAATAAGATACAAAGGCATTATTTGCGATAGATGCGGTGTTGAAGTAACTCAGAAAAGTGTTCGTCGTGAAAGAATGGGCCACATTGGGCTGGCTGTTCCAGTTGTTCACATCTGGTTTTTTAGAGCACAGCCCTCAAAAATTGGAAACATTATTGGTCTTAGCCTTAAAGAACTTGAAAAAGTTATTTATTACGAATCTTACGTTGTAATTAATCCGGGATTAACAGGTTTAAGCAGGCTGGATTTGATTTCCGAAGATCAGTATTACGAAGTAATGAACTCATTACCCGACGGAAATGAAAAACTTGACGATGATGATCCGAAAAAATTTGTAGCCCGCATAGGTGGAGACGCAGTTAAAAATATTTTAAAAAACACTGATGTTGAAAAACTATCAAAAGAGTTAAGGGAACAGGTTGCTGTAGAAACTTCACAGCAGAAAAAACAGGATATTCTTAAAAGACTGAGAGTTATAGAAGCTTTCAAAGAGGAAGATGGCAAAGTTCCAAACAGACCCGAATGGATGGTGCTAAATTACATACCGGTTATTCCCCCGGAATTAAGACCCCTAGTTCCTCTTGAAGGCGGCAGATTTGCTACAAGTGATCTTAACGATCTCTACAGAAGAGTGATTATTAGAAATAACAGGCTGAAAAGATTAATTGATATTAAAGCACCTGAAGTAATTCTAAGAAACGAAAAAAGAATGCTTCAGGAAGCTGTTGATGCTTTGTTCGATAACTCCAGAAGGGGTAGTGCTGTTAGGAGCGATAACAACAGACCGCTTAAATCGCTAAGTGATATGTTAAAGGGTAAACAGGGTCGTTTCCGTCAGAATCTGCTAGGAAAAAGAGTTGATTACTCTGGCAGGTCTGTTATTGTGGTTGGTCCTGAATTAAAATTGCATCAGTGCGGGCTTCCTAAAGATATGGCAATTGAACTATTTAAACCTTTCGTTATCAGAAAACTGATTGAAAGAGGCCATAATAAAACCGTAAAAAGTGCAAGAAAAGTTGTTGACCGCAAAGATCCTATCATCTGGGATATTCTGGAAAAAGTTATTGAAGGGCATCCTGTTCTGCTTAATCGTGCACCAACTTTGCACAGATTAGGAATTCAGGCTTTCCAACCAGTATTAATCGATGGCAGAGCTATTCAGCTTCACCCAATGGTTTGTACCGCATTCAATGCAGATTTTGATGGTGACCAAATGGCGGTTCACATTCCTCTTTCTTACGAGGCACAGCTTGAAGCGAGCTTGCTTATGTTAAGCAGTCATAACATCCTTTCACCGCAAAATGGAAGTCCAATTGTTGTACCTACTCAGGATATAGTTCTGGGTTGTTACTATCTGACAAAGGTAAAAGATGGTGATAAAGGTGAAGATATGATCTTTTCATCTTCCGAAGAAGTCATCATAGCTTACAATAATAGAGTTGTTGGACTGCACGCACGAATAAAGGTAAGAATTGATGGTAATCTCCTGGAAACTACGGTTGGAAGAGTTATTTTTAATTCTATAGTGCCAAAAGAAATGGGATTCTTTAATCAGCTTCTGATCAAGAAAACTTTCGGCGGATTTATTGGGCAGATGTTTATTAAAATGGGAAACAAAGTTACTGCAAAATTTCTTGACGACCTTAAAGAAATAGGTTTCAGATATGCAACTGCCGGTGGTTTATCTATTAGCTATACCGATATGATTATTCCCGAAGAAAAAATCACTCTTATTGAAAAAGCAAATAAAAAGGTTGAAGGCATTCTCAATGAACACGAAGTAGGTGTTATAACAGATGCAGAAAGATATAACAAAATCATTGACGTATGGACTCATACCACCAACGATGTTGCAAGGGCATTGATGGAAAAAATACGTGTTCACAGTCAGGGCTTCAATTCATTGCACATGATGGTTGATTCAGGAGCTAGAGGTTCACAGGAACAGGTAAGACAGCTTGCTGGAATGAGAGGCTTGATGATGAAACCTCAAAAATCCTTAACCGGGCAGGCAGGTGAAATTATTGAAAACCCAATTGTCGCAAACTTTAAAGAAGGTTTATCTGTATTGGAATATTTTATTTCCACGCACGGTGCACGTAAAGGTTTAGCCGATACTGCTCTTAAAACTGCCGATGCGGGTTATCTGACAAGAAGGTTAGTGGATGTTTCTCAGGATGTGATCATAAGCGAAATAGACTGTGACACAATTCTCGGAATTGAAATAAAAGCCCTAAAAGATGTTGAGCAGGAAAGAGAACCCCTTGCTGAAAGAATCACAGGAAGAGTTGCCCAGGGCGATGTTTACCATCCCAGAACTGATGAACTAATAATGGAAGGCGGTGAGATAATTACCGAAGAGATCGCTGAGAAAATTGAAGACGCAAATATTGATTCGGTCTATATCAGAACAGTGTTAACCTGTGAGTCAAAGCGTGGAGTGTGTGCTAAATGTTATGGTAGAAATCTTACAACCGGAAAATTGGTTGAAGTTGGTGAGGCAGTTGGTATCATTGCCGCTCAATCAATTGGTGAGCCTGGTACTCAGTTGACACTTAGAACCTTCCATCTCGGTGGTACTTCCTCCAGAATTGCAAGTCAATCTCAGGTTGAAACTAACGTAATTGGTAAAGTTATTTTTGAAAAAATATCTTTCGTTGAGAAAGTTGAAAAAGACCCATTTGGCGGACCGGATATGGCTGTTAAAGTTGTTACAGGACGGCGAGGCGCTATAGGTATCTACGATGAAGATAATCGGCAAATAAAGAAATATGATGTTCCTTATGGTGCCGAGCTGGTTGTTAATGATGGTGACTTAGTTCAAAAAAGGACACCATTATACAACCACGATCCTTATAATGCTGTTATTATTTCAGACGTTTCGGGTACGGTCAGGTTTACTGATCTAATTGATAATGTTACTTTGCAGCAGGTAACTGACGAACAAACCGGACACGTTCAGAAAGTTGTTATCGAATCAAAAGATAAAAATTTAACACCAAGTATTGTTATAATCACTAAAGATGGTGATTCAAAACCGTTCAACCTTCCGATAAAGGCATACTTGTCAGTTGAAGAAGGAGAAACAATATCCGCTGGTACAGTACTGGCAAAAATTTCTAAACAAACCTCAAAAAGTAGAGACATTACAGGTGGTCTTCCACGCGTAACAGAATTATTTGAAGCTCGCAGCCCTATGGAAACTGCTGTTGTTTCTGAAATAGAAGGCTTCGTAAAATTCGGTGCTAGAAAGAAGGGTTCCAGAGAAATACTTATTACAGCACCAGACGGTTCTGATGAGAAAAAATATAATGTTCCTTTACAAAGACACATTCTGGTGCAGGAAAACGATGAAATACCAGCTGGTGAAAAAATAACTGATGGTCCTGTTAATCCTCACGATATATTAGCAATTAAAGGTACAAGTGCTGTTCAGGAATATCTTGTTAATGAGATACAAGATGTATACCGCCTGCAGGGTGTTAAGATAAATGATAAACATATAGAAGTAATAGTTAGGCAGATGCTTCAGAAAGTAAGAATAGTTTCACCAGGCGATACCAAATTTCTTGAAGAAGATGTTGTTGATAAGATTGAGTTTATTGAGGAAAACAGTAAAATTGAAAATCTTGTTTATGTTGAGGAAAAGGGTGATTCTAAGTTTAAAATAGGTCAGCTGGTTACTAAATCAAAAATTAGGGAAATCAACTCAGATCTTAAGAAGAAAGAAAAAAGAGAAGCCGTTGTACGCGATGCTGAGCCTGCTACTTTTGAGAATATACTGTTAGGAATCACTCAAGCTGCACTTTCAACTGAGAGTTTTATTTCTGCTGCTTCATTCCAGGAAACTACAAAAGTACTTGCGAATGCTGCAATACAAGCAAAAGTTGATAATTTGCTTGGATTGAAGGAAAACGTAGTTATGGGTCACTTGATTCCGGCAGGTACAGGATTGAAAAAGTATAAAAAAATTACACTCAAATCCAGTGAAATTGAAGCTATCGAAGAAGAAAAAAAGGAAATTGAAGTTAAATAGAACCACTAAACAATATTTGATAAAGATCAAACTGTTTAATTAAATGTGTGAGCCTAAACGGCTAAATTTTGAATAACTAATATTATTATTAAAAATACCTTATAATTTCTTGACAAAATTTAAGTCAAAAGGTATATTTGAAGTCTGAATTTTTTTTGAAAACGTTTTTTAGGAGAACTTTGTGCCTACTATAAATCAATTGGTAAGAAAAGGTAGAGTTGTAATTTTAGCTAAGAACAAAGCACCAGCTCTAGCGGGTTGTCCGCAGAAAAGAGGTGTTTGTACAAGAGTTTACACTACGACCCCTAAGAAGCCCAACTCAGCTTTAAGAAAAGTAGCAAGAGTGCGGCTTACCAATAATATTGAAGTTACTGCTTACATTCCCGGTGAAGGTCACAATTTGCAGGAACACTCAATAGTGATGATTAGAGGCGGAAGAGTAAAAGATTTACCTGGAGTAAGATATCACATTATCAGAGGCACTCTGGATACTAGTGGTGTTGAGGACAGAAAAAAAGGCCGTTCCAAATACGGTGCTAAAAAACCGAAAGCAAAATAAGATATGAGAAAGAAAAGAGCAGAAAAAAGATATGTTAAGCCGGATCCTAAATACAATGATGTTTTAGTATCAAAATTCATAAACAGTTTAATGTATGATGGCAAAAAATCTGTTACCAGGAAAATGGTTTATGACGCTTTCAACATTATTGAAACTAAAACACAAAAAGCAGGACTCGAAGTTTTTAAAAAAGCCATCTCCAATGTTCAGCCATTAATAGAAGTAAGAAGCAGAAGAGTCGGAGGTGCTACTTACCAGGTACCCACTGAAGTGCGTCCTGAAAGAAGAATTGCTCTTGCTATGAGATGGCTAAAAAATTATTCCAGGTCAAGAAGCGAAAAATCTATGTCGCAAAAATTAGCTGGCGAGTTGTTAGCTGCCTCTAATAATGAAGGTTCTGCAGTTAAGAAAAAGGAAGATACACATAAAATGGCCGAAGCAAATAAGGCTTTTGCACACTTTAAGTGGTAATTATACAATAGATTGGTTTAAATGTCAGCTAAGATTAAAATAGATAAGGTTCGTAACATTGGTATAATGGCGCACATCGATGCCGGTAAAACTACAACTACCGAGCGAATACTTTTTTATACCGGTAAGCTTCACAGATTAGGTGAAGTTCATGATGGCGCTGCAACTATGGATTGGATGGAACAGGAGAAGGAAAGAGGTATTACCATTACAAGTGCGGCAACCACTTGTTTTTGGAAAGACCATCAGATAAACATTATTGATACTCCAGGTCACGTAGATTTTACAGTTGAAGTTGAAAGATCCTTAAGAATTCTGGATGGTGCTGTTGCTTTATTTTGTGCCGTTGGCGGAGTTGAACCGCAATCTGAAACTGTTTGGCGTCAGGCCGACAAATACGGTGTGCCTCGAATTGCATTTATAAATAAGATGGATAGAGTTGGTGCCGATTTTTATAACGCAGTTACTATGATGAAAGAAAGATTGGGTGCAAATGCAATTCCAGTTACTTTACCGATAGGTGAAGGTGATTTGTTTTCAGGAATAATTGATCTGATTGAATTTAAAGCAAGAATGTATCATGAGGAATCTTTCGGACAAACTTTTGATTTAATAGATATTCCTCAAGATCTTATTGAAATGGCTAATAAGTATAGAACCGAGATGCTTGAAGCTGTTTCTGACGTTAATGATACACTGTTAGAAAAATACCTAAATGGCGAAGAAATAAAACCTGAAGAAGTTAAAAATGTATTAAGAAAAGCTACCATTGAACTAAAAATTATTCCTGTTCTTTGTGGTTCATCATTTAAAAATAAAGGTGTTCAGAAATTACTTGATTCAGTGATAGACTTTTTACCATCTCCGGCGGACTCTAAAGATATTGAAGCCCATCATATCGGAGTTAAGGATGTTGTAAAAAGAAAAATTGACGAAAAAGAAAAATTTACTGCATTAGCATTTAAGATAATGAATGATCCTTATGTAGGTAAGTTAACTTATTTTCGTGTTTATGCCGGCACATTAAAAGCAGGCTCTTATATTTTTAATTCCGTCAGCGGTAAAAAAGAAAGAATTAGTCGCTTACTTCAAATGCATGCAAATTCCCGCTCAGAAATGGAAGAAGTTAGGGCTGGTGATATTGCCGCAGCTGTTGGTTTAAAGTTTACACGTACAGGTGATACTCTTTGTGACGAAAAAGACCCGATAGTCCTAGAAAGAATTATATTCCCTGAACCAGTAATTCAGATTGCAATAGAACCGAAAACCAAAGCTGATCAGGATAAACTTTCTGATTCTTTGGTCAGACTTTCTGATGAAGATCCAACTTTTAGAGTTAAAGTTCATGAAGAAACAGGGCAAACTTTGATAAGTGGAATGGGCGAGCTTCATCTCGAAATTCTTGTTGACAGAATGAAGCGGGAGTTTAAAGTTGAAGCAAATGTTGGTAAACCGCAGGTTGCCTACAGAGAAACAATAAGAGAAATTGTTCAGGCAGAAGGAAAGTTTGTTAAACAGTCTGGTGGAAGAGGTAAATTTGGGCATGTATGGATAGAGTTAGGCCCTAATGAACCTGGTAAAGGTTTTGAATTTACAAATGGTATAGTTGGTGGTGTTGTTCCTAAAGAATACATACCGGCTGTTTCTCAAGGAATTCAGGAAGCAATGAGAAATGGTATCATTGCCGGCTTTCCTATTGTTGATATTAAGGCAAAGATTTACGATGGTTCATATCACGATGTTGATTCAGATGAAATTTCATTTAAAGTTGCTGGTTCTATGGCATTTCAGGCTGGTGCAAGAAAAGCTAAGCCGGTTTTGCTGGAGCCAATTATGTCAGTTGAAGTTATCACACCTGAAGATTATTTGGGTGATGTTATGGGCGATTTAAATTCGCGCCGTGGAAAAATAGAAGGATTTACAGCAAGAAAAGATGCTCAGGTAATAAAAGCAAAAGTACCCCTGTCAGAAATGTTTGGGTATGCTACAATTTTAAGATCTATGACACAAGGCAGAGCAATTTATACTATGCAATTTGAACATTATGATGAAGTGCCAAAGTCAATTGCTGAAGAAATTGCTGAAAAAACAGTAGGTAAGAAATAACTTCAACAAATTAATAGTTAGTGAACAAAACAAAAGAATAATAATATAAAAGGAGAATCCGATGGCAAAAGAAAAATTTGATAGGAGTAAACCTCACGTTAACGTAGGTACTATCGGTCACGTAGATCATGGCAAAACTACCTTAACGGCTGCCATCACAATGGCTCTCGCTAAGAAGGGATTATCGCAGGTTAGAACATTCGACTCTATCGATAATGCACCTGAAGAAAGAGAAAGAGGTATTACCATTGCAACTGCTCACGTAGAGTATTCAACAGCTAACAGGCATTACGCTCACGTTGACTGTCCTGGTCACGCTGACTATGTTAAGAACATGATTACCGGTGCTGCACAGATGGATGGTGCTATACTTGTTGTTGCAGCTACAGACGGTCCAATGCCTCAAACAAGAGAGCATATTCTTCTAGCTCGTCAGGTAGGCGTACCCAAAATGGTAGTATTTATGAATAAAGTTGATATGGTTGACGATCCTGAACTCATTGAATTAGTTGAAGTTGAGTTGAGAGATTTGTTGACACAGTATGAATTTCCTGGCGATGAAATACCGATAATTAAAGGTTCCGCACTTCACGCATTGGAAGCTGGTGCATCAGGCGCAGACCCTAGTGACGAAAGATATAATTGTGTCTGGGAACTTATGGATGCAGTTGATAGCTATATTCCAATTCCGGAAAGAAGTACCGATAAACCGTTTCTAATGCCTGTTGAGGATGTTTTCTCAATTACCGGACGTGGTACAGTTGCTACAGGAAGGGTTGAAAGAGGAACTGTAAAAATTCAGGAAGAAGTTGAATTAATCGGTCTAGGTCTTCATAAGAAAACAGTTGTTACCGGTATCGAAATGTTCAGAAAAGAACTTGACTCTGCTTTGGCTGGTGATAATGCTGGTATATTGCTCAGAGGTGTTGATAAGAACGAAATTGAGAGAGGAATGGTTCTTGCAAAAACTGGTTCCATAACTCCTCACAAGATTTTTGAAGGTGAAGTTTACATCCTTTCGAAAGAAGAAGGTGGACGACACACACCATTCTTTAACGGTTATAGACCACAGTTTTATTTCAGAACTACTGACGTTACTGGTGTAGCTACATTGCCTGAAGGTACTGAAATGGTTATGCCTGGTGACAACGTAAAACTTAAAATAGATCTTATTTCCGAAATTGCAATGGAAGAAGGTCTACGGTTTGCTATCCGTGAAGGCGGTAGAACCGTTGGTGCTGGTGTTGTAACAAAAATTATTGAATAATTTTAATTGTTAGTAAACCGAAAGGGAGGTTAAACTCCCTTTTAGTTTGTATTATTAAATTAAGGAGTAAGTTCCGTGCCCGGACAAAAGATTAGAATTAAATTGAAATCGTACGATCATATTTTGATTGATAAGTCAACAGAAAAAATCATTAAAACTGTTAGAAGTACAGGTGCTGTTGTTTCTGGTCCTATACCATTGCCGACCAGGAAAACAATTTATACTGTACTCCGCTCTCCTCACGTTGACAAAAAATCACGTGAACAGTTTGAAACCAGGGCACATAAAAGAATTATAGATATTCACAATTCAAATAACAAAACCGTCGACTCTTTAAGTAAATTAGATATACCGGCGGGTGTTGATATTGAGATCAAGCTTTAAGGAATTCTGGAGTTGATATGTCTGGTTTAATTGGAAAAAAAATTGGTATGACTAGTATTTTTAACCCCGACGGGGCTATTATTCCTGTTACTGTTATTCAGGCGGGTCCTTGTCATGTTGTATCAATAAGAACTAAAGAAAAAGATGGTTATGAAGCTCTGCAGCTTGGCTTTGGAGACAAAAAAGAAAAAAATATAACCAAACCTGTTCTTGGTCACTTTAAGAAAAATAATATTTCGCCCAAAAACACTTTAAGAGAATTTAGAAAATTTAATATTTCAGATTATAAAATTGGCGATGAAATTAAAGCCGATTTTTTTTCAGAAGGTGAATTCATTAAGGTTAGAGGAAAAAGCAAAGGAAAAGGTTTTCAAGGTGTTATGAGAAGGCATGGCTTCGGAGGTGTTGGCGGTACAACTCACGGGCAGAGCGATAGGTTAAGAGCACCTGGCTCTATTGGTTCAAGTTCTTATCCTTCAAGAGTTTTTAAAGGTATGAAAATGGCCGGTAGAATGGGTAATGAAAATGTAACAGTTTCGAATTTAAAAGTGGTTAAAATAATTCCGGATCAAAATTTAATTATGGTTAAGGGTGCGACACCTGGAGCTATTAATTCTATAGTTGAATTGATTAAGAAGTAAACGGTAAATAAAAATGACTTTAGATGTATACAAAATAGATGGAAAAACTTCAGGCGAAAAAGTTGAGCTCGCTGATAGCATATTTGCTGTTGAGCCTAACGATCACGCCATTTATCTTTCGGTTAAAGCGTATCTTGCTAATCAAAGACAAGGTACTCACAAGTCGAAAGAAAGAGCTGAAGTAAGAGGCGGTGGTAAGAAGCCCTGGAAGCAGAAGGGCCGTGGTGGTGCCAGAGCCGGTACATCAAGATCTCCTCTATGGGTTGGTGGTGGAACCATTTTCGGACCCCGTCCCAGAGATTATAGACAGGATTTACCAAAGAAATTAAAGAGATTAGCAAGAAAATCAGCTCTAAGTTATAAAGCTAAAGATAAACAATTAATTGTTATCGAAGATTTTTCACTTGAAAAACCTAAGACAAAAGATTTTATAAAAATACTTGAAGCACTGAAGATTGATGGGAAAAAGGTATTAATGCTAACCCCCGCTTTTAGCGATCAAGTTTACAAATCCGGAAGAAATGTACCCAAAGTGAAGGTATTAGAAGCCAATAAGGCTTCTACATACGACATCTTGAATAACCAGGTTTTGGTATTACAAAAAAGTACTATTAAAGTAATTGAAGATACCTTTGGAATTAACGGAGAGGCGGTGAATTAATATGCATCAGATTTTGATCAGACCACTGATAACTGAAAAGATGACTAATATAACTGCTGACCAAAGTAATAAATATGGATTTATTGTCAATACTAAAGCAAATAAAATAGAAATTAAAAAAGCTATTCAAGACAAATTTAACGTTACCGTTGTTGATGTAAGAACTATAAACTACGATGGAAAAACAAAAACTCAATTCAGAAAAAGCGGAAGATTTGTTGGAAAAACAGCTAAATATAAAAAGGCTATTATTACCTTGAAAAAAGGCGAAACAATAGAATTGTTTGAGCAAGTGTAGAGATTTGAAATAGGAAATTAAAATGGCAATAAAAAAATTAAAACCTGTAACTCCCGGAACAAGATTCAGATCGAATCCATCCTTTGAGGAAATAACTAAATCTACTCCGGAAAAATCACTTACTGTTGCTCTTAAAAAATCCGGGGGCAGAAATAATCTTGGAAGAATAACAACAAGATTCAGAGGTGGTGGACACAAGAGACGGTACAGAATAATTGACTTTAAAAGAGATAAACACGGCGTTCCGGCTAAAGTATTCTCAATTGAATATGATCCGAATCGTTCTTGCAGGATTGCGTTACTTCATTATGCCGATGGTGAGAAAAGATATATTCTTGCGCCGGATGGTTTAAAGGTTGGTGACAAAGTAACATCCGGTCAGGGCAGCGATATACAGATTGGTAATGCTCTGCCATTGAAAGAAATGCCACTGGGGAGTTTTATTCATAATGTTGAAATGAAACCAGGAAAAGGAGGACAACTTGCCAGAAGCGCTGGTGCCGCAATTCAATTGATGGCTAAAGAAGCTGGTTTTGCACAGTTGAAAATGCCCTCTGGTGAAATTAGATTAATTAGAATCGACTGTATGGCTACTTACGGTTCAGTGGGTAATGCTGAACAGGAAAATATCAGCTTGGGAAAAGCCGGTAGAACACGATGGTTAGGTAGAAGACCGCATGTAAGAGGTGTAGTTATGAATCCTGTAGATCATCCGATGGGTGGTGGGGAAGGTAAAACTTCTGGCGGAGGTCATCCTGTTTCCCCTTGGGGTCAGAAAGCAAAAGGATTAAAAACCCGTAAGAGGAAAAAAGAATCAAATAAATTCATTATAAAAAGACGTAAGAAGTAGAGAGTAATCTATGCCAAGATCTGTTAAAAAAGGACCCTTTGTTCATTATAAATTACTTGAGAAGGTTTCTAAACTGAATGAAACTAATCAGAAAAAAATTATTAAAACCTGGTCAAGATCTTCTACAATATTGCCGGATTTTGTTGGACACACTATTGCTGTTCACAATGGTAAGCAAATGATACCTCTTTACATAACTGAAAATATGGTTGGTCATAAGTTAGGCGAATTTGCCCCAACAAGAATTTTCAGAGGTCATCCTGGAACTAAAGCTGAAAAAGCGGCAAAAGGAAAATAATTTTAAGGTAAATTTTTAAAATGGAAGCAAAAGCTGTTAATAAATATATTGGTTCATCACCGCGCAAAATGCGGCTGCTGATTGATCTTATTCGTGGTATGTCTGTAGATAAAGCACTTGAAGTTCTTCATTTCTCTACTAAAGCCGCCTCTAAAGATGCTGAAAAAACTCTCAGATCTGCAGTTGCTAATTATTTAAACACCGATGATGCAGGAAGAGTAGAACCATCTGATCTTTTTGTTAAAGAAGCATATGTAAATCAGGGACCGACAATTAAAAGAATTTCGCCGGCACCCATGGGTAGAGCTTACAGAATAAGAAAAAGATCTTGTCATCTAACTATTATTGTAGCAAGTAAAGCGTAATATCAGGAGGTATTTTTTGGGACAGAAAACTAATCCTATAGGTTTAAGAGTCGGAGTAATAAGAGGCTGGGACTCAAATTGGTATGAGAATAAATCCTATTCCTCTAAATTAAAGGAAGATGATAAGCTTCGTCAGTATGTTAGAAACAGATTAAAGAAAGCCGGTATTTCAAGAATTGTTATTGACAGAACTTCAAAGAATATTATTCTTACAATTCACACATCAAGACCGGGTGTTGTTATTGGAAAAAGTGGAAAAGAAATTACACAGCTTGAAGAAGAATTAAAAAAAGTAACACAAAAAGATGTTAAGGTTCAGATATCCGAAATTAAAAGACCAGAATTGGATGCTTACTTAGTTGCCGAAAATATTGCCCAGCAGCTGCAAGGAAGAATTTCTTTCAGAAGAGCAATGAAAATGGCAATTACAGCCGCAATGCGAATGGGTGCTGAAGGTATTAGAATTATGTGTGCTGGAAGACTTGGTGGTGCAGAAATGGCAAGAACTGAACAGTATAAAGAAGGTAGAATTCCCCTTCATACCATTCGTGCAGATATTGATTATGCCACAGGTCGTGCAGAAACTATCTATGGCTCAATTGGAATAAAAGTTTGGATTTGTCGTGGTGAAATCCTCGGCAAAAGAGTAACCGATTAATTTGGCAGGAGTTTTTATTTATGTTAATGCCTAAAAGAGTAAAGTTCAGAAAGTCACAAAGAGGACGCCGCAAAGGAAAAGCTTATCGTGGAAGTGCGGTTTCTTTTGGTGATTTCGGACTTAAAGCTTTAGAACCAGCCTGGATTACCAGCCGGCAGATTGAAGCCTGTCGTGTTGCTCTTTCCAGAAAAATGAAAAGAGATGGTAAAGTCTGGATAAGAATTTTTCCTGATAAACCAGTTTCCAAGAAACCTCTGGAAACAAGAATGGGTAAAGGTAAAGGAGCACCAGAATTCTGGGTTGCTGTTGTTAAACCCGGCAGAGTTATGTTTGAAGTGTCCGGTGTTTCAAGGGAAATTGCTAATGATGCACTTAAACTGTGTTCACACAAACTTCCTATTAAAACTAAGGTTATTTCAAGACCGGATTATGAATAAGAGTTAAAGGCAGTAAAATGAAAATTTATGAAATTAAAGAAATGAATAACGACGAGCTGGTTAAAAGAATAGCTGAAGAAGAAAAAAATCTTGTTGATCTTCAGTTTGCTCATCAGCTTAAACAATTAACCAATACTGCAAAGCTACATTTAGTTAAGAAAGATATCGCAAGGATGAAAACTACTCTTAAAGAAAGAGAAATGCAGGCTGCACAAAAAGCCGGTAAAGTTAAAAAAGAAGGAGTACAGTCTTAAATATGGAACAACGTGCTTTAAGAAAAACCCGAATTGGTATTGTTGTAAGTAATAAAATGGATAAGACTATTACTGTTGCTATCGAAAGAAGAGTTCCTCATCCTATTTATAGAAAATATTTTAAGAAAACCACAAAACTTATGGCTCACGATGAAAAAAGAGAATGTGGATTAGGTGATAAAGTTAAAATAATGGAAACAAGACCTTTAAGTAAAAGAAAAAGATGGCGCTTAATTGAAATAGTTGAGAAAGCCAAGTAGAGTATCAAGGAGAAATTGAAAAATGATTCAGGAAGAAACTAATCTGGTGGTTGCCGATAATTCTGGCGCCAAAAAAGTGCGGTGCATACGTGTGCTTGGCGGCAGTAACAGAAGATACGCTTCTGTTGGCGATATTATTGTGGTTTCTGTTAAAGCAGCCGTACCTAATGGCGCTGTAAAAAAAGGCGAAGTGTCGCGTGCTGTAATTGTTAGAACTAAAAAAGAAGTTAGAAGAAATGATGGTTCCTATATCAGGTTTGATGAAAATGCAGCAGTTTTGATAAATCCCCAAAACGAACCAAAAGGAACGCGTATTTTTGGGCCTGTTGCAAGAGAATTGAGAGAAAAACAGTTTATGAAAATTGTTTCATTAGCACCAGAAGTTATATAAGGATTTAAGTTTAATGAAGATAAGAAAAAATGATACTGTAATGGTTATTTCCGGTAATGATAGCGGAAAAACCGGAAAAGTACTTAAAGTGTTTCCTAAAGAATCTAAAGTTATTATTGAAGGTATTAACATTCGTAAAAGACATACAAAACCGACTCAGAAAAATCCTCAGGGCGGAATTCTGGAAAAAGAAGCTCCAATTAATGCTTCGAATGTCATGATCCTCGATCCAAAGTCAAATGAACCTACAAGAATAGGTGCAAAAATAATTTTAGATGATAAAACCGGTAAGAAAAAAATTGTCCGTGTAAGTAAAGTTAGTGGAGAAATGATTCCTTAGTTTCAAATTCAGGTAAGGTTTTAATATAAAATGGCAAAAGAGAAAACAAAAATAAAAGAAACAGAAAAACCGAAGAAAGCTTCCAAAGAAAAAGCTAAAGCGCCGGCTGAAATAGAGATTAAAATTAAAACAAGATTGCACGATGTTTATAAGCAGGAAATTGTGTCGTCTTTAATGAAAACTTTCAGTTATAAGAGCGTAATGCAGGTTCCTAAACTTCAGAAAATTGTTGTGAATATGGGTGTTGGGGCGGCAGTTGCCGATTCTAAAATTCTTGATGAAGCAGTAAGGGATCTTGAAACTATCACCGGTCAGAAAGCAAGTATTAGAAAAGCAAAAAAAGCAATTTCTAATTTTAAGCTTCGTGAAAATATGAATATTGGCGCGATGGTTACACTTAGAAAAGAAAAGATGTACGAGTTTCTTGACAGGTTTATCAATGTAGCTTTGCCCCGCGTCCGTGACTTCAGAGGTCTTTCTGATAAGTCATTCGATGGAAGAGGCAATTATACAATTGGTGTGAAGGAACAGATTATTTTTCCCGAAATAAATGTTGATAAAGTTACAAAAGTTTTAGGTATGGATATTACCTTTGTTACATCTGCTCCAACAGATAACGAAGCCTATGAATTACTTAAGTCTTTTGGCTTCCCATTTAGAAAAAAAGAAATTAAAACAGGAGAATAGGTGAATTAATGGCACGTAAGAGTATTATAGCCAGAGATGAAAAACGAAGAAAACTAGTTGCCAAGTATAAAAAGGTTCGTGAAGAAATTAAAGAAAATGGTGATTGGATTGCTTTGCAGAAATTACCCAGAAATTCTTCTCCTGTAAGAATTAAAAACAGATGTATGTTCACCGGTAGGGGACGTTCATATTACAGAAAATTTGGCGTTTCAAGACTTGTGCTTAGAGAAATGGCACTTAGAGGTGAAATTCCCGGATTAAAGAAATCAAGCTGGTAAAAGGAGATTATATATGTCAGTAACAGATCCGATTGCAGATTTTTTAACTAGAGTTCGAAATGCTTCAAAAGCAAAAAAAGTTCGTGTGGAAATTCCGGCCTCCGGACTTAAAAAAGAACTTGCTGAAATTCTGAAAAAGGAAAATTTTATTCATGATTTTGCCATCGTTGAAGATAATAAGCAAAATTTAATTAGAATTCATTTAAAGTACAGTCAGGGTTCTGCTGCTATCAGCGGATTGAGAAGAATTAGTAAACCGGGATTAAGGATTTATAAAGGTACGGATGAGCTTCCTAGGGTATTAAATGGATTGGGAACTGCAGTAATTTCCACTTCAAAAGGACTGCTTACAGATAAGGAAGCACGCAAGCAATCTGTCGGCGGTGAAGTAATCTGTTACATCTGGTAATTTTTAGGATGGAGTTATATAGTGTCTAGAATTGGTAAAAAACAAATTGAAATTCCTAAGGGCGTTACCATTACAAAAAATGGTAATGCACTCAAAGTAAATGGTCCAAAAGGCGAATTAAATTTTGAATTTCACAAAAATATTTCCGTTGATATTGAAGGAAGTACCGTTCAGGTTAAAAGGTCCGATGATCAAAAAGAAAACAGATCATTACACGGGCTAACCCGAGCAATTATTCAAAATATGATTACCGGTGTTACTGAGGAATATACAAAAACATTAAACATTGTAGGTGTTGGATATAAAGCCGAACTAAAAGGAACAAACCTTCTTTTAAATATTGGCTATTCTCACCCTATTTATTTTGTTCCACCAGGTGACGTTGTACTGCAGGTGCCTGCTCCTACTCAGATAATTATTAGCGGAATTGATAAACAACTTGTAGGACAGGTAGCAGCTAAAATCAGATCGATAAGAAAACCAGAACCTTATAAAGGAAAAGGTATCAAGTATTCTGATGAAATTATCATGCGCAAAGCAGGAAAAACAGCTGGTAAATAATTTTTAGCCGGAGAATCAGTAGAAAATGAAAAGAAATTTAAAACCAAGAGAACGATCAAAAACAAGAATCAGAAAAAAGATTTTTGGAACACCTGAAAAACCAAGGTTAACTGTTTACAGAAGTTTAAATCATCTTTACGCTCAGGTAATTGATGACACTAATGGTGTAACCGTTGCTTCAGCATCAACTCTTAGCAAAGAACTTGCTGAGACTGTTAAAGAAAGTAAAGGTAAGGTTTCAAAAGGTAAGTTAGTTGGGAACCTATTAGCAAAGAAAGCAAAAGAAAAAAATATCACTGATGTTGTTTTCGATAGAAATGGTTACCGTTTTCATGGACGCATCCAGGCAATTGCTGAAGGTGCACGAGAAGGGGGATTGAAATTTTAATGTTATTAATTTCTGGTTTTTGCCGGGTCGTCTAATGGCAGGACTACGCCCTTTGGAGGCGTCTGTAGAGGTTCGAGTCCTCTCCCGGCAGCAATAAATTTGCCGGTGTATTTTTTTTGTTAATTAAATAGATTAGTTGGAGTGTTAATTGAAAGCAGTCAAATCAAACGAAACAGAAGGTTTAAAAGAAAAAGTTGTTCACATCAACCGTGTAGCTAAAGTTGTAAAAGGCGGACGCAGGTTTAGTTTTAATGCAATTGTGGTTGTTGGTAATGGCAAAGGTTCTGTTGGTGTTGGTCTTGGAAAAGCCAACGAAGTTACAGATGCTATTTCTAAAGGAATTGATGATGCCAAGAAAAGCCTCGTTAATGTTTCGGTTATTAAGGGAACTGTTGCCCACGAGATAATAGGTAAATATGGTGCCGGAAGAGTATTGCTGAAACCAGCTTCACCTGGTACCGGGCTTATTGCCGGTGGAGGTGTTCGCGCTGTTCTTGAAGCCGCTGGTGTACAGGATATATTAACAAAATCGCTCGGGTCAAGTAATCCGCATAATCAGGTAAAGGCAACGTTGAATGCATTAATTAAACAGATTGATGCTAAGAAAATGGCTGCCAAACGAAAAATGCAGGTAAAAGATTTATTTGCATCTTAACAGAGGTTGAAATGGGAAAAATTAAAGTAGTTCAGACAAGAAGTATAATTGACAGACCTAAAGACCAGAAAGCAACTATTGAAGCACTTGGGCTGGGTCGTCCGAATTGGGAAAAAGTACATAATGATACTCCTCAGATTAGGGGTATGATTAGAAAAGTAAGTCACCTGGTAAGAGTTGAAGAAATAAAAGAATAATAGGTTTTATAATGGATATTTTAAGTAATCTTAAATATGCTAAGGGTTCTAGAAAAAATCGTAAACGAGTTGGTCGTGGTGAAGGTTCAGGACACGGTGGTCAATCTACAAGAGGAATGAATGGTCAGAAGTCCAGATCAGGTGCAAAACATAAAGCCTGGTTTGAAGGCGGTCAGATGCCTTTGCAAAGAAGAGTGCCCAAGTTCGGTTTTACTAATATTTTTAAAGTGGAATTTCAGCTTATTAATCTCAATGCACTGCAAAGACTGGCTGATGAGAAAAAACTTGGCGATACTATTTTAAATCCTGCTGAACTTAAAAAGTTGGGATTGATTTCAACTTTAAAAAAACCCGTTAAGGTATTAGGTAAAGGGGAATTAAAAACTAAAGTTCAGCTGGAAGTTAATTCATTCAGCAAGTCTGCACAGGAAAAGATTGAAGCAGCAGGCGGAAAAATTACAAAGTTATAAACCGGAATTAAATGTCTAGATTAACTGATACTTTCAGAAATATATTCAAAATTCACGAACTAAGGCAGAGAATTCTATATACAGTAGGAATACTCATTTTAGTTCGGCTAGGATCTCATTTAACTACACCTGGTGTTGATTCTGCATTACTAAGTCAGGCTATGCAGAACAAATCTATGGATGATCTGTTTGGATTATATGATCTTTTTGTAGGTGGTGCATTTTCAAATGCTGCAATTTTTGCTCTTGGAATAATGCCTTACATTTCTGCATCAATTATTATTCAGTTAATGGGCGCAGTTGTTCCTTATTTCCAAAAACTTCAGCGAGAAGGCGAAGAAGGAAGAAAGAAAATTACTCAGTTAACCAGATATGGTACTGTACTAATTTCCTCGCTTCAAGCCTGGGGTGTTACAGTTAGATTACTTAATATGGAAGTTCAGAATCTGCCTGTTGTACCAGAAACTGTTCAGGGTATTGGTTGGATAGTAACTACTATTATAATTCTTACTTCAGGTACCATCTTTATGATGTGGATGGGCGAGCAGATTACTGATAAGGGCATTGGGAACGGAATTTCGTTGATAATTTTTATAGGAATTATTGCACGTTTTCCATTTGCGCTAATGAATGAGTATCGATTAATTCAGGCTGGGCAGAAATCAATTATTATAGAAATAGTTGTTCTTGCTCTTATGTTCTTTATTATTGCTGGCGTTGTTTTAGTTACACAGGGTACAAGAAGAATTCCTGTTCAATATGCAAAGCGTGTTGTTGGAAGAAAGATTTACGGTGGCGTGACCCAGTATATACCACTTAGAGTTAATACTGCCGGAGTTATGCCTATTATATTCGCTCAGTCGATAATGTTTATTCCTAATACCGTTTTATCTTTTTTCCCGGATAGTGAATTTTTGCAGACTATGTCCGGATGGTTTCATTTTACATCGCCTGTTTATTCAGCAGTTTATGCTTTAATGATTATTTTCTTTACTTATTTTTATACAGCTATTGCTTTTAATCCTAAAGATGTTGCAGATAATATGAAAAAACAGGGTGGTTTTATTCCTGGTATTCGTCCGGGTAA
>Ga0114946_10001047_pt1 | contig 19104 bp, 14 predicted proteins | sample WalLakDeSediment_FD_88676 | JGI IMG/M metagenome (GOLD analysis project Ga0114946, IMG submission 88676) | Lake sediment microbial communities from Walker lake, Nevada to study Microbial Dark Matter (Phase II) - Walker Lake 11/02/13 Deep Sediment | ecosystem: Environmental > Aquatic >...
AGTATATACGCTTTATTTATCGGTACGCCATACTCCCGAATATCGGCTACACTACTGATAGTTTTCACATTGTTCGGACCTGCGACATGGGGTGTGACGGTGGAGAGGTCCAGGGTCAGGTCTTTCGCGTACGTCGCATCCCGGTCTGCTGTGGGTGCCTCAGCTTCAAGAGCATCAATACGCATCGCGTTCAACCGTGGATGCACTCCATCTGCGTCCTCATCACTCGGTACGCCGGCGAGGCCCCGATGTTCGAGATATTCGGCACGGGAACGCAGCCAAGCCATGGTAGTCGAATCAATAGGAAAAACACCAGCGAGAGCCCCCCATTCGGTAGTCATATTGGCTACTGTCAGTCGCTGTTCGACACTCAATTGTGCGACACCGACACCCGTGAATTCCACCGCATGGTTTAGCACCTCGTCGTTATTGAAAAAGCCACACAGGGCAATGATGACATCTTTGCCAGTCACGCCCGGCTGCAGAACACCATTCAGTTGCACGCGCGCAACAGGGGGTACTTTCCACCATGTTCTTCCTGTAGCCCAGATAGCAGCCGCGTCCGTACGAACAACCGGAGTTCCCAAACAGCCCAAGCCTCCGTACATGTTGCTATGGCTGTCCGAGGCGACGACCATCGTGCCGGGCCATGCATACCCTTCTTCGCACATTATCTGATGACCGATACCGCGACCCGCGGGATAGAAATCCACTCGCATCTCACGAGCAAATCTCTCTATATTCGCATATTTTTCTAGATTTTTTTCACCGACATCCTGCACGTTATGGTCAAGCGCAAACACCGCTTGCCTGGGATTCGCGATGCGTGACGCACCAATACTGCGGAATTTCGGTATAACAGCACCGGTATTGTCATGCGTCATGACATACGCGGGCTGTATGTAGATGTAATCACCTGAATGCACCTCCTGCTCGGGTTGTAACCCAAGAGCGAAACGCTTGGCGATTCGTTCAATGAGATTTTGCGCCATGGATTGCCTCCGTTACTTGGCTGTCCTTCGCGTACCTTATTTAACGAGTTCGAAATCGATGAAATCACAATGATGGAAAACAATGCTCTCCGGAAGCCGTTTCTCGCCTGCGCCCTCCTTGCTGTGCGTCGCGATGATATGCATGATCTCGCTTGGGAGCCCATGCTTAAAGGCCAGCCCTACCCCACTGAAAGGGTGACGAAGATGCTTCCCGAAATCGGATTTAACCGATACTCCGTCGATGATTTCATACTCGAACAGTTTTCCGACATCGGCCAATAATGCGCCGGCAATCAGGTGGTCGCGGTTCACCGCCGTTTTCTTTTCCTTGTGTATCTCGTCAAGCACGTTGTCGACAGCGATGCACATGCGGCACACTGCCCGAACATGATCAATGAAAGAAATGGACACATTGTCCGCTAACAGCGTAAACGGAATGGCGCGTAGTAATTCTTCTGTCCAGCCACGATAATCGATCGCTTCCTGCCAGCAAGCCGCGACCTTGGTCCGCACATTGGAATCGGAAATTTCATCGATTTCCGGTAGTAGTCTGACAACGAGTTCGCTCATGTGTTCCTCGATTAACTAATGAAAGAGACGATATCACGTTCAGGCGGAGAGTAGGACTATGGTCAACGCAGCGGGACCGTGAACGCCCGTGACAAGTACTTTCTCAATGTCCGCCGTTTTACTCGGGCCGGCGATGAGCGTAATCGCACTCGGACCATCGGGTTTCGCCGTATTGCGCAAAAGCGGGACAGCATGTGCCAAGGATGGCACAATATCGTCTGCTGCAAGAAAAGCGATATGCTCATCCGCAAGTAAAGATACGGAACGATTCTCACCTTCCGAAATGCCGGTCAACAACGCGCCCGAGTTGGCAATGCCGAGACGCGCGACGCTGATCGAGGCATTGGCACCGTCGAAGTCGCGTGCCCGACCTCGTGGTATGCTTGCGACGTTCACGATGCGTTCTATAGCAGTGCAGCGACCTAAAGCCTCGTACATGCCGAGTCTTCGAAACAATTCATCATCGGCGTATAGCAACAAACCGCGTATACCGAGCTGTTCGACGATAGTACTCGCCGCTTGATGGATATCGCAGCGAAGCACGCGGGCACCCGCATGAGTAGCCATCTCGACGAAGCGATCAACAAGCGTCGACGATGCAATCTGATTCGGTTCAGTAAACAACCCACGTAAGGCAGTTTCGTCCTTTGTCAGGCGTTCCGAATCGTCCATAGGGAGTCTGCGAAAAAACGCTTCACGCGTGCTCATTCTCTCGCTCCTTCCAGAGTTGCTTGAAACTCTTCTTCGGTATGCGAGGGAAATCCCTCGTCCTACTCCATACCGGAACGCGCGGGACTCCACTCTCACTCAACAGCGGAGCGAGAGCCCGGGCGATGGCACCGGCCAGATCATAACGCCAGGTACGTTTACTCATGAACAGAAACATACGCATGAGGAGGCGTTCCGAGAGTCGAGAATGACCATGGCTTACGAGAGTGTGCCGCCACGATAGCAATTGATGATGCAATGGTATTCCGACAGGACAAATTTCCGAGCAGGCTCCGCAAAGTGATGACGCGTACGGCATGGCCTTCGCTCGCGCCTCTCCATGAAAGATTGGCGATATCACGCTTCCTATGGGTCCGGGATACACCGAACCATAGGCATGACCGCCAATGCTGCGATACACCGGACACACATTCATGCAGGCACCGCAGCGGATGCAGAACAGTGCTTCACGCAGATTCGGATCGCGCAACATTTTGCTTCGACCATTATCAAGTATCACGATGTGCAAGGATTCCGGCCCGTCGTTCTCCTCAGGTTTACGCGCTCCGGTGAGCAGGGATGTATACGCGGTTAAACGCTGCCCCGTAGCGCTTCGCCCGAGCATTTCCAGGAACAGCGCCAAGCTCTCGAAATCCGGCAGTAGCTTTTCCATTCCCATGACGGCGATATGCATGCGCGGCAATGTACTGCTCATTCTCGCGTTTCCTTCGTTCTCGACGATGCATATTGTTCCACTCTCGGCGATGGCAAAGTTCACGCCGGAAATACCCACATCGGCTTCCATGAACGCCGCACGTAGTTTTTCCCGAGCGATATTGGACAATTCCTTCGGGTCGTCGGTGTAGGGAACGCTCAGCTTTTCGGAAAACAGAAGACCTATTTCTCTCCGATTCTTGTGCAATGCGGGAGCGGTGATATGCGAAGGAATTTCACCGGCGAGTTGAACAATATACTCTCCGAGATCAGTCTCGATACAGGTGATGCCGGCTTCTTCAAGAGCATGCGTCAGCTCTATTTCCTCGGTTGTCATGGATTTGCTTTTAACCACCAGTCGGCCATTGCAGTCTTGAATAAGACCACGCACGATTGTGCGTGCCTCCTCGGCATCACTGGCGAAATGCACGATCGCGCCGGCGGCAACGGCACGCGATTCGAACATTGCGAGGTAGTGCGCAAGATGATCGATAACCAAAGCTTTGACGGCATGAGCCATTTTCCGCATATTCTCCCAATCACCGAAGTCACTGACAACATCGGCACGCTTGTGTAACGAAATGTCCACAGCGCGCTTGATGTTGCCCCGCAATTGCATGTCATGAACACGCTCGGCGACGAGTTCGTGCATGTTTTCAGGACGTAGTGGTATCGGATGTTTCACGAAGCCCCCGCAGCAAGAATATCCGCAATGTGCATGCTTCGAACGACCGAAGTTTTCCTGCGGAGCGCACCGTGTAGTTGCATCAGGCAACTGGAATCCACTCCTGTCACGACATCGGCACCGCATCGAATAATAGCGTCGATTTTTTCCTCCGTCATTGCCGTCGAGATGTCGGCGTATTTCACAGCGAACGTTCCACCGAAGCCGCAGCACTGTTCCGCCGCATCATTTTCCACCAGCGTTGTCCCCCGCACCTTGTTCAGCAGCACTCTGGGCTGATGCTTGATCCCCAGTTCACGCAATGCGTGACACGAATCATGCACGGTAACTCGTGCGTCGAATTCGGCACCAACATCATCGATGTGCAATACATCGACGAGGAATGAGGTGAATTCACGCACTCGTCCTTGCACATCTACCAGCTTTTCTTGATACGCGGTCGGCATATCCGACATCATTCCATAGAATGTCGTCACCATGGCGACACAGGAACCCGTCGGAGCGATGATGTACTCGGATCCGTCTTCATGGAAAATGTCAAGGAAGCGCATAGCCAACTTCATGCTCTCCTCACGATATCCCGTGTTGAACGCGGGCTGCCCGCAACAGGTTTGACGTCTATCGTACCGGACGTCCATTCCAATTCTCTCGAGAACGCGAAACATGTTCATCCCGCTTTCGGGAAACAATTGATCGGTGATGCACGGGATAAAAAGCGAAACAGTCACGAGCGCATGTTCAGTTCATTGCACATCCTGCTCCAAAGGTAGCATATTGGCGGGAGAAATGAGAGCATGTCTTTCGGATAGCATTCGAGAGATGCCTGATAGTCGCTATTCGTAACTGCTACATTCTCTTGCATTGATATTGTAGTACACTTCGATGAAGCCTTATGTTGCCGTGCATCCAGCATCGAGAATTTCCGACCAACAGACGTACGTATTGCTTCATGTTACAGTAAGCACGGCAGCTCCCCATACGATTCATGTTCAAACACCAAGGATACACCAAGCACAATGCACGCGTCGATGCGTGGATCGAGCACGCCATATCGGGTATCGTCGGTAGTTGTGTGGTGAAAAAATCTGTAATGGGTAGTGAATTACTGGTTCAGAGCGGTCCCCAGCTTTTTCAGCAAGTATGCGAGGTGTTCCTGCTCTCTATCCGTAAGAACGGCGGCAGTCTCGGCAACAAACAATGCGTGTTTGGGAAAAATATCCTCGAACAAGGCACGCCCTTTTTTCGTCAGATGAACGATGACGGACCGTCTGTCCTGTTCGCTACTCTCCCTTCGCACCAAACCTTCCCGCTCCAAATTGTCGATGACACAGGTCATGTTTCCACCGCTGACAAGCATTTTCTTCGACAGGTCGCCGATGGGCATAGACCCGAGATGCCCCAAGCATTCTATGGCACCGAACTGCGGCTGTGTCAATCCGTAGTCACGGATATTTCCTACTGTGGCTTTGTTGAACACCGCATACGCTCTGGCGAGTTTCACCCACATACCGAGCGCTCTGTCCGCTCTCCTGCCGTATTTTTTCGTCGTTTTCATGATGCTTCAAATTCGTAATGATAGAGGCAAACTAGCACTCGCGAAATCGGTATGCAAGGTGTTCTCCCAAACCGGGAATATTCAGATTCACACGGCGGCATTCGGACAGCAGTGGGAGAAAGTGATGAAGGCAACCGCAAGTCAAACGGCGTGTGCAACTGCGCGGTGAGACACCCTTTTTTCATTGCGAACTTCTTTCTTGTTTACTCGGATACAGTGTGTCGGATGTCTTTGAAGTTTGCAAAGCCCCACGCATATTACCGTATATGAAATCCGTACGTCACAAGTGCGATGCGATCATCGACGAATTGAAGGGCCTTGGGAATGCTTCGAATCGCGAAGGTATGGCAAGATTCGGGATTGCGACGGAACATGCCTTCGGCGTCAGTATCCCCGTACTCCGCCGTATTGCGAAACGGACGGGGCGAAATCACGCCCTTGCTCTCGAGTTGTGGCGAAGCGCATTTCATGAAGCGCGCATTCTTGCGGCATTCGTCGATGATCCCACCTTGGTTTCCTCTTCGCAAATGGATCTCTGGGTGAAGGATTTCGATTCCTGGGATTTGACCGATCAGTGCTGCAATCATCTGTTTTCCAGAAGCTCGCTCGCATCCGGGAAAGTTCATGCTTGGTCATGCGGTGAAGAAGAATTTGTACGGCGTGCTGCATTTTCCTTGCTCGCGAGCATGGCCGTTCACCGTCACGACGTGCCGGACGAAGATTTCGAAAGCATGTTGACGCTCGTTCTGCTTGCATCGGAAGATGATCGGAATTATGTTCGAAAAGCTGTTAGCTGGGCGTTGCGTCAAATCGGAAAACGCTCGCCGGCATTGCATGCTGAGGCCATTTCCGTCGCCGAAGCACTTTGCGAAAAACAGGGGCGAACGGCACGCTGGATTGGGCGCGACGCGTTACGTGAACTGCAAGATCCCAGCGTCTATGCACGAATCATTCGACGCGCCAACAGCAGTCGACGATGAATTTCAGTCAGCTACTCCACAATACAGAATTCAATGCGATACATTATACATTCTCTGTTGTTTTTTTTCTGCACAAGCACTCTGCTGTATACGCAAAGTTTCCAAGATGTGCTGAAGCACTCCACCAATCTCTCACCGCAAAGGCAACAATACTTGGCTGACAGCTTTTTCGCCAGTTTGCCGCAAACACCGTTGATCGAACATGACACGTTGGTCTGGTTTTTCTTCAATGGCAACGGCCTCGACGTGAGTGTGGCCAGTGACATGAACGGATGGAGCACGAACGCCGATGCGATGCAACGAATGGGTTCTACAACGCTGTGGTATACTGCGAAGGTGTTCGAGACCGATGCGAGATTCGATTATAAACTCGTCGTAGACGGAACGTGGATGCTTGATCCCAAAAACCCTTACACTGTTACTGCTGTACACGGGCCAAACTCCGAATTACGCATGCCCGCATATATTCCACCAAGAGAAATCAATCACCGACCTGACATAGAGCACGGCAAGCTTATAGACACAACATTCAATAGTGTCGTACTCGGTAACTCACGCGAAGTACGCGTTTACTTGCCGGCGCAATACGACGTGAGCACTGAACGCTACCCGCTCATAGTATTTCATGACGGTTTGGATTATTTACGTTTGGCGAGCGCATCGAGTATACTGGACAATCTCATCGCTGATGGGGTTATTCCACCGTGCATCGCCGTATTCGTGCCTCCCGTTCATCGTACGGAAGAGTATGCGGGTGGAAAAATGGATGACTATTGCTCATTCATCATGCAGGAGCTGCTTCCCGTTATAGATGCGAAGTACAGAACGAGAACTGATCCGACAGCTTGTGCCGTCATAGGAGCAGCCAATGGCGGCAATATCGCGCTCTATCTGGCGATGAAACACCACGAACGCTTCGGTAACGTCGCAGCACAGTCGAGCAATATCATAACGCAAATCCATCAGGCGTACGATGTATCACCGCCGCTGCCTCTACGCATATACATGGACCTCGGCAAGTACGACATCCCGGTATTGATACCACTTGTCCGCGATTTCACAGCGATGTTGGGAAGGAAGCAATATGAACACATGTATCGCGAATACAACCAAGGCCACAGTTGGGGCAACTGGCGCGCACATGTGAGCGATGCATTGAAGTACTTCTTCACCAAGCTCCTGGCCGCTTCACGCGATGATCATGATCTGCTCCCGAACGGATTTCGTATTGATGGTCCATACCCTAATCCCGCAGTCGGCTACATGCGGCTTGAAATTCGCATGGAGCGACCAGAACCGTTGACAGTGCTGCTTCATGATCTTGGTGGACGCGTACTGCACGTCGTCGCGAATAACGAACGCGCTGCGGGTGACCACGTCATACACTTGGATCTCCGCGACGTCGCAAGCGGGACGTACATGATACGGGTCCAAGTAGGACCACGAAGTGAAACGCGTGTTATCGTACTGCGCTAACGGCGGAGAGCGTTTTATAGTGGGATATTACCGTGTTTCCGGTGGGGATTCGAGTCTACTTTGTTTTCAAGGATTTCCAATGCTCTGACGATCTGCGGTCGCGTTTCCACCGGTTCTATAACGTCATCTATATAGCCGCGTTCCGCCGCGATGAACGGATTCGCGAACTTCCGCCGATACTCTTCTATTTTATCATCTAGAGCTTTTTCAGGGTTGTCGGATGTGGAAATTTCCTTACGGAAAATAATTTCCACTGCACCCTTCGGTCCCATGACGGCGATTTCGGCGGAAGGCCAAGCAAAGTTGAAATCACCGCGAATATGCTTGGAATTCATGACGTCATAGGCGCCACCATAGGCCTTGCGCGTGATGATTGTGATTTTCGGCACTGTCGCCTCAGCAAATGCGTACAACAATTTGGCCCCATGTCTTATGATGCCTCTCCACTCCTGATCCGTCCCGGGCATGAATCCCGGCACATCTTCGAACACGACCAGTGGAATGTTGAAACAATCGCAGAAGCGCACGAAGCGAGCCGCTTTCACTGCCGCGTCAATATCCAGCACGCCGGCGAGTACAGCGGGTTGATTCGCGACGATGCCTACCGATCTTCCGTCATAGCGTCCGAAGCCGACGACAATATTGGGTGCGAAATGTTCATGCACCTCCATGAAATCGCCATGATCGACAGTCAGTGTTATCACCGTTTTCATATCGTACGGTTTATTCGGATTCTCCGGTATACAATCGTTGAGCGCGCTTTCCTTACGGCGCGCATCATCCGTTGACGGTCCGCGTGGGGAACACTCGGCGTTGTTCTGTGGAATGAAGGAGAACAGTCGTCGTATGGCTGCAAGGCTATGCGCTTCATGTTCATGAGTGAAATGCGCGACGCCGCTTTTGCTTGCGTGGGTCATCGCACCACCAAGATCTTCGGAACTCACATCTTCGTGCGTAACTGTTCTGACAACATTCGGTCCTGTCACGAACATGTAACTGCTATGTTCAACCATGAACACGAAATCCGTAATGGCGGGCGAATACACCGCACCACCCGCGCATGGTCCGAGTATGGCGCTGATTTGCGGTATCACACCCGAAGCGAGTGTATTCCGGAGGAATATATCCGCATATCCTCCGAGACTGACCACTCCTTCCTGTATTCGGGCACCACCGCTGTCATTGAGTCCGATGACCGGTGCGCCTACTTTCATGGCGATATCCATGATTTTACAGATTTTCTCCGCGTGAGCTTCGGACAGCGAACCGCCGAACACCGTGAAATCCTGACTGAAGACGAATAGCAGTCTGCCGTCTATCGTCCCGCTTCCGGTCACCACACCATCGCCGAGGTAGCGTTGCTTATCGAGACCGAAATCGCTGGATCGGTGAGTGACGAACGCATCGATTTCCTGAAAGCTTCCGCGGTCCAGCAACAGATCGATACGCTCTCTCGCGGTAAGCTTCCCTTTTTCGTGTTGAGCCTTAATACGATGCTCGCCGCCTCCGAGACGTGCGAGGGAACGCATTTCTCGAAGTTTGTTACGATTTTCTTCAGACATGCTTTCTCCGTATCAGCGTGCTTGGTGCAAATATGTTATTCGTTGCCGAGACGGAGTTGCCGTTCGGCCTCGTCGAGTTCGCGATCGAAAAGGTTCTCGAAAGATGCTTCCAGCGATGAAACAGTGTGCTCCGTCACCTCTATCTCACCCATAAGTGTATTCAACTGCTCAGTCATCTCTTCAGGCCTTCTCATGGTCAGGGCCTGTTCCTTGAGAAGTGCCATCATTTCCTCCAGTGTTGCGATCTGCGCCTTGAGCAGTTGGTAATCGCGCTGTGCCTGCTCCAGCCGCTCGAGACGTTTTGCAAGAATATCGCGTTGTCTGGCTTTCAGGTTGCGCACTTCGCCGTCCATACCGGACATTTCGGCATCGAGTATGTCCAGTCGTTCACGCAACTCCACTTCACTGTTCGCGGAGAAATGCCGTTCATACTCGTGCCGTGCGTTCAGCATACGGGCATGCCGTTGTACCATATCGTCGAAACGCCCGGCAAGTCTGTCAAGAAACAATTTGCTGCTCTCATTGTATTTGGAATAATTCTGCCTGATATCGCGAGCCATACGCTCCAAGCGCTCGCTTTGTGCACGCAGTTCCGGTGGAAGAGAGCGGAGGGTCTCTCGCGTCTTGGCTTCGGCATCGATGCGGGCATGTCTGTCCCGTTTGCCGTCCACCATGTTCCTATATGCAGGCAGGAGCGGTGCGACCCCGAGCCAGACCGCTTCGCCGACCAGTCCGATAAACAGAGGGACCGGATTGCCGGAAATCAGGCTGATCATGCCAACACCAGCCAATGCGAGAAGATTGATTTGCGATGTGAATGCTGCTTTGAGGTAGCCCGCGTACGAAACCATGATGCCGGCCAATGATGTACGTGAAATCGTTTCAGTAATGCAGAGAAAAATATAGGGAAAAGCGAGTATGCCCGCAAACGCCGTTGAGCTGACCTCTGAACAGCGTGGATGAAAACGGTGAACGCAGTAGATCGGTCCGGTCCCATCAGTTGTGCGTGATATCATTACACCAAGGAGGGTGTATTGCATCAGAGGCTGTCGGCTGCGTACATTGTTGGATATGCCCTGCACGAATGCTACAAATACCAACGGAGCATGGATAAATTCATTATTAGAGGCGGCAACAGACTTCAAGGCAGGATACGCGTCTCAGGAGCAAAAAACGCCTCGCTAGCGCTCATGCCTGCGACGTTGCTATGTCTCGGCACGTGTCGATTGGAAAACACACCGCGCCTGCGCGATATCGCAACTATGTCGGCACTACTCGAAACAATGGGCGTACGCATACGGCATCCCGGTACGACTATCGAGCTTGACACCCGCAAGGTTCTGCGTTACGAAGCTCCCTATGAACTCGTCAAGAAAATGCGTGCATCCTTCTACGTTCTCGGGCCGTTGCTCGGGCGTTATGGGTATGCACGGGTCTCGTATCCCGGCGGGTGTGCTTGGGGACCGAGACCAGTGGATCTGCACCTCAAGGCAATGCATGAACTCGGAGCGACAATTGATATCGACGGTGGTTACGTTATCGCACGAGCGACGAAACTGCGCGGCGCCGATATCAGTTTCGATATTTCCAGCGTTGGTGCCACCGGCAACACATTGATGGCCGCAGTACTCGCAAAGGGCACAACAGTAATACGCAACGCAGCCACGGAACCGGAGATCACGCAACTTGCGGGCTTTCTGCTTCGCATGGGAGCACGCATCGACGGTATAGGCAGCAACTGCCTGACCATTGACGGTGTAGACGAGCTACAACCGGCGAATGACGTCAACATCCCGGACCGTATTGAAGCCGGCACGTTTCTGACGGCGGCAGCGGCTACCGGGGGCAGCATCACGCTCGAACGCACAGACCCGTCTCATCTTACCGCTGTTCTGGCGAAATTTCGTGAAGCTGGTTGCGAAGTAGAAATCAATAAACAAAGCATATCATTGAAGGCACCAGACCGGCTCACTCCCGTGAATGTGACAACAGCTATTCACCCCGGCTTTCCGACCGACATGCAAGCGCAGTGGATGGCATTGATGACACGCGCGCACGGCAGTTCAGTCATTTCCGACACGGTGTATTTCGATCGCTTCAATCACGTTCCGGAATTACAGCGCCTCGGTGCGCGTATAGACATCAACAAAAACACTGCTATCGTCCATGGTGTTGCCGAGTTGAAAGGCGCCACCGTCATGTCCACCGACCTTCGAGCCAGTGCCTCGCTCATCGTCGCGGGTCTCGCAGCAGAGGGAAGCACCGAGTTGTTGAGGGTCTATCACATCGACCGCGGCTACGAGGCGATAGAACTCAAGCTGCGCGATCTTGGTGCGGACATTCAGCGAGTCGACAGCGAGGAGTATTGATGAATTATCGTAGAGCAATGCTGGTCTTACTACTTCTATCGAAGCTTGCGGCACATGTGCAGGCACAACCTGATCGAGTCATGTACGTGACATTCTACCAGGCACCTGTAAGCATTGCCGCTGCGCGTGCAGTACCGACATATCAGGGTCTGGCCGTCAGCACGGATCGTGGTCAGACGTGGGAGAACCGCGGCTGGTCCACGAGCGCCGTCAGCAACATCGCCATTTCCGATCGGGACAACTCCAGTCTGTTTCTGGCTACGGATTACGGAGTGCTCCGCGGGTCGGAGCATGGGATATCTTTGAAACTGGTGAGCGACCAGGATATGCCGCCTGTGCTCGGCATCGCTTGCGTGCATGGCTCGGTCTGGGCGGCGACTTCGGCCGGCCTGTTCGTTTCAACCGACAGCGGCGAACGCTGGATCGCTCGACATTCCAACTTGCCCGCCCCGAACGGAAGCTATGTTACCGGAGTGCTCTCGCTCGCCAACTCATTGCTGATATCGACTGCGGACGGGTTGTTCCGATCAACCGATCAAGGACGAAGCTGGGTTCGCAGCGGGCTGGACGGTGAGGAAATCCATCGTGTGTTCACTCATCCTACGAGACCGGAGGTGTTGGCGGCTATCAGTCAACAACACGGGGTCTGGATATCCGAAGACGGCGGTTGGAACTGGACACAACGCAATGAAGGATTACGATCCACAGCAGTGAAGACTCTGGCATTCAATCCCGACAAGCAAGACGAAATACTTGTCGGAACAAGGAATGTCGGCTTGTTCCGGTCAACGAATCTCGGGAAATCATGGGACATCACCGGAGGAGGGTTGAGCAACTTCAACGTGACCGCGCTCCATTTCGATCCGGACGATGCAAACACGGTGTACGCCGGCACCGAAAACGGCACGTTCATTTCCAACAACCAAGGCAGATCCTGGCAATCGTTCTCGGTTCGTCTCGGCTACATCAGTGCGATACTGATACGATAATGAGGAATATGAAAACATCCGTACTACTGCTAATCAACGTGCTGCTAGCCAGCTCGGCATTGGCGCAACCGGACATGACGGCTCGGCGTGATGCCATTCTCTCATTTTTCCGAAGCATAAGCGATGAGCACACTTTCGCATCCGTGCTTGCACTTGCCGAAAACAGCCACGACACGACACGAGCATGGGAAATGCTGGCATCCATGACGAGCACTGGTATCACCGACATCGTGGAGCGATTTCGGATGACGGCAACCTACGCTCGATTGCACAATGCCATGCCGGACACATTGAAGCAGCGTATCGAGCAGATATGGGCAACACAGCCCATGCGACCCGGGAATTCCGAACACGAAGCTCTCGCACGCCACACGGCGACATTATTGACGACCACACTTTTCCCGACCGGAGCTGTCTGGCATACTGGAAAGACCCGCGAAGAGAGCGAGCGCGAGGCGCTGATATTCATCGATCGCTGGATTCGCGAAACGAGCGAGCTGGGGCAGCGTGAATTCGACTCGCCCACCTACGGTCCAATCTTTCTCGCATCGATGCTGCTTATTCGCGACTACGTTCCGGACAGTACGCTACGTTACCGCGCCGAACTCATGGCCCACTGGTTGCTCGCCGATTTCGCACATGAACATCTCAACGGCGCATGGGCCGGTGCGCATTCCAGGGAGAACATGTTCTCCGCCATGCATCCCGTGTCCTCGGAGATGTCAGCTATTTCCTGGCTCTATTTCGGTGATGGACCCGAAGTGTATGCACGCGAGCAGGTGATCGCCGCCTTGAGCGATTTTCTTCCACTACCGGAAATCGTCGAGATTGCGATTGAACGTTCAGCGGCATTCGAAGCGTGGGAGAGCAAACGCACTGCGAAAGTTATTCGGGACAACGGTTATGCTACCGAAGGGCGTGTCGTGAAATACACGTACATGGACCCACTCTACGCAATAGGCTCCATACCTGGCGGCCTGATACAGCCCCGAGAGCAACACAGTTGGGATGTGACCTGGATAAGCGAGGATGCGGACAAACCCGGAACGCTGTTCCTGATGCAACCATTTTCCGATCCGCCGGCGCTGACGCCCTTTCTGCCGCATTCCGAGGAACTCGTATTGCGCACTACGAGCAACATCGATCCATACTATGCTACAGTAACGAAAACCGTGGGAGGTTCGCCGTTCGAAGATGTCTTCCAATATCGCAATACACTTATCGCATTATATGATATCGAAGACATATCGAAGTTTCCCGTTGTCACGGGTTTCATTCCACCGGGATTGAAGGACATGGATGTGGACACATCGCGGTCCGGGTGGATCACGATCAACACGGGCGATGTGTACATTGCTCTGTATCCCCTTCAACACTTCCGACTGACAACAGGCGATCTCGGAACACAATTTCTCTCATTCGAAAAACGCAACGGTGCCATCGTACAAGTTTCAGGGCGCAACGCCGTTGGAGCGTACAGGAGCTTTGTAAAACGAATTCGCGAGAGCCGCATAGACCGCTCGCGTTTCGACAGTGACAATTCGATTCAATACGTCACCATTTTCGGTGACACATTGTCGATGACCTTCGGGGGAAAACGCACTGTGAATGGAAGCGACTTTCTCCCACCATCGGAGAACATGCTGTTTTCAAGCCCGAAATTGCAGAGCGACATCGCGTCAGGCATGTTGAGAATTATGGGGAAAGCAGGCGATGTCATTATAGACATGAAGCGCAACGAAATACGCAGAACAGAATAGCATCGCCATTCCGACGCATTCCTCTCGCTTGGGACAGATCGGCACGCTTCATGAATGCCGCATGGCCGCTGGGTCAATACTGTAGCGCAACGACGGAAATAGCGTCGCTTCGTTTCCTCCTCCTCGCAAGAATTCGGTTTCACGATGATTGCACACCTGCATAGAGCTTGTGTTGCGCGAGAGAAACGTTGCTAAAGTTTTGTGACGTTTCTGCTTGCGATATTATGTAAAACACAAGATATTACATTGTATGGGCTAGGAGAATTCTCGACAATTCCGCGCGCATCATCCACGATAAACATACAGGCCTGCCATGAAATATTGCTTCCTCCTCGTCGCGTTGTTAATTATAACTCCAACGCTACCCGCACAGGATTCCGCTCCGTTCCTACCCGTCGAACCCCCCGAACAACTGCGTCTGTACCGCGATAGCGAACAGTGGATACGGGAACGCTTCCGCTGGTTCAAACAACAGCGAGAGGATGCCGACGGGAGTATTCCCGAAGGAGTGCGCGAGGCCGCCTGGCAAGAAAGCAATCGCATGTCGTTGTACAAACCCTCGGTACGCCTTGGTAAGACTGGGGCGACTGCGTCCGCGCGATGGACACAACTGGGACCTGTGAATATCGGCGGACGGCTGACCGGCATCGCCATTCATCCGGAGAATCATGATATCGTGTATTTCACAGCAGCCGATGGTGGCGTCTGGAAATCAGTGAACGCTACCAGTCCTGACGCATCCTTCGTCCCGGTATCCGACGACCTTCCCACATTGGCGACAGGCTCGATAGACATTGATCCGAACAATCCCGACATCATTTATCTCGGCACAGGCGAAGCCAACGGTAGCGCGGATTCATATCCCGGTGTCGGTGTCGCTCGGTCGACCGACGCCGGCATGACCTGGGAAGTCATCGGTGGCAGTCAGATGAAGAACATCGGAGCTATACGGGTTCACCATACGAACGGTGCCATCATCAACGCCGCATCGCGACAAGGTCTTTTTCGATCACTCGATTCCGGACGCACTTGGTCGAGCACTGGTCCCGGCATTGCTCACGACTTGGTCTCACATCCGACCATCGATTCGATCATCTATGCCGGAGTTCAAGGACAAGGAATTCTTAAATCCACCGACAGTGGGACAACCTGGACCGAACTTGACATCGGTGTCAGCAGGGACAGTATCGGTCGCGTAGCAGTCGATCTCTGTCGTACACAACCACATATCTTGTACGCCGTACTCGTGGCTTCGAGAGGACCGAATGTCAATAAAACCCTTGCCGTTGTCAAGTCCACCGATGACGGCGCCACGTGGGAACGCACGCTTCCTGCTGTGAATCCAACGAATTTTTTCAGCACTTATGGCTGGTACAACTGTGAAATCGGTGTGCATCCGACGGATCCGGAGAAGATTCAAGTCGGCGGTGTAGGTCATTATCTGAGTCTCAACGGCGGCAAGAGCTTTAGCATGCGGAGCGGTGTTCATGTCGATCAGCATGCTCTCGAATTCTCCGCAATCGATCCGGATATTTGCTTTCTGGGAAATGATGGAGGGATATACATCTCAACAAACGGCGGTATAACTTTCACCGGTCTGAATTCCAATCTCCCCATCACACAGTTTTACGAACTGGGTATCGCGTTGCAGGATCCCGATCTGATGATGGGCGGCACTCAGGACAGAGGGTCCAACACACGGCATCAGCGGAACGAACAGTGGGTCAGAAGCACTGGCGGCGATGGAGGGTATTGCATTATCGATTATTCGGATTCGAATTACAGGTATGCTGAATATCAAAACGGTTCGCATCTGCGCAGTACCGACGGTGGTGCACGATGGCATTCGATCAACAACGGTCTGTATGGGAAGGGCCCTTGGGTCACACCCGTAGTGATTCATCCGACCGATCCGACCATACTCTTCACTTGTACGAACAGGCAATTGTACAAGACGACGAATAGAGGAAGTCTCTGGTTTCCGTTCCATGGCAACATGGATTCAGCACGTACTATCAACGTTATCGCCATCTCGCCTCGCGTACCATCAACCATGCTCGTCGGGTACACGGACGGAAAAATCTGGAAATCGACGAATTCCGGAACATCGTGGACACGGGTTTCCACTGGCATACCAGCACGCCTGTGTACCGACATCATTTTCGATCCAAGCGACGACGACACCTATTACGCCTCATTTTCAGGTTATATTCGCGAATCCGTATTCAAAACGACAAACGCAGGTGAAAGCTGGACAAGTATTGCCGGCAATCTCCCGTCCATACCGACGAATGCGTTGGAAATCAATCCCGGCAACACAAGGGAATTATATGTCGGGACGGACTTCGGCGTCTATATCACCACGAATGGTGGTGCCGAATGGCAGGTGCTTGGCGAAGGGATGCCGAAAGTCGTGGTGGTAGACTTGGAGTTGCACCCGCTGAGTGGCCAGTTGATCGCAGCAACGCACGGGCGCAGTGTCTACGGTCTGACGGTGACAACAAGCGTGGACCTACTTTCTTTTTCCGCCACACGTGAAGGGTCGGGTGTACACCTACAGTGGCGTACAACCTACGAGGGTTCTACTCGCGGGTACGCAATCGAGCGTGCCATGGGCATCGGGGATTGGGAAGAATTAGCATACATCGATGCAGGTGATGCCGTTGCAGCCGTACGTATGTATGCGTATCATGATGCTACAATTCCCAGCGGATTCTCATCGTTACGCTATCGTCTGAAACAACTTCGGCATGACGGCGGCATCGAATGGTCGACAGTCATAAGCGTCGATCTCGGCACCGCGCCCGAATCGTTCGCACTCGAGCAGAACTATCCGAATCCATTCAACCCGGGTACGACAATACGATACACATTACCAAACAGCGGAGCGATTCGACTTTACATCACGGATGCTTTGGGTACTGTGATTCGGACAATGGAAGACGGCATACAATACGCCGGAGTTCATCACGTTTTTCTCGACGCATCCGACCTTCCCAGTGGTGCTTACTTCTACCATCTTGAATTCGCCGGCCGGAAAGAGACGAGGAAGATGCTGGTGATGAAATGAAATGTTAAATGTTAAAGGTTAAAGGTTAAAGGTTAAACGTTAAAGGTTAAACGTTAAACGTTGAGGATCAAGGGTTCAATCTGCATTCACGTAGTAAGTGAATGTTTCATTTTCGAGTTCTATGCGTTCGTTGCGGTTGAATTCCTGGCGGTTTTGTGAGTGGAATGTACAAGAAATGATCGCGACGGTGAATCGCTCGAGTCACTTCGTCGCGTGAATCGTTTACGGTTTCTCGATTCTTCCGTCAGAGTAACGCGCAAATCTACCGGCGTCATGCGGATGCACGTGATCGGGTGTGTCCCATGGCCAACCACCGAATTGTGTGGCTCGGTAATCTTCGAAGGCCTTTTCGATTTCCTTTCGTGTATTCATGACGAAAGGACCGTATTGTACGACGGGTTCGTTGATTGGTTTACCTTGAAGCAACAGCAAGCGAATGTCGCTTCCACCGCTTTCAATTATACTTTCCACGTTGCCGGGCAAGTCCACTGCGTGATACGACGGAATGTCATACCCATTCACGCGTGCGGCATCGCCTTCGAAAAAATACAGTCGTCGTTTCGCAGCATGCGATGCTGCCGGCATGATGCAGCGCCCGCCGGCTTCTATACTGATAATCCAGATGGCAAGCTCGTTGCCTGCGTCGGCTGCGTAGGAATCCGGTGCGGGATCAGGTGCGTGCAAATTTCCGAGACGTCCCGCGATAATGGTCACGTCGCTACGTTTCCCAGCTTCGTCACGTGCCGAGTACGTCGGAATACTTTCACCCCACAGCATTTTGAAATGCGGGGCCACCATTTTTTTTGCTTGTGGCAGATTCAGCCATATCTGAAAGAGTTCGAGCGGATTCCCTGCTTCCCTATTGAGCAAAGGGAACATCTCGCAATGCTGAAGACCACTACCCGCAGTCATCCATTGAACATCGCCGTTACCATAGCGTCCCGCTGCACCGTGGGAATCGGAATGGTCGACGAATCCCTGGAGTACAACAGTCACTGTTTCGAAACCTCGATGCGGATGCGAAGGAAAACCCGGCACGTGTTCACCGTGATACATGCGCCAACCGTCCTTGAGCTGAAAATCATTTCCAAGCGTGCGTCCCTCGAGCGAGACATCCGGGCCGAGATGTCTATTGCCTCTCGGATAAGCATCTGCGTGGTGAACGCAAAACAGGAACGGATCCACGGTGTCCCAAGTGAATCCCAAGGGAATAGTGCTTACTATATCTGGATTTTTCATGGTATTCCCACATTGATGAAACGTGTCATGTTTTCGGCGATGTATGGAATTTACGAAAATGAATCGGATACCGGCAATGCATTCACCTGAGCGCATGATTTCGAATGTATAGCCAGGAATACACACATCGATACGTTCTGATACCTGACTGAACGCATCGATCTTCATGCACGCTCCATTACCGAGTGGAACAGGTGCGGCGTGTAGCAAAGCGTGAATCCTTGTTTCTCACACCGATTATCGATGTGATCGGCTGGTGACGAACACCGGTCGTTTGCACAGCACTGTACGATATCGATATGGAAGCTCAATCTCTAACTCCGCCCAAGTTTTACGTAATATCAATATCCAGCTTGGCGAGCAAGCGTTTTGTTGCGGAGGTGACTTCGGCACAGCGCCATTCCTCGCCGATTTGGATTTGACGGATATGCGTGA